>Ga0066388_100000478_pt1 | contig 18777 bp, 13 predicted proteins | sample PanSoiMetaGPlot6_FD_64539 | JGI IMG/M metagenome (GOLD analysis project Ga0066388, IMG submission 64539) | Tropical forest soil microbial communities from Panama analyzed to predict greenhouse gas emissions - Panama Soil - Plot 6 (Hybrid Assembly) | ecosystem: Environmental > Terrestrial >... | reverse complement strand
TGCATTCCAGGCTGCCCTGGCGAATAGGGAAACTCGCCGGTCGCCCATTCCGCGATCATCACAGGTTTTTTCGGATCGAGTCCGGATAGTTCCTGATACGGCCAGTCGACCAGCGAATAGATGTCCGGGTTCGGTTCGTCTTTGAATTGCTGACCGTAAACGCTTATCCCCAACCAATCGACATAATCTGAGCCGGGATAATACGACGGCGCAAAATTCCAGGTCTCGATCGGCGACGAATAATTGTTGGTGTGAAACATCCATTTGATGTTCGTCGCGCCGCGCGCTCGCACTCGATCGACCACATGCCGATACGCGCGCCGAAAAGTTTCCGGCCCTTTCCAGTTGCCGACATCCTTGTCCCATTCGTCACCGCCGTAATACTTTCCCGACCACGGAAACCATTCCCCGTTCATCTCGTTGCCGAAGACAACGATCATCGGGTGACCGAACTCGCGCGCCGCGTCCGCCCATTTGTCGATGTAACCGTCCCACTGCCCGGCGATGATGTCGTAGAGATTGAATGCGTCCGGTCCGCGGTTTTGCACGTAGGGTTTGTCCCAGGGCGACCAAAAAACCAGCGGCAGCGAACCGTGGCGCCACAGCACATTTAAGTTGGCTGTCGGAAATCTTTGCTCACCCCAGTAACTCGACGACGCGATAATCGCCTGATGTTTGCCGACCATTTGCTCGAAATCTTCGATCTCTTCTAGATTCACGGTGTCTTCTTCATCTCCGAAATCAATGAACGCGCCGGTGTAAGCGCCGTGCTCCGGGATCACGACTTCGACCGGACCGTTCGGATCGACGGCGGCGCTTTGCGGCGATTTCTTGCACGACGCGAGCATTATCGACATCACCAACGCCAAATGACCAATGACCAATGACCAATGAACGGGGCCACTCACTTTCCGCTTTGATGAATCTTGCAAAAGATGAGGTGCAATTCCTTAGCCTCGAGCCAGAGAACTCGTCCCTTCGGTTTAAGTTCAGGAACAGCGCGAATTGCCATTCGTAGAAAATGTTTTACTTCACGCGCCTCTTTCCGGCAGGTTCCGATATTCTTTAGAAATTCCTTTCTCGAGATCGCATCATCAGCTTCGACATAGTTCGCGCCAACGCTTGTCGCCGCTCCGACTAATTGGCTAATGATTCGACTCCTCACCGCAGTTTGCGGAATGCTTTTGGCGAAATCAACGACTGCTTCTCCGAATCGCGCTGTACGTTCCTCAAGATCATAAACGAACTCAGTTGGCGCCTCTTGCACGACCAGCGAACCGCCAACTCCCCAAAACGCTTCTTCATCGCTCGCTTTTTCGGTGTCGATCTTCGTTCATCGATGAGCGGTCGCCATCTTATCTCTCATTAATTGGTCATTCGTCATTGGGCATTGGTCATTGGTAATTCCGTGCGAGCTATGCTCGCACCGGCACGCTCGCGGTGCGCTCGAGTTTGCCCCAGCTCACCCACGCGCCTTTGATTGCGCGCAAAATCGCTTTCCAGATGCAGTAGCTCAGCATCGGCCGATAAATCAAGCGCATCGGCAAAATCCGCCAGGCGCGTGTGACCGGTTCCTTCTCCAAAATGCAAGCCAGCGTGGCGAGAATGACGTCCATCGACAAAAACGTGATCACGAACGGCAACACCGCCCGCCACGTACCGAACGGAAGCGAACCGAGCAAAAACAAATCCACCACCGGCGTCACTGCAACGAGAATGATTTGGAAAAACCAAACGCTCGGCAAACTGAACCAGCCGAGTGCGCGGTAGTTCCAATTAAAGACCATGTCGCGATGTTTCCACAGACATTGGAGCGTGCCGTAGGCCCAGCGGAACCTTTGCCGCGCCAGCGTGCGAACCGATTCCGGCGCTTCCGTCCAAGCGATCGCTTGTGGAACGTAAACGATTCGTTGTCGGTCTTTATGGAGCGCGAGAGTGAGATCGGTGTCTTCGGCCAGCGTTTGCAAACTCAAACCGCCCGCCTGATCAATCGCGCTCTTCCGAATTGCGCTGATCGCGCCGGGCACAACCGTGATGCAGTTCCAGCGCGTGTAAGCGCGACGATCGAGATTGAAGCCGCAAGTGTACTCGAGCGATTGGCAACGTGCGATGAACGTCCGCAGATTGCCGACTTTGGCGTGACCTGAAACCGCGCCGATCTCTTCATCGGCGAACGGCTCGACCAGCAACGAAAGCGTGTCGCGCTGAAAGTGCGTGTCGGCGTCGACGAAGACAATGACGCCGTGACGAGCCGCCGACAACGCGCGTTGCAACGCGCGCGCCTTCCCACGATTTTCCTGACGCAACAAGCGCACTCTCGGATCGACAACTGCCACCCGCTCGACTTCCGCGCTCGTTTGATCCGCCGAACCATCATCGACCACAACGATCTCGAGTTCGCCTTTATAATCAGTCGCGAGCAACGACTTCAAAGTGCCGGCGATTATTTTTCCTTCGTTGTAAGCCGCGATCACGATGCTGATTGGCTCGGAGAAATCGCTTCTCGGCAAACGGCGGAAACGGTAGGCCAGCCAAATCACCACTAATGTGCGCGCGACTACGAGCGCGGTCGCCACGATCATAAAGGCCCAGAGAAATTCTTCGAGCGCGTGATAGATCCGAAAACCGGTGCTGCTGACCATTCGCGCAAAGGTGGGATTTGATGTTTGCAACGGCGGCATCACCGCATCCCGCGACGTTCCGAGCAAAGTGCTCAGCGGCACGATCGTGTCGCCGCGGGTGTGCAACCAATCGAGAATCTTCGGCAGCGCGGCCACGGTTTGGGAACGGTCGCCGCCCGCATCGTGAAGCAAAATGATGCTGCCGTCGCGGCGTTGTTGTTTCACCCGTCGGAGAATGATGTCCGCGCCCGGCTTCGCCCAATCCTGCGGATCGATGTTCTCCAGCACGACAAGGTAATTCAAATCCTGCGCGATCTGCAACGGCGTGAGCTCGCTCATTTGCGATGGTTGCGTGTCCGCGGCGTAAGGCGGGCGAAACAGAGTCGTGGCTCGGCCGGTAATCGTTTCGAGCAAGAGCTGGGTCGCGTTCAGCTCCAAACGAATGTGTTCGGGCCACGCCAGCGCCAGATTCGGATGATAATAGCTGTGGTTCCCAATCTCGTGACCCTCGTTCACGATCCGCCTAACGAGTCGCGGATAACGTTCCGCGTTTACTCCGACCACGAAGAATGCCGCTTTCACGTTCGCCGCTTTGAGAATGTCCAAAATCTTCGGCGTCCAGTCTGGATCCGGTCCATCGTCAAATGTGATCGCGACCTGATGTTGATCGCCCGCGCCTTGATGGTACAAGGTCGGGAATTCCGGAAACTTTACGTACTTGGCGGTGAGATAGCCCTCGCTGTCGACCGTCAGTTTCCGCATTCCGTCGGCGCGATTTTCGTCCACGGTCACAATTTCGCCCTCGCCGACGTCGGTGATGGTGTCGGTGCCCCTCAACACTTCGAGTTGTTGGCGCGTTGGCTTGTCGATCTTGAAATCGCGCGGCACTGCCAGCGCGTCCCAAATCGCCGGATCTTCGGTGCCGAGACGATAAAGCGCGAAGCCACCGGCTTTTTGATCGCGCACCTCGCGCAGCTGGTTCAGGAAAGTGACCACGTCGAGAAACCAAGCCGCGTGCTCCTTGTCCCCTTCCTCAAAATAAAAATACGGATTGTAACTCGGGCCTTTGACTTCGGCTGATTCAATCTCCGCGTTTTGTGCGCGACTCATCGCTTCATCGAAACTGATCAATTCGGCTTTTTTCCCGCCGACTGTCCAATCATAGCCATAGCTGCCGACTGAAATGATCCATTGCTTGCTGTCGCTGCCTTCCAGCAAAACGTGCAGCCAACCTTCAAACCACGAGCGTGAGCCAAGCGGGCCGGGCGGATCGACGTCTGAAGTTTCATCAAACAACGAGGCGACGAATCGATCCACGTTGTCCGACAATTGGTCGAAGTCGATGTAATCGAGCTCCTGACCGGGTTGCACCGTCAGCCAGAGTTCTTTGTCGTCGTTGTGAAGCGCGTCGCAAAACTTGTCGATGAAGGCGGTGAGGTCTTTCTTGTAAGCGGGATCGATCTGTTCCCAATCGAGCACTACGCCCTTAGCTTTGGCGTCGCGCAAGGCTGCGACCACCTTGGCGAAGAATTTTTCCTGCCGATCGACCGGACCGTGCGCGAGATTTTCAATCGCTTCCGGTTGCCACGTGTCGCCGACCAGGTTCGTCAGCAGCGGCATTAGCGCGATCCCTTTGCTGGCGCAAAATTTCGGCAACCGGCTGTCCGCGTCGATCTGAATGTCGCCGAGCCCATTCACCACTGTGATCCATTCCGGGCACAAATGGGTGATCAGGGCGGCGTGTTCTTCGAGCGATGTGTAACTGTAAGGATCGCCATTGGTGTAATACGCGAGTCGTACTTCGTTCGGCGGCGCTTTCTTACGCGGCTTCGCCGGGGTAGGTGGCGGAGTTGGATTTGCGCCCGCTATTTTTTTCGCGGTTTGTTTTGCTTCGCCGAATTTTTGCCAGAGCAGCGAACTCGGCGGCACCGGACCAGCTGGGTTTTGTTTTTGAAGGGCTTTGAGTTGTCCCTTCAATTGCCGCAACGAAAACGGCACGCGCATCTGAGGCGCGACGAAGAGCGTTTGGACAAAAAGCACGGTGCCGAGAAAGGCGAGCACCCCAAAAATGAGCAGAGTGAGGCGCAATCGCGGCCAGCGTTTGCCGGCCGGATCCGAGAACACGAAGGGAGTAAGGGCGCTTGGAGGGATTTCCTGCATGAGCCGCCTATTTTCGCTCAGAACGGCGGATTTTAAAGGCGCTTTGTAGCTGCCTTTGTCATGTCGAGCGAAGTCGAGAGATTTCTTACTATTGTCTGACCGAACTGAGCGTAGAACTTCACCCTACAACTCCTTCGCCAACTGACGCGCGTTCTCGCGGAGCAGTTCCGCCGCTCGCTTCATATTTTCTTCGGCGCTCATTTCCGGACGCGCGCTCTGGTAAACGCGGTCAAATATTTCTCGCACTTGTTGATCTTCACTCGCGCGACCAACGAACGCGAACACGCGTTTGCGAAACTTTCGCGCAAGGTGTGCGACCCCAGCCGGCGTCTTTCCTTCCAGCGTTTGCAGATCCAAGCTTCCCTCGCCTGTGATCACGACGTCGGCGTTTTTGATTTTCGATTCGAGTGCGACGGATTGAGCAACAACATCGAAACCCGGATGAATCTCTGCGCCGCAAAAACTTACTAACCCAAATCCGAGTCCGCCCGCTGCGCCCGCTCCGGCTTCGTTGCGATAATCAAAGCCAAATTGACTAGCAACAACATCCGCAAGTTTGGTCAGCGCGGCTTCAAAGCGCGGAATTTGATTCGCCGTGACGCCCTTCTGTGCACCGAACACTCGGGTCGCCCCATTTTCGCCGAGCAACGGATTTCGCACGTCTACCGCGGCAACAACGATCTTCGGTAAAATTAAATCCGTAGGCTTTCCGATTCGCTCAAGAGCGACAAGATCGAGCGCATTCTTAATTTCCAGGGCGTTCTTCGCGAGAAACCGAAAGCCAAGCGCACGGGCCATTCCAAAGCCGCCGTCGTTCGTCGCGCTTCCACCGAGGCCGATGATAATTTGCTTCGCGCCGCGCTTTGCTGCGTCCAACAGCATTTCACCCACGCCGAACGTCGTTGCGCGAATCGGATCGAGTTCGTTCGGCGCGAGCCGCCGCATTCCCGCGGCTTCGCTCATCTCCATGACCGCGAGCTTTCGACTATCGATCCAGCCATAGCGCGCTTCAATTTGGCGACCGAGCGGATCGTGAGCCTTGCGTGTAACCCACGACGCGCCGACGGCCTGTGAAATTACTTCGGCCGTTCCCTCGCCGCCGTCTGCCATCGGCGCGATGTCAATCTTCGCATCCGGCAAAACTTCGCGCAGGCCGGTAGCAATCGCTTGGCCGACTTCGCTCGCGCTGAGCGCACCTTTAAATTTGTCCGGCGCGATTAAAATTCGCACGCTACGACTTCAACTTTCGCTCCAAAATCTCGCCGGCTAGCTGTGGATTCGCTTTGCCCTTCGATAATTTCATCACCTGGCCCTTAAGAAAATTGAGCGATCCCGCGTTGCCGGCTTTAAAATCCGCGGCCGGCTTCCGGTTTGCCGCGATCACTTCGTCGACCAATTTCTCGATCGCGCTCGTGTCGCTCAACTGCTCGATCCCCTTTGCCTTCACGATTGCCGCAGCGCCCTTGCCACTGGAAAACATTTCCGCGAAAACTTCCTTACCCTGTTTGCCGCTAATTTTCCCGCTGTCGATCAAATTGACCAATTCGTCGAGCGCAGCCGGTGGTATAGGACAATCGTTGATCGTCTTGCCCGCACTGCTGAGTGCGCTTTGCAAATCGTTCAAAATCCAATTTGCGACGTTCTTTGGTTTCTTTGATTCTCTGGCCGCCGTTTCAAAATAACGGGCAAGATCGACATCGTCCGCCAAAACGCCGGCGTCATACGGCGTAACTTGATATTGCTCGACGAAACGCGCGCGCTTTTGCTTCGGTAATTCCGGAATCCGCGCTCGAGCTTCCGGCACCAACACTTCCGTTTTCACCGGCACCAAATCCGGATCGGGAAAATAACGATAGTCATGCGCCGATTCTTTCGTGCGCATGAGAAATGTTTCGCCAGCGGCATCGTCCCAACCGCGCGTTTCCTGTTGCAGCTTTTCTCCGCGACCGAGCGCTTCAGTCTGTCTTTGGATTTCAAACGCGAGAGCGCGCCGCACCCCACTGATTGAATTCATGTTCTTGATCTCGATCTTGGCCCCGAGCTCGGATTGCTTTTCCGGCCGCACCGAAACGTTGCAATCGCAGCGCAGTTGACCTTTTTCCATATCCGCGTCGCTCACGTTGCCGTAAATCAAGATTTGCTTGAGCGAGGTCAGAAACGCGAACGCTTCCTCCGGCGATTTAATCTCCGGCTGGGTCACGATCTCCATCAACGGCGTCCCCGCGCGATTGAAATCGATCCCGGTGTTCGTTTCAAAGTGAAAACTCTTGGCCACGTCTTCTTCGAGATGAATGCGCACGAGATGCACTTGTTTGTCCGGTGTCGCGATATTTTTCTGCGCGTCTTTCGGATAGGCGAGATCGTGTAAGGGCACGGCGCCGTTTTCGCACAGCGGCATGTCGTATTGCGAAATCTGGTAATTCTTCGGCATGTCCGGATAGAAATAATTTTTGCGATCGAACTTGCAGATCGGCGCAATGTCGCAATCGAGCATCAACCCGGTCAGCACCGTCATGCGCAACGCTTCGTGGTTCATCGCCGGCAACGCGCCTGGCAGGCCGAGACAGATTGGACACGTGTGTGTGTTCGGCGGCGCGCCAAACTCAACCGCACACGCGCAAAACATCTTCGAGCGCGTCTTTAGCTGCACGTGCACTTCCAGACCTATTGTCGCAAGATATGGAATTGCCGATTTCAAATTGCAGATTTCAAATTTGCTGAAGCCGATTTGCGCGAGCTAACGAAGATCGCAACTAACTCGCTCGCCTCTTTCAGTAATGATTCGACCCGTTTTCTTGCAGTATCTTCGCATCGATAATGAGTTCCAGCCAAAGCTGGGTTTCATCAGCTTCTTCGAGAACGATTCCCATCTTAGCGACAAATTCCGTTTTTGAACGCGCCCGACAGGCCGCTCGATAATTCGCCGCTACCGAAGTGCCCGAACGAACGAGTTGGTTCGCTATCGCCCTACCTTCAACTGTTTTGGGGAGCGCGCCGACAAGTTTCAGGACTCGTAGCGCGAATCGTTTTGTGCGCGCTTTTAGCTCCTCGGGCGTCATTGCGTCACAATTTGCAATCTGAAATTTGCAATTTGCATTTACTTCTGTGTCGCGTAGTTGAGCGCCGCGTTGACATCGAATTTTTTCAAGCGCGTGCGGAGATCGGGATCGTTCGCGGCATCGATGATCCGATGATCTTGAATCAGATCGAGCAACTGACCCTGCTTGAGCATTTTCGAAATCTCCTGATCGTTGCGTAGCGCGATAATTTTCGGGTGCTCGCTCAACTCTTTTGCGCCCGGAAATTCAAGGAATCGTTCGGCGTACTGCGGATTGGCCGCCATCGCACCGACCTTTTCGATGACGTCGTAGGTTTTTTGCGGAACGACATCGATCTTTTTGACCGCATTCCCGATCACGCCCATCTCGAGCGAATTTTTCAGACGGGCGAGCGATGTGGTTAGCGACGCATCTTCTTCGCTCGGCTCGGACATTAGTCGACGTCGGACATCGACTGCGTGCAGCACGCTCGAGTCGTTCGCCTGTACCCGCACTTGCGCGTCTGCAACGGAACCAATTGAGCGGACCGCAACGATGATCAGCCAAACCAGAAAACATCCAAAGAAAATTCCCAGCAGCGCTCCGGTCGAGCCGTACACCAATCGCACGGCCAACGACTCATGCTGGTTCGTTCGCCGAAACAGCGCCGAGCCGGTCCCACTGATCACGGCGTAAATGATGAGAGCGAAGATCGCGCCAGCGAAGATCGACAGTAACGCGTCGGGCATTCGGACAAACATCCCGAGAAGGGGTCCGAGAAATTTTCCACCGAAAAACGCGGCAAAGTATGCCGCAATGAGCGCACCCAGCCGTGCGACCTGTCTCGGTAAACCGCGACGCCAGCCGCGCAAAACTTCGAACAAAATCAAAATCACGGCGAACGAAACGAACACGATCTGCCAAACGGGCGAACCGGCCACGGGTTGGATTTGCGCGCTCATTCGTTCGGGGGACTGATTGCGCGCTGCCGCAGCGCGTGATCGCACAACACGAGCGCAGCCATCGCTTCGACCATTGGCACTGCGCGCGGCAAAACACAGGGATCGTGACGCCCGCGGGCCGCGAGTCTTGTTTGTTCTTTAGATGCGCTGACTGTCTTCTGCTCACGTGCGATCGTGGCCGTCGGCTTGAAGGCGACTCGGAAATAAATGTCTTCGCCGTTGGAAATGCCGCCCTGGATGCCGCCGGAATAATTTGTCGCTGTTCGAACTTTGCCGCCGCGCATTTCAAACGGGTCGTTGTGTTCCGAGCCGCGCATTCGCGTCGCCGAAAATCCAGAACCAATTTCGAAACCTTTCGTCGCCGGCAAACTGAGCATCGCTTTCGCTAGATCGGCTTCGAGTTTATCGAAGACCGGTTCGCCTAGTCCGACGGGCACGTTTCGCACCACGCATTCGATCACGCCGCCAAGCGAATCGCCCTCCGCGCGGGTTTTTTCGATCAACGAAATCATTTTCTTTGCTGCCGCTTTGTCAGGGCAACGGACAATGTTGGCGTCGATGTCGGCGAGTTTTACTTTTGACTTGTCGATCTTCGCGGTGAGCTCATGGATCTGCGCGACATACGCGACGATGTCGATCTTTGGATAGAACGCTTGCAAAACTTTTCGCACGACGGCGGCCGCGGCAACGCGGCCGATCGTTTCTCGCGCAGAAGCGCGTCCTCCGCCCTGCCAGTTTCGAATTCCGTACTTCGCGTCGTAAGTGAAATCAGCGTGTGACGGCCGAAATTTTTCTTTTATCGCGGCATAATCCTGCGGCCGCGCATCTTTGTTGCGAACCAAAATCCCAATCGGCGTGCCGAGCGTCTTGCCTTCAAAGACACCGGAGAGGATTTCGCAGCGGTCTTCTTCCTGTCGCTGGGTCGCGATTTTACTTTGACCCGGGCGACGCCGATTGAGCTCGCGCTGAATCTCCGCCTCGGAGATGTCGATCTTCGGCGGACAGCCGTCGATCACCACACCGATCCCGCCGCCGTGTGATTCGCCGAAGGTCGTGATCCGAAAAAGTTGTCCGAAGGTGTTCGACATTGAAGCGAGAAAGAATCAAATCGCGTCGAAGGCGAATTGGAGATCGTCGATCAGGTCGCGCAGGTCTTCGACGCCGACTGAGATCCGAACCAGTGAATCGCCGACGCCAAGTTCGTCCCGTTTTTCTTTCGGGACAGAGGCGTGGGTCATGAGTGCGGGATGATTGATCAAGCTCTCGACGCCGCCCAAACTTTCGGCGAGCGAGAAGAGACTCGTATTTTCGAGGAATCGCTTCGTGCCCGCGAGATCGGTTTTCAAGACGATCGAGACCATTCCGCCAAAGCCGCGCATCTGCGTTCGCGCGAGATCGTGTTGCGGGTGCGATTTCAAACCGGGATACATCACCTTCTCGACTTGCGGCTGTTCTTCCAGCCAACGCGCAAGCTCAAGCGCATTCGCGCAGTGGCGTTCCATTCGCAACGCAAGCGTTTTCAAACTTCGGAGAACGAGAAAGCTGTCGAATGCGCCCGCAATAGCGCCGACCGAATTTTGTAGAAACCACATTCGATCGCCGAGTTCTTTGTTTTCACCGACAACAGCGACGCCGCTGACAAGATCGGAATGTCCGTTCAAATATTTCGTGGCCGAGTGAACGACAATATCGAATCCCGATTCAATCGGACGTTGAATCCACGGCGTGGCAAATGTGTTGTCAGAGACGGAAAGAATTTTCTTTTCCCGTGCGGTCTTCGCAATCGCTTCCAAGTCGATGATTTTCAAAAGCGGATTACTGGGCGTCTCGATCCAAACCATGCGCGTGTTTTTCCTGATCGCTTTCTCGAAACGCGACGCGTCGGTGAGATCGACATAGGTGAATTCAAGACCGGCCGATTGTTTTCGGACTTTGTCGAACAAGCGAAACGTGCCGCCGTAAAGGTCGTCGCTGACGACGATATGCGAACCGCTCTCAAGAAGTTCGAGAACAGTCGACATCGCGGCCAGTCCGGAAGCGAAAGCAAAACCGCGGGTGCCGCTTTCCAAATCGGCAATGCATTTTTCGTAGGCGAGCCGGGTTGGATTGATCGAGCGCGCGTAATCGAAGCCTTTATGTTTGCCCGGACTTTCCTGGACGTAAGTGGAAGTCGCATAAATCGGCGTCATCACCGCGCCAGTCGTCGGATCCGGTTGCTGACCGGCGTGAATCGCGCGAGTAGCGAACTCGTGTTGTCGTTTCATGTGATGCTTAATCTAACCGCGGATGGCACGGATCAAAACGGATTGCGCGGGCGAAACAAGAGCCTATTTCGGCATCTTCAACCGCAGATACGACAGCAAATCGGTCCGGGTGATCAGGCCGAGAAATTTGTCGCCCTCCATCACGATCGCGACGCGGCCGCGATCGAAAACTTCGAGTAAATCGTTGATCTTCGCGGTCGGCGGAAGCGTTTCGAGCTTGTCCGTCATCGCGTTTTCGACCGGATCGTTGAAGCGCGCGGAATCGCGATGCACCTTCACCAAGATGTCCGACTCATCGATGATTCCGACCGCGCGACCGGCTTGATCGACCACCGGCAGCTGCGATACGTCACTGTCCCGCATTCGCTTGTAAGCAGTGAGCAGACTGTCGGTTGGACCAATCGTGATAACCTCGCCGGCTTCATAACGATGCGAAATCAAATCGCTCAGATCGCCGTGTGGTGGCCGATGGATGAACCCCTGCTCCGCCATCCAAAAATCGTTAAACATTTTGGAGAGATATTTGTTGCCAGTATCAGGAACAAGACTGACCACGCGCTTCAGTTTCTCTTGTTCGCGACAGTAGCGCAACGCGCCGGCGACCAACGTTCCAGTGGACGAGCCGCCAAAAATTCCTTCCTTCCGCAAAAGTTCGCGCGCAACACTGAAACTTTCCTCGTCATCTATTTCGTAGGCGTCGGTCACGAGCGACATGTCGGCGATTTCGGGAATGAAATCTTCGCCAATGCCTTCGACTGCCCAGCTACCGGCCTCCTTGAGGTTACCTGTCTTCACGTACTCATACAGAACAGAGCCTTTCGGATCGGCCAGCACCATTTCAATTCCGCGCCGCGGCTTGACTCGATTAAAGAAACGGCCGAGTCCGGTCAGCGTTCCGGCCGAGCCGACGCCCACGACGATGGCATCGACATCATGGCGCATTTGCTCCCAAATTTCGGGACCGGTCGTTCGCTCATGCGCGAGCGGATTCGCCGGATTGCCAAATTGATTCACGTAAAACGCCCCCGGAATTTCTCCGGCCAAACGCGCGGCCATATCCTGATAATATTCAGGATGTCCGCGGGTGACGTCCGAACGAGTCAGCACAACTTCGGCGCCGAGCGCTTTGACGTGCGAAATCTTTTCCTGCGACATCTTGTCGGGAATCACCAGCATCACGCGATAACCCTTCGCCCCCGCAACCAGCGCCAAACCAAGACCGGTGTTGCCGGCCGTCGCTTCGATCACCGTCCCACCGGGCTCGAGTTTCCCATCCTCTTCCGCCGCTTCGATCATCGAGAGCGCGATCCGATCTTTGATCGAGCCGGTCGGATTCTGGTTCTCCAGTTTCAAAAAGAGATGGCAAGGCCCGGTGTCGAACTGCGTGATCTCGACCAGCGGCGTCTCGCCGATCATCGACAAAATTGCCGGCCGTTTTTTGGTTAAAGCCGGAGCGAGCGGAACTTCGATCATATCTAGAATAATGTCAGCGTTTCGCCGGGATAGTCGATCACGACTCTGTAATTGCGGAGGGAATTGTAGCCGACAATGCCGTCGAGCTTCGCGCCGACCGCGGCGCTCAACATGGTGAAGAAATCTGCGACCACGACTGCCATGTTATCGATCTTAGCACCGCTAAGTTGAAACGACTGCAACAACCCGGCATGGAAATCTACCGCCGCGCCGCCGGTCGTTCCTGCACCGACCGGCGAGGTGGTAATATCGAGCTGTTTCGCAAGCTCAGGCGTGATCGCCGTCGTCGACGTGCCGGTATCGATCGCGAATTGAAACGGGCCGCGGCCGTTTGCATAAACATCAACAAGAATGAGCGGCTTGGCCGGATTCGCGAGCCGAATCGGAATTTCAGTTTGAGCGCCGCGAGCAAAGGCCTCGACGCGCTTCGGATTGTCCAAACGAAGTTCGCATTCGTGGTAGTTAATGGTGATGCGAAAATGTTTCAGGAAATTGTAGCCAAGATCGCCGTCGATTTTTGCACCGACGGTCCGGCCGATGTGGGCAAGATCGACAATACCGACGTCCACATTGCCCAATTTGGTTTCGCCGACGGCGAGAGAGCCAACCTTCGCCAGCGAGACGGCGACTTTGCCGCCGGCGCTTTGACCTTCCTTTGATCCAATGATTTTGACCGCAAGCTGTTTTGCCAGCTCTGATGAAAGGAGCGATGTCCCAGCGCCAGTGTCGAGAATGAATTCGAACGGACCGCGACTGTTGACGTGAACCGGTAAGAGAATCAGCGGCTGCGCTCCGCCAGCCAAACGAAATTTAACTTTGGCGCTGCTCGGCGAAAATGTGGCCGTGGTCATTCAGACAATTTCGGTTCGCCCTTATGTGACCATTCGTTTTGGCTGTCCTCGAGAAATTGTTGGAGCACGTCGAAGCGAACTTCACCGTAATTCAGCGCGTAGTGAAGATCGCCGCCTTTGTAAACCCAAGTCGTCGGGATCCATGAGACTGGCATGCCCGCGAACTGTTTGATCTTGTTGTCGCCGCGGCGCGGTCCGGGATCGGCCAGGACCGTTACGTTCGGTTGATCCGCGATTTGAAATCGTTGCAACATCGATTTGCCGTCGCCGCCATCGTTCCAAACCGACACGAAATAAAATTTCACCTGTGGATTGTCTTTCACCATTTTCAACCAACCGCCGTTTTTCAACTCAACCTGACAATTCGAGCACCACGGCGCCCAAAGGTGGACCACGCTCAGTTCCGACGATTTAACCGCGTCGCGAATTGTTTGGTCAGCCGAAGTGTTTAGGAGCCTTTTGTCGAGATCGTCCTGCGCCCAGGCAGTAAGAGCTAAGGCGACCGTAGCCGTGGTAACAAATCGCAAAGTCGACATCGTGTAGTGTACTAAATATGGAGAGAAGCGCGTCTCGCTCAAGGGATTGGAGGGACACGCGCCTCGCGCCCCATTAATTTGAGCGCCGAGCCGGAGGGGCATTTACAGCGCGGCGCCCTCCAGACGAACAAGGTCAGTTGACCAATGGGGCGAAAACGCCTAGTGTAGCGTCCCGTTTTTCGCGGTTAGCGCCGCGGGAATTTCCCCCGACGGACCACAGGCCAAGGAGCCTCTTTAATTATGGTGCAAATGCAGGATGTCATGTCGAAGCCAATGCCGGATTTCCGGGAAGGCTCGATCGTGAAAGGAAGAATTTTAGAAGTGCGACCACGCGAAGTGCTGGTCGACATCGGTTACAAATCCGAAGGCGTCATTCCGTTATCGGAATTTGAAGACGTAGAAAATTTGGAAGTCGGCGATGAAGTCGACGTGCTGCTCGAGCGACTTGAGAACGACGAGGGCATGGTTGTCCTCTCGAAAGAGAAAGCCGCTTATCGCCAGAACTGGAACAAGATCGCGAGCGTTTTCCAGGAAGACGGCTTGATCAAAGGCAAAGTGAAGTCCGTCGTCAAAGGCGGACTCATGGTCAATATCGGCGTCGAAGCATTCTTGCCCGCGTCACAGATCGACATCGTGCCGCCGAAAGATTTACAGCAGTTCGTCGGCAACACTTACGATTTCAAGATCGTCAAGATTAACGACGATCGCCGGAATGTTGTGCTTAGCCGGCGCGAACTGATCGAACAGGAGCGGAGCGAAAAGCGCCAGCAATTCATGGACAGCGTGAAAGTCGGCGATCGCGTCACCGGCACGGTGAAAAATCTCACCGATTTCGGCGCGTTCATCGATCTCGATGGCATGGACGGCTTGCTCCACATCACCGACATGACCTGGGGTCGTCTCGGACATCCAAGTGAGCTGGTGAAAGTCGGACAGCAGCTTGAAGTCCAGGTCCTCGATATTAATAAGGAGAAGGAGCGCGTTTCGTTAGGCCTGAAGCAAACCCAGAAAAATCCGTGGGACCAGATTGAAGAGCGCTTCCCGGCCGGTCAGAAAGTTAAAGGTAAAATCACCAACCTCGTTCCCTACGGCGCGTTCGTGGAATTGGAAGAAGGCGTCGAAGGTTTGATTCACGTATCCGAACTTTCCTGGACGAAACGAATTATGCGGCCGTCGGACATTTTAACGATTGGCCAGGAAGTTGAAGCCGTTGTTCTCGGCGTGAATAAGGAAGAGCAAAAGATTTCCCTCGGTTTGCGTCAACTCGAGCCGAATCCGTGGGACGAGATCGAGAAGAAATTCACTATTGGCAGTCGCGTGAAAGGCAAGATTCGCAACATGACCGCCTACGGCGCGTTCGTGGAATTGGACGAGGGAATCGACGGCATGATCCACGTCTCCGATTTGAGCTGGACCCGGAAAATCAATCATCCGAGCGAAATGTTTAAGAAAGGCGACGAAGTCGAAGCCGAAGTCATCGACATCGATAAAACGAATCAGCGAATCAGTCTCGGCATCAAACAACTGAGCGACGATCCGTGGAAGACGATCGATCAAAAATACAAGATCGGCGATTTGGTCAAAGGCAAAGTGAGCAAGCTCGCCAGCTTCGGCGCATTCGTGGAATTGCAGGACGACATCGACGGTCTCGTCCACATCTCACAGTTGAGCGAAGATCACGTCGCAAAAGTAAAAGACGTGCTCAAGGTCGGACAGGAAGTCGAAGCCCGCGTCATCAAAGTCGACAAAGTCGAACGCCGCATCGGGTTGTCGATCAAAGCCGCGAACTACACCGAAGAACAATTGCGCAAGGAAGCCGAAACTTTCGACACGCTTCGCCCCGGCGAAGACATGGTTGGATTGGAGAAAGCTTTCGCTGCCGCCGAACAGGAAGAATATCGGCCCGGCGAATCCAAAAAAGCCGAGGCCAAGGAATCAAAGCCGGCGAAAGAGTCGAAAGAATCCAAGCGCGATTCCAAAAAAGAATCGAAGAAGAAATAGGGAAGCGATTCTGGCTCGCGACGGTTCGAAAGAGCCCGGCCACTCGAATAGGACGTCCTTTTGGATTTATGCGCCGAATCTGTCGGAGATCCTTACACTTTTCGATGACTCACTTTAGACGGCGCAGTACGCTGATTTGTAATAGCTTAGCTAGGCCAGAAGACCGAACATCCTACGATTGATGTTGGTGTTGGCTCTCTAAATTAAATCCAACAGCTCGCGATTCATGTTGGTGGAATTCGGCAGGGTCGGTACCCGTTTCGAGAAACGCACCGGATTCGTTCGCCAATCGGAGCGCACCGCTTCGCTTTTAGCGGTCGATCTTAGCGATTGTCGCGGCCGAATTCTTCGAACGGATTGAAAACTTCGAGGGTGTAGTAGTTCACAAGGCCATCAGCGCGACGCGAGACGGCTTGCGGATTACCGAAAAGAGTTTCGACGTCGCGAACAGTTGTGCGTCCGCGAATGAGCGAGCCGATGCGGCGAGTATAAAAATCGTTCAGTTGCGCGTTCGCAATGTAGGCCGGCGAGATCGATAAACGGCCGGCTTTATCGAATCGAAACGCAAGCACGTCTGCGCCGTGTCCATGTCGAAGCCGGTCGCTCGTATTGATGAAAGGAGCGTCATCCAGACCGAGTTGGTGCCCGAGTGGCGAGCCCTCGCGCAAAACATAATAGCCGGTGCGCGATCCGAGCCTGACGTAATGCGAATCGTCGCGAAAGGAATTTGCAAGGCTTAGCCCGGCGCATGTGAAAACCAAAACGGCGATTGAGAACAAAATCCGTTGAACACTTTGCATTCGTTCGAGGTCAGAGAGGCAGACTCAGGAACATAGCGCCAAATAATGCCCAGCCAACATCGATTGAGATTCGTCGAAAGGTTCGTTCTAATCATCGCCGTCGTTGCTACCGTGAAAGCCGCCCTTGGTGACGAAGCCCTGACCACGCGCAACAAGGAGGTCGTGCGGAATTTTTACACGACAGTGTTGATCGGCCGGGATGTCGATGCAGCGCCAAAATTTTTGCGGCCGGATTATATTCAGCACAATCCGCAAGTGCCGACCGGTCTGAAAGGTTTTATGGACACGTTTCGGGCGCGCTTTGCTCAACCGCTTCCGCCTGATTACAAACGCGAGTTGCTAAATGTGGTGGGCGATAACGACATGGTGGTCGTTTACATGCGCCAAACTTGGACCGGCAAAGACGGCCAGCATCATCAAGCGCTTGGGTTCGACATGTTTCGTGTCCAGGACGGAATGATCGCCGAACATTGGGACGCCGATTAAGCGTCGCCTATTTACTCCGGACCGAGTCTACGTTTTTGAACTTTCTTGCGCGCGCGAACGATTAATTTGCGCCGCGTGGCCGGTGTCATTGCAGGCGTTGTCGGCAGCGACAACGCGCGAGCCAAATCTTTTTCGGCGGTAAGATCAAGACGCAGCGGGGTGATCGAGACCCAATCGTTTGTGAAGGCCCATCGGTCGGTTCCCTCCACTTCGTCATTGAGAGGTTTGACCGTGAACCAAAAAACCGGACGGCCCATCGGATCTTTGGCCGGCACAACTTTGCCGTCGTATTCGCCGACGGCGAGGCGCGTCCAACGAATGCCTTTCGGTTTTTCGGGAAGATTCACGTTGACCAGGCACATCGTTTTATCTTTAAGGAGAATCTCCAGCACTTTTCGAATGTAGGGTTCGAGCTTTGCCAAGTCGGGTTCCTTGGTCTCATCGATCGACGTGCTGAATGCAATGCCGCGCATGCCTAAAAGCGCGGCTTGTTTCGCGGCCGCGAGCGTGCCGGAATGCCAGACCGCGTTGCCCAAATTTGGTCCGAGATTAATGCCCGAAAGAACAAGATCGACATTGCCCCAGTTGTGCGTGCCGAGTGCGACGCAATCCGCCGGTGTGCCATTGACCCGGTAAGCATCGAAGCCGTCGATCGTGACTTTCTTTAAACGGATCGGCCGCGTTGCGGTAATCGCGTGACTCATGGAGGATTGTTCGACATCGGGCGCGACAATGCGGACATCGCCGAACGTTGATGCGACGTTGGCCAACGCCGTGATTCCCGGGCTGTAAATTCCATCGTCGTTGGAAATTAGAATTCGCACGTCTATTTAAAGAACGCGCGCCAGAGAGGTTTTGGCCGAATAGTTTTCGGAAGAATGCGAATCACATTGATGCACAACCCGAAAGCCGGTGACGCCAAGCACGGCAAGAAAAAATTGATGAAAGCGCTGGCAGAAGCCGGACATCACGCCATTTATCATTCGACCAAGACAAAAGGCTGGAAAAAGGCGCTAAGGAAAGCGACTGATCTCGTCCTCGCGGGCGGAGGCGACGGAACCGTCGGGAAAATCGCGGCCCGGCTTGTCGATACCGGAATTCCGCTGAGCGTTCTTCCTCTGGGGACAGCGAACAATCTCGCTCGCAGTCTCGGTTTCACCGGTTCGCCGCACGAAATCATTGAACGACTTGAGAAAGGAAAGAAGCATGCATTCGATGTTGGAATCGCGCGCTTACCGCGAAACAAGCGCTACATTTTCGAAGGAGTAGGCGCAGGTTTGCTGGCCGACTACGTTGCGAGCGCCAAAAAAAAGGAGAAAAAAGGGGGGGACAAAAACGGGAAACCTTCGAAAGAACAGGAGTTAACGCGACACGTTTCACTTTTGCGACGGATGTTGCACGATTATCCGGCGCAGAAATGGAAGATCGACATCGACGGCAAGAGTATCGCCGACCGCTACATTCTCTGGGAAGCGATGAACATTCGCTCGGTCGGTCCGGGACTTTATCTCGCGCCCTGGGCCGCAACCAAGGATGGCGAATTCGACTTTGTCTGCATCCGCGAGGAAGACCGGGAGCTCTTAAT
>Ga0066388_100000477_pt1 | contig 18796 bp, 10 predicted proteins | sample PanSoiMetaGPlot6_FD_64539 | JGI IMG/M metagenome (GOLD analysis project Ga0066388, IMG submission 64539) | Tropical forest soil microbial communities from Panama analyzed to predict greenhouse gas emissions - Panama Soil - Plot 6 (Hybrid Assembly) | ecosystem: Environmental > Terrestrial >... | reverse complement strand
GCACGGCTTCTTCTCATCGCCACTGTTCCAAGCGCCCGGGTACTATCCACCGCCGCCGTTCTTCCCGTCCGGTCCCGGCCGCTCCGCGGGCGACCCCGATCGCCCATACCTCGAGGCCCAACGCGCGTTCTTCAGCTGGTATCGAGACCAGCTGACTCAGTGTGCGGACGGTGGCGGCGCGGACGACCGGCTGCGGGAGGCCATGAATATGATACTCGCCTGGTGGCTCGATGCGATGCGGGCGCTTCGCGAGCAACGCGAGCACGCGGTGCGCGTGCAGACGGAGCTGGTGTCGCGCTATCTCGACATCTTGGATCAGCTCCTCGATCGGCCCGACCAGGGGCCTCGTTGAGAGTGCGGTGACGCTCCCAGATTCCGGGCCCGATGGCGAGACGATCGAGCGCAACGTGTGCGCCGAGATCCTCCTTCTGCTCGAAAGACAGAACAGGCCGAGCGAGCGCGTGTCGCTCACCGATTCGCTGGGCGACACGCTGGGATTGTCCTCGCTCGACCTGCTGGAGCTGGTGGTGGCGCTCAACGAGCGACTCGGCGTCGACCCCTTCCATCAGCGTGCCGTGACCGAGCTGCGCCGGGTCGCCGATCTCGTGGATGCCTATGCCGGCGGGACGGGAGGTGGTGATTCCGATGCGGTGCTCGCGGCGAGCCGCCGTCGGGCCGCCGCGCGCCGGTGGGGCGGGTCGCGATGAGCCGCGACGCCGGCGCCACCGGGATCGCCATCATCGGCATGGCCTGCCGTCTGCCCGGTGCCGATTCCCCCGCCGCGTTGTGGCGCAATCTGAGGGCGGGCGTCGAGAGCGTCACGTTCTTCGAGGACGCAGAGTTACTGGCGGCCGGCGTCGAGCCCGCGCTGCTGCGCAGTCCCGAATACGTCAAGGCGGCCCCGCTGATCGCGGACGCTGACTCGTTCGACGCGGCGTTCTTCGGGTACTCACCCCGCGAAGCGGCCGTGATGGATCCGCAGCAGCGCGTGTTCCTCGAGGTCGCGTGGGAGGCCTTCGAGGACGCCGGATACTATCCGGCGCGCGTTCCGGGCGTTGTCGCGGTTTTCGCGGGCGGCGGCGGCCTGGTGACCAGCTACTTCGCCGCGCACCCCGGACATCCGGCGCTGATCGGTCAGACAGCGAGCCTCGAGCACCTCGGGAACGACAAGGACTTCCTGGCCACCCGGGTGTCGTACAAGCTGGATCTTACCGGTCCTAGCGTCACCGTCCAGACGGCATGCTCCACATCTCTCGTCGCCGTGCACCTCGCCTGTCAGAGCCTGCTGACCCGCGAGTCGGACATGGCGCTCGCCGGCGCCTCGACTGTGCGCGTCCCACAGGTCAGCGGGTACCTCGCCCCGAAGGGACAGGTGAACTCTCCGGATGGGCACTGCCGTGCCTTCGACGCGGCGGCCAGCGGCACGATCTTCGGAAGCGGCGTGGTCGCCATCGTCCTCAAGCGGCTCGACGAGGCGCGCACAGACGGCGATCACGTCTGGGCGGTCATTCGCGGCACCGCGCTGAGCAACGACGGCGGGCGCAAGATGAGCTACACGGCGCCCAGCGTGATTGGTCAGGCACGCGCCATGGTGGATGCGCTCACCGTCGCCGGCATCCCGGCCGAGACGATCCGGTACGTCGAGTGCCACGCGACCGGCACGCGAGTGGGCGATCCGCTGGAAGTCCAGGCGCTCACCCGTGCGTGGGGGGCGGTCGCGCGGTCCCAATCGTGTGCCGTGGGCTCGGTGAAGACGAACATCGGTCATCCCGAACAGGCGGCGGGTCTCGCGGGACTGGTCAAGGCGGCTCTGGCGATTCACCAGGGTGAGATCCCGCCGAGCTTGCACTGCGAGACGCCGAACCCTGCGATCGACTTCCCGTCGACGCCGTTCTACGTCAACACCAGGCTGACGCCGTGGCCGGCGGACGACCATCCGCGCCGTGCCGGCGTCAACTCGCTCGGTATCGGCGGCACCAACGGCTTCTTGGTGCTGGAGCAGGCGCCGGCCGTCGAGCTCCGTCCCGCCGCCCAGCGTCCGCACCTGTTCACGCTGTCGGCGCGCACGGACTCGGCGCTCGTCGGCGCCGTCGCGCGCGTCCGTGAGTTCCTCATCGGGGCGCCGGACGTCCCGCTCGCCGATATCTGTCACACGAGCAACGTCAGCCGCAGTCAGCACGGCCATCGGCTAGCCGTCATGGCTGGCTCGATCGGCGAGCTTGCCGGACGCCTGGCCGCCGTCGAGCCGGCCGATCGGCGGGCGGTGCGCGAGGGCGGAGCCCGTGTCGCCTTCCTGTTCACAGGCCAGGGCGCGCACTATCCTGGGATGGCGGCCGAGCTCTATCGAACGCAGCCGGTCTTCCGCGACGCCCTCGAGCGCTGCGACGCACGGCTGCGCCCTCACGTTGGCCACGCCCTCGTTGATGTGCTCACCGCGAGCGGCGCGCTCGCGGGCGTCCTCGACCACACGGCGGTCACCCAGCCGGTCACGTTCGCGGTGCAGTACGCGCTCGCGCGCCTCTGGGAGTCGTGGGGCGTGACGCCAGCGGCGGTGCTCGGCCACAGCCTCGGCGAGCTCGCGGCCGCCTGCGTTGCCGGCGCGATGGAGGTCGACGACGCGCTCGCCTTCGTCACCGCGCGCGGACGGCTGATGGCCGAGCTGCCCGGGAAGGGAGCGATGGCCGCGGTCTTCGCCGATGAGGCGACGGTTCTGGAGACGCTCAGCTCCGTGGGCGGCCGGCTCGCCGTCGCCGCCCTCAATGCGCCGACGAGCCTCGTGATCTCGGGCCCGCCCGACGAGGTGGCGGACGCAGTGCGGCGCTTCGAGGCGCGCGGGATCGGGACGCGTCCCCTGAACCTCGGCCACGGGTTCCATTCGTCGCTGGTCGAGCCGATCCTCGATGCACTCGAAGGCGCCGCCGGCCGCGTACAGTTCGGCCCGCCCCGCGTGCCGATCGTGTCGAATGTGACCGGCACGCGCCTGGTGGAGGCGCCGAGCGCGCGCTACTGGCGCGATCACGCGCGGCAGCCCGTGCGCTTTGCCGATGGGATGCGGACACTGGCGACGCTCGGTTGTGATGCGTTCCTCGAGATCGGGGGCGGGGGGGTGCTGATCGCGCTCGGCCGCCAGACGCTGACTGATGCCGCCCTCACCTGGACGCCATCGCTCGCACGCGGGAAGTCAGACGCTCAGACCCTGACCGAGGCGCTGTGCGCGCTCTATCTCGCGGGCGCCGACATCGACTGGGGGCAGCTGCATGCGCCGGGGCGGCCGCGTCGCGTCTCGCTGCCCACGTATCCGTTCGAGCGCCGGCGCTTCTGGATCGATGGATCACCGCGGCCAATGACAATCACCGCTGCGAGCGCTCCACCGACAACGGCCGCGGTGCCGGTCCGCCACGACACCGCCAACGGCGCGCGCCGGCTCGTGCTCGGGGCCTCGTTGCCGGCCGCAGAGCTTCGCTCCATCGGTGCCCACGACGTCGTCGCCGGCGCGCGTCGAAACGGTGCGGCTCGCCGGGACTGGTTCTATCGGGTGCGGTGGGTCGATAGGCCCCCTTCCGCGGGCCGCGGAACGCCGGGCACATGGCTCATCCTCGCGGATGCGGGCGGTGTCGGTGAGGGGCTCGCACGAAGGCTCCACGCTGACGGAAACGACTGTCATCTGGTGCGTCCCGGGCTCACGTTTGCGCGCCTTGCCGACGACCGATGGAGCACCGATCCCATCCGTCTCGAGGATTTCCAATCGCTGCTCCGGGCCCTCGCTGAATCGTCGCGTACGCCGCTCCGCGGCGTCGTCCATCTGTGGGGGCTAGACGCCACGGTTGGCGACGACTTCTTGGTCGAGTCATTAGCCGACGCCGAAACGCTGGCCGCGGGGAGCGCACTGGCGCTGGTACGTGCGCTCGCTGAGCGAGATGGCATCACGCCATGGTGGGTGGCGACGCGCAATGGCGTCAGCGCCGGTCACGACGGCCGCCCGACGGAACCCGTAGCGGCGATGCTGTGGGGTTTCGCGCGCACGGTGGTGCTCGAATCGCCTCGCATACGTGGAGCGCTGATCGACCTCCCCGCCATAGGACACACGGTTGAGCAGGACGCCGAGGTACTCGCCCGCGAGATGACCAGCGCGACGGCCGAAGCGCAGGTGTCGTATCGCAACGGCCGCCGACTCGCCGCCCGGCTCACCCGGCTCGATCTCGACGCCGAGCCCAGCGCCCCTGTCGCCGTGCGCGCCGATGCGAGCTACGTCGTCACGGGCGGGCTCGGCATGATCGGCCTGCACGTCGCGCGTTGGCTCGTGGAGGCGCGCGGGGCACGCACGCTCGTCTTGGTCTCGCGCGGCCGTCCGAATGTTGCCACGAGCGCGGCCGTGGCCGCGTTGCAGGCGACCGGCGCTCGCGTGGACGTGCTGAACGTCGACGTCGCCACGGAGTCGGGCGTGCAGCGCCTGGCCGAGCACCTTCGGGAGCTGCCGCGACTCGCGGGCATCGTTCATGGCGCCGGGGTGCTGGACGACGGGATCCTGGAGCAGATGACGTGGGAGCGGTTCACCCGCGTGACGGCTCCCAAGGTGCGTGGCGGCTGGCTGCTGCACCAGCTCACCCGCGAAATGCCGCTCGACTTCTTCATCGTGCAGACCTCGCTGATGGGCGTGCTGGGCTCCGCGGGGCAGAGCAACTATGGCGCCGCGAACGCGTTCCTGGACGGCCTCGCGGCACGTCGTCGTGCGCTCGGCCTGCCGGCCACGGCGATCGCCTGGGGGCCGTGGGCCGAGGGCGGCATGGCGGCGTCGGCCGGCACGCGGGGGCAAGCACGCTGGCGCTCTCTAGGCATCGGGTACATCGCGCCAGTCGATGGCGTGCGCGCGCTCGGAGATGTCATGGCGCACCCGATCGATCAGGTGGCGGTCGCCATCGCCGACTGGGAAGCCTACGTCGCCCAGTTCCCCGCTGCCCCGGGTTTCTACGAGGACGTCGCGGGCCGGCGGGCGCCAGCGGCTCGGCCGCCGGCCGACGGGTCCTTGCGCGAACGACTCCGCCAGGCGCCGGCGCCGGAGCGGCGCAGGGAGCTGGTCCAGCTCTGCCGAAGCCAGGTCATGGAAGAGCTCGGCTTCACGGAGCCGATCGACACGCGGCGCCCCCTGGACGAGCTGGGCCTCGACTCGTTGATGTCGGTGAATCTCGCCAATCGGCTGGAGACAGTGCTCGGCGTGCGGATTCCGATCGTGCACCTCATTCAGGGGCCGAGCGTCGAGCAGTTCGTCGACAAGGTCCTGGCCGAGCTGGTCGTCGCCGGTGCCTGCCCGGCCGCGGATACGTCAACGAGCGCGAAGGCCCAGCCGGTCGTCCGCGCATCGGAAGTCACTGGCGACGGCTGGATCGTCCGACCGCGCCCCAATCCGGCAGCGCGCCTGCGGCTCGTCTGCTTTCCATACGCCGGTGGCAACGCGGCGACGTATCGGCCCTGGGTGGACGCGCTCGATGCCGCCGTCGAGCTGGTGGCCATCGATCCGCCCGGGCGAGCGGCCCGCGTGTACGAGGCGTCGATCGATCGGCTCGACCGCTTCGTCGATGCTCTGGCCCCGCGCCTGGAGCCGTACCTCGACCGTCCGGCGGCGTTCTTCGGTCATTGCCTGGGCGGTCTGACGCTGTTCGAGACAGCGCGCCGCCTGCGCGCGCGCGGCAGGCTCGACCTCGCGCACATCTTCGTGTCAGGGGCCCGCCCGCCCGCCCGGTTGGGGCGCCAGGGACGATTCGAGGAGGAGCTCCTAGGCAGGCTGCTCCGCAAGCCCGATTTCGATCCTTTCCGCCGTCTTCACGAGCAGAACGACGACATCTTCGGTGACATGATCCGGCACTTCAACATCGGCGCAACAGACGAGTTCCTGGCCAGCGACGAGCTGCGCCGCCTCCTCTTCCCCGCCATCCGCGCCGAGTTCGCCATGGCCGCGCGCTACCGCTACGAGCCCGAGCCGGCGTGGCCGGTACCGCTGACCTGTTTCGCCGGGCTCACTGATCCATACGTCAACCGCGACGACGCGCTCGCCTGGGGCCAGCACACGAGCGCGTCGTTCCGCCTTCACCTGCGCGAGGGCGCCCACTTCCTCGTGGTGGACGATCGCGACTTCATCGTGCGCACGATCAACCAGGAGCTGAGCCCATGAGCCCCCGACATCGCCGAGCCGCCCAAGGAGGACGAGATGGCTGAGACGAGGGATTACGGCCGGGCGGTCCTGGTCATCGGCGCGGGTGCACCGCACTCATCATTGATGGCCGGCGCCCTGTGCGCGATCTGGGACGCGGGCAAGACGTTTCACACAATCTACACCGCGGGCGCGGGCGGGCTGATGGGAATGCTATTCGCAGCTCCGGCGAACGGAAATCCGAGCCGGGCGCTTCGCAGCGTGGTCGACGCGGGAGTTTCCGACGAGATCTACCAGTGGTTTCCTGTGAACTATAAGGCGTTCTTCAAGCCGGGTCCGTACACGCAGCTCTTTCGCCACTGGGCTCACCGATTCCATATTCCTGAATCCCAATGGGTCCCATACCCAGGACATCCCCCATATCCCGGTCCGGGGTACCCGGGCCCGGAGCCGGGACACTCCGGCCATCCGGGATACCCGGGTGGCCACGGTTATCCTGGCTGGCCGTTCGGGTGGTCGCCCGGATGGTGGCAGCTTCCCTTCTGGCCTCATGGTCTTCACGCGTGGCGCCGGCTCTACAACGACTGGATCGATTTCGTGTTCTCGGCGCTGACGCCGACAGACCTGCACTACTTCAGCGAGGGACTCTGTGCGCCGTTGCCTTTTCTCGAGGAGATGGTCAGCTTCGAAGCCCTCCAGCACTTCCCAGGCGATTTCTATCTGAACGCGTACAACATCACGCGCGACTGCGTCCAACAGTTTCCCAAACACGAACTCACGGCGCTTCACTTCCGGGCCGGGCTGGCGTCGCCGTTCATCTATCCCCCGGTCACGATCGGAGACCAGACGTACTACGAAGGCGCCGATCGGAGCCCGTTGCCCTATCATCATTTTCCCGAGATCCGGGACTTTCCCAAGGTCGGCATCGTGGCGATCATGGACATCTTGGGGACGCTGGGAACGTCGCTGGTACGGAAACCGCGAAATCTTTGGGACGCCTATCTCATCTCGATCGTGACGCCCATCGTATCGTTGGCGAAGCGCGACCTCGGAGAGTTCAAGGCTCGCATCGAGATCGAAGCCCAGAACCGAAACGATCCGCCGAAGCCGCATCACGTGCTCTTCCACTTCAACCTCCCGCCCGATGAAGCCTCCAATCTCCTCGACTGGCGCTACTCGAATCTTCGTCGACTTTGGCGTATCGGCTACGAAGCAGGCGAACGGTTCATCGCCAGCCACCACAACGAGCTCCCCGATCGACCGCACATTCCTCCGTATCCCAGCGACCCTGCACGTCGTGATCCCTAATTTACGTGGTGAAGCGACGTGGTGAAGTGCCCGCGATGCCTCGAGGATAATCCGCCGCGGGCGCGCTTCTGCCTGCAGTGCGGCGGTGTCCTGGTCCCAGCCTGCGCGGCGTGCGGCGGAGAGTTGCCGGCCGAGGCACGGACGTGTCCGCAGTGCGGCGCGGCGCGCGCGACGCCGCCGACGCCGGCGCGCTTCGAATCGCCCGAGAGCTACACGCCGCGGCCGCTCGCCGAGAAGATCCTGAGCGGTCGAGATGCTCTCGAGGGCGAGCGCAAGCAGGTGACCGTGCTGTTCGCCGACCTCAAGAGCTCGATGGAGCTCCTCGCCGACCGCGATCCTGAAGAGGCGCAGCAACTTCTCGACGGCGTGCTCGAGCGGATGATGGAAGCCGTCCACCGCTACGAGGGCACTGTCAACCAGGTGATGGGCGACGGCATCATGGCGCTGTTTGGCGCGCCGCTCGCGCACGAGGACCACGCCGTGCGCGCCTGCTACGCGGCTCTCCGCGTGAAGGCGGCGATCTCACGCTACGCCGCGGAAGTGCGCGGCTGGCTCGGCGCGGAGGTCGCGGTCCGTATCGGCTTGAACTCCGGCGACGTCGTCGTGCGCGGCATCGGCGACGACCTCCGCATGAGCTACTCCGCCGTCGGCCGCACGACGCACCTGGCGGCCCGGCTCGAGCAGATGGCCCTGCCTGGCACGATCCTCCTCACTCAGGACACGCTGGCGCTGGCGGCCGACTATGCCCAAGCGCGTCCGCTCGGGCCGCAGGCAGTCAGGGGACTGGACAGCCCCGTGCAGTTCTTCGAGTTGATCGGCGCCTCGGCACCCAGGTTACGGCTCGGGCGCTCGACGACACGCGGCCTGACGCCTTTCGTCGGACGCGAGCCGGAACTGACGCGGCTGGTCGAGCTGATCGCGGACATCCAGGCCGGTCAGGGAAGAGTGGCGGCGATCGTCGGCGAGCCGGGTGTGGGCAAGTCGCGTCTCCTGTACGAGCTGACGCGAGCGCCGGACCTGCGCGAGTGGCGTGTTCTGGATACGCGTGCGGAGGCTCACGCGCGGCGCACGGCCTTCGGCCCGGTCGTCGAGCTGCTGCGCGACTACTTCCAGGTCGGCGTCCTCGACGATGCGGCGGAAGTCCAGCGACGGGTGAGCGAGCGGCTCTCGGCGCTCGGTCTTTCGAGCTCAGAGACGGCGCTGCTGGCCCTGCTCGACGTGCCGTTGAGCGACCCGGGCTGGGACGCGCTCGATCCATCTCGGCGCTACATGCGGACGCTGGAGGGGGTCACGGATCTCCTGTTGAGGGAGAGCACACGGCAGCCCGTGCTGGTCGTCGTCGAAGACCTGCACTGGATCGATGCCGAGACGCAAGGGCTGCTGGATGCCCTCGTGGCCGCCCTCGCCAGCGCGCGTCTGCTGCTCGTGGTGACGTACCGGCCCGAGTACGAGCATCGGTGGACCGACCGGGCGCAATACCGTCAGGTTCGGCTGGAGCCTCTCTCCGGCGCAGGGGCTCAGCGGCTGCTCGATGTGCTGCTCGGCGACGATCGAGCACTCGTCGGCACTCGCCACCTGCTCCTCGAGCGCACCGCTGGCAACCCTTTTTTCCTGGAGGAGAGCCTCGCTATGCTGGTGGACACGGGCGCGCTGACCGGCGAGCGTGGCCTCTACCGGGTGGCACGAGCACCCGCCTCGCTCGGGATCCCGGCCACGGTGCAGGCCGTGCTGGCCGCGCGCATCGATCGGCTGGGTCGGGAGGACAAGCGGCTGCTTCAGGCGGCCTCGGTGATCGGCCATGATGTGCCGGTACCCGTGCTCAAGGCCGCCGTCGACCTTGACGACGACGAGTTGCGCGCAGGTCTGCGAAGGCTGCAATCCGGCGAGTTCCTCTATGAGTCGCGCGTATACCCCGACCCTGAGTTCGCGTTCAAGCATCCGCTGACGCACGACGTGGCCTATGGCAGCTTGCTCGTCGAGCGCCGCCGCGCCTTCCACGCCAGGGTGCTGGCCGCGATGGAAACGATTTTCGCCGATCGCCTCGACGAGCACGTGGCCGCGCTGTGCCACCATGCCGTGCAGGGCGGCGCCTGGGAAAAGGCGTTCGTGTACGGGCGCCGCGCGGGCGCCAGGGCGGCGCTGCGCTCGGCCAGCCGCGAGGCGATCGCGCGCTTCGAGGACGCCTTGCGAGCCGTGGAGCACCTGCCGCCCACCTCGACCAACCTCGAGCGCGCGATGGATGTGCGCTTCGACCTGCGCAACCCGCTGTTCGTGCTCGCCGACTTCGCCCGGGCCCTCGCGGTCCTGGGCGACATCGCCCGGCTGGCCGAGCGAGCGGGCGACGCCGGGCGGCTCGGACGGGCATGCGCGTACCTCGCCAATGCCCATTTCATGCTCGGTAATCCGGCGCAGGGGATCGAGCTAGCCGAGCGGGCCGCCCAGATCGCCGCCGCCCGGCACAACGACACCCTGCTCGGTGTCACCACGTGTCACCTCGGACAGCTCTATTACCTCAAGGGCGAGTACGCCCGAACATCCGAGCTCATGGTGCACGGCATCGGCGTGCTCGAAGGCGACCGGATTCAACGTGACAACACCGTGCGCACCTTCCGGCTGGTCGGTGAGTGCTTCAATGCGATGGCGCTCGCACAGCTCGGACGCTTTGCCGACGCCATCGCGGCCGGCAGGCGCTGCCGCGAGGTCGCTCGGGCGCAGGACACGCCCTTCGTGGATGCCATGGGCTATTGGGGCCTCGCGGCGCCCTACGTCGTGCGGGGCGATGCCGAGCCGGCAATTCACTGGCTCGAGCAGGCACGCGACGCGTGCCGTGCGACCGAGTTGCGCGCCCTCGTGCCGTGGATCGGAGTGGAGCTCGGACTGGCCTATCTCGCATGTGGACGCATCGATAACGCTCTCGGCGCGCTCGAGGAAGCGGTGCGCGAGGGCGACGCCTCCAACATCCTCGGCCAGCAGTCGTTCCGAGTGGCCGCTATCGGCGAGGCACAGCTCCGGGCGGGGCAGCTCGAGCTTGCCGCGGCGTCCGCCGCGAGGGCCCTGGACCTCGCACGAGCCCATTCCGAACCTGGCTTCGAGGCGCATGCGCTGCGCGTCGGCGGCGAGGTGGCCGCTGCCCACGGTCAACAAGCCGAGGCCCGCGCGCGGTACACGGACGCCCTCGCGCTCGCTCGCCGCCTCGACATGGCTCCGCTCGTCGCCCGATGCCACCTGGGCCTGGCCGACGTCGGCGGCGAGGGCGCTCGCTTAGAAGCCGCGGACACGCATGGGCGCCGCGCGGCCGAGATGCTCCAAGAGCTCGGCATGCCCTGGCCGGGACGTATGGATATCGCGCGGTCACCGCGCACCCCGCCTGACGGTCCCTTTTCCTCGGGGCTCGCCGACTCCGCCTGATCCCAACGGCCCAGAATCTTCCGACGGCTGTCCTTGAGATCGTTACCGTGGCTGAAATGCGGTAACAATGGCGCTACGGGGTGAGGATCAACCGTCGCGCGCCGGAGCCGACTCGAATTGAGATAAGCTGCGCGGCATGCGGGGCCCATTGCGTCCGGTGCCCGCGGCGATCGAGCGGTGGACCACCGCGGTGCGCGTGCTGCGCTGGCTCGACGCGCTCGCGGCGTGGCTCGTCCTGTGGAGCATCGCGGCGCTCGTCGTGCCAGGCGCGCCGGCCGGGCCGCTCGCGGTGCTCGCCGCCGTCGTGCTGGTGCTCGCAGCGCTCGTCCGGCCGCTCAGGACGCGCTGGCGACCGCTGAGCGGCGCGGTCGCGCTCGCCAAGAGCGCGGGGCTCGCGCCGGGCGATCAGGCCTGGTACGTGGGGCCAGGCCACGCCGAGCGCGTGCTCGTGACGGCGCGCCACCGGATCCGCGTCGTGATCGTGCGTCTCGGCGACGAGGGATCGGAGGGACTCAGCGTGCGCCGTACCCGCGTGCTGCTGGTGCCGGCCGACTCGGCCTGACACGTCGGCCGCTCACGTTCCGGGATCCAGCGCCGCGATCGTCTCCAGCGCCGGCCTGACGTCCGCATACAGGGCGTCGAGCGCCGCGACCCGCGCCGCCGCGTCGCCGATCTCACCGACACGGCTCAGCCGTTCCAGCTCCGTGCAGGCGAGGGACAGCGCGCGGGCGCCGAGCATCGCGCTCGAGGATTTGAGCGTATGGGCGGCTCGCCGCAGCTCGGCGGCATCACCCTTGCCGGCCGCGTCGCGCAAGCTCGCCAGGAGTCCCGGGGCCGACTGGAGGAACGTCGTGATGATCGTGCGGACGGCGTCGCCGTCGCCGAGCTGATCGCGCAGCTCGGCAAGCACGTTTGGGTCGAGTGTCTCGGGACTCACCGGCGACGCCGGGGCGGCCTCGGCCGCGATCTGACGTGGCGCGCGCGGTCGACAAGACTCGAGTGCCCGCCGCAGCAGCTCGAGATTCACCGGCTTGGAGATGTAGTCGTCCATGCCCGCCGCGATGCACGTCTCGCGGTCGCCCTCCATCGCCTCGGCGGTCATCGCGATGATGCGGGGACGCTGCGATTCGGGCCATCGACGACAGATGGCGCGACTGGCCTCGAGGCCGTCCATCTCCGGCATCTGCACGTCCATGAGGACGACGTCGTAGGCATTGCGCTCGAGCATCCCGAGGACCTCGCGGCCGGTCGCGGCGACGTCTGCCGTGTAGCCGAGACGCTCGAGCATCCGCACCGCGACCCGACGATTGACGTCGTTGTCCTCGGCCAGGAGGACCTTCAATGCAACGGCGGCCGGCCGCGCCGCGGGCACGGCGCCGGTGTCGCCGCTCGCGCGCTCGAGGCCCATCGCATCGAGCAAGCTCGTATAGAGCAGTGACAGCTTCACGGGCTTGTCGAGCACGGCCGTAAAGCTCGAAGTCCCTGGCTCGGCGGCGAGCCGCCGGGCGACCGAGGACAGGAGGATCAGCGGCAGCGCGGGCTCGCGCGGCAGTGCGCGAATCTCGCGCGCCAGGGTGATGCCGTCCATGCCCGGCATCTGGTAGTCGAGTAGTGCGAGGTCGTAGGGGTCGCCCTGTCGGATCCACTCGAGCGCCTGCGTCGGCGACTCGGTCTCGCGGCTGAAGACTCCCCACTTCTCCAGCTGGAGCTTGAGCATGCGCCGGTTCGTCGCGTTGTCGTCGACGATCAACACTCGCTTGCCGGTGAGCTCGACCCCCGGCGCCTCGGGCGGTGAGGCCGGCGGGGCGTCGGTGGCCGCGGCAGCGATCGTGAAGTGGAACGTCGAGCCCTTGCCGAGCTCGCTCTCGACCCAGATGCGCCCGCCCATCAGCTCGCAGAGGCGCTTGCTGATCGCCAGGCCCAGGCCAGTGCCGCCGTAGCGGCGGGTCGTCGACGCGTCGACCTGGCTGAACGACTTGAAGAGCCGATCGAGCCGGTCGGCCGGGATGCCGACGCCGGTGTCACGCACCGCGAAGTGGATCTCCCAGCGGCCATCTTCGCGCGCCGCCGCCGCGACAGTGACCGCGATCTCTCCCGCGTCGGTGAATTTCACCGCGTTGCTCAGGAGGTTCACGAGGATCTGCCGCAAGCGGCCGGCATCGGTGAGGAGCACGCTCGGCGTGGTCGGCTCGACGAAGCACGTGAGCTCCAGGCCCTTGTCCCGCGCCCGTGTGGCGACGAGCTGCAGAGACTCCTCGAGACAGGCGCCAAGCGCGCACGGCTCTTCCTCGAGGTCGAGCTTGCCCGACTCGATCTTGGAAAAGTCCAGGATGTCGTCGATCACCGTCATCAGATGGTCGCCGCTCTTCCGGATGGTCTCGGCGAACTCGCGCTGCCTGGCGTCGAGGCTCGTGTCGATCAGGAGATTCGACATGCCGATGACCGCGTTCATCGGAGTTCGGATCTCGTGGCTCATGTTCGCCAGGAACTGCGATTTCGCCTCGGTCGCCGCTTCCGCGGCCAGCTTCGCGCGCTCGAGCTCGCTCTCGGCGATCTTGCGCTCGATGAACTGACCGATCTGGCGACCGGTGGCGTCGAACATCTCCAGGATGTCGGGTGCGGGCTCGCGGATCTCCGGGCTGAAGAATTCCATCACTCCGATGAACCCGCTCGGGCCGATGATCGGGAAGCCGAACGCGCCGTGCAGGCCGTCCTGTGCGGCGTACGGCACCCGCGGGAAATTGGTGTCGCGGACCACGTCGGTGATCCACTGGGCGTGGCCCTCGCGCCAGATGCGCCCGGGCAAACCGACGCCGGGCACGAACGTCATCGTGCGGCTCTGCTCGGCCAACGCGTGCCCCTTGCCGGCCTGCCCGATCCAGATCTCGGCGCAGCGCAGCAGGTTCGCCTCGCGATCGAGGCTCCAGCGAAGCGCCAGCCCCCAGTCGAGGCTCTTGCCGATCGCCGCGAGGATCTGGGGCATCGCCTCGGAGAGCGAGGCGGCCTGTGCCAGGACATAGGTCGTCGCGTACTGGGTCGCCAGGCGCCGCTCACCGGCCGAGCGCTCCCGGTCGGACCGATTCAACGACAGCGCGGTCACCCAGACCAGGCCGGCGACGAGCAAGACGTTCACGACCACCGCGATCGGCACGCCGAGCTCGCTCGAGAGCAGACCGGAGCGCCGGCCCAGCGGGAAGAGCCAGCCGAGCACGACGGGCACGATCACCGCCGCCGGCAGGAGCCGCCGCGCCATCGCCCCGCCCGCGCGCCGGGTCAGCACGATTCCGATGAGCCCGTGGCCCGGTCGCGCGCAGAAGACGCCGACAGCGAGCGCCAGAACCACGGCGGCGAAGGCGGGCGCCCTCGGCGACGCGTGCGCGGAAGAACCGCCGTACACGCGCGCGAGCAACGAGACGAGCGCCACGGTCGCGGGCCAGAGGGCGACGAGCTGGGCCAGCCGGAACGCCCAGGAGCTTTCCCGGCCGAGGAGCAGCAATGCGGCGCCGATCAGCGATACGTCGGCGGCGGTGGAGCGCGGAATGGAGCCCTCGACGAGCGCCACGAGGCCATACACGGTGACCAGTCCCGCCGCGATGCGCGCCGCGAGACGGCGCCGGTCGCCGGCCCCGTCGGAGCGCGGTCGCGCGCCGAGCCAGAGCGCCACCGCCGCCAGCGTGGTCGCCAGGAGGAGCGGCACCGTCATGCGCCGCGCTCGGAATCGGCGCCGACGCGCTCGAGCCAGGCGCGCACTCGCGCGCGCACGAACGGCACCTTGAACGGCTTGGTCAGATAGTCCGTGGCTCCCGCGGCGAAGCCCTCCTGAGTCTTCGTGGCCCCGGCCTCGGCGGTGAGCAGGACGATCGGCACGGCGTGGAAATACGGATCCGCGTCGGCGCGTAGCGAGCGCGTCACCTCGGTGCCGTCCAGGCCGGGCATGAGCCAGTCGAGCAGGATCAGCGACGGGCGCACGGAGCGCGCCATCCGCAGCGCGGTCTCACCATCGGTCGCCGTGTACAGTCGCAGCGCCTCGGAGCGCAAGGTCGCCTTCAGGAGCTCGAGGATGACGGGATCGTCGTCGGCAATCAGCACGACGTGCGCCGGCGCCGAGCCCGACGCGGTCGACGCCGCGGCGCGCCGTCGCGGCCGCGACGGGCGAATGTCGCGACGCGTCGGCTCGAGGCTCATTCCTTCGGCGGCGCCGAAGATGTCCATCGTGCTGCCCGCCTCGCGGGCGCGCTCGCGACAGGCCGCGACCACACGGTCGACCGCGTCGTCGTCGCGCAGCGGATCATGATGCGTGAGCGCGAGTCGTCGGACGTGCGCGGCGAGCGCATAGTCCACGGCGGTCTCGGCCGGGCAGTGGCCCCAGTTGATCTTGTCGGGATATTCCGCCGCGGTGTACTGCGCGTCGTGGATCACGAGGTCGGCGCCCTCCAGGAAGGCGACGTGCCGCGCGTCCTCGGCGTGCAGCGCCGTCTCGCCCGGCGAGCCCATGCGTCCGGCCTCGGGACGATCGCGCATGTGCGGCTCGTGATCGACCGCGTAGACGACCGAGACGCCGTCGGCCTCGAGCCGGTAGCCGAGCGTCAACGCCGGGTGATTCAGATAGTGCGCGACCACGCGGACCCCGCCGACCGTGAGCGCGCCTTCGCTCAGGTTGTGATAGCGGATGGTCGCCGACAGCTGCCCGAGGGTGACCGGGAAATAGGGATGCTGCATCTGCGCCGACAGGACGGATTCCAGCCGCTCGCCCACCGCGCCGGGCGCGTAGAGATCCCACTCGCTTCCCTCGGTGAACATCGGGGCGAAGAACGGAAAGCCCTGGATGTGGTCCCAGTGCGTGTGGGTGATCAAGAGGTGGCCGCGCACGGGATGCTTGGCCTCGGCAATAAGCGCGTGCCCGAGGCGATGTGCGCCGGTGCCGCAATCGAGCACGATCAAGGTGCCGTCGTCGGCCCGCACCTCGACGCAGGAGGTGTTGCCGCCGTAGCGCAGGGTGGTCGGTCCGGGGGTCGCCAGTGACCCGCGTGTGCCCCAGAAGCGAATGCGCATCGTCGCCTCCCGGTACGGGTCGCTAGAGGTCCCGCGCGGCCGGCATCCCCGGCAGCGAGGTCGCCGCGCGAACGCCTCGGACGATCGCGTCGGCCACCGCGTCGGCGGCCGCGAGGCCCAGGCGCGTAATGTCGGCGGGCACGTCTCCGACCGACAGCGCGAAGAGCGTGTCGCCGTCGAACGCGGTGTGCGGCGGCGAGAGCGCTCGCGCGAAGCCGAGCATCGCGAGCGACGCGAGCTTCGCGGCCTCCGGCTTGCTCAGCCGGGCGTTCGTCGCGACCGCGCCGATCGTCGTGTGCTCGGGCGCCGCGAACCGCTCGAGCGCGCGGCCGCCGGCCAGCGCCGCTGCCGAGTCGACGAGCCGCAGGCTGTCGGGCGCCTCGCGGGCGCCGGCGATCAAGGCGCCGGTATCGGGATCGCGCACGTCGCCGACGGCGTTCACCACGACGATCGCGCCCACCACCAGCTCGCCGAGCCGGCGCGATGCGGTGCCGAGCCCGCCGCGCATCGCGCGCGCGATGCGGTGTACCTTGCCCACGCTGGCGCCGGTCCCGGCTCCCACGTTGCCCTCCGCGACCGGGCCGGCCACGGCGCCCGCGGCGGCCTCGGTGCCCATCTCGCGCGTCGGGCGCGCGCGCCCGTCGCCGACGTTGAGGTCGAAGATGAATGCGCCCGGCACGTGCGGCACGACGGTCGGGCCCGCCGCGAAGCCGCGGCCACGCGCTTCGAGCCAGCGCATCACGCCCCAGATCGACTCGCCGCCGAAGCGGCTGCCGCCGCCGAGGACCACGCCTTCGACGGTCGGCACGAGATGCCGAGCGTCGAGATAGTCGAGCCCGACGACGTCGTTGGCGCCGCCGCGCAGCTCGACCCCGGCGACGGCGGGACGATCGCAGAGCACCACCGTGACGCCGGTGAGCCCCGCAAGGTCGGTCGCGTGACCGACGCGCACTCCGGGAACGTCGGTGATCAGGGCTTGCGGCTCACGTCGGCGGCGCGGAGCCGCCCGGCGGCGACCTCACCAGCCAGCTCGAGCGCGCGCTGCGCGAGCGCCCGCGCGAGAGGATGATGCGCCAGCGCCGCCTGCTCGTCGGCGAACACGGCCGCCGCAGCGGCCGCGATCGCCGCGTGCTCGCTGCGGTCCGTCGCGTCGAGGATCCAGGCCATCTCGGTGAAGCGCCGGCTCCAGCGCCGGCGCGCGTCCGGCGTGAACTCACGCTCGATCACGCGCTGGACGATCGCTTCCTGCCGCTCGGCTTTGATCTGATCCGAGACCACGAGCCGGCTCTCGCGTGCCTCCTGAAGATCGAGCGCGTCGCGCTGCACTGCGTCCGGATCGAGGAACCAGCCGGCCATCTCGGGCAGGCCGAGGAGCTCGACCGAGCGCTCGGCGAGCGCCGGATCAGCCTCTCGCACCGGCGGCGGACCGGCCGGCGCGACGTCCGCAAAGAACGGCTGCCAGCGACCGAACGAGGCGGGCGGTGAGGTACCGCGCTGCTGATGGAGCTCGAGCGCCTCGGCGACGAGGCCGAGGGCGCGCGCCGGCTCGGTCTCGACCCACGGAAGCTTCTGCGCCGCGCGCAGGGACGCCAGCTCGGCCTCGAGCCGGCGCTTGGTGATGTCGCCTCCCGCGACCTCGGTGATGCCCACGACGTCGTTGAGGATGAGCGAGCAGAGCGCGCCGCCCCCGTACGCGCCCTCGAACAGAATCCACGCGGCCCGCGATCCGCTGCCGTCGATGCCCGAGAGCCACGCTCGGACGGCGTGCGGCGTGCCCCGACGGACCACAGGCGCGGCCGGAGGCGGCGGGACCGGCGCGACTCCGCGCTGCGAGAGACGATAGAGCGCCCGCTTCGCCGCACGCCGGACCGCGCGGTCGGCGGCGCCTTCGGCGAGGCCGCTCAGCGCGGGAAGGGCGCCAGCCCCGTGCTCGTTCGCGAAGGCGCGCAGCTTCTCGTCGAGGACGGCCTCGGACAGCCCCTGGAGTGACGCCGGGTCGAGGCTGGCCACGGGATCACTCATCCGAAGTGCAGCTGGAAGAACGGATGCGACGGATGATCGATGAAGTGGACGCGCCGCGCGTAGTCGAGAGCGCCGGCATAGCCCTCGAACCGGTCCGCCAGCCGTCGGAACAGCGGGGCGACGGCGGCCGCGCTCGCGCGCGAGGTCGCCCGGCCGTGCTCGGACACGAAATGGTAGGCGCGCTTGCCCTGGCCGACGTAGTACCCGACCGACGAGGTCTGCTCGACGCGCTCGCGGAAGATCCCGGTCATGAAGAGCGTGAAATCCCCGATGTGCTGGGACACCGTGACCTCGTGCTCGGGCTGGAAGTAGGAGCCATCCCAGGCGGTGCCGGCCTCGAGAAGCATGTCCACGACCGTCTCGAGCCGAGGAATGGTCGTGCCGCGCGGGTACAGGTTCTCGGTCCGCGCGAAGCGCGTCAGCAAATCGGCGAGATACGGCGAGGCCGGATCGTTGCCGATGGCCAGGTCGTGGAAGCTCGCCCGGATCGCACGATCGAAAAACGCGCGAAGCTCCACACCGGGAATGATAGCAAAATTCGAATTTTGCTAGAATCCGAGCCCGTGGCGGACTGGCCCATCGCGCGCATTCCATGGTTCCTCGTCGCCGCGAGCTCCGTTCTGCTCTTGCTCGTGCTCTACGTGCTCTTCGTCGGCTATTTGCCATCCAAGCAGCGCGTCGCCGGCCTCGAAGCCGAGCTGAGGGACCTCTACAAGCGCGAGGCGGAGCTGCAGACGAAGCTCGCGCAGCAGGATCAGCGGTCGGCCATCCGGGAACGGCAGCTCGCCCAGGTCACCGCCGAGCGCGACACTCTGCTGCGGCGTCTGGAAGAGCTCGAGAAGCTGCTCGGCGCCTCTCGCA
>Ga0066388_100000476_pt1 | contig 18814 bp, 14 predicted proteins | sample PanSoiMetaGPlot6_FD_64539 | JGI IMG/M metagenome (GOLD analysis project Ga0066388, IMG submission 64539) | Tropical forest soil microbial communities from Panama analyzed to predict greenhouse gas emissions - Panama Soil - Plot 6 (Hybrid Assembly) | ecosystem: Environmental > Terrestrial >... | reverse complement strand
CCTACCTCACGGGGGGGATCGGGTTCGCGAGTCCGAACGTGCGGTACGCGACGAAGGAATCGCGGCGCGTGAACGAAGGCCCGTACGCCGTGGTCGGCGTGGGGCTCGAGCGCTTCATGCGGCCGCGCGTTTCGCTCGACTTCAGCCTTCGCGGGTACGCGGAGGTGGGCAATTCGGAGCTCTCCGTCTTCTCGCAGGTTCTGGCGGGGATCCATCTGTACCCCGGAGACTGACCGGGTGCGGGTGACGTTCTGGGGGGCCGCGCAGACCGTGACCGGGTCCAAGCACCTACTGACCGGGCGCGCGGGCGCCCTGCTCCTGGATTGCGGTCTGTTCCAGGGACGGAGGCTCGAGGCGGAGGCGCGGAACCGCGCGCTTCCGTTCGATGCCGCGTCGGTGGACGCGCTCCTTCTGTCGCACGCGCACATCGACCACTCCGGGGCGATCCCGTTTCTCGCGAGGCAGGGGTTCACGGGGGCGATCCACGCGACGGCCGCGACGGTCGATCTCTGCCGGGCGATGCTCCTGGACGCGGCGCACATCCAGGCGAAGGACGCGGAGTTCCTGAACCGCCACCAGCGGGGCCCGCGGGGGAGGCGCGTCGAGCCGCTGTACACGCCGGAGGACGTCGAGCGCGCGCTCGGGCAGTTCGTCCCCCACGCGTACGAGGAGACGTTCGAGCCGCTGGAGCGGACCCGGGTCACGTTCCACGAAGCGGGGCACATCCCGGGCTCCGCGTCCGTCGAGATCCGCTGGAACGAGAACGGACGGTCCGGGTCGCTGGTCTACACGGGGGATTTGGGGCGCCCCGATCGGCCGATCCTGCGCGATCCGGCGCCGCTGCCGCGGGCCGACTACCTCGTGACCGAGGGAACGTACGGGGGGCAGCACCATCCCGACGAGCGCTCGCTCCAGGAGGCGCTCGAGCACGTCATGCTCGACGCGCTCGAGCGAGGAGGGCGGGTGGTCATCCCCGCGTTCGCGGTGGGGAGGACGCAGGAGGTGGTGCACGCGCTGGACCAGCTCTTCCTGGCGGCGAGGGTACCGGAGATGCCGATCTACATCGACAGCCCGCTCGCCGCGGACGTGCAGGAGATCGTGGCGCACCATCCGGAGGTCTACGACGACGAGACGATCGCGGCCTTGAGGCGCGGAGAGGATCCGCTCGGGCTGCGGCGGATCACCCTCGTCCGTCAGGCCGACGACTCGCGGGCGCTGAACGACAAGCCGGGCACGTTCGTCACGATCTCCGCGTCGGGGATGTGCGAAGGAGGGCGCATCCTGCACCACCTGCAGCATACGGTGGACGATCCCCGAAACACGGTGATGATCGTGGGGTATCAGGCGGAATCGACCCTGGGACGGAGGCTCGTGGAGCGTCGCGAGGAGGTGCGCATCTTGGGCGAGCTCCATCCGCTCCGCGCCCGCGTCGAGGTGCTGAACGGCTTCAGCGCGCACGCGGACCACGACGCGCTCGTGGCGCAGGCGAAGTCGTGCGGCGCCGCGAAGGGGTGCGCCATCGTGCACGCCGACCTCGAGCGCGCGCAGGCGCTCCGGGCGGCGCTTCCGTCGCAGGCGGGGGTCCGCATTCCATGTGAAGGAGAGTCGTGGGAGCTTCGATGAAACGAGATCGCGCCCGCGCGGCGCGTCTGGGGTTCCGCGTCGGAGACCGGGTGCACCACCGCGATTTCGGCGAAGGCCTCATCGTGGAAGTCCGCGAGCGCGACGGCTTCGAGGTGCTGGAGATCGCCTTTCCGGACGGCATCCGGCGGCTCACGTCGCTCTATCCGCTCGAGCGCGGAAGGGGAGCCGCGCGCGGCCGTCCCGAAGCCGCGGCGGACACGGCTCCGCAGGAGATCCGTGGACCCGTCGGCCGCCCCGCCGAGCCGGTCGGCATCCCGCTCAGCGGCGGGCTCGCCGTGCCGGCGCGCACCCAGTTCCGCGTGGCGCACGGATCGGAGGATCTCTTCCACCGGCTCCTGACGGGGCCCTACGACGACCCGCGCGACTTCGAGCTCCGCCTGAAGATCGAGCGGTTCTCGCTCCATCGGGGATTCGACCGTCTGCTCTCGCTCGAGCGGATCCACGACGTCCAGAAGTACGAGCACCAGACCCAGGCGTGCATGACCGTGCTCCGCCGGCTGCGCGGGCGCGCGCTCCTCGCCGACGAGGTCGGGTTGGGGAAGACGATCGAGGCCGGGATGATCCTCAAGGAATACCTGCTCCGCGGTCTGGTGCAGCGGGCCCTGATCCTCGTCCCCGCTTCGCTGGTCGAGCAGTGGGACCAGGAGCTCCGGCGAAAGTTCGATCTGGAGTTCGCGGTGCTCAAGCACGGCACCGCCTGGTGGGAGGAGCCGCTCCTCCTCGCGTCGATGGATACCGCCAAGCTCCTCCGCCACCGCGAGAAGGTCGCGGCCGCTTCGTTCGACCTCGTCGTCGTCGACGAGGCGCACCGGCTCAAGAACCAGAAGACGCTCGCGTGGAAGTTCCTGGACCGCTTGGCGCCCCGTTACCTGCTTCTTCTGACCGCGACGCCGGTGCAGAACGATCTCCACGAGCTCTACAACCTCGTCCAGCTCGTCCGCCCCGGGCTCCTCGGCACCTACCGGACGTTCGGGCGGGAGTTCATGCGCCGCGGCGACCGCCGCATGCCGCAGAACACGGGAAGGCTCGCGTCCCTCCTCTCGGAGACGATGATCCGGACCACGCGAGCCTCCACGTCGATCCGGTTTCCGAAGCGGGAGGTCACGAACGTGATGTTCGACCTCTCCGACCCGGAGCGGGAGCTCTACGACAACGTGACCCGCTTCGTGCGCCGCGTGCTCCACGCGCACCGGGAGCCGCGGCGGGGAACCATCAAGCTCACGCTGCTGACCCTGCAAAAGGAGATGGGATCGAGCACCTTCGCCTCGATCCCGACTCTGAGCAAGCTCCTCGCCCGCGAAGGACCGGGGCTCGAGCGCGCGGAGATGCAGGAGCTCCTGCGCGAGGCGCGCTCCATCGAACGGAACGCGAAGCTCGAGGGGATCGTGAAGCTGGTCCAGGGCTCGCGGGACAAGTTCGTCATCTTCACGCAGTTCCGCGCCACCCTCGAGTATCTGGCGCGGTCCCTCAAGACGCTCGGCATCAAGGTCGCGGTCTTCCACGGCGCGCTCTCCCTCCGCGAGAAGGAGGCGGCGATCGAGCAGTTCCGCGAGCGCGCCCGGGTCCTGGTCAGCACCGAAGCGGGAGGGGAAGGCCGCAACCTCCAGTTCTGCCATCTCCTCGTGAACTACGACCTCCCCTGGAATCCGATGCGCATCGAGCAGCGGATCGGGCGCCTCCACCGGCTGGGGCAGACCCAGGACGTGCGCGTGTTCAACTTCACCGCGCGCAACACGGTCGAGGCTTACGTGCTCCAGATCGTGCACGAGAAGATCAACATGTTCCGCTCGGTGATCGGCGACCTCGACATGGTGCTCGGGCCCTACGCCGAGGCGGGCTCGTTCGAGGACGAGGTGTTCCGCATCTGGGCCGCCGCCAAAGGGGATCGCGACCTCGAGCGCGAATTCGCGAAGCTCGGCACGGCGCTCCTCGTGGGCCGGAAGCGGTACGAGGCGGTCGAGGAGCTGGATCGGAAGCTCCTCGACGAGGTCGACCAGAATGGCGCGAGCTAGCGCGGGCCGGCGGCGCGCGGAGCTGCCGGAGATCCTCGCGGCGATTCTCGAGGCGCACGGCGCCGCGGTCGAGCGGAACGGCATGATCGTCGAAGCCGCCCTTCCCGCGGACCTCGAGCGCTCGCTCGGCATCGCCCGCGTACGGCTGGTCGCGGCCCCCGAGGGACGCGCCGCGCGCGGCGCCGAGATGGACGCGGGGCTCACCGAGCGGATCCTCCTCCTGGGACGGTCGCGCGGCCAGGCGACGGTCCTCGTGGGCCCGGGCGCGTACCCCCGCGGCGCGGCCCTCGAGCCGCGCGCGTGGGTGCGCCTCCATTGGCGGATCCGGTACGGGAGCGACGAGATTCCGGAGGAGCTGCTCGAGCAGGAGCTTCCGGCGGGATCGGCGCAGGGCGTCCGCCCCCCGCGCGGATCGCTGGCGCGGCCGGCGACCGCCGAGGAGATCCGGGCGCTCCCGAAGCCGGGCGCCGAGGCGCTCGCCACGACCTGGCGGCGGGCGCTCCGGCTGCTCGAGAGCCGGATCCGCCGGCGGCTCAAGCCGCACGAGGACCGCGCGAGGCGCGAGCTCCATCGCGAGATGAGGACGTTGAGCACGCATTTCCGCTCCCTGATCGCCGAGGAGCGGGCCGGGCGGGCCCGCCGTTCGGAAGATCACGAGGCGGGACGGATGCTCCAGCTCAAGGAGGATTGGGAGCGGAAGCTCATCCAGGTCATCCGCCAGCGCGCGTTCGAAACGGAGGCGGCTCTCGTCGCCGCGGCGCTCGTCTACGCGCTTCCGGAGCGCGGGGGACCGAGGGCGCCCCGTTTGACAGACGGCGCGCCCGAGGCGTAGAATCGTTCGCTCACCCTTCACGGAGATTTTCATGACCACGCGTCTTGTCAAGCATCAGAAGCTCACGAAGCGCCAGATCAAGGAAGATCCGCTCGTCACCGCCGCCTTCCGAGGGGCGCAGGCGTGGGAGCAACACGGCTCCCGCATCCTTCTCGCGCTGGGCGCGATCGTCGTGCTGCTCGTCCTCGCGGTCCTGATCGGGCGCTCCCGCACGAGCGCGGAGGAGCGCGCCTCGGGGGATGTGTTCCGCGCGCAGATGTCGCTCTCGCAGGGCGATTTCCCGACCGCGACGCAGATGCTCAAGGAGGTCGTCGACAACGCGCCAGGGACGCAGGCGGCGCGGCACGCGATGATGCTGCTCGGGGACGCCTTCGAAGCCTCCGGCAAGCCGGCTGAGGCTGTGACGTGGTACCGCCGCTCCCTCACCAAGGCGGGGAACGACCGCGACGCGAAGGCGGGTAGCCTGCACGGTCTCGCGGCCGCGCTCGAGGATCGCGGAGACTTCGCGCAGGCCGCGTCGAATTACGAGCAGCTGGCGAAGGTGGGCGTGAATGACAACGAGCGCGGTCGCGCCATGCTGGCGGAAGCGCGGTGCTACGCCAAGGCGGGACAGACCGCGAAAGCGATCGCGATCTACAAGGACATCCAGAAGCTCCCGGTCGTCGCGCAGGACATCTGGAACCGGGCCGGCGTCGGCCTGGGCGAGCTCGCTCCCACCGCTTCCGCGCCGTAGGCGCGCCGCCTCGATGGCGGATCCCATCCTGCTTTCGCTGGTGTGGCACATGCACCAGCCCAGCTACAAGGACGCGCTGACCGGGCGCGTCCGCCTCCCGTGGACGCGACTCCACGCCACCAAAGACTACGGCGACATGGTGCGGATCCTGCGGCGCCATCCCCGTGTGCACGCCACGTTCAACCTGACTCCCGTGCTCCTGGATCAGCTCGAGGCGATCGCGGCGGGTGAGTCGGACCTCTTCCTGGATCTGGCGCGCAAGCCCGCGGAATCGCTGACCGAGGAGGAGCAGCGACTCGTGCTCCGGCACTTCTTCAGCGTCCATCCCGCCCGACTCGCCGAAGCGGGGAGCCGCTATCGGGACCTCAAGGCAAAGGCCGCTTCCGCGTCCGGGCGCGGCCCGGCGAGCGGCCGCTCCTTCACCGCGGAGGAGCTTCGCGACATCGAGACCTGGTTCCATCTCGCCTGGATCGATTCGGAGTACGCGGAGGAGGAGCCGGTGCGCTCGCTCCGCGCCAAGGGGGCTTCGTTCACGGAGGAGGAGAAGCGCTCGCTCCTCGACTGGACGGTCGCGTGCGCCTCGCGGGTCATCGGCATCTACCGCGACGCGGAGCGTACGGGGCAGATCGAGACCACGACCTCGGCGCACCACCACCCGATCCTTCCGCTCCTCATCACGACCGACGCACCGCTCGAGATCGCGCCGTCGGTGGCGGTGCCGTCCCCTCCGTTCCGCGCTCCGGAAGACGCCGCCGAGCACCTGCGCCGGGCGCGCGAAAGCCACACGCGGCGGCTGGGGGCGGCTCCCCGTGGAATTTGGCCCCCCGAGGGCGCGGTGAGCCAGGCCGCGCTCACGGCGATCCGTGCCGCGGGGTTCGCATGGTGCGCGTCCGACGAGACGGCATTGGCTGCGGCGCTCGGGCGCTCCGTGGGAGGAGAGGACTGGCCGGGGCTCTTGAGCCGCCCCTATACCGTGGAGACCGAGCGCGGCCCGATCGCGATGGTCTTCCGCGAGCGCGGGCTCTCCGACCGCATCGGCTTCGCCTACATGACGTGGGACGCCGAGCGCGCGGCGCGCGACTTCCTGGATCGCGTGCTGGAGCAGGGGAGGAAGGCGCGCGCAGGGGGGGCGGCGGTCCCCGTGATCACGGTGATCCTGGACGGAGAGAACTGCTGGGAGGGCTATCCGGAGGACGGCCGCCTGTTCTTGGACGCGCTCTACGGCGGGATCGAGCGCGAGCCGGGGCTCACGGCGGTGACCGTGTCGGAAGCGCTGGCACGCGTGCCCCCGCGCGACCGCCTGACGCGGATGCCCGTGGGTTCGTGGATCGCGCCCGAGCTTTCGCCGTGGATCGGCCACCCCGAGAAGAACCGCGCGTGGGTGGAGCTCCGCCGCGTGGTCGAGCGGGAGCGATCGTTGGGTGCGGAAGGCACGGTTCCCGCAGAGCGCCTCGCGCAGGCGCGGGAGGAGATCCTGATCGCCGAGGCGAGCGACTGGTTCTGGTGGTACGGCGACGACCACCAGAGCGCGCAGAAGGACGAGTTCGACGCGCTGTTCCGCGGACATCTGGTGCGCGCGTACAACCTGCTCGGCTCGTCGGCGCCCGCCACGATCCGCCGCACGCTGCGGAGCGCGCCCTCTTTGGACGAGGATCGGATTCCGTACATCGCCCCCCGCGTCGACGGCAGGGACACCGACTTCTACGAGTGGCGCAACGCCGAGCTCTTCGACACCGCGTCCGACCAGGGCGCGGACCACCGCGTGACCTCGGTCGTGCGCCGCGTGCTCTTCGGACTGAACGAGCACAATCTGTTCATCCGCGTGGACGGCGTGCGCGCGGGAGCGGGTGGGGGCGCCGGAGCGACGGAGGATGCGATCCGGCTCCGGTTCGCATCGCCGCATGCGTTGGAGGCGAGGATTTCGCTCGCGGGGGAATCGCGTGGGGCGCTTTCGTGGGTGGCGGGCGCGGGGAGGGACGTGGCTCCCGCGGGCGACGCCGGGGAATACGCATTCGGGAGCGTCCTCGAAGTCCGCGTGCCGCTCGCTCTCCTCGGGGCCGGACCGGGGGAGGTCGTGCACTGGAGCGTCGCGCTGGAGCAAGGGGGCGAGGTGGTCGAGGTGGTGCCGCGAAACGGCGACCTCGCGACGCAGACGCTGGATCCCGACTACGGGCTCCGGAACTGGTCGGCGACGTGAGGGCGCGCCTTGACCCTCCCGGAACCCCGTGCTATTCCTCGCGCGTGCCGGCCGCATCACCATACGATTCGATCGACCCGCACGACGTCGAGCGCGGCCGGGTGCTCGCTTCCGTGGCCTATCTTCCAGGGCTCTGCTTTCTGGGCCTCCTCGGCGCCCCTGAGAACCCCTTCATCGGCTTCCACGCCCGCCAGGGCTTCCTGCTGCTCCTCCTGGAAATCGTGGTCGCGCTCTTCCTGGCCATCTACGACGGGTCGTTGGGCAGGATTCCAATTCTCGGGCTTCTCGTCGGTTATCTGCTCAAGTTCGCGTTGTGGACGAGTATGCTCATCCTGACGGTCTACGGTGTGATGAAGGGGGCAAACGGCGAGGTGGCGCGCATTCCGTACCTGGGAGACCAGGTGGAACGGATCCCATTCTGATGGCGCCTGCGAACGAGAAGCGGTTTTGGCTCCTGCGGCGGCTCAGCCGCCTCATGAGTGTCCTGGCCTGGATCGTCCTGGTCATCATCGTCCTGGTGGTGCCGATCGGCATTGCCCGGTCGATCCTGGCCCGTTCGGTCGAGGACTTCATCCAGACGCTGACCTACGGGGCGTCCGGAGGGTTCATCTTCATCTATCTGCTCTACACGGCGCAGTGGATCCAGGTGATCCTGGCGGTCGAGGAGAACACCCGGCAGTCGACGTACGTGCTGGAGAAGCTCACGACGATGACGCAGCAGATCCGGGATCGGCTCGGCGAGGCGGCCGAGGAGCGCGCGGCCGATTCGGAGGCGGCAGAGTCGTAGCTCTTGTTTTCCGATGGTTTGTCGTAGAAGAGATATTATGTCAACTACGACATGAAGGTGACGGCGCTAGGATATGCTCACGTCTGCCGTCAGACCGAGAGACTCGCAGAGTTCCTCGAAGGCTTCGTCGAAGGTCTTCTCCAGGACAACGTCCCCGTTCCTGCGGGCATTTCCGATTCTCCACTTCTCGTACTCCTCCCGTCCACCGCGTGAGCAATACACGACTTTTCCATCGGTCAAAGCGAGTGGATCCCAGATGTGCCTGTCATGTGGCCGGACACGAACACCGACAACGCAGATAACGGGGGCCTGTCGGACGAGGGTGGCCCAACGCTCCCGCTGGCCTGCAATGAAGCTCACCCCTGATATGGTCCTCTTGTCTGGTAAGAAACAGCTCATGACGGGCGGGAATGCATCGGTGCGAATGCGCAGTCTGTGTTCCTCAGGGTCTTCGACTACCCTTATCGGGCCGTCTGTTTCAATTTCGAGGCCATTGAAGATATTTGTTCCGGCCGGCGCCCTCACACCGTCGCAGAAAACATTGCAGCATCCATGGGGCCACACAACCTCGGTTCCACCCACCAACGGAGATGGAAGAGCGCCGACACACAAACTGATGCCTTCCCTTTGAAGGGCGACGTGGATGAGGCGGTCGTAGTTTAGGGACGCGACCGCCCCGGCCCATCGGCATTCACGAATCAGGCGAGCGAACCTTCTGTAGAGGCTAGAATCGCTCGGAGAGTGCGTGAAAAAGTAGGCGGCCATCGAGCACTGGAGTTGAATGAGCGATCTGGGATTTGTCTCAGTAAGCTGACGCATTCCATCCTCGAAATCCTTACGAAACGCATCAGCCTGAGCGCCAGAGATCAGCCCCCACGAGCCAGGGTCCGCGGCTTGGAGTGCTGTGAACAGGTCGGTCCCGAGCGGCGGCATGTTGGCCGATTCGGACCCGAAACTTGCTCCTGCCCCGAACAATACCAGGGGCTTGTTTTCTAAATCGTCCGTGTCTGGTGCGGGCATGAGGCGGTATATGTAGGCGTCCTCGACGAAGATGCCGTTGATAACGTTCCGGGTGAATCGAAGGCCCACTATTTCTGATTCCGTGGAGACTACGCCTCTCAAGACTCGAATCATCGGCGCGTCCGGCGATGCGAGCATAATGTCTTCCAGCTTGAGAGTCGCAATCCGCTGACCACTGCCACTCAGAGTTTTCTGAATCTTCCGATTCAATCCACGCTGCCCCTCAGGCCCCAGTCTGACCTCCAAGAGGAGCTTCCATTCTCTTGGAGCGGGAAAGTAGAACCACAGTGCAGCATCTGGTGGTGCCCCCTCTTTGTCTAATCCCTCGAGGAGGGTCCTCCCCTCAGAAATCAGTTCAGTTGTGAGCTCGCCAGTCGCCATCAATCACCTCGTTAACCACGACACCCTGGCCTATCCGACACTCGCCGAGATTCCTATAAGGTTACGTACTCCATCACGGCGTCAATGACTGTCTCGTATGTATTCCGCCAGTGATCATAGTCTTCTTGAGTGAAACGAGAATTGGTCGCTTCTCCATGAAGCGCTTCATTCCGGTGATCTTCAAGCCTTCCCAGCTGAGAGTACACCGCCTCAGGATCCACCCCAGGGAGGTCCCGTTCCTCTAGGCGCCGTCTGAATTGTAGAGCGAGGTTCATGAAGGTGCCGCCCGTTTTGTAGTCAGCTCCAGGGTCTGCGCGAATCGCTTTCTCAACTAGAGCGTGGAGCAGAACTAGAGCTGTGACACGATCTCCTCGATCGTTAGCCTCGGCAGCCTCCCTTTCTATGGGTAAGAACTCTTGGGAGTAGCTATTGACGGGCAACCATTCATTATCTCTGAGTCTGCGGTAGAATATCCGAGTGCGAATCACAGAATGAGACGCGGTGTCGCGCACTATGGAGTAGCTATACTGCGCCTTTTCGCATTTTAGCTCTTCTACAACTGAGTCAAGGCCGGGGAAAGGTCGAGTCACGGCCAAAGTAGGCAACTTCGCAAGGTCAGCAAGCGAGTACGACTCGACGTCGAAACCACTGACAACTACGTTTACCAAGCGTTTAGGCACAATGATGATACTGGTTTTCTTGTCCTCTGCGTAATGCCGCACCTTGGGGTCACGTAGGGCCGCAATCTTGATCTTGCTGTCATCGGCGTTAGCTGGAACGAGAATGCTCGAGCGGACCTTGCCGTTGACCTGCACCACCAGCGAGATCGAATCGCTCGCCATCGCCTCTTTCAAGGCTTCCGGCCATCCGGCGGTGAAGACCGAGCCCTTCCCTCCCAGGCGAGCCCAGGCGCCCTCGGCGGTGTTCGGGGCCAGCGGGGCGAGCAAGCGGGTCCCGATATCCACCGCCTCCAAGACCTCCGGCGCCGTCAGATCTCCTTTCGCATCACGGAACTCATCCAATGTGTTCACGAGCTGCATCATCCCGCTCACCGCGGTGTTCAAGTGCAGACGGTCCATGTCGGTCAGGATCTGGCTCGCGAGCTGATGGGTCCGGCGTCGTAGGTCACGACGCGGGCCCGACCCAGCCCAGGATGGCGTCTTCGCCCCGCCGCCCGTCGCGGGGACGACCGGGCTACTCCCACTTGCCTGAGCCACATCCTCGACCATCTTCCAGTAACGCTGCAGGAATCGGAACGCCCCCTCCACCCCACGGTCGTTCCACTCGGCGTCTTTCTCCGGCGGGCCGATGAACAGCGTGTACAGCCGCACGGTGTCGGTCCCGTACTTTCGGATCAGGTCGTCCGGGGCGACGGTGTTCCTCTTCGACTTCGACATCTTCACGCCATTCTTCGTGATCATCCCTTGCGTGAAGAGCCGCTCGAAGGGCTCGCCGAACGAGACGAGCTTCAGGTCCCGGAGCACCTTCACCACGAAGCGCGAGTAGAGGAGGTGCAGGATCGCGTGCTCCACACCCCCGATGTACTGGTTCACCGGGAGCCAGCGGTTCACGGCGGGGGTGTCGAAGGCCCTCGCATCGTCCTTCGGGCTCAGGAACCGCAGGAAGTACCAGCTCGAGTCGACGAACGTATCCATGGTGTCGCTCTCGCGCCGCGCCTCCCCACCGCACTTTGGACACTTCACGCGCAGGAACGCCTCGTTGGTCTTCAAAGGCGACTCCCCCGTCGGCTTGAACTCCACCTGGTCGGGCAACAGGACCGGCAAGTCCGACTCCGGCACCGGCTGGATCCCGCACTTCGGACACTCGATCATGGGAATCGGCGCGCCCCAGTACCGCTGGCGCGAGATGAGCCAGTCGCGGAGGCGATAGGTCACGCGCGCTTTCCCCGCGTTCTTCGCGGCGAGCGCTTCCACGACCGCGCGCTTCCCTTCCGCGCTCGGAAGCCCGTCGAACGTCCCGGAGTTCACCAAGAGCCCTTCCCCTTCGTAGGCCGCCTTGCCATCGTACCCCGGGCCCTCCCGCGGCCGGATCACCTCCACGATCGGGATCGAATACTTCGTCGCGAACTCGAAATCGCGCTGGTCGTGCGCGGGCACGGCCATGATCGCCCCCGTGCCGTAGCCCATCAGGACGTAGTTCGCGATCCAGACCGGGAGCTTCGCCCCGGTCAAAGGATGGATGGCGTGGATTCCGGCTTCGGCCCCTTCCTTCTCCGTCTCGACCAGGAATCGGTTCGAGACGCGCGCCTTGCGCAGCTTCTCCACAAGCGCGGCCGCGGCCACCGGCAAGCGCCCCTCCTCGCGCAGCTTCGCGACCAGTGGATGCTCGGCGGCGAGGACGGCGTACGTCGCGCCCAGCAGCGTATCCGGACGCGTCGTGAAGACCTCGATCGCATCCGCCGACCCCTCCACCGGGAAGCGAATGAGCGCCCCCTCGCTGCGCCCGATCCAGTTCGTCTGCATCGCGCGGACTTTCTCGGGCCAGTGGACGAGCTGCTCGAGGTCGCGCAGGAGCGGCTCGGCGTAGGCGGTGATCTTGAAGTACCACTGCTCGAGATCGCGCGTCTCGACCGGAGTGCCGCAGCGCTCGCACGCTCCGTCCACCACCTGCTCGTTCGCGAGCACGGTGTTGCACGAGGGGCACCAGTTCACGGCGCCCTTGGCGCGGTACGCCAGCCCGCGCTCGTACAATTTCAAGAACAGCCACTGCGTCCAGTGGTAGTAGGACGGGTCGCACGAGGCGATCTCGCGGTCCCAGTCGTACGCCATGCCCCAGTGGACGAGCTGCTCCTTCATCCGCGCGATGTTCTTGCGCGTCCACGTCGCGGGATGGATCTGGTTCGCGATCGCCGCGTTCTCCGCGGGCAGCCCGAACGCATCCCATCCCATCGGCGTGAGCACCGAGAAGCCCTGCATCCGCTTGAGCCGCGTGACCACGTCGCCGAGGATGTAGTTCCGGCCGTGGCCGACGTGGAGATCTCCGGACGGGTAGGGGAACATGTTGAGGCAGTAGAACGGGCGCTCCGCCTTCATCGGGTCCCGGACCTCGAAGAGCCCTTCCTCCTCCCACAGGGCGCGCGCCGCCTGCTCCATCTCGTGGAACGGGTACGTCGCCTTCTTGTCCCGGATCTCAGCCACGGATCGCTTGCCTCACGGTGTGCACGAGGGTGTCGGCCAGCTCGACGTCCTTGATCTCGCCGCGCTTGAGCGCGCGGTCGGCGCGGTACACGGCATCCAGCACGGCCCGCGCCTTCGCGACGCCGAGCGGGGGACCGGAAGACGCGCGCCGGTACCCGAAGGTCTGCGGCTCGAGCGCTCCCAACGCGCGCTCCGCGAGCGCCCAGAGCGCGGCGGTCCCGCCGACCCCCTCGCGGGCGAGGGCCAAGGTCTCGGCGCGCGCCGCGGCCGCGGTGCCGGAGAGCACGGCCTGGGCCCACCTCTCGACGGACGCCCCGAGCCGCGCTTCCCGGAGGACGTCGAGCGCCCGCGCGGGAACGCGCCCCTCGGGATCGGCGTGGACCGCGAGCTTACGGATCTCCTGACGATAGGACAACAGGTCGGGCGCCGCATGCTCGATCGCCTCGGCGGTCTGCGACGGGAGCTTCAGCCCCTCCTCGCGGGCGATCCGTTCCGCCCAGAGCACCGCTTCCCTGCCCTGCACTGCGCACGAGACGAAGGTCGCCCGCGCCGCCAGCGTGGCGACGAACTTGAGCTCGTCCGGCTCGCGCGAGGTGGTCATCAGCACGAAGGCGCCTTCCGAGGGAGCCTCGGCCCACGCGAGGAGCGCCTCCTCCACCGCCGCGGCCATCTTCGCCCCTTCCCGGATCCAGATGCGGCGCCCTCCCCCGAAGAGCGAGATCGTCGCGAGCGCCGACGCGAGCGTCTCGGCGTCGAGCGCGTCCCCCTCGAGGCGCTGGAACTCCGAGCCCTCGCGCTCCGCGCCCCGCCGGCACGCCTGCACGAGCCGCTCGCGGAGGAGCCCTTCTCCCCCTGCGGCGAGCATCAGCGGGTGGAGGACCTCGACCGGTCCTTCGAGCGCCCGCTCCGCCTCTTCGACGCTCCACGACGCGGTGCGCTTGCCCGGGGTCATCGCGGTGTCACCGGCGTCACCATCCCTGCACCGTGCGGCTCACGACCAGGTCGGCCAGCTTCTGCACCGCGTCCCTCCTTCCGTCCGCCTCGGTCTTCGCGGCCTCCGCGCCGACCGCGACGACATTGTACGTGCTCCGCACCGTGAGCGCGTCCTCCTTCCAGAGATCGCGGTTCCGCCCGACGTCGCGGAAGGCGATCTGGACCGTGAGCACGACCTCGTACTCCGTGGCGCGCTCCTGCGAGGTGTATCCAAACACCTGGTTCTTGTAGGCGAGCACCGTCCCGCGCAACACCGAGTCGGCGTCCCGCTCCTGGACGATCTTGAGGTGGCGGTCGTTCAGGAATCCGTTCACGAGCGCCTGGGTCACGTCGTCGGCGATGCCGAACTCCACGGTGTTGTTCCCGAAGACCGGGATCGCGATCGACTTCAGATTCGAGGGAAGCGCGCTGCGCAGCGTGTAGCCGCAGCCGGGAGCGAGCGAGGAGAGAAACAGGAGGGATGCCAGAAACGCAGACACCGTTCGCGGCGGACGCCGCCCGCGGTCACGCCATGTCGGCCGCCGTGTCCTGGAAGCCATAGAGCTTCATCCGGTACCGGAGCTTGTCCCGCTTCATCTGGAGCAGGCTCGCGGTGCGGCTCTGGTTCCCCCTTTCGCGGTCGAGCGCGCGCTGGATGATCTCGCGCTCCACGGTCCCGAGCGCGCCCTCGATGTCGAACCCTCCGTCCGGGAACTGGCCGGCTTCGAGGATCGTGCGCAGCGCGTCGAGCGGTGATTCGGAACGGACGGGAGCCGGCGCGATGGCCGCGTTCAGATGCAGCGGCAGGATCCGGTCCCCCTGGGACAATAGCACCATCCGCTCGAACAGGTTCCGAAGCTCGCGGATGTTGCCCGGCCAAGGATACGACAAAAGGATCGACTCCGCCGCCGGGTCGATGTTCGTGAAGTTCTTCCCGAACTGCCGGTTGAACTGCGAGAGGAAGTGATGCGCGAGCGAGAGGATATCCTCCCGCCGGTCCCGGAGCGGCGGGACGCGGATGGGCACCACCTTGAGCCGGTAGTAGAGATCCTCGCGGAAGCGCTGCTCGCGAACCATGTTCTCGAGGTTCTGGTTCGTCGCCGAGATCACCCGCACGCTGACCGTGATGTCCTTGGTGCCGCCGACGCGCTTGAACGTCATGCGCTCGAGCACGCGCAAGAGCTTCACCTGGATCTGGAGGCTCATCTCCCCGACTTCGTCCAGGAAGAGGGTGCCCCCGTTCGCGAGCTCGAGGAGACCCTGTTTCTGCTGGCGCGCGTCGGTGAAGGCGCCCTTCTCGTGCCCGAAGAGCTCCGACTCGAGGAGCTCGCGCGGGATCGCGGCACAGTTCACCTCGAGCATCGGCTTGTCGCGCCGGGAGGAGAGCTCGTGGATCCAGTGGGCGATCAGCTCCTTCCCCGTCCCGCTCTCCCCTTCGATCAGCACGCTCGTCGAGTCGGACTGGGCGACCTGCTCCACCACGGTGTAGACCGCCTGCATCGCGGCGCTCTGGCCGCGGACGAAGTCGCGCGAGAACTTCTGGCTCTTCTGCTGGCGGTGATGCTGGACCTCGCGCCCGAGCCGCTGGGCGGTGAGCTCGCGCTCGAGCACGAGGAGCAGCTCCTCGCGGATCGGCTTTCCCTTCGTGAGGTAGTCGCGGGCGCCGAGGCGCATGGCCTGCACGGCGGTCTCGTGGTCGGGCTCGCCGGTGAGCATGACCACGATCTGGTCGGGCCACTGCACCCGGATCTTCTCGAGCACCTGGATGCCGGTGAGGTCCGGGAGGCGGATGTCGAGGAGAACGAGGTCGGCGGGCTCCTTTTCGAGGACCTGCAATCCGGCCTGGCCGGAGTCCGCGATCAGGACCTGGTAGCCCTCCGCTTTGAGCTCGCGCGGCAGAAAATGACGGATGGTCTCGTCGTCGTCGATGACCAGTACCGTGGCCTTCATCCTGCCCCCTCGCTCAGGCGGCGGCCGGAAGGAGGATCCGGAATCGGGTCCCTTCCCCCGGCGCGCTCGATACCTCGATCGATCCGCCGTGGCGCTGCACGATCCCGTGCGCCACGAACAGACCCAGGCCCGTCCCTTTCGGGCGCGTGGTGTAGAACGGCTCGAAGAGGTGCGGGAGGTGCTCCGGCTCGATCCCGACTCCGCTGTCCGCGATCTCGATCTCCACGCGCGAGGCGTCGGCGGGAGTGACCCGCACCCTCACGTCTCCCGCGCCCGGGATCGCCTGGATCGCGTTCTGGAACAGGTTCAAGAACACCTGCAACAGCTGGTCGGTGTCGGCCAGGACCTTGGGCCAATGATCGGCACCCTCGAGCCGGATCTCGACCGTTCCTTCTGCGAGGGCGGGGCCGAGGGTCTGGAGCGCCCGATGGACCACGTCCGCGAGGGAAACCGGCCCCAGGGTCAGCATCCTGGGGCGGGTGGCGGAAAGCAGGTCCTGGACGATGGTATTGAGCCGGGTCACCTCGCGGAGGATGAACCGGACGTCCTCGTGGCGCTCGTCCCCGGCCGGAAAACCCCGGCTCAGGTACTGGACCCCCGTGGCGATCCCCGTGAGCGGGTTCCGGATCTCGTGGGCGACGCTGGAGGCGAACCGGCCGAGCGCGGCCAGGCGGTCCAATTGTCGAATTCGCTCCTCCATGGCGCGAAGGCTGGTGAGGTCGGTGAGCGTCGCGACCGCGCCACGGATCTGCCCCTCGGCGTCCCGCAGAGGGGCCGCGTTCACCTCGACCGGGACGGAGGCACCGTCGGACTTCGGGATCACGTGCTCCGCGGGGGCGAGCGCGCGGAGCCGCCCGAGCGGGGCGAGCACCGAGTCGTGCCAGGGCTCCCGCCCCCGGATGTCGCCGATCCGCTGTCCCAGCGCCGTGGCGGCGGTGATGCCGAGGATCTCCTCGGAGGCGCGGTTCCAGGTGAGCACGACCCCCTCGAGATCCACCGCGACCACGCCCAGGGGGAGGTTCTCGATCACGTCCTCGCGGAAGCGCGCCTCGAGATCGAGCGCCTCGTTCAGGCCGAGATTCACGAGCAGCGCCCCGAGCGAGGGGACGATCGCCTCCAGCGACGCGCGTCCCTTCCAGCCGTCCCCCCCTTCGACCCCCATGAGCCCCACGACGCGGCGGAACTCGCACCGGCGGCACTCACGCCCGCCGCCGGCCATCTCCTCGAGCGGCGCGTCCGTCACGGCGCACAAGGGCCCTCCCTGCCAGGACCCCGGACACGCGGGGAAGCCGCCGCTCAGGCGGTCGGCCGGAATCTCTCCTCGGATGGGCACGACGTGCCAGACGGTGCTCCGGCCCCGTCCCCACGGATCCCGCTCGAGCGTCGGCTCCCCGTCCCGGACGGTCAGCCAGCGCAGCCAATCGGGATCGAGGGCGTCGAGCGCGACCGGCTCGGGGGTCGGGCCCGCTCCCGATGCGCCGCGCGCGCGGTAGAGCGTGAGCGCGGGAGGGCTTCCCCGGAAGACGCCTAGCCAGAGGCTGGGCTCGTCGAGAGCGCGGGAGAGGTACTGGACGAGGACGCGGTACGGACGGTCGGGCTCGGGACCGCGCGATGCGAACGCCATGAGCTCGCCGAGCCCTTCGAGCTGGACCCGGGTCGCGAGCTCGCGCCGGAAGTTTCCTTCGAGATCCTGGAGCAGGAGCTCGGCGAGGGCGGCCACGCTCAGATCGTGGGTGCCGACCGCGGGCAGGCCGCACAGGGCGCGGATCTCCTCGGCCCGGCGCCAGAGCGCGTCGAGAGGCGTTCCCTGCGTCACGTCTCGGTCGGACTGGGTCAAGGGAGGTCGGGCTCCGTGGACGCGCCGAGGCGCGGTGCGCGCGGGCGGGCGACGAGGAACCCGGGCCGCACGCTACATCGCGCGCCGCGGAGGGTCAAGCGAAGGTGAAAAGGGGGTTACTGGGCTCCGTCGCCCCGGACCATGACCTTCACGGTATCGGCCATGATCTTGAGATCGAGCATGAGGTGCCCGTTCTTGAGGTAGTAGAGATCGTACTGAAGCTTGCGGTTCGCGCTCTCGACGGAGGTGTCGTAGCGGGACTTCACCTGCGCGAGGCCGGTGATTCCCGGCAGGGCCGCGCAGCGCCGCGGGTAATCGGGAATCGAGGTCGTGAGCAGCCGGACGAAGCTCGGCCGCTCCGGGCGCGGACCGACGAGGCTCATGTCGCCGACCAGCACGTTCCAGAGCTGGGGCGTCTCGTCGAGGCGGGTCCTACGGAGAAACTTCCCCACGCGGGTCACCCGCGAGTCCCCCGCGGAAGCCCAGACCGGTCCCGTCGCGCGCTCGGCATCGGCGACCATGCTCCGGAACTTGTAGAGGTAGAACGGACGCCCGTATTGGTCGTCCTTCCGGCGCTCCGGCATGCGCACCCCAGGGCCGCGGCGGCGCCGGCGATTCAGCCCGGTCCGCTCCTGGGCGTAGAAGACCGACCCCCGAGAATCCAGTTTGATGGCAATCGCGATAAAGGCGAAGGCGGGAAGGAGAATCAGAAGTCCGATGGAAGCGCCCGCGACGTCGATCAGGCGCTTCCGAATGCCCTGAGCCCTTGTTTCCTTCGAGGGATTTCTCACGCCGAGCCACTCGGCCGGAATGATCAGCATGCCACCCCAATCCCTGCATCACTGCCGGGCATTGTGCCTCGTCCGGGCGGACCCCCGCGAGCGACGGCGCGCCTACCGGAACCGGCGAGGTCTCAGCGGGCACCGGCACCGCGATGAGACCGGAGGGGATAGCAAGGCGGGACGCAGCCGGAGGTGTGACTCCTCCCGGCCAGCGCTCAGTTCCCTGCCCCCACAACGTCTAGAAGTATAGCAGCCTGGCACCCTGGAGGCAAGGGGTGGTACCCGGAGTTCAGCGCTGTGCGACTTCCACGTGCGGCGTGAACGAGAGCTTCGCGAGCGACGCGGCGAGCTCGTCCGCGGCTTTCCTCGAGCCGAACCGGGAGAGCGAGAGCCGGTACCCGGCGCCCGGCGTGTAGAGCACCCTCGCGTCCTTGACGGAGAACCCGAGGATCTGGAGCGCCTTGACCTCCGACTGCGCGCTCTGTTCGGTCTGGTAGCTTCCCAGGACC
>Ga0066388_100000475_pt1 | contig 18825 bp, 1 predicted proteins | sample PanSoiMetaGPlot6_FD_64539 | JGI IMG/M metagenome (GOLD analysis project Ga0066388, IMG submission 64539) | Tropical forest soil microbial communities from Panama analyzed to predict greenhouse gas emissions - Panama Soil - Plot 6 (Hybrid Assembly) | ecosystem: Environmental > Terrestrial > Soil... | reverse complement strand
GCGGCTGCAAGCTCGCTGCTCGGCGCTCCTGCGAGCGGCCATTGCGCGACCGGTGTATACGGGCCGGCATCGGGCTCGCCAAGCACGACCACGCCAGCCTCGACGCCGGCGATGAGCGTGCATTGCAGACCCAGCCACGCGCGCGTAAACGCTTCTATATCACCGGCTTCCTGGAACTGCTTCCAGAGCGCTTGTTCGAGAAACGAGACGCGACTGATACCAATCGTCTCGCCAATAGTCTCCGAGGACGATTCACCGCCAGGGCTTGTCAAGGTCTACCCTCTTGGGCGTCGCACCAGACGCCGCAGAACTTTGCCGTCACCCCGCGAGCTACCCGTCGCTCAGTTACTGCGCCCCTCGCGCCTTGTTCGTTGTGACGTCCGTCTCGGTTCCCAAATCCATCTGCAAGGCACCGAATCGGTTTTCGTACTCCTTGAGCATGGCGCCGATGAGAATCCACAGGCGTTTGGCTGCGAATGGGCTGAGCACAACCCGATCGTTGAGGCGGACGTTAAACTCCTTGGCTTCACTAGGATTCCAGGTCAGATTGGTCCCGAAAAACAACGTCACTTCTTCGCGCGTGGTCGCTGCATTGACCACATTGGCGTAAGAGGTTCGCATCTGGGAATCGTCCCAGTTCACGGTCGGCACTGCCGGCCTGCCGGCATTGACAGGGGCATCCTTGATCTTCTTTACGTCGTCATTCATGTCGGCTTCCTGTAGCTAAAACACCGTCATGCTAGGCCTCTGCTTTTGCCGGACGGTTTCGGCAAATGCCTGTTCTGGCACTATCTTAGCGGCTATGACCGGCGTTTCAAATCCGTCCGCTGTTGGGTTGATGGCGATCCGCAACGCGCACAAGCAGCGAGTTTTGGCCAGTCCGCCATTTTAGAACTCCTGCCAACGCGACAAATTCGAGCCATGTCAGCCGCGTTAATTTCCATCAGCGCAAGGGCCGCAGGTTGGAATAGTTCAGGCCGCGGAACTTGCCGTTCCAGTTGATTAGGCTGGGAACTCCCGTGTCCGATCCATCTCCCACAGGGCTCTTTGACGGTATCGCCCCGCTGCCTAGGTCGCTAACGACCGAGTTCGAGCCATTACCGCCATTACTAGCTTCGCTAACATTATTACCAATCAGGGAGGCTAGCCCGGTTCCAAGTCCATCCGTGGATGTGGATGGATTCGTACGCGAGCCCTGGCTTGGCGGTCCGGCGCCCTGCGCATTGGCCAGCGAACCTTGGTTCGCCGCCGCCTGCAGGAGCGCGAGGTTGGCCGCCTCCTGTGCGTCGAGGAAAATGCCGGTCACATTGTCGAAGACCTTGGCAAGCGGGCTGAAGGAGGATGGTGTAAAACGCGTGCTCGCCATTAAGTGCTCGGACATGAGCCCGGTGCCGCCGTCCTGGACGCCGAGGATGTGCTCGAGCTCGTGCATGACGACGGTGACGAGGTCCATTGCGCCATAGGCCGGGCTACCGGGCGTTGCGACCACGCCGTCGGCCGTGACCTTGCGGAATTCACTGTCACCGCCGGGCGTCGGGTCGATGAACCAACCCCATCCCGCGGCATTCCGCGAGATCGTGATGTCGTTGCCGAAGGTGACGCCGAGATCGAGCCCGAACAGGTCGCCGATCTCGATCTGGGCCGCGCGCAATCTTGCAACAGCGCTTGCGTCAAGCGAGAGCGCGGTCGTGAGCCGTGCGATCGAGGCATCGACGATCGGGGCAAGTTCGGCGCTCGTGAGCGAGGTCTCGCCGACTGCCGTGCCGACTGCCCCGGTCGCGGCATCCATATGCTGTACCTGTGTATTGACCGGGAAGTGATTGTCGTCGGTGCGGAAGTAGGCCTGCGTGAACGTGCTCGGGCCATTCATAGAAATGAGCCCGAATTTTCCATCGACCACAACCGCGTTGTAGACGTGACTGAGCACAGGCGTGCCATTGACGGTAAGGCTCACGGTCGAGCCCTTGCCAGTGATTTCGAGGGTGTACTTGGCGCCCGCCGTTACCGCGTAGGACTTTACCTCGTCGAAGGCGAAGCCACTCTTGGTCGTGTAGTGACCGAGCACGACCTGCTGCGTGTCGGCAAGCAGCGCTGCGAACTTGTAGTAGCCCGGGTTGTAGTAATCATAGATCAATCCTCCGCGCGAGCTCGTCGAGAACGTCGCCTTCAGGTCGAGCAGCGAGGTCGACGACAGAGAGAAGCTGCCGGATGGTGTGGTGGGTGGAACAGTCGCGGAACTCACATCTATTAGGCTAATGGCAACGCCGCCTTGAGTGGTCGAGCCCGTGTACGCTCCGCCAGCGGGAGCGGCAGTCCAGGTCCCCGACGTCGTTGGCGCGAAGTACTTCTCGGTGCCACCGGTGAAGTTCTCGGTGTAGGTGAACGTCGTCGACGGCGAGGGCACCTGCACTACGACGTTGTTGAAGGTCGAAGTCGAATTGCTCGACCCGATGCCGACGACGCCGGCGTAGTTGAGCCCGATGTTCACGCCCGACACCACGTGCCACGGGAAGGTGAACGTGATCGTGGTGCTGTTGTTAACGGTCAGCGTGGCGATGTTGCCGTTGAGTGCTAGGAACAACCCGTAGGTCTGGCTGTTCTGGATCTGCATCGGCGTCTGCGCGTCGATGATCCAGCCGTTATTATTGCTGCCGACACCGCCGCCAGTTCCGCCGCTGTAGTGGCCTATCTCGATCTTGTTGGTGAAGCCGTCGATGCCAGCGAACTTGAAGTTGGTCGCGCTCACGTAATCGAAGATGATGAACGCGTTCGATTGGTATCCGCCGGTGGGCTTGCCTACCGAGGCCTGTGCCGTGATCTCGAAGTAGTTCGGCAGGTACGCGTTGTCGTTGAAGATCGCGAACGAACTCTGGCCGGTCGCGGTGGGCGCGGTCTGGACCCCGCCGTTCTGCCCCACCACAAAGTTGCCGGTGACTGGCACAAGCGGGCTGAGCGGGCTGCCAGGCCCGTAGCTTGCCGAGCGCAGTACGTCGCGCTGGCCGCCCGGGAGGTTACCGGCCTGCGGCTGGTTCGGCGCGCCGGTCTGCGCCTGCCAGTTGGCAACCGGATAGTTGTCAACTTGCGTCACGAGGCCGAGCTCACCGAGCGGTTCACCGTTGCGGCTGATGTCGCCGCTGTGCGTGTCGGCCCAGGTGTTGTCGGCACCATCCGATTTTGAGAGGTCGTAGAGATACTGGTACATCTGCGGTTGCACGGTGCGGCTCACCGTAGCCTCGCCGAACGGCGCGAACGGCACGATGTAGGCATTGAACTCGCCGACCCAGTCGATCAGCCGATCGCCGCCGGTATTGGCGATCAGCGTGTCACGGCCGCCACCGCCATAGGCGGTGTCTTCGTAGGACGCTTGGGGGCCATCCGGGATGTCATTCTTGCCACCATCGCTCGTCAAGTCGTCGTCGGCGTTGAGCAGGTCATCACCGAAGCCGCCATACATGTGGTCTCTGCCCGTGCCGCCGACGAGCCAGTCATTACCGTAATCGCCAAAGATGACGTCGTTCCCGTCGTTATGGACGGTGGTACCGGATACGAGCGGCCCTTCGGTCTGATCGAAGTTCAGGAAGAACCCAACCGCCACCGAGTGTCCTAAGGAATTGTCGATTGTGCCTATCGCCTTCAGGGGGTTGAACTCGTCATAGGCCCCAAAGGTCTGCGACCCGGCTTGATAGCGCAGGATGTTAGACGGGTTGACGACAGGGTTCGACCAATAAGAGCCGCCGGTCGCCAGCGTAATGTCCAGTGCCTCGGCGCCGGAGATGGCGTCATCGCCGGAGCCGCCGTGGATCATGTCGTTGCCCCAGCCGCCGTAGATGATGTCATCGGCAGCTGATGGCCGGAACCCGGTGTTCTGCGCCAGCGCGCCGCTGGTGAGACCCACCGGATCAAGACCGAGCGGGGTGAGCTCGGCCGTGTACTTGAGCTGGTTGGTGAGGTTGATGGTCGCCTGCTGCATGTTGCCGGGCGTGCTGATGAAGAGGTCGTTTTGCCCGGCCGAGATCGCCGCGACGCCATAGAGTGGCTCGCCGTAGACCGTGCTGTTGCGGCTCACCTGGATGCGGCCGTCATCGCCGAGGATGCCGTCGTCTCCGGTACCGCCGTCGACCCAGTCATTGCCGTAGCCGGCGATGATCTGATCGTTCTGCGCATCGCCGAAGATCTTGTCGTTGCCGCGGCCGCCATAGACCACGTCATCGCCGGACTCGCCGTGGATTTCGGCCGCTCCACCGATATCACCGGCTGCTGCCGTTGGATTGAAATCGGTGCCTCCAATAGTGTAGTCGAGCAGTTTCACTGCGCGCGGAATGAGGAACTGGGAACCACCGTAGTAATTCTTGACGCTGCTCGGCGTCGTTCCCGGGATGAAAGCCGCGCCGTACCCGCCGGTATCGTAGTTGAAGGTCAGGAAGCCCTTATTGTCGGTGCCGCCAGTGCCGACGAGATCGAAGACATCTGCGTTGTCGGCCGCGATCGTATCGGCGTCGCGGGCATGAATATCATTGTTATTGGTCCCGAGCAGAGTTGGGGCGTTCATCGTCGGATCGGTATCGCCGACATCGTTGTTGCGCGCAATCTCTTGGCCAGAGCCGCCAAAGATGAACGAGCTGCCAGTCTGCCGCTGCGCTGTCGTGGTCAGGCTGAACAGGTCTGAATTGCCGCCGATGAGATCATCCTGGCCGAGGCCGCCGAAGATGACGTTGTTATTGTCGCCGCCCTCGATGTAGTCGTTGCCGTCGGTTGTGGCTTCGAACGAAGGTCCAACGTGCAGTGCGCCTAGCGCGTCCACGATCTGCTTGCTTCCATCCGCCAGGGTCGCGACCTGCAGCTGGATGTTGGGATCGCGATAGGCATAGACCGGATTGCTGCCTGTCACTGCAGTGACCCAAACGCCGCCGGGCACTGTGCCTTTCGACACGTCGACCGACGACGGATGCGTCCCGAATACCGGCACGCCATCGCCATTGAGCTGACCGAGCGCGAGATTAATCGAGCCGTCGCCCTGGATGACATCGTTGCCGCCCTGGCCGAAGATCTGGTCGTCGTTGGCGCCGCCGGCGATGTAGTCGTTGCCGGCGCGGCTCGGATCGATACCGGCAGTCTGATCCAGGAACTTCACATTCCAGCTCGCCCAGGCCGGAAGATACGTGCCGCCATCGCTGCGGAACGGAAGCCCGACGATGCTGTCGCCGTTGGTGGTATGGCCATCGCTGTTGACGTTCACAGTATCCGTGAATGCGCCGTCGGTGTAGATCGCGGTGCCAGTGAGGGTGCGGAAACGCGGATTGGAAACGTCGAACGACTGTGTGATCGGACCACTCCAGCTGAATTCGTTCTTGAGCTGAACGTTGTCGCCGAAGATCAGGTCATCGCCGGTGCCACCGTCAATCATGTCGTTATTAGCACCGCCGATCAGGATGTCGTCGCCGGCAATGCCCATGAGTATGTCGTTGCCGCCGACCGACGGAGCGCTCGGGTTCGTCTTGAGAACGTCCGGACCGGGCACAGTCGAGTAGATGTACTGCGCCGCAATGCGCAGGCTGGAGATGAGATCGCCGCGGCCACCATAGCCATAGGTAGCGACGATTTTTCCGTTCTGATCGGTCGTCTGCACACGGCCGAAGTCGCCGACGATGATGTCGTTGCCCTTGCCGCCGGCGATGACGTCGTTGCCGGGGCCGCCGAAGATGATCAGCGGCAGCGTCGAGAGCGACGCGTCGACCCAATCGTCGTCGCTCTTGCCGTTCGGCATTGTCCAGGTGGTCGCGCCCGGTTGCGGTGCGCAGGCGCCGCCCATGGTGTTGAGGACGAAGAAGCCGTCGGTGCCGACCAACCCGCTCCAGTCGGCCGAGCCGACGACGCTGCCAAGTGCCTGCACGAAGGTGATGGTGAAGCCCGTTAGGTAATTGCCGGTGACGGTCGTCCCACCAAGGCCGGTCAGGGCGCGAATTGCACCCTGCACGCCGCCGGTCGTCAGATTGCTGGCATCACTTGATGTCGTGATTGGACCAAGCGACTTGTTGTAGGTGATTGTATAGGTGCCATCCGGGTTCTGCACGACCGTTGCATTGCTGGCGCCGATACTGCTCAGCCCCTGGATCGCCGTCTGCAATTGAGCAGCAGTTATGTTGTATGCGAGCGCAGACGTCGTTTTACCGTTCACGGTCATCGTGAAGGTCCCGCCATCGGCGGTGATGGCGAGCTTGTCTACCTCGGAGACGGAGTTCTTTACCCCCAAGGTCATCGCGGTGACCGCCGTGCTTCCGGTCAGGAACGCAGGCGCATTGTACGCGATCGGTCCGGTCGTATGGCCGTTGAAGGTCAGCGTGTAGGTGCCGCCGGTGGCGTTGATCGTGAGATTGTCAATCTGCGCGAGCTCGTTCGCGACCCCTTGATTGTTGACGGTGAGCGCCGCGCCCGCCTGCAGATTGGTCGTGACCTGGTCATCGCCCAGGCCCGTATTGAGCATGGTCGTGGTGCGGCCCAGGCTCGACATCCGGTTTTCGGTTCCGTCGATGTAGACCGTGTCGTTGCCAGAGCCGGTCCAGTATTGGACGCCGTCGAAGAAGTTGCCGGAAAGCCCGGTCGTGTAGCTGATGCCGCCGCCGCCCTGGCCCATGCCGGTGATGTAGATCTCGGAAGATCCCGAGAGGCCCGCAGCCATGCTGGCGGCCGTGGTGTGGTCCGTGATCGACGCGTTCGAGCCTATCGTTTCGCTTTCATCGCTGACCATCAGCCGGTGCCGCCCGGCCGCAAAGTCGATGTTGATCGAGCCGTAGAGCTGGTCGAGGTTGCCGGTGAGGAAGTCGAATCCCGGCTGGGTGAACTGATCGATATCGGCGTTCGAGGAGATGAACACCTGATTCATGCCGCCCGGCGCCGCGAAGGTGACGTTCGTCACTGACAGGGCGGTGATTCCCGGACCAACGATTGCGCCGGAGAGGAGCGAGGGATTGCCAACGGGATCATTCCAGCCGCGGCCGGTGCCCTGGACGTTAAGCACGTCGCCAGTGGACGAGCCGAGCTGCAGGTTCATAACCTGCAGGCCATAGTAATTGATGCCGTCCATGCGGGTCGCGATGGTCAGCGGTTGCTGTCCCGGGACGGAGTTAATCATCTTCGTATCGGGAGTCGCGATGAGCAGCGGGATCGGCGAGCCGCCGTTCTGGTCGCGCAGCTGGCCTTCGAAATAGATGATGTAGGTGTTGCCGAACTTGGCGACCTCGACGTCGGTCTTGTTGATGTTGCCTTCCATCGCGAACTGCAGTGCAGCGCGAATTTCCTCGGCGCTGGCGTCGTAGCGCAGATCGGTCGTGAAGCCGCCGCGGCCCGGCAGCGCGAGCTTATAGGTACCGTCGGTTGCGTTCATGGTCAGCGTCTGCACGTCGTCGATGGGCGTGCTCGCCTGGCCGGGATTCCGGCTGAAGACCTGGATCAGCGTAGTCGAGCCGGCAGTGTTTGGCGCTGTGTCGTTGGTGGTGACGGGAGTCCCGTCGGCACTCTCCACCACGCGCGCGAGTGTGCTGCTCGCGACCGTAACCGGCGTGACCTGCCGGTTCGTCAGCGTGCCCTGGAAGTGCAGGACGTAGACATCGTCATTCTTGGTGACCGCGATGTTGCCCTTGCCGATCGACGGCAGAGCCTCCAAGGCGGCCTGCATGTGTGCAGCAGTGACGTTCCACGGCAACGGCGCCAGTGTCGTGCCATCGCTGGTCGTCGTCGTGAACCCGTTGAAGGCGAGCGTGAAGTTGCCGCTGGTTGCGTCGAGATGCAGCTCCTGGATCGTGTTCGGCTGCACCCAGTCCCTGGCCTCGTTGGCGGTGACGGTCTCGGTCTTGTTGCCGGTGATCTGCACCTGCCACGGGAAGTAAGTCGTGCCCGGCGTCAGGAAGACGGTTGTGTCGGTGACCGAGAACGTGTAGCCCGCGAGGGCCAGGACGGAATCCGCCTGGAAGGCATTCTTCAGGCCCAGTGCGATGGAGCCTGCGGTATCGCCGGCGAGCACCTTGTAGCTCACCGTGTGGGTCGCGTTGATTCCCGTCGTGAAGACGAAACTGATCACATCGTCGGCGGTCGGCGTCGCGCCGCCGACGGTGGCCGACACCAGCATGTCGCCGGTGAAGGTGAGCGTGGAGGAGGTCAGCACCGCGACCTGCGGCGAGCCAAAGCCGCTGTCATTGACGGTCAGCTTATTGGTCTGCCCGTTTCCGTTGGTGAGGCCGAAATCATGCGCCTGGATCAGCGGCTGCGCCGCGCCAGCAAGCGTCCCGCCAAACGTGATGCGATAGATATTCCCGGACTGCACCACCTGGACTTTGCCGCCCACTGGGATGGTGGACAAAGCGTTGAGCGCGTTCTCTACGCTCGCGGTTGGTCCAACACCTCCGGTACCCGGGACATTGTAGGCCAAGAGCCCGGTCGTCGCGTCTCCGAAGCTCAACGAGAATGTTCCGCCGGTCGCGTCCACCCGCAGCTGTTGAATCGCATTGACCGGGTTGAGATAGACCGGTTTGAGATTATCGTTGACCGGCGTGAACAGCGAATTGCCGTTGTCGTCGACCGGCAGCACCGGTCGGCCATTGTTGTCGACCAGTGGGTTATAATTGTCGTCAAGCAGATTCACGCGGTAGATCGTGCCGAGCTTGGCGACCGAGACGTGACCGCCCAACGGAGCGAACTTCGGAGCAGCCTTACTAATGAAGTCGTGGATCGACTGCAGATTCTCGAGCGAATCCTGCAGGCTGTTGCTCTGCGTGAGCTTGCGCCCATCGACCAGGATGTTGGGGTTACCTAGTGAAGCATCGAGCGTGATGACGAACGGAGTCGCGGTGCTGCCATCACCGGTCACATTGAGAACCTTGCCGCTCATGCCATCCAGCGCTTCGAGCTTGGTCTTCAGGTCGCCCGCGTCATTGAACTTGATGTCTTGCGTCGTCTCCGGACCATTTCCATTCCCAATGTTGATCTGGATCTTGAAGGTGCCGCCATCGGCGCCGATCGTCAGCTGATCGACCTGCGAGGCGCTGCCCTGCTGGCCTGGCGTCGTGGTGACCATCGACGCGGTCGGGCCACCGGCGATGTTGTAGTCGAGTTGGGGCGTGGGCGATACGCCGCCGTTAAAACTGAGACCAAAGTTGCCACCGGTCGCAAGGATCTGAATCTGCGTGGTGCCGAGCGTGCCGACGCCGAAGGAGATGCCGGCGGGCGAGCCGTCGGCAATGTCGTCCACGACCGCCTGCGGCACATCGGTCGCGACGGTGAGCAGCCCCTGATCGTGCTGCAGCGTGTGCTTGGCGTTGTCGTCGAGCACGATGTTGGCGCTGCCGCCGTGGCTGCTCACAGTCGTATGGCCGCCGAGGCTGATCAGGCTGACATTCGCGGTGCTCGCGCCGGTGTCGAGCGCAAGCTTGCCCGTGTAGGCGAGCGCGCCAAGCTTTGGATCAACCTTGCCGGTGTTGGTATCGATCGTAAAACTGTTGTTTTTGCCGGTGCCCAGGTTGATGTTCACCTCCTGCATATTGGCGAAGGTGATACCGCCGGGCTGCAGATCCGGACCGATGGTCTTATCGGCGCCCATGCCGAGCCCGAGGATGCGGCCATAGACCAGATTGGGGTCGAGATCCGGATAGGTGTTGGCGCTGTTGTCGAGGACGGTGAGACTGCCGCTCGCATTGGCCGGGTTGTCGCCGTCGTTGACGGTGAGGATGTTGACCTGCGCGGCGGGATCGACCAGCAGGTTCGGGTTGGTCTGCACCAGGGTGAAGGTACCGGCGTCGACGAGGGTCGACACGTCGGCGACGAGCAGCGGCTTGCTGAGGCCGCCCAGCAACGTGATGGTATATACCTCCTCGGTGCCGACGATCCCGGCGAGTTGCTGATCGTGCAATGAAGCCGCAGGGTCAGGCTTCGACGTCTTGATAACGTCGATCTGAGCCGAGGGCCCCCACAGCCCCTGCAACGCAGCCTTCAATTGGGCTTCGCTCGCGTCAAAGTCGATCTTGCCGGTGAAATTGGTGCCGTCGTCGGTCAGCGTGTAGCTGCCGGTCGTCTGCTTGACGGTGAGCACCTGCACCTCGTTGCGCTTGAGCAACGTGGCGTCGGCGTTGAGCGTGAGAGTCCCAATCGACGGAGCAAACGTGATCGTGTACGGGCCGTTCGGAACCCCAGTCACCGTGACATTGGTCAGCCCGATGCCCGGCAGGTTGCCGATCGCATTCTGCAGATCGAACGGGGAGATGTTGTAGGGCAGCGCGGCCGTTGGAGTGCCGCCGTTGACGTTGAGCGCAAAGGTGCCGTCGTTGCCGTTGATCTCCAGCGTGTCGATCTGCGGGACGGTATTGTTCTGCCCGGTCTGCTTGTTGACAACGGTGATGCTGCCCGGCCCCGGCGTCTGATACATGGTCACATCGGGGACCAGCACCGACAGGCTTTCCGGCCGCCCGGTCAGGAAGGTGATCGTGTAGACATTCTGGTCGGCCAGAGTTTGCCCATTGGCGTCCTTGTAGTCGCCTTGCGTCGTCTTGACCACTTGGATGTGGTCGGCATCGAGAGTGCCAAGGCCGCTGCCGCCAACAGTCGGAGTCGAGGTGAGCGGGTTGGCGAAGGTGATGGTGTAGGGCCCGCCGGCCGTACCGGTGACCGTCACATTGCTGGCGCCCACGATCGTGCCGATCTGGTCGAGCAGATCGCTCGCCTTGATCTTGGCACTGAGCCCGTTGAGCGTCGTTCCGTTGATGGTCAGATCGAACGTGCCCGTGCTCGAGCCGATGGTCAGCGTCTCGACCGTGCCGTTGCCGGTGATCGATGCCGTGCCCTGAATGTTCAAGTTGACGAGCGCCGCCTTCACCTCGTCAGCGGACGCATCAAAGTTGATCGGCGCAGTCTTGTGCGTCAGTGGAGTCGCGGCGTGATCGGCAAGCGAGAGTTGGTAGTTGCCGCCGGTCGCGGTCAGCGTGACGACGTCCGTTTCGTCTCTCAGATCGGTGACGACGGCAAGGCTCTCGGTGATGGTACCGTTCCCGCTCACGCTACCCTTTACCGACCAGCCGGTTGGCAGCGAGATGGTCAAGGTCGTGTTGACCAGCGAGAAGCCGAAGCCAGGGATGCCGTTGAGGACGGCGTCTTTCCGCAATTGCGTAAGCAGACCCCGCGCCATGTCGGCCGTTGCGTCAGTTCCGTTGACCGAATAGGTCACATCCTTGGTCGTGATCCCGTTGCTGAACGTGAGATCGAGGACTTGATTGTTCGTCGCGGTGCCACTGACCGTGACGTTGGCGACACCGCTGCCGCCGATAACCGGATGCGTGACGTCGACGCTCGCCTGACTCGGAATCGTGGTGCTGGTAAACACCGCAGCCGCCAGCACGTCCTTCTCGGACGACACGGTCTCCCAAGGCTTGTTCAGCGCCAGCGTGAGCACGTCGTCACTGAAGCCAGGATGGGTTTCGTTGAGGACTCCGGTGACGAAGCGCACCTTGTTCTTGGCAACGCCGTGCGTGATCTCGACCGACATGCCGATGATGTTGCTGGCAAGATTGTCCTTGGTCGTGCCCAGCGGCAGGCCGACGAGGTCACCCAGGAAGTCCTTGAGCCCAACGGACTTGAGCGCATCCGAGGCCGTGATGGTAATTGTTCCGATGGTGAGATGGTCGTCATTGGTGATGTCGGCCGCTTCCACCGTCACGGCCGCCGGATCCAGCTGCGCCACGTCGCCTTGCACGATCCCGGCATTCGGCTTCGGCGCGAAATTGCTCTCGCCCGGCAGCATGATCGGCTCGCGTGCGGTGAGCTCGGAATGATCCGGGCCGGGGCCGCCCTGCACGATCAGCGGACCCGCCACGTTGCTGGCGAGATCGAGCGTCTGCGGGAACACTTTGGTGTCGCCGCCCTCGATCACGTTGTCGTTGCTGTTGCCGGTGACGGTGACTGTTTGCGGGATATACCAGTTGCTGCTGTCAAAGGTAATCGAAGCCTGATCGAACACGATCTGCGGCTGGTAACTGATGATGACGTCGCCGCGCGAGGTGCGCGTCGGGTCGGCCGTGAGCAGCACGGTCACGGTCTTGCCAGCTGCCGGCGCCTCGCTGAGCACGAGCTGGTAGGTGTCGATATAGGGCGCCGCGTTATAGGGTGCCGCACCGCCGATCTGGCCGCCTTCCATGACGCTGGTCGCGCCGTTCTTCTGGATGACGACGAGCTGCGGCGAATCCGCATCCGCTATATTGACCAGGATGCTGCTCGTCGCCTTCCCGTTGTAGTTCTGATCTGACGAGCTCGCGGTGAGCGTCACGGTCTCCTTGTAGGGACCTTCGACGATGAGGTCCCTGAGGATCCGCATCGTCACTGTCTGGCCGCTCTGGTAATTGCCGGAGGTGAATGTCAGTGACGTGATCGGCGTGTCGGTCGCAAAATTAGGATTGGCGCCAGAATAGAACTGGATCTTGTTGCCGCCTGGCTGCGGGCTGGCCGTGCTCGCGAGATTGACGGTCACGTCCGCGCTTGGCGCTTGGGTCAAAGAGACGGTGAACGTGTCCGTGAAGCCGTTGCTCACCTGGTCGGCATTGGAAAGATTCAGGTTGCTGTCGTATTCGCGCAGCTGCGCGTTCGCGTCAGGCCGCTTCACGATCAGGCTTGCGGTCTGCATGTCGTTGACGTGCACTTTGATGTCGGGTGGCGCGACGCTCTCGTAGCGCTGGATCTGGAACTCGCTGGTCGCGTCCGGCGCCGTCGCCCACGGCAGGTCGGTCGTAATCGTAGTGTTGGTGTTGCTCGCGATGTAGCGGGACTGCCCCTTGCCGGTCCCGGAGGAGATCGTGATGGTGGCTCCGAGGAGTCCCTGCGCGCCGGGCTTAATCAGATTCGGATCGTTGAAGCCCGTGGCCAGCGCACCACCGACCAGGATCTTCGCCGGGTCTGCGGTGAGAATGTCGGTCGCAGCGTCGTAGCCAGTAATGCCGTTGAAGTCGATCGTGTCCCCTTCCTGCCCGTTTGCAGCGTTGCTGACATGGACCGTGAGCCCGATCAGCGCGTCGCGCGAGCCCTCGGCGTCAGGCGTGTTGGCGGCCGCGATCACGAATGTCTTCGGCGCGTTCCAGTCGCCGTTGTCGCCGACGTTGAAGCTCACCGTGAACGGCTGCGGAGTGCCATGCGAATCCACTTTCGGGGCGTGCGTCACCGGATCGAGGAAGACGATTCCAGCCGGTGGGGTAGCCGTGACGTCGACCTGATGACCTTGTCCGGGATCGCGCGTCAACACGACCTGGAAGGTGACGTAATCTGTAATTTTTACCGGATTACTGTAATCGTTGATGCCCTCGGTCACCTGCATGAACGGCAGCGCGCCGAGGCTGTCGGACGGCAGCACGCGGATGCCCGGCTCGTCCTGGTCCGCCACATCAGCGGAAATTCCCGCGGCCTTGAGCCCGTCGTAGACCGGGTCGGTGCTCGTGATCAGATGATCGATGAGCCCGCTGTGGCCCTGCAGCGAATTGCTGATGACGCCGTTGAGCGGCGTCGGACCATTGACGTTGATCGAGCTCGAGCCAAGCCCGCCGAAGATCGTGGTGGTGAAGTTGGGGCTAGAGCCCTGCACGAAGAAGCGGTTGTCGCCCTCGGCGCCGTCGATCTCCAACGCCTGGATATTGACAAAACGCACGAACTTGCCGGCCCCGAACACGCCGTCCGCCGTAACCACGAAATCGTCCTCGAACTCGGTACCAATAATGATGACGGTGTTGAAGCCGCCGCCGCCGTCAATATCGACCGGCGCGTCGACCGCATACTGGATCAACGAATTGCCGGCGCCGCCGTGCACCGATGTGCGCTTGCGCACGTCGTCCTGCGAGCCCGCAAGCGCAAACGCCTGAATGATGAAGGAATCGTTGCCGGCGCCGCCGAACAGAGACAATTCCTCCTTGTTGTGGAACACGACGAAATTGTCGCCGGCATCGCCACCGTAGATCGACATAGTTTTCGAGATGCCGTTCGACAGCCACCCCTTGGTGGTCAGGATGGTGTTGAACTGGTCGGCATTGGCCACGCCGGCGAGGTCTGCCGTGCGCTGCGACTGGTAGAGCTGGCCGATCTGGAACGAGTTATGCGCGCTGGTGTTGGCGGCGCCGCCGGCGTGAATGTCGATGTGCACCTTGGTATCGTCAATAAAGTACTTATCGCCCTGCTGGCCGCCGTAGAGCGTGATGGCGTCGAGAGTCTCGTCGTAATTGATCCGCTCCACATTGCCTGCAAGGTTGATCGAGGCGATGAACGCCAAATCAAGTGCTCCGATGCCTGCGCGCAGCAGGAATGTGTTTGAAATCTCCGGCGCCCCGAACACGTTCAGGGTGTTCGTGTTCGTGGTCGTATTCTGCTTCGTATCGTGGACCGTAATCAGCGAGTTGGTGAAACCGCCGATATAGTAGATGTTCTCCGTATCGTGGTCGTCGCCCGGGCCACCGATGCTGTCGATCGCCAGGTGTGCGTTCACGCCGTTTGTCGTGTTCGGTACCACCGTATTCGGCGGGTCGGTCGGAATCTGGACGTTGACGTTGATGAAGTCGTCGGTCTCCCCGCCCACGATCCACGTGTCCTGGGTAATCGCGTGGATGTTGAACGTGTTCACCCCGTCGCCGCCCTGGAGCAGCAGCGGCGTGAACGCGCCGGTGAGCGAAGCGCCCTGGGTCAGCATCACGCCGGCACGCTGGTTCTTGAACGTGATCACGTACGGATCGCCGACTTTGCCGGTTCCGGTCACATCGACATTGCCCGATCCGATGGTCGAAACGTGCTCGAGCGCGGCCGTCACTTCCTCCTTGGTGGCGCCGAACGGAATCGCGCCGGTCTCGCGTGCGTCGTTCTTGCCGTCGTTAAACGTCAGCGTGAACGCGCCAGCATGCGAGCTGAGGGCGGCATCGGGCGCATTGATCGACACGGTGGCGCCAGTCGTGCCGGTCGTCGTCACGGCAACATTGACGACGCCATTGAAATGGGAGTCGTTGCGCTGCGTCGTGTTGGTCCCCACCACATCCAGGATGTCGCCCGCGGTGCCACCGGTCACGGCCGTCATGCCGGTGATGGTGTTGTTGATGGTGAAATGCGTCTGGTCACCGCCGCCGAGCTTGACCTGCACGGTGTCGATGCTCTCGAACATGAGCTCACCGTCGCTGAAGGTGAGCGAAGTGCTGGTGAGACTCGACAGCGTCGGCTTGCTGATCGTGATCGCGTGCGAGTCGACGATGTTCGTGATGACCGTACCGGCCGCAATGCCGCTGCCGGAGACTACCTCGCCAATGAACAGGTTGCTGGTATCGATACTGAGGTTATTAATCGCGATCGAGCCGTGGGTATCGCCCGTCCCGGTCCTGGCGTCGGTGTCGCTCATGCCGAGGCCGATGATTTTCCCGACCTCAACAAATGTCGTCGTGCCCTGGACGAACGGTGTGCCCACAGGCGGCGCCTCGACCGATGGGTCGAGGAGATCCATCACGCCGCTGCGAACAACTGAATCGGCGCTTTCGTCGACGATCAGCGTGTCGTAGCCGCTGCCGCCGAAGACCACGAGCGGGCCGAGATGGACGCCTGCGCCGGGCAAGGTGTTCTCATTGATACCGGTCAGTCCACCGCTGCCGCCGACCGTGATGACGTTGTCGTTGTCGCCGGGAGCAGCGATCCCGAGCGACCCGAAGACCTCGGCGGAGACAGTGGCGGCGGTGCCCGCCACGTTGATCAGATTGCCGCCGCCCTTGCCGCCATAGACCGCGAGCTGCATCAGGCTGGTGTTGAGCGCCGGCTTGACGTAATCGATGACCTCGTCCGGGTTGGCGCCGAAGTGGGACTTCACCTCCCAATTGGTGCTGTTGACGTTGTCGAGGAGGATCGTGTTGCCCTTGTTGGCAGCACCCGTGATGTTGATCAGATCCTTGTCCCAAGTGTTGCTGGCATTGAACGTGAGCGTGCCGCTCACCGCATCCGCCGTCGCTTTGCTCAGGTTGACCGTCGAGCCGCTGATCGACTTGATCACCGTGCCATCGGCGATGCCCGTGCCGGACACCGCTTCGCCAGCAAAGAGATCGGTCGCGCCGCTGACGCTGGTCAGCGCCGTGTCGCCCTTGGCGGCCGTGCCGGTGCCGGTCGTATCGGCGTCGTTGATCTTGACGTTGAGCTTCGTCGAGCTCGCGCGGGTCGAGTCGTAGCCGAAGATGTTGTAGACGTCCGAGCCGCTCTGGCCATCGAGGATGAGTGGATCCGTCGCGTTCTGGTCGGTCTCCCAGACATTGTAGACGTCGCCGCTCTTGCCGCCGAGAACCGCCGAGAACGCCCCAATGAGCCCGTAGGCTTCGTGCGCGTAGTCGTTGAGGCCGGCAAACCCGATCGTACTGTTAAGGGTGTCGCTACTGCCTTGCGCGCCCCACACTGCGAGCACTGTGTTGTGTTCAATATAGAACGTCACCGTATCAGTGAACTGGCTGAAGTCGAAGATTCCAGGGACACCGCCCGAGACGATCTGGATGTTCGGCCCATTGGGATCGATTACGTAGTCATTGAAGCTGCCGGGCCCGCCGCCCGTGATCGTGGCGATCACCGAGCCAGTCGAGTAGATGTTGATCCCGGTGCCGCCGGTGAATGTATTGCTCCCCTTACCGCCAATCATGATGGCGGTCGCTGCCTGCTGGGCAAAGAAGGTGTCGTTGCCGGTACCACCAACAAGCGTCTCGACGCCGGAGGGGCCCGGACCGTTATACCCGTAGATGGTGTCACTACCGACGCCGCCGTCGAAATTCACGGTGCCGTTGCCAGCCCTGAAGGTATCGATGCCCGCGCCGCCGGTGACGTCCTCCTCAATGCTCGCGTCGGTAACGCCGCTCATGTCGAGCGTCTCGGTGCCGTCGCCCATGGTGACGGTAATCTTCTTCACACCGTGGAAGTGCTGATCGGTGCTGCCGAAATGCACGAGGATGTCGCTGCTGTCGCCCGAGACCGTGAAGCTCTCGTCGTGGCCGTCGACGTTACCGTGCAGGCGCTGGCTGGCGTTCGGGCCCATATTGAGGGTGAGGTTCCCGTCCTTGTCGACGTCGCCCAGAACCTGCGGGCGGTTAAACGTCGCGTCGAACTTGAACAGGGTCAGGCGCGCGAACTCGTAATCGGTCTCGAAACTGAAGAAGCCGAGGTCGATCTTCAGAAACGCTTTGAGGAAGAAATCAATCTCGCCGGAGATGTCGAACACGGCGATCGGATCAAAGTCGTTGGCCTCGAGGTTCGCCGCGATTTCGCTGAGCCGAATCTTGTTGTCGTTGTTGAGATCGTCGAGGAAGAAATTAATGCTCGCGGTGATGCCGCCCTCGACACCGGCTTGCGCAATGCCGAGATCGATCTCGGCGCCTGCGGCCACTTCGGCAGAGAACGAAGCCTGCGGAATCTTCTGTCCGGTTTTCGGGTCGAGCGCGTCGATGAAGAAACCGTCCAACAGATTGAGCGGATTCTTGGATTTGAAGAACTCGAACAGACCGGTAGCATCATAGCCGAAGGTGAGATCGAGTTTGGCCTGGAACAAACCACTGATAAAGGCGACGAGCGGTGGAAAGATTGGGAATTCGAACTTGAGCGGGAGCTTGAAGCTGAGCTCCGGCAGCGTGTATTCGAACAGCGTGACATCGGACTGGCCCATCAGCAACTTGAATATGCTGGCGGGCTTCAAGATCGGGAAGCTCAGGCCGCTAGCGCTCGAGCCGCTCAGCGCGGACATGAAGCTTTCCACCGAGCCATCAGCGCCGTTACCGGTCATGTTGCCGGAATCAGGCAGACTGTCGGGCACACTAGCCCCGCTGAGGCTGGTGAGGGATGAGAGGCCGCCTCCCTTGATCAGCGAGCCGCCGAGGAACGAGGTGCCAAATCCCTTGTCGGTCTTATGACCGGGATTGGAGATGGCGATGCTGCCGAAGTTGAGCAACACACTGCCGGCATGTGCATCGGCGGTTGCCTGCGCCACGAGACCGCTCAAATAATCGAGCTGCTGGATCGCCTTGACGAATTTCACGATAGTGGGGCCATCATCCGGATCGAACAGCGGGATGAGGTCGACGACCGTGATCGTCTTACCGGCCAGATCCGACAGAAGCGGGACGCGCATATTGAGGAGGCCGCTCGGGCCGATCAGCCAATCGAGTGGGGAAAGGATGTTGTGGATCTCGGTGAGAATCGGCCCAACGAAGGTGGAGATGAAGGAACCGACGTCGAGCGAGATGTTTTCGAAGGCGAGGAACGGATCGCCGAAATGGGGGCCCTTCAGATCGAGCGAGAGGTCCCAATGAGCGATCAGGTCGGCCTGCACCGCGGGGAGGATATTTGCGAGATCGGGAAGGTTGACCTGGTTGGCAATACCAGAGAAGTCGACCCGAATCTGGGCCGCGAGATCGGCATCGCCGTGCAGGGACGGCTGCACGATGTCGGTCAATTTCGCGCCGCGGAAGTCGTGAATCGTGAGGATGGTTTCGGGTCCCGGTGTTGGAGAGTGATCGAACGGATTAGGAAGTGGCTTACCGGTCGCGGGATCAATGAGCTGCGTCGAGCTGTGGAGCGCGACATTGCCGGAGAGTTGCACCTGGCTATAGTGGGAGCCGGTATCGGCTGGGTCGAGCCCGCTGAAATCGTGTTGCTCGTCTTTGAGGCTCAGCGACAAGAACACGATCTGGCCATCGGCGGTGGCGGCGACGCCGCTCGTCTGGCTGCCGAAATCAACGGTGATCGTGATCCCGATCGCACTCGGATCAGCGACGAAATAGAAGCCCTGCTTCGTGTCAACGCCGAAGCCGAAATGCAGGT
>Ga0066388_100000474_pt1 | contig 18842 bp, 15 predicted proteins | sample PanSoiMetaGPlot6_FD_64539 | JGI IMG/M metagenome (GOLD analysis project Ga0066388, IMG submission 64539) | Tropical forest soil microbial communities from Panama analyzed to predict greenhouse gas emissions - Panama Soil - Plot 6 (Hybrid Assembly) | ecosystem: Environmental > Terrestrial >... | reverse complement strand
AGTTTCAAAAATCGGCGCTGCCGCGTAGAAGCGCATTGTCTCAATCAATCGTAAATTGGACCACATGGGTGACTTGGACGGAATTTCAGCGGTGCGCGCCGAGATCGCGCGCGCCTGTCGCGATGCGGGCCGTGATCCGGCCAGCGTCACCCTGGTCGCGGTATCGAAGACTTTTGCGGCCGCCGCCATCGCTCCGGTGATCGCTGCGGGGCAGCGCGTCTTTGGCGAAAACCGGGTGCAAGAGGCGAAGGCGAAATGGCCGCCGCTTCTTGACCGTCACGGTGGGCTCGAACTGCATCTGGTCGGCGCGCTGCAGTCGAACAAGGCCAAGGACGCGGTGGCGCTGTTCGATGCCATTCATTCCGTCGATCGCGCCAGCCTCGCCGAGGCGCTTGGCAAAGAGATCGCCAAACAGGCACGCCGCCCGCTGCTGTTTATCGAGGTCAATACTGGGGCCGAGGCGCAAAAGGCCGGGGTGCTGCCGCAAGAAACCGACGCGTTCCTCGCCGCTTGCCGCGACCGCTATGGGCTTACGATTTCCGGCCTGATGTGTATTCCGCCGCAGAACGACGCGCCAGCGCCCCATTTTGCGCTCACCGCCAAAATTGCGCGTCGAAACGGACTATCGCTGTTGTCCATGGGCATGAGCGCGGATTACCCGACAGCCATCGCTTTCGGCGCCACGCATGTGCGTGTCGGCACCGCTATTTTCGGCGCCCGCATCGCTAAGAGTGAACGATAATTCGGGTCTTCGGCGACAACTGGTTCAGAAGCCGACGCAGTTCGTCGCGCGTGACTGCGACGCAGCCCGCGGTCGGCTCAAATCCCGGCTTGGCCACGTGGATGAACACGGCGCTGCCGCGACCGGCGACCCGTGGCCGCGTGTTGTGATCGATTTCGATGACAAGATCGTACAACCCATCGGCGCGCTTGAGCCGGTCGCCTAGTTCATTGGCCGACCGGTGGAATGGCCGGTTGTAGCGCCGATCGGCCGGGTCTTCGCACCACGCATCATCCGGTCCGATGCGCCGGATCGGCAACAAAGTACGCGGGCGCGGCAAGCGATCGGCACGCCACCACAGCCGAACCGGGTGGAATTGCCCCGCAGGCGTTGCACCATCGCCCTCCCGCTTGGCGGCTTTGATACCAGTCCGGCCGAGCGCCGCGCGCACGGCGCGATGTGCTGCCACGAGCCAAGCCTCCCAGCGCAAAGCCTGGGAACGTTGCGGGCGTGCCCGGACATGAATTGCGGAAAGGGACGTCTTACGCATTGCCTGATGCTTTTGTCTCACCATTTGCAATTTGCAATGGCGGCATTCCATGGCAATCGTTCAACCCGAACTGATTATGGCTGTAAGTTTTTGTCGTAACATGATGTTTTGGGGAACCGGTTTCCCCTTTTCCGGATCATGCTCTAGTATCCTTGGATATTCTCGTTGCGCGCCAAACGGCGCGCCGAAGCGGCAGGTGGGCCTCCGATTTAATGCCGAATACGCGTAAGATTCTCATTGTCGATGACGACCCGGAATTGCGGGACGCACTGACAGAACAGCTGTCGCTGCACGAAGAATTCGAGGCCGTCGCGGTCGAGAACGGCAGCAAGGGCGTGCAAGCCGCCAAAGCCGGGCAGATCGACCTGGTCATCATGGATGTGGGATTACCGGACATCGATGGCCGCGAGGCGGTGCGCATCCTGCGCAAGAACGGCTTCAAGGCCCCCATCATCATGCTCACCGGCCACGACACCGATTCCGACACCATTCTCGGGCTGGAATCGGGAGCGAACGATTACGTCACCAAGCCGTTCCGTTTCGCCGTGTTGCTGGCGCGCATTCGCGCGCAACTGCGCCAGCATGAGGCCAGCGAGGACGCGGTCTTCACCATCGGGCCGTACACGTTCCGGCCGAGTTCCAAGATCCTGCTCAATCCCAAGGGCAACAAAGTCCGGCTGACCGAGAAGGAAACGTCGATCTTGCGCTATCTGTATCGCGCCGGTCAGCGGCCGGTCTCGCGCGAGACGCTGCTGCAGGAAGTGTGGGGCTACAATTCAGGCGTCACCACGCACACGCTCGAGACGCACATTTATCGTCTGCGCCAAAAGATCGAAAAGGACGCCGCCGCGCCTGCCATTCTGGTTACCGAAGCCGGCGGCTATAAACTGGTACCGTGACTTGTTCTGGTACCAAGATTTGTTCCATCGCCACGACATCCACTGGAATGACCTCCACTGGAATGACCTCCACTGGAATGACTTCCACTGGAATGACTTCCACTGCCACCGCGGATCGTCATGAGTATCGACGACGACATCGCATTTCTTGAGCGAGTGCCGATGCTGCAGCGGCTTGGCACCAGCGCCTTGCGTATTCTTGCGATCGGCGCGGAGAGCTATTCCGTTGAAGCGGGGCGGGTTCTATTCGCGCCGGGCGAAAGTGCCGATTGCGCCTATGTGGTGCAGCACGGCTCTTTTGCAGTGAAGCCGGAACTTGACGCCGGCGTGGAAAGCGTCGCCGAACCCGGAAGCCTGCTCGGCGAATCCGCTCTGCTCATCGAGACACCGCGGCACGCCACGGCAACCGCGCGAGAGGATTCGATTGTGCTGCGGATTTCTCGCGCCATGTTCCTTAAAATGCTGGAAAGCAGCCCGGAGGCCGCACAGCGGCTGCGCGAATTGTTCGCATCGCGCGCCGATCAACTGGCGCGCGACTTCGAAAAGGTTCACGCCATGCTGGCGCGCGGCACCGGACCGCGATAGTCCGCGCCGGCCGCCGTCACACTTCAAGCGTCATCGTCACCGGCACGTGGTCGGACGGCCGTTCAGCGCCACGATAATGTTTGGCGACGGTGATGCCGGCGACGCGGTCAGCGAGCATCGGCGAAGTCCAGATGTGGTCCAGCCGGCGGCCCTTGTCGGCCGTCACCCAGTCCGGCGAGCGATAGCTCCACCAAGTGTAGAGCTTCGTCGGCTCAGGCGTGAACTGGCGCATGCTGTCGACCCAGTCGCCGGCTTTTTGCACGCTGTCGAGTTTCTCGCACTCGATCGGGGTGTGCGACACGACGCGCAACATTTGCTTGTGGCTCCAGACGTCATGTTCGAGCGGAGCAACATTGAGATCGCCGACGAGTATAGCACGCTCGGCTCGCTGCGGGCGCAAGCGCGCGCTGTCACGCATTTCGTCGAGGAAAGCAAGCTTATGCGCGAATTTCGGATTGGCGTTTGGATCGGGAATGTCGCCGCCAGCCGGGACATAGAAATTGTGCAGCGTGATCGGGTCGCGCAGGCCGGCGCGCTCGCCGAATTCCGCCGCGATGTGACGGCAATCGGCCTTGCCGCAAAAAGTCTGGACCTCGAAACGCTCGAACGGCAGCCGCGATAACACGACGACGCCGTGGTAGCCCTTTTGGCCGTTGAGCGCGGCATGTTCATAACCGAGCCGCTTCAGCCGCTTGAGCGGAAATTTGTCGTCTGGGCATTTGGTTTCCTGCAAGCACAAAATGTCGGGACGCACCGACTTGATGAAGCGCGCCACGAGATTGATGCGCAGCCGAACTGAATTGATGTTCCAGCTTGTGATAGTCAGTTTCATTCGGAGGACGAATCTCGAATGACGGAGGTCAGATATCGGATGTCAGATGTCGGTTCTCAGAGACCGAATGTCAATTCGGCAGGAGTGGGAACTGTCATCCAATCCCCACTTTTTCTGTCATCCGACCCAAGTCATTGACCCAGTCATCCGACCCAAGTCCCCGACTCAAGCCCCCGACTCAAGCCATCCGACCTCTGACGTCCATCGTCTGACGTCTGATTACTGGATCCCGCCCTGATCGCGCTGATAATTGATCACGAACAGACTGGGATCGGGCTTCTTGGTCGAATCGAGATTATAAACCGCCACCGTAGTATCGAAGCCTTGTGGATCGGTCACCGTCCATTGCTTGAGCGTCAAGTCCTTGGCATCGAACATGATCATCAAGCGATCGGTGCCGACGAAAAGCTGTTTCTGCTCGATCACCACCGTTGCAAAACTGTCGTCCGCAGTCACGCTGACCACGTCGGTGTCGCGCAACAGATCGATGCGTTCGGCCAAGAGGTAACGGAGCGGCGTCTGCGATAGCGGATAGAGGTCCTGCGTCGCGAGCTTGCGGTCGCGCACCACGACCGACGAACCGTCGGAGATGATATCGATCGGGGATGGCGGGTTATATTGGAAACGCACGCGGCCGGGTTTCTGCAGGTAGAACATTCCCTCCGTGCGTCCGCCGTCGGGGCCGACCTGGACGAATTTTCCGACCATGGTCTGCACGCTCGACAAATAGGCGCTGATGCGTTCGAGCAGCGCCCGTTGCTTCGCATCGAAAGGCGATGGCGGCTCTGGGGCGCTGGGGGCGCTTGGGGCGCTGGGGGCGCTCGTCGTGCTGCTGGACGACTTGTGGCCAAACAGTGCCGAGAACGGAAACAGGCTCGGCGTTTGCGGCGTCTCGGCTGCAGGCTTGGCTGGCGGCGCTGTCCCGGTCTTCGGCTGGGGCGCGGGCGTTGGGAGTGGAACATTTCCAGTCGCGACCGGATCGGCCAGGGCCGAGGCTGCAATAAAACTCGCGGCAATTAAAACACCGCCGCAAATGCCGATTGCGGCTCGGCGAACGCTCGGCGCAAGCGCCATCAGGCCAGAAATCGTTAGGCCAGATTTCGCCGGGCGCGTTGGCGCCATAATCCCTCTCCCCGCTGCTGCGCTCTAAGTGCAGGCCCCGTTAGCAAACGACTTCGCTAATCGCGCGTTATGGCAAATTCGCGACTGACTGATTCGACGTGAGATTACGGAAAAAACGGCCCTCAATAAGCATCCTCGTCCGCGGCTTCAACCAGGATCTCCCGCTTACCGGCGTGATTCGGCTGGCCGACGATGCCCTCCTGTTCCATGCGTTCCATCAGCGACGCAGCGCGGTTGTAACCGATCTGCAGCCGCCGCTGAATATAACTCGTCGAAGCCTTGCGGTCGCGGGTCACGATCTGCACTGCTTGTTGATAAAGGTCGCCGCCCTCGCCGCCGCCCATCGCGGTCGCATCGAAGATCGGATTGCCGTATTCGTCCTGCGGCTCCTCGGCGGTGACCGCCTCGAGATATTCTGGCACACCTTGCGACTTCAAGTGCCGGACCACGCGCTCGACCTCCTCATCGGAAACAAAGGGTCCGTGCACGCGGCTGATGCGGCCGCCGCCGACCATGTAGAGCATGTCGCCTTGGCCGAGCAGCTGCTCGGCGCCCTGCTCGCCGAGAATCGTCCGGCTGTCGATTTTTGAGGTCACCTGGAAGGAGATGCGGGTCGGGAAATTGGCCTTGATCGTGCCGGTGATCACGTCGACCGACGGGCGCTGGGTCGCGAGGATCACATGCAGGCCGGCGGCGCGCGCCATTTGCGCCAGCCGCTGCACCGCGCCTTCGATGTCCTTGCCGGCGACCATCATCAGGTCGGCCATTTCGTCAACGATGACGACGATATAAGGCAGCGGTCCGAGATCGAGCTCCTCGCTCTCGTAAATGGCCTCGCCGCTTTCGCGATCGTACCCGGTGTGGACCGTACGGCTGAGCTTTTCGCCTTTGCTTTTGGCCTCGGCGAGGCGCGCATTGTAACTGTCGATATTGCGCACGCCAAGCTTCGACATTTTCTTGTAGCGCTCTTCCATCTCGCGCACCGCCCATTTGAGGGCCACTACCGCTTTTTTAGGATCAGTGACTACGGGGGTGAGCAGATGCGGGATGCCGTCATAAACCGACAGTTCGAGCATTTTCGGATCAACCATGATCAGCCGGCATTGGTCCGGTCGCAGCCGATAAACCAGGCTTAAGATCATGGTATTGATCGCGACCGATTTGCCGGAGCCGGTGGTGCCGGCGATCAACAAATGCGGCATGCGCGCCAGATCCACCAGCACCGCCTCGCCGCCGATCGCCTTGCCGAGACAGAGCGGCAGCCGCGCCGTCGTCTCGGCATAATCGCGCGAGGCGAGCAGTTCGCGTAAGTAGACGCGTTCGCGAGTGGGATTGGGCAGTTCAATGCCGATGGCGTTGCGGCCGGACACCACCGCGACGCGCGCGGACAGCGCGCTCATCGAACGGGCGATATCGTCGGCGAGACTGATGACGCGCGACGATTTGATTCCAGGCGCCGGTTCGAGCTCGTACAGCGTCACCACCGGGCCTGGCCGGGCATTGATGATCTCGCCGCGCACGCCGAAATCGGCCAGCACGCCTTCGAGCGCGACCGCGTTCTCCTGCAAAATCTCGCTGCTCATATTGGCGCGGCCGGCTTTGCTCGGCGGGTTGAGAAATTCCAACGCTGGAAGAATGTAGCCACCGCTGGAACGGCGGGGCTTGGATGGACGCGGTTTGCGCACTCGCGGCGCGGCGCTCTCGTCCTCGTCGCCCGCATCGTCCTCGCCGTCGCGATCGGCAAATTGGTTGAAGCGCGGCTCGACCCGCCCGCGCATGGCACTATCGGCGGACGGCATCGGCATGCGCCGGCGACGCCCGAACAACCGAGAAAGCCGCGCCCGCAAGCTCAAAATCGAATGCGCCAGTAAGCCGAGCGAAATCCAGCCGCGCTCGCGATCGCGTTCGCGTTCCTCCGCGTCATCCTCGTCTTCCTCATCGTCGTCGATATCGATATCGGCATCATGCCACAGGAGCCCCGAGGCGGTGGCGAGCGCGACCGTAGCCGCGCCGCCGAGCACGATCGCGGCAATGACGTTGTAGGCTCCGCTCAGCGGCAGGTGAAAAAGCACGACCGGCAGGCGGAGGATCGCGTCACCGATCACGCCGCCAAGCCCGCACGGCAGCGGCCAATGGATGCTGCGCGGCAAGCACGAAGCGAAGCCGGACGCGAGCGCGGCGCCGACCGGCCACAAGATCACGCGCAGGCGTTCGCGTCCGGCGCCGCGATGCCCCAGCAGCCGATAACCCCAGATTGCAACCGGCAAGATCAAAGCCAGCGCGCCGAGCCCCAATAGCTGCATCATCAAATCGGCGGTGACGGCGCCGGGCCAGCCGAGCCAATTGTGCACCGGCGCGTCGGTAGCGTGGCTGAGCGACGGATCGCGCACCGACCAGCTCGCAAGCGCCAGCGCGCCCATCAAGGCGAGGCTGATCAGAATGATCCCGCTCAATTCAGACAGCCGCCGCCGCACAATGTCGCCGAGCTCCGCTGTCAAAGCGGCCATGCTATCAAGGCTGCGCTCGATCATTGACATCGCTTTGCTCGCTTCAGCCTTTCACCCATTCGATTACCGTCGTCATGGCGAGGAGCCCGAAGGGCGACGAAGCAATCCAGATCAAAAATATGCTGTGCCTGGATTGCTTCGCTTCGCTCGCAGTGACGAACCATGTGCTACCCCAGCACCGCGACCAGGCGATGCAGCGCCTCCGCGGTGATGTCCTTGTCTTGCACCATGGCGACGCGAATGTAGTCCGCGCCGGGATTGCTGCCGTCCGCCTGTTCGCGCGCGAGATAGCGGCCCGGCACGACACGTAGGCCGGCTTCGCGCCACAAACGCTGGGTCACGATTTCGCTGCCGCCATAGGCCGAGACGTCGAGCCAGAGGAAAAATCCGCCGGCGGGCCGGCGATAACTGTAGCGATCGCCGATGATCTGGTCGGCGAGATCGAATTTTTGCTGATAAAGCTGCCGATTTTCCTCGACGTGTTTTTCGTCGTTGTAGGCGGCGATGGCGACATGCTGCAACGGTGCCGGCACCTGAGGCGCGGCGACGTTGCGCAGTTCGAGGAAGCTTGCCAGGAATTTGCGGTCGCCGGCGGCAAAGCCGATGCGCAAGCCGGGCAGGCTCGAGCGCTTCGACAGCGAATGAAAGACGACGACGTTCTGGAAATCGGCGCCCGCGGCTTCGAGCATTCCGGGCGGGGCGCGGTCGCTGTAGATTTCGCAATAGCATTCGTCGGCGAGAACGAGAAAACCAAATCGCCGCGCGAGAGCAGTCAGCTTTTCCAGATAGGCGCGATCGGCGACAGCGCCCTGCGGATTCGAAGGCGAGGCGAGATAGAAGGCGACGGTGCGCGCCAAGAGATCGTCGTCGAGCGTGTCAAGGTCGGGCAGGAAACCGGTTGCCGCGGTTGTCGGCAGATAGACCGGCTCGCAATCCGCCGCGATCGCGCCGATGGCGTAAGCGGCATAGAACGGATTGGGGATAACGACAGCAGGCTTGATAGCGGGCTTGGCGCCTGGCTTGCCGGCGCGTTGTGCAAGGTAGTTGCGCGCCGCGATACCGGCGAGGAACAGCCCCTCGCGCGTACCGCTGAGCACCAGCACCTCGCTCGCCGGATCGACGTTCCGAGGCAGCCGGTAGCGGCGGTTGAGATAGCTGGCGACGGCCTGCGCAAATTCGTCGAGGCCGCGGTTCATCGGATAGCGGCCGAATTCGGCGAGATGGGCTGCGATCACCGGGCCGACGAAAGCAGGAATCGGATGCTGCGGCTCGCCAACCGCGAGACTGATCGGCGGCTTTCCCGGCGCTGTGTCGGCAAGCAGTTCGCGCAACCGCACGAACGGCGAGCGCGTATTGGTCGCGCTGGCAGGCTCGGCGCGAACAAGGTTCGGGGCAGACTCGCGGGTCATCCTGTACATCGATCGATAGCGGGGCCGCCCGCCGCACCAGACACCTGGCTAGCATAGAAGCGGCGAGGTTAAGACCCGATTAACCAATCGGGCTGGCGCCGTCATCCAAGGTGCTCGGCGCGAAGCGCAAGCCATCGTAGCCAAGTGTACGCAGGCTGCGCCTGCTATGGGCGCGCACCTCAGGATGACGGATCAGAGGCGCGCAATGTCGTTCTCGCGGCGCGTGCCCGAAGCCGCCCGAGCGCGGGTTGCAAATCCGCCCCGCGGGCACCGCACCCGCCCCGGAGCCCGGGAATGCCTCCCGGACTGCGCCCGAATATGTAACGGAAACGGGGACTAATATCAATAGCAAGTCACATTCACAGTGACGTGAACACACTATCGCCATCGCGCTTCGGCATGCTTGGAAAACTCCAAAACCTGTGGAAGAGTCCTATGCGATTACCCCTGATGTCGCCATCCATGCTGAATTCCGAGCAACGTCAACTTTATGACGACATGCGCACGGGCATCGAGGCGAATTTCAAGGGCTTCACCGCTATCGATGACGGCGGCCGCCTGATCGGCCCATGGAATCCATGGCTGCGTTTTCCCAAATTTGGCGGACCGGTTTGGGAACTGGTCAAATCGCTGTCCACTTCGCCGAAATTGCCGCGCCCGGTCCGCGAGGTTGCGATCCTGGTCACCGGCGCACACTTTCATTCCGCTTACGAGATCTACGCGCATGTACTTGTTGCCGAACTGCGCGGAATTGCCGACGACAAGATTGCAACGATCATTGCTGGCCAGCGGCCGGGCGACCTCACGCGCGAAGAAGCCGTGGCTTACGACTTGGCGTCGGCGCTTGTTTCAGGCGGAGTGCTTCCGACCTTGAACTATCGGCAAGCCGTCGCGTTGTTCGGCGAAGAGGGAACGGCGGAATTCATCTACCTCGTCGGCCTTTATTGCATGGTTTCCGTGACGCTGAACGGCTTCGATGTACCGGTACCCGCAATCGGCGAAGCTGGATAAGTCAATGCGCTTGAGAGGGCGCGCCACCCAGTCCGCACATCATTGCCTTAGCCCCGTAAGCTCCACCGGTCCCTCGAACAAGCCGGCAATGAATTTGAGTGCTGCCGCGGCGCGTTGCTCGCTCCAGCCGCCGTGCCGGGCATTGAGGAAGAATTTCTCCTCGATGTCGGCGCGCGTGAGCGGCTCCTGGACACCGCCGCGCATATGCGGCTGGCGTTCTTCGATCACGGAGCCGTCGCGCAGCGTGGTGCGGATATGGCCGGTGAAATTTTTCGGATAGGGATTTTGCGGATCGATGCGGTAGCGCACCTTGGCGGCAAGCGCGAGCACCGCCGGATCGCGCACCGCGTCATCGGAAAAATCGTTCAAGCCCACATTGCCGTGCACAAAGCCGCAAGCGATGCAATAAGGCGTGGAGAATTTGCCGGCATAGCCGTTTGCCGGGTGTTGCTTGGCCGCAAGCGGCTCCCACAACCGATGCACGGTGCCCTCGCCGACATCGCACACCATCTCGACGACATCGTCCGCCTTGACGCGGCGGCCAAGTCGGCGCGCGCAATCGATGTAAGGATGCGTCATGGTCCCGCACGGATAGGGCTTGAAGGCGAGCGTCGGCGTGACCCACTGCGCGCCGAAGCCATCGATCACCGCGGCGAAGTCGCCTTTGCTGGTGCGGGCGAAAGCGTAGAAAAATCCATGCACGCCTTCGAACACCGTGCGCGGACCTAAAAACCCGGCGCGGCCGAGCAGCGCCGCGCGGATGCCGGCTTGCGCCGCACAGCCGGCGTGAAGCCGTTTCGTCCACGCGCCTTCGGCTAGATATTCGATGATGCCGCCGGCCATCGAGCCGGCATTGCCGAGCGCATCGACGAGCTGGCGCGGAGAGAGGCCGAGCGCGGCACCGACGCCGGCCGCCGCGCCCATCGTGCCGAACACCGCGGTCGGATGAAATCCGGCTTTGTGCGTGAGCGTCGGCGCGACCAGACTCAAGCGGCACATGGTCTCGACGCCGACGGCAATGCCGAGAAGCGCCGCCTTGCCATCACGGGCGTACCGCTCGCAGGCCGCCAATACTGCCGGCACGATCACCGCGCCGGCATGGACTGGGCCGCCCTCGAACGTATCGTCGAAATCCTCGCCATGAATCGCGGTGCCGTTGACCAAAGCCGCGGCGACGGCCGAGAGCGTGCGCGCATGTCCGATCGCGGTGCATGGCCCATCATCGTCGCAAGCCGCGAGCACGCTTTGCGTGTAGTCTTCGTTGCGCGCGGTGACGGCGAGGCCGACGACGTCGATCAATAGCTCCTCGCATTTGCGCCGCACCGCTGGCGGCAGCTTGCCCGCGTCGAGCGACGCGACGTTTTGCGCCAGTGTTTCAGCGACGGCGATTTTGGGAAGGTCGGGGGAGGTCATGCGCGCGCCGAGGCACCGCACTGATGTCCCCTCCCCCCTTGAGGGGGAGGGTTAGGGAGGGAGGTGATTGGGCCTTGCAGGAAATAAGAGGCCCCCCCTCCCGGCGCACTGCGTGCGCCGACCTCCCCCTCACGGGGGAAGGTAAAAACCGCCACCGCAGTCGGCATGCGATACGTTCTCAATACTTCGCGGCGATCGGCAATTGCTCGGCCGGGAACAGCGAAATGATGGTGTGGCCCTTGTCGGTGACCACGACCTCCTCCTCGATGCGGGCGGCGGAATAGCCGTCCTTGGCGGGGCAATAGGTCTCGAGCGCGAACACCATGCCTTCCTTGATCACGGCCGGATGGTCGAGTGAGACCACGCGGCTTATGATCGGCCGCTCGTGCAGGTTCAAACCAAGCCCGTGGCCGAATTGCAGGCCGAAGGCGGCAAGTTCGTCGGGGAAGCCGAATTCCCGCGCCTTCGGCCAGACCGAGCAAACCTTGTCGGTGGTCACGCCAGGCTTGATCACCTCGATCGCCTTGTCGAGCCATTCGCGGCAGAGCTTGTAGGCATCCTGCTGCGCCGGCGTGGCGCGGCCGACATTGAAGGTCCGGTAGTAGCAGGTGCGGTAACCCATGAACGACTGTAAGATATCGAAGAACACCTGATCGCCAGGGCGCACCATGCGGTCGGTGAAATTGTGCGGATGCGGATTGCAGCGCTCGCCGGAAATGGCGTTGATCGCTTCGACGTCGTCGGAGCCGTGGCGATAAAGGAATTCGTTGACCTTGCCGACGATATCGTTCTCGCGCACGCCCGGCTTGAGCTCCTCGTCGATCAGCTGATAGGCGCCGTCGACCATCGCCGCGGCGCGATTGAGAAGCGCGATCTCGTCGGCCGATTTCACTTCGCGCGCTTCCAGCATCACCTGCTGGCCGTCTTTGACTTTCAGTCCGGCTTTTTCCAGTTCGAACATCATCGGCGGCTCGATGATGTCGACGCCGATCGGCATTTTGGCAACGCCGGCGGCTTTGAGAATAGACGCCATCTCTTCGGCATGATGCTTCATCAGGCCGAAGGCGGGATCGACGGTGCCGCGCAAGCCGACTAGGCCGGCTTTGCAATTCTCCGGCTTGAGCCACGGCGAATAAAGCTTGTGGTGAACCGCGGCCGAGCCGAAATCCCACAGGATCGGATCGCCGCCGCGCGGCAACAACGTCCAGCGCGAGAGCTTGTCGCGCGCCCATTCGCCAATCTTGGTCGAGGTGACGTAGCGGATATTGTTGTCATCAAATAACAACAACGCGCCCAGATCGGAAGCCTCCAGCGCCGCTTGCGCCCGACCGAGCCGGTAACGGTGCATGCGGCGGTAATCGACACGCTCCTCGAAGTCGACGCCCATGGTGCCGAGCACCGGCAGGTGGCGGCCCCAATTGTAGCGCGGGTTGATGTCCTCGGCGGTGATCTTGATCGGTTCGCGCTTGGTGATGTCGTCCATGGGAAACTCCTTCCTCGTAATCCGTCATCCTGAGGTGCGACCCCCGACCTGATCGGGGGAGCCTCGAAGGATGGTCGGGCACTGTGCGGCAGCTTGCTCTCTGTTTAGTGTAGGCCGAATGGGGGCATTTGTTTACATACTTCGGTGTTCCGACGATAGCTTCTACGTGGGCCGGGCAATGACCTAGACCGGCGGATCGCCGAACATCAGACAGGTGCATTTCCAGGATACACTTACACGCGGCGACCGGTAGAACTGGTCTGATCGGAACACTTCGATCGGGTCGTCGACGCCATCGCTCCTGAGCGAAAGCTAAAAGGCTGGAGCAGAGCCAAAAAACAAGCGCTCATTCGCGGCGATTGGCCCAAGGTGCGCCGTATGTCCAAGCGCAGAGGCGGTAAGTAACCAGCTGCGCCTTCGCCGCTCGTACCTGTGTGACGGACCAATGATGCGGGCCAGAAGCTTACGGCATAGGCACCTCGCCGACGTCCTTCGGCACCTTGTAGCCTTTCTGCACCGCCGGGCGCTTGGCGATGCCAACGTACCAGCGCTTGACGTTGGGATATTGATTGAGGTCGATGGTCTGCCATTCGTAGCGCGACACCCACGGCCAAATGGCGATGTCGGCGATTGAATATTGGTCGGCGACGTATTCGCGATCGGCAAGGCGTTTGTTGAGTACGCTGTAGAGCCGATGCGCTTCTTTCAGATAACGCTGCTCGGCATAGGGCGCCTTGCCCTTGTTGTATTTCACGAAGTGATGGACCTGGCCGAACATCGGCCCGGGGCCACCCATCTGCCACATCAGCCATTCGATGGTGCGGTAGCGCGCTTCGCCACTCTTCGGCAGAAGCTTGCCGGTCTTGTCGGCGAGATAAATCAGGATCGCGCCGGATTCCATCAAGCTCAGATTGTTGTCGCGATCGACGATCGCGGGGATGCGATTGTTCGGGCTGATCTTGAGGAATTCCGGCTTGAACTGCTCGTCCTTTGAGATGTCCACCGCATGCGCGGTGTAGGGCAGGCCAAGCTCTTCGAGCGCGATGGAGACCTTGCGGCCATTCGGCGTCGTCCAAGTGTAAAGATCGATCACGGGATTGGTCCTGTTTTGAAAGCAAACATTTCCGCTCATTCCCGAGCGGACGGTGACACACTTACGCGGCGCTTTTCTTACCCCAAAGCCGGGCCGAGGCAATATCGGCGCCGTCGCGGATCGATTTGAATTTCAGCCACACCACCGGCTCGATCACCCATTCGCGCCGCGTGAACGTGCCGAAGCCGCAATCGGTCGAGGCGATGACGCGTTCGCGTTCGCCGACCGCGGCGACGGCTTCCTCGATGCGGCGCGCCACCACTTCCGGATGTTCGACGAAATTCGACGTCGTCTCGACCACGCCGGGAATGAGGATCATGTCTTTCGGGTACGGCGCGCGTTTGAACGCGGCATATTCGTGAGCGTGGCGCGGATTGGAGAATTCGATCGACAGCGCGCCGACCTTGGCCTGGTAGAGCGCCGGCAGGATCTTCTCCAGCGCGATGTCGTGGATGTGCGGGCCTTCCCAATTGCCGTAGCAGACATGCAGGCGCACGCGCTCGCGGGGGATGCCTTCGATGCCGCGATTGATCATCGCCACATGCAGCTCGCAGGTCTTGGCGAATTCAGTGTCGCTCTGATCGCGATAAAACATGGTGCGATCCATCGCGAGATCGGGCGCGTCGATCTGCAGAATGAGTCCGGCTTCCGCAATCGCCCGGTATTCGTTGTGCATCTCGCGCGCGATTGCTGCCAGATAATCCTCCTGTGAGGAGTAAAAGGCATTGAGCATGGTCGACGCGATGATACCGGGCGACGGCGCGGTCATGAACATTTCAGCGAACGGCCGGCCCTCGCCGGCAATGCGGGTAAACCGCTTAATCTCCGCCGTGATGGCGGAGGCGTCTTGATAGCGCAACTCGCCGCGCGCTTCCGGCGCGTTCTGCTGCTTGCTGCCATGCGGGAATCGATGTGTCAGATAGCGCACCAGTTCCGGGAATTCCTCGAATTCGCGGCCGCGCCGGCGTTTGGATTCGCCGGCAAAGCCCGCCATGCGCGCCGGCACATAAGTCTGAAAGCCGACGCGCTGCTGCTCGCCGTCATTGCCGACGTCGATGCCGGCCTCCTTTTGTTTGTTCACGACGTGCCGGACGGCCTTTTCCATCTCCGCGTCGAATTGCGCGGCGTCATAGCGCTCGCCCGCTTCGCGCTGGATCAGAAGGTCGCTTAGGCTCTCGTTGCGCGGCAGGCTGCCGACATGGGTGGTCAGGATGCGATCGCGGCTATGTTTCACGGCGTGCTCCGAACGCTTGTCATGGCCGGACTCGGGCATGACGATTTACAAATTCGCCGCATCAGTAATTTTCTCAAGCATGATCTTTTCCGAAAACCGGTAGCCACCCTCGGATCGTAGTCCGAGGACAGGCTTTTTCGGGATCATGCTTTAACGGATTGCGGCCCATTTCGCCATCGGCATAATGGCCAGACATGATGGACTAAAATGCCTGCCGCTCGCGCAAGGCCAGTGTTGTCGAGGGGGGAAATAACAAGGATGCAACAGGGATGAATCCCGTTCAGTCGAGCGAAGCGCTGACCGGCGCAACAGTGCCGCGCGATTACAATTTTGCCGCCGATATTCTCAAGCGTAATCTCGACGCCGGCCGCGCCAACAAGACCGCCTTTATCGATCATCGCGGCAAATACAACTATGCCGACCTTGCCGACCGGGTCGAGCGTTTCGGTCACGTGCTGCGCGCGCTCGCGCTGCGCATGGAAGAACGCGTCCTCATTTGCCTCCTCGACACCATTGACTGGCCGACCGCCTTTCTCGGCGCGATCAAGGCAGGCGTAGTCGCCGTTCCGGTCAACACGCTGATGACCGAGGATGATTACTGCTTCATGCTCGAGGACAGCCGCGCACGCGCGCTCATTGTCTCCGAGGAACTGTTGCCGAGATTTGCGCCGGCGATCGCAGCATCGAAAAGTCTGCAGCATGTCATTGTGTCGGGCGACGCGGCGCACGGGCATCGCCGTTTCGCCGATCTGCTCGCGGGCGCCGACAACAAGCCAGTCACTGCGCGGACCACCTGCGACGACATGTGCTTCTGGCTGTACACGTCCGGCTCGACCGGAAAGCCCAAGGGCGCCGTGCATACTCATGCGGACCTCAAGCTCACCGACGATCTTTACGCGCGTCCGATCCTCGGCATTACCGAGAACGATATCTGCTATTCGGTGGCGAAGCTGTTCTTCGCCTATGGGCTCGGCAATGCGCTGACCTTTCCGATGTCGGCAGGCGCCACGACCGTGCTGCTGCCGGCCCGGCCGACGCCGGATCTCGTCGCCGATCTCCTTAAGCGCCATCAGGTGACGATCTTCTACGCCGTGCCGACCTTCTATGCGGGTTTCCTGGCGAGCCCGGCGACGCCGCAACGCGCCGAGCTGAAACTGCGCTGCTGTGTCTCCGCTGGCGAAGCGCTGCCGCCGGACATCGGGCGGCGCTGGAGCGAACGCTACGGCGTCGACATTCTCGACGGCCTCGGCTCGACCGAGATGCTGCACATTTTCCTGTCCAATCGCTCGGGCGACGTCAAATACGGCACCAGCGGCAAACCGGTGCCGGGCTATGACATCCGGCTCGTCGACGACGACGGCAAAGTGATCGAGACGCCGGGCGAGATGGGCGAGCTGCAGGTGCGCGGCCCGACCAGCGCGATGATGTACTGGAACAATCGCGTGCAATCGCGCACCACGTTTCTCGGCGAGTGGACTCGCTCCGGCGACAAATACGTGCAGGACGACAACGGCTATTTCGTCTACTGCGGCCGGCGCGACGATATGCTCAAAGTCTCCGGCATGTATGTCTCGCCGTTCGAAGTCGAAGGCGTGCTGCAAAGCCATCCCGACGTGCTCGAAGCCGCGGTGGTCGGCTGGCCGGACACCGACGAGCTGATCAAACCGAAGGCGTTCGTGGTGCTCAAATCGCCGGACAAGGCGAGCGACGCATTTGCGCAGACGCTCCAGGACGAATGCCGGCAGAAGCTCGCCCCTTACAAATATCCGCGCTGGGTCGAGTTCCGCCGCGAACTGCCGAAGACGGCCACGGGGAAAATCCAGCGTTTCAAGCTGCGTGCCGAGGCCGATGCGCGGTAATTTCTCATCGGGACAATGCACGATTAGTTCGGGAAGCGGCACGCTACAGAACGTCGGCTTAAACGAGGAGAGAGATGACCTGGACTTGCGAGTGGGGGCGGACCGTCAAAGCGTCGACACGCGCGCTTTGCGCAAAATGATTTTTGAAACGCCGAATCGTTTTGGGAGGTGAGGCTTCCAGATCGAAATGGGGTTCAACTGACGTGCGGTACCCAGCCAACACAATTGAGGATATGAGAAAGCTTCTTCTCGGCTACCGCGACAACATGCGAGTTGAGATTGAAAGCGGTGTAGCTGTAACGGCAAAAACCGTGGCGGACCTTCGCGCACTCCCCACTTGGCCGGACGGCTTGGTCTTGGACATCCACGTAGACCTCGATCCCCGATTGAGCGTTGTGAGGGTCGAGCGGGCGTCCTGATTCAACTAGGCCCGCGCTCCATAAAAAGCAATATCGCGCGCCAATGGGCGCGGCATTCCCCAAGTCAGCGGACGGTTCTTGCGCGCGGACCTTCAATGGAAGATTCAGATTAATACGAATGTTCACGTAGGCGTTAAGCATTCATTTAGCCACAGGCTTTCTCATCAAAGGACACACAGGGGTGGTTAAGCGATGTCGTCAGAACGATCCAAAAACGATGAGTTGGTCGCGAACCAACTTCGCTTTGACCTGAAGTTGGATGGCGAGCAGGCTGTGAATAGCGCCTCAGCAAACGTCGGGCCGCCCCACGAAATCAAAATTGATGAAAGCCATAGGGTGGTAAACTCGCCCGCATCTGGCGGAGGCTACACATTCTATGTGGCACTTATCATAGGTTTGTTAGCGACGACATGTGGGGTGGCATGGTTTATTCTATATGAATCAGCATTACCCTTTGGTTTGACGTCAGTGAGCGAAATTCTTGGAATTCGTGATCTTAACCCCAAAGCGATTTCATCGGGCTTAGAGCAAAGCTCCAACTCACCTGCCGCTCGGACGCCCGACACTCAAAAGAGCGATCCTATTCAGACACGCGACATCGCTCGGAACGCGCCTGCGGAAGCACTGCAAAATCCGAGCGTCTCCGACGCCTCCACAAAGTCCGTAAGCACTGCTCCACTATCCCGACTCGCAAGCAGGGATACGAAAGTCGCACCGCGACGTACGGCCCCGATAGGGGCCACGGTGAAGGAGGTGCGGACTCCGACGAAACTCACTCCCACGCCGGAGACAAGGCCAACAACCATTGAGGGCTGGACACTGCGTGAAGTTGTGAATGGCGTCGCAGTCATAGAAGGGCCGAATGGCGTCTGGAAGGTGACGCCGGGGCAGACGGTGCCGGGGGTGGGCCGAGTGGACTCTATTGTTCGTTGGGGCAATCGTTTGGTAGTCGCGACGAGCCGGGGTTTAATTTCGACACCATAAGTGCTCGTAGACAAGCACCACGCGGCAATAGCCGCTGCGAGAACAGCATCGCCCGCGATGCTCTTCTTCCCGCTGACGAGAGATCGAATAATGTCCCGTAATGTCTGGTATCGGCACAAAGCCGACACGCTGATTGCGTTCGGCAATGTCCGCCATTGGGGGTAAAGCGGACATCAACAGGCGCCAATCCGATGTCTGCTTTTGACCCAAAGCGGACATGAGCGGCTGAGGATTGCTGTCCTGCAAACCAACCCCTGAACCCATTCCATGACGGTCGCAATGGTCAGCGCGGCCCTAAACGTTGGGGGAGGCGATGCGACGACGCAAGTTCGTCACGTTGCTCAGCGGCGGCAGCGCGCAGCATTGACGTGATGACGTTCCGGGTGGTTCCTGATCACAAGACGAGACTTCAGCAAGGACAATGGTCCCGCTATCAAGCGAATCGAGTTTCGGCCCTGCAATCTGACCACCTTCGTCAAGCAGTGACGATCGAGCCCGGAGCACACTCCTGCTGCTTGCGGTGGCAATCCGCTGGCAATTCTGGTACCCAGCAGCACCAACCGCTGAAACGCCGCGGTAGCTCAGCCGGTAGAGCAACGCATTCGTAATGCGTGGGTCGGAGGTTCGAATCCTCTCCGCGGCACCAGACAAATCAGTAACTTAGCTCTGGTGTCCTCCCTTCCCCTAAATCCAGATTTTGCATAAGGCGCACGTCAAGGCG
>Ga0066388_100000473_pt1 | contig 18884 bp, 10 predicted proteins | sample PanSoiMetaGPlot6_FD_64539 | JGI IMG/M metagenome (GOLD analysis project Ga0066388, IMG submission 64539) | Tropical forest soil microbial communities from Panama analyzed to predict greenhouse gas emissions - Panama Soil - Plot 6 (Hybrid Assembly) | ecosystem: Environmental > Terrestrial >... | reverse complement strand
ACCGAAGACGGAGCCCACGCCGTCGCCCGGGACGCCGACGGTGCTCCCTCGGCCCGACTTCCACTTTCCCGGAAACGCCGGCCGGACCTACCAGGACTCCGACCCGCCGCAGTTCCCGCAACCCGCTCGAGCGCCGAAGGGCGCCCCGAACATCGTCCTGATCCTGATCGACGATACCGGCTTCGGTCAGTTCAGCACGTTCGGCGGCCTGGTCCCGTCGCCCACGATGGACAAGCTCGCCGCCGAAGGGCTGCGCTTCAACCGGTTCCACACGACCGCGCTCTGCAGCCCGACGCGGGCCGCCCTCCTCACGGGGCGCAACCACCATTCCGCGGCCTCCGCCACCATCCAGGAGACGGCCACGGGATACGACGGCTATACGGGCATCATCCCGCGGAGCGCGGGCACGATGGCGGAGGTGCTGCGCCAGAACGGCTACATGACGGCGTGGATCGGCAAGAACCACAACACGCCGCCGTGGGAAGCTAGCGCGGCCGGCCCGTTCGACCACTGGGCCAACGGCCTCGGCTTCGACTATTTCTACGGCTTCAACGCCGGCGACATGAACCACTGGAACCCGGTCCTGTTCGAGAACCGCAACCTCGTGCCCGCCTCGACGGACCCGAGCTATCACCTCACCGTGGACCTCGCCGACCACGCCATCGCCTGGGTACGCAAGGTGAAGAGCATCTCGCCCGCCCGGCCGTTCTTCCTGTACGTGGCACCCGGCGCGACGCACGCGCCGCATCACGCTCCCGCGGACTGGATCGCGAAGTTCAAGGGCAAGTTCGACATGGGCTGGGACAAGTACCGCGAGGAGACGCTCGAGCGCCAGAAGAAGCTCGGCGTCGTCCCGCCGGACACGAAGCTGACCGCGCGCCCATCCGACCTGCCGTCCTGGGACTCGCTCAACCCCGACCAGAAACGGCTCTACGCGCGCATGATGGAGGTCTTCGCCGCCTATGGCGCCCACTGCGACTACCACATGGGCCGCATCGTGGATGCCGTGAAGCAGCTGCCCGGCGCCGAGAACACGCTCTTCATCTACATCGCGGGCGACAACGGCGCCTCCGCCGAGGGCGGCCTCGAGGGCTCGGTCGCCGAGAACCTGTACTTCAACGGGATCCCCGAGAAGTGGCAGGACAACCTCAAGGTGATCGACGAGCTGGGGGGACCGAAGCACTTCAATCACTTCCCGGCGGCCTGGGCCCACGCCATGGACACGCCGTTCCAGTGGACGAAGCAGATCGCTAGCCACTTCGGGGGAACGCGCAACCCGATGATCGTCTCGTGGCCAGGGCGGATCAAGGACAAGGGGGGACTGCGCTCACAGTTCATGCACGTCATCGACATCGTGCCGACGATCTACGAGCTCACCGGCATCACGCCGCCGCAGGTCCTGAACGGCGTCGCACAGAAGCCGATCGAAGGCACGAGCTTCGCCTACACGTTCGACGACGCGAAGGCCAAGGAGCGACACACCACGCAGTACTTCGAGATGGTGTGCGCGCGCGGCCTCTACCATCAGGGCTGGATGGCGTCGGCCATCGCCTTCGCGCCCTGGCACTCCGACCACTCGGGTTTCGACCTCGACAAGCAGAAGTGGGAGCTCTACGACGTCGACAAGGACTTCTCGCAGGCTGACGACCTCGCGGCGTCGAATCCGCAGAAGCTCCGGGAGCTGCAGGATCTGTGGTGGGCGGAGGCGGCGAAATACGACGTCCTGCCGCTCGACTGGCGCTCCATCGAGCGGCTCAACGGCGAGCTGATGGGCCGGCCCAGCCTGTCCGGCGACGCGAGGACGCTCACCTACTATCCCGGCCAGGTCGGGCTTCCCAACGAAGCCTCCCCGCGGATCCTGAACAAGTCGTGGACGCTCACGGCGGACGTGGAAGTGCCCGCGGCCGGCGCCGAAGGCATGATCGCAACGCAGGGCGGCCTGGAGGGCGGGTACGGCCTGTACCTCCGCCAGGGCAAGCCGACGTTCGTCTACAACTACCTCTCCATCGAGCGGTACACCATCGCGAGCCCGCAGCCGCTGCCGAAGGGGAAGGTGCAGCTCAAGGTGGACGTCGCCTACCTGGGAGGGCCCAAGGAGCTCGGCAAGGCGGCGGCGGTCACCCTGAGTGTCAACGGCGCCAAAGCGGCGGAAGGCCAGCTCCCGAAGACGATCCCGCTCTCGCTCTCGATCGGCGAGGGGCTGGACGTCGGCGAGGACGTCGGCTCCGCGGTCGACTTCACCTACAAGCTGCCGTTCCGGTTCACGGGCACGATCGACAAAGTAACCTTCGAGTTGAAATGATGAATACAGGACGACTGTACGCGATCTTCGTGGCGCTCTCCCTCGTCCCCTCCCTGGCCGTCGCCCAGGAAGTGCTGCCCAAGCCCGAGCAGGGCTTCGCCGACGCCAAGATCGGCCGGACCTACAAGGATTCCAAGCCCGGGACCATGACGGTCACCAAGGCCCCCGCGGGCGCGCCCAACGTCCTGATCATCCTCATCGACGACTCGGGCTTCGGGCAGTGGGGAACATTCGGAGGCCAGGTCCCAACGCCGAACCTGGATCGCCTGGCGAAGATGGGGCTCCGCTACACGAGGTTCCACACGACGGCTCTGTGCTCCCCGACTCGCGCCGCCCTGCTCACGGGGCGGAACCACCACTCGGCGGGCACGGGTGTCATCACCGAGATCGGGGACGCCTACCCGGGATACAGCGGGCAGGTCCCCAAGAGCGCGGGGATGTTCGCGGAGGTCCTGCGCCAGTACGGCTACAGCACGGCGTTCATCGGCAAGAACCACAACATCGCCGACTGGGAAACGAGCATCGCGGGGCCCTACGACCGCTGGCCGGGCATGCAGGGGTTCGACTACTTCTACGGCTTCATCGGCGGAGAGATGGACCAGTGGCAGCCGGTGCTCTATCGCGGCAACACTCCGGTTTCGCTGGAGGTTCCCCGGGGCCAGGAAGGCAACTACACGCTCAACGACTCGCTCGCCGACGACGCCATCCGCTACATCCACCAGCAGAAGTCGGTCACGCCCGACCGGCCTTTCTTCATTTATTACGCGCCCGGCGCCACGCACGCTCCCCACCACGTGCCCAAGGCGTGGATCGACAAGTTCAAGGGGCAGTTCGACCAGGGTTGGGACAAGTACCGCGAGGAGACCTACCAGCGGCAGCTGAAGCTGGGCGTCATCCCCGCCGGCACGAAGCTGACTCCGCGGCCCAAGGAGATCCCGGCCTGGCCCTCGCTGTCGGCGGACGAGCGGCGGGTGGCGTCGCGGCTGATGGAGGTCTTCGCTGCGTACACCGCCCAGACCGACTACGAGGCGGGCAGGATCCTGGACGCCCTCGAGGAGATCGGGCAGCTCCACAACACGCTCGTCTTCTGGGAGATCGGCGACAACGGCGCCTCCATGGAGGGGACGCTGAGCGGATGCTTCAACGAGCTGGCCACGCTGCAAGGCATCCGCGAGGATCCGGCCTTCCTCGTCCAGCACATCGACGAGCTGGGCAGCGCGAAGGCCTCCAACCACATCCCCGTCGGGTGGGCATGGGCGGCGAACACGCCGTTCCAGTGGGGCAAGCAGGTAGCATCCCACCTGGGCGGCACCCGGAATCCGCTGGTGATCGCCTGGCCGGACCGCATCAAGGACGCGGGCGGGCTGCGCACGCAGTTCCATCACGTCATCGACATCGCGCCGACCGTGCTCGAGGCGGCGCGCCTCCCTCAGCCGGCCGAGATGAACGGCGTCAAGCAGAAGCCGATCGAGGGCGTGAGCATGGTCTACAGCTTCGACGATGCCAAGGCCGTGGGCTCGCGCCACGTCCAGTACTTCGAGATGTTCGGCAACCGCGCGCTCTACAAGGACGGCTGGATCGCCACCGCGCGGCATGGAAGGCTCCCCTGGGTGACGATGGGTGGCACGACCGGAGACTTCGACCACGACACCTGGGAGCTGTACGAGCTGGCCGACGACTTCAGCGAAGCGAACGACGTCTCGGCCCGGCATCCGGAGAAGCTGAAGGAGCTCCAGGATGCTTTCTGGGTCGAGGCGAAGAAGTACGACGTGCTGCCCCTGGACGATCGCTTCGCCGAGCGCGGCGACGCCAGCCTGCGGCCCAGCCTGATCGCCGGCCGCACCCACTTCACGTACTACGCGGGAGCCGTGCGGATCCCGGAGCCCTCGGCCGTCGACACGAAGAATGCGTCGCATACGATCACCGCGACGATCGAGGTGCCGCGCGGGGGCGCGGACGGCGTGCTCGTGGCCGAAGGCGGCGCCGCCGGGGGGTACACCCTCTACATCAAGGATGGCCGGCCCGTCTACGAGTACAACTTCATGGCGCACGAGCGGTACCGCGTCACCACCGCCGAGCCGCTCGCGGCGGGTCCGGCGTCCATCCGCGTCGACTTCAAGTACGACGGCGGGGTGGGAAAGGGAGGCACGGTGACCCTCTTCGTCAACGACAAGAAGGTGGGCGAAGGGCGGATCGAGAAGAGCGTCCCGTCGCGCTTCGGTCCCGAATGCTTCGACGTCGGCATGGACAGCGGCTCGCCGGTGAGCGAGAGCTATCCGGCCCCGTTCGCCTATGCCGGCATCATCAAGAAGGTCGAGATCGACGTCCAGCGGCCGGCGCTGAGCGCCGCCGCCGCGCGGAAGGTCCGCGAGACGGCGCTGGGCACGGTGATGGCGATCGAATGACGTTCATCCTCTCGGCGCTGCTCGGCATCGCGGCACCGATACGGCCGCCCCCTCCGGCCCTCGTCTTCGACGGCGCGACGGTCATCGACGTGGACAGCGGCCGCGCGCAGCCGGGGCTGACCGTCGTCATCGAGGGCGACCGCATCGCGGAGGTGGCCCGCCGGCCGGCGCTCCGGATACCGGCCGGCGCACGCGTGGTGGACGCGAAGGGAAAGTTCCTGATCCCCGGCCTCTGGGACATGCACGTCCACACGGCGTTCGGCGACTGGTTCCCGGGGGCCCGCGACATCGCCCTTCCGCTCTTCGTGGCGAACGGCGTCACCGGCGTGCGCGACATGGGCGGCGACCTCGACGTGCTGCTCGGCTGGCGCAAGGAGATCGGGCAAGGATCTCTCGTCGGTCCGCGGATGGTGCTCAGCGGACCCATGCTCGACGGACCGAAGCCGCGGTTCCCCAGCTCGGTGGCGATCGCCACCCCCGACGACGGCCGCCGGGCGGTGAGGGACCTCGCGGCGCGCGGCGTCGACTTCATCAAGCTGCAGTCGCTGATCCCCCGCGACGCGGTCTTTGCGATCGCCGAAGAGGCGAAGAAGGTCGCGATCCCCTTCGCCGGCCACGTCCCCGACGCGGTGCGGGCGAGCGAGATGTCCGCCGCCGGCCAGAAAAGCTTCGAGCACCTCATCGGGATCTTCGAGGGCTGCTCGCCGCGCGAGGACGAGTTCCTGAAGGGCGAGAAGAGCCCCGGGCGCTTCCTGCAGAGCTTCGACGAAGGCCGGGCGGGGGCGCTCGCGGCGCTGCTGGCCCGCAACAACACCTGGCAGTGCCCGACCCTCGTCTGGGAGCAGGGGGGGAACCTCATCGAGGAGCGGGACCTGGACCACGACCCGCTCGCGAAGTACGCGCCCGCGAGCTGGCGAAACGGGGCCTGGAAGCGGTTCCGGGATCAGCTGACGGGGGAGTTCAACGTGGACGGCCTGCCGACGCGGAAGCGGTTCCTCGCGAAGGAGCTTGAGGTGGTGGCCGCGCTCCATCGCGCCGGCGTGCCGTTCCTGGCCGGCACCGACACCGTGGCCGGCGTCCACGTCTTCCCGGGCTTCAGTCTCCACGACGAGCTGGGGCTGCTCGTGCGGGCGGGCTTCACCCCGCTGGAGGCGCTGCGCAGCGCGACGGTGTCGCCCGCGGTATACCTGTCGATGTCGGACCGCCTGGGCCGCGTCGAGAAGGGCAAGCTCGCCGACCTCGTCCTCCTCGAGGCCAACCCCCTCGACGACATCGCGAACACGCGGAAGATCCGCGCGGTGGTGGCGAACGGACGCTATTTCTCGCGCGAAGATCTCGACGCGCTGCTGCGCGGGGTGGAGGCCCGCTGCGCACGGTCAGATGCGCAGCGCATCGACCAGCGCCTGGAGCGCGGCCGGCTGGTGACGGCGGCTCGGGTAGTAGAGGAAGAAGCCGTCGAACGGCGGGCACCAGTCCTCCAGCACCCGCACCAGTTTGCCGCGCGCGATGAGGCCCGCGACATGCTCCTCCAGCGCGAACGCCAGGCCGACGCCGTCCCGCGCGGCGCGGATCGTGAGCTCGACGTCGCTGAGGATGAGGGGCCCGGAAACGGACACCGTCACCGGCTTGCCGCGCTTCTCGAACTCCCATCGGTATACGGGTCCGCCGGAGCCCATGCGGTATCGGATGCAGCGGTGCGCCGTGAGGTCCCGGGGCGTCTTCGGCCGGGGATGTGAGCGGAAGTAGGGCGGCGCGCCCACGATGGCGGCGCGCTGCTCGCGCGTGACCCGCACGGCCACCATGTCGCGCTGGACGAACTCGCCGAGGTGGATGCCGGCGTCGAAGCGCCCGGCGACCAGGTCGCGGCGGCGGTCGTCCTCCGTCGTGATGTCGAGCACCACGTCGGGGTAGTCGCGGGCGAAGCGCTCGAGCTTCGGGCTCACCGCCATGGCGACGGCGACGGGGGGCGCGATCAGGCGGACGAGGCCGGCCGGCTTCTCGCGGAGGCGGCCGACCTCCGTGAGCGCGGCCTCGATCTCGCCCAGGGCGGGCCGTAGCTGGGCGAGCAGGCGCTGTCCTGCCTCCGTCGGCGCCACCGTGCGTGTCGTCCGCGCGAGGAGGCGTACGCCCAGCCGCTCCTCGAGGCTGCGTATCGAATGGCTCACCGCCGACGTTCCGACCCCGAGCCTCACCGCCGCCTTCGTGAAGCTCCGCTCCTCGGCCACCACCGCGAACGCCGCCAGGACACCGAGCTCCTCGCGCAGCATTGGTGAATCCAATTCATAACCCCATCCGGCATTTCCCGTCTACTCCAGGAGTCCCGTCCGCCGTACATTGGAGGCATGCTGAAGACGCGAAGGTTGGGGCGGAGCAACCTGGAGGTCTCCGCCATCGGGCTCGGCTGCATGGGCATGAGCCACGCCTACGGTCCGCCGGGGGACAAGCCGGAGATGATCGCGCTGTTTCGGACGGCCGTCGAACGCGGCGTCACGTTCTTCGACACCGCCGAGGTCTACGGGCCCTTCGAGAACGAAGAGCTCGTCGGCGAGGGCCTCGCGCCGTTCCGCGCGCAGGTGACGATCGCCACCAAGTTCGGGATCAAGAACGAGGGCGGGCAGCAGGTCGTCGACAGCCGGCCCGAAGTCGTCAAGCGGAGCGCCGAGGGCTCGCTCCAGCGGCTCCGGGTCGAGACCATCGACCTGTACTACCAGCACCGCGTCGACCCGAAGGTGCCGATCGAGGACGTCGCGGGCACCGTCAAGGAGCTGATCGAGCAGGGCAAGGTCCGACACTTCGGCATGTCGGAGGCCGGCGTGCCGACCATACGCCGCGCCCACGCGGTCCTGCCGGTGACGGCCGTCCAGAGCGAGTACTCGCTGTGGTGGCGCAAGCCCGAGGAGGAGCTACTGCCGGCGCTCGAGGAGCTCGGGATCGGCTTCGTCCCGTTCAGCCCGCTGGGCAAGGGCTTCCTCACCGGGGCGATCGACGAGAAGACGACGTTCGAGAAGTCCGACTTCCGCAACGTCGTGCCTCGCTTCACGCCGGAGGCCCGCAAGGCGAACCTGGCCCTGGTCGATCTCCTGCGCAGGATTGCCGAACAGAAGAAGGCGACGCCGGCCCAGATCGCGCTCGCCTGGCTGCTGGCGCGGCAGCCCTGGATCGTCCCGATCCCCGGCACGACCAAGCGGTCGCGTCTGGAGGAGAACCTCGGAGCGGCCGCCGTCGAGCTGACGGCCGACGAGCGGCGCGAGATCGAGAGCGCGGCCTCACGCATCGACATCCAGGGCGCCCGCTACCCCGAGCACCTGGAGAAGAGGACCGGTCTCTAACGGTTGACATCAGATGCGAGGTTGATTAGCATCTGATGCGTGAGGACCACACTCGACATCGAGGACACGGTACTCAAGGAGGTCCGAGCGCTCCAACGCCGTGAAGGCGGCGCGATCGGCGACATCGTGTCGCGCCTCCTCGCCGAGGCGCTCGCCCACCGGCCGAGAGAGGTCGTCCCCGCGTTCGAGTGGACGTCTCGTCCAATGGCCGCCCTCGTGGACCTGGCGGACAAGGATGTCGTGTACGCGATCCTCGACCGGCCCGACCGGGCGGCCGAGCCGTGAGCTTCTCCTGTGACATCAACGTCCTACTCTACGCTTCGGACTCGACGAGCCCCGTCCACCACAAGGCACAGGCCTTCCTGAAGCAGGCGAGCGCGGGCGGCGACCTGTTCTGCCTCGGCTGGCCGACCGTGATGTCGTACCTCTGCATCGCGACCCACCCCGGGATCTTCAGGGCGCCGCTCACTCCCGCGGAGGCGCTCGCGAACGTCGAAGGCCTCGCGGGCCAGCCGCGCGTCCGCCTCCTGGCGGAAGAAACCGGCTTCCTGGAGGTCTACCGCGCGGTGACGGGTAGCTTTCCGGTCCGAGGCAACCTCGTTCCGGACGCGCATCTCGCGGCGCTGCTACGGCAGCACGGAATCGGGAGGATCTATACGCGGGACGCCGACTTCCGGAAGTTCTCCTTCCTGGACGTCCGGGACCCGTTCGCCGAGTAGGGGCCGGGCGGGCGCACGGCGTCCATCAGGGTATCGGCCCGCCGAGGGCCAGGCGTGGTGGTGCCGGGACTCCGGCCGGAAGACTAACGGCGAGGGCGAGGATCGATCGCGCCGACCCCGCCCTCGCTTCGCATTCAGGACCTCCTCATCTGGCTTCGTAGAGTCCCGGTCAGTTCCGGTCGTCCGCGCGCGCGCCGCCCGTGCGCGGCTCGACTCCGCTGGCGAGCCAGCGGCCCGCGAAGGGGCCGAACGCGGGTCCGATGCGGATCAGGAACAGCGGGCTCGCGCACGGATTGGGCACGGGGGCCGTCAGCTCGCCCGAGAACCTCGCGTTGCCGAGCGCGCTGAGCGACACCGGGGGCGTATCCAGGATCGTCTGCGGATTCGCCCAGTCCGTGCTCCCGGGATTGCACACCAGCGTGCCGGTGATCTGGTTGATCGGTCCCGCCGTACCGGTGGCGTTCCCGCCGATCAGTACGAGACCGCTCAGGCTGAACTCGACGGCCCCCGTGCTGACGTCGACGCGCGCGCTGCCGCGCCGGGTCACCCAGGGAAGCGTCCCGCTGTGGATGCTGGTCACGGGCGTGCCCTGGTCGTCCGTGATCACGGCGACCGGGTTGTCGACGCCGGGCGCCGTGATGACGCCGGCGACGTTGTTCCACCGCACGACCGTCCCGCCGTCCTGCGCGGCGGCGAACGTACTGGCCGACAGGAGGCCGACCATCACTGCAAGTGCCTTCTTCATTCGATTACCGTCCCTTCGTTGGAGCTGGCCAGGAATTGACCAGTTCACGACGCGAGGCGCACAATCGGCGCTCTCGGGTCCTTCTACGAAGCCGCGGAAATCGGGACGTGACAGAAAGGGTGGCGTTCGGGTTCAGTTTTGGTGACGGCCGGCGCGCGCCTCCCACACCCGACCGGCCCCGATGAAGCGCTTCCACGCGTTCAAGCTGGACACGACCAACCACTGCCTGTGGCGTGGCGACGAGCGCGTGCCGCTCGCCCCGAAAGCGTTCGACCTGCTGCGGTATCTGGTCGAGCACGCCGACCGCCTGGTGAGCCACGAGGAAATCCTCGATGCACTGTGGACGGGCACCTACGTCAGCCAGGTAGTGGTCAAGAAGTACATCCTGGGCATTCGCAAGGTGCTGGGCGACCGGCCCCACAAGCCGACGTTCATCCGCACGTTTCCGAAGCGCGGCTACCAGTTCGTCGCGCCGGTCGCCGACGAACGCCGGACCTCGATCCTCCCCCCGGTGACCGCCATGGGCTCCATCGTGGATCGACGAGCGGCCCGCGGCCGGCTGGAGGATCGCTTCGAGCGCGCGCGACGCAGCGAGCGCCAGGTCGTGTTCGTGACCGGCGGCGCCGGAGTCGGGAAGACCACGTTCGTCGACGTCTTTCTCCGGCACGCCGGCCAGCGGCCGGACGTCTGGATCGCGCGGGGCCAGTGCCTCGAGGGATTCGGAGGCCAGGAAGCGTACTCCCCGATTCTCGAGGCGGTCGGCCAGCTTCTCCGCGCGTCGGACGACGGCCGTCTCGTCCACACGCTCGCGAAGCAGGCGCCCACCTGGCTGATGCAATTCCCGTCCTTCGTCCCCCTCGACCAGCGCGACGCGCTCCAGCGAGAGATCCTCGGCACGACCCGCGAGCGGATGGTGCGCGAGATCGGCGAAGCGCTGGAGGCAATCACCGCCGATCACCCGCTCGTCCTGCTCCTCGAGGACCTGCACTGGGCCGATCCCTCGACGCTCGACGTCGTTTCCGCGCTGGCCCGCCGCCGCGGTCCGTGCCGGCTGCTCCTGCTCGCGACGCTGCGACCGCCGCCGTCGTCGTTCCAGAGCGGCTGGAGCCGACTCCACCAGGACCTCGTGGTCCACCATCTCGGTGAGGACATCGGGCTCGAGGCGTTTCAGCCGCCGGAGGTATCCGAATACCTCGGCCTCGAGTTCGGCCGCGTCGGATTCGCGGCCGACCTGGCCGGCCTGATTCAACGGCACTCGGGCGGAAATCCCCTGTTCGTCACCGCGATCGTCCGGGACCTGGTGACGAGCGGCGTCATCGCCCGCGTGGGCGACGCCTGGACCCTCACGGTGCCCGTCGAGCGCATCGAGCCCGGCGTGCCGGAAACGCTGCAGCAGATGCTGAACGTCCAGTTCGACCAGTTGACGGAGGGCGAGCAGGGCGTCCTCCGGAGGGCGAGCGTCGCGGGACAGAGGTTCTCGACCTGGGCGATCGGCGAGGGAAAAGACGCGGAGCCGGGCGGCATCGACGATCTGTGCGAGGGACTGGCCGAACGGCGACTGTTCATCCGTCCCGCGGGCATCGACGAGCTCGCCGACGGCACCGTCTCCGCCCATTACGAATTCCACCACGCGCTGTACCGCCAGGCGGTCTATCGACGCCTTTCGGAGGCGGGCCGTTCCCGGCTGCATCGGTCCGTCGGCGAGAGGCTCGAGCGGCTGCTCGCTCCCGGTGCGCCTGGCTTGGCGGCGGAGCTGGCCCGGCACTTCGAGAAGGCGCACGACTACGGACGCGCCATCCGGTACCTCGTGCAGGCCGCCGACAACGCGGCGTTGCGATTCGCGGTCCGCGATTCGCTGGACGTCCTGCAGCACGCCCTCGGGCTCCTGCCCCGGCTGTCTTCACGAGACCGCGCCGAGCTCGAAGTCCAGATCCTCGAGCGCGTCGGCGACGCCCACTACGTGCTCGGCACGATGGTCGAGTCCGCCCTCGCCTACGAGACGGAATCCGCGATCGCCGCCCAGGCCGGCCTGACGGCCGCTCGGGTGCAGGCCCAGTGCTGCTTCGCCCGCCCGCTCGGGCTCCTCGATCCCGGCCGCGCGATCGCCGTGCTCCAGGAGGCGGCCGAGGCCTGCGCCCGCCTGTCGGATCCGGTGCACCAGGCCCGCGTCGACACGCTCGCCGCGGGCGCGCGTCTCCTGTACGACACCTGGCGGGCGAGCGATGCACGCATCTGCGAAGCCGCCCGGGGAATCATTCAAAGCGCCGGGGGCGCGCAGGAACCCGGCTTCGACCGGATGTTCTACGCCCACGTGCAGGCGCTGCAGGGCGATGGCGTCGCCGCGCTCGAGACGGCCAGCGTCGGGGTCCCGAAGCCGCACGAGACGAGGGGCGCCATGGTCCATCTCTTCGCGCTCTCGGGCCAGATCCTGGCTCTCCTGCAATTGGGCCGCTTCGGGGAGGCCCTGCGGATCATCCGGACCAGCCAGGAGAGGGCCGAGAAGAACGGCAGCGATCCGTGGCTGTTCTCGTACCGCGAAGCCTGGCTGCGGACGCTCGCCATGGACTTCGAGGGGGCGCAGCGGGTTTGCGACGCGCTGATGCGCAGCACCCGCGTGTATCCTACCGGCCAGGCGAAGACCGTCGGCCGCCTGGCGGCCGGCTTCCAGGCGCTCGATGAAGGCCGCCCGGACGGAGCGCGTCGCTGCTTCGAAGACGTCCGCGATCCCACGGTGGCGCCCCGCTTCTTCCTGCACTGGTACTGGCGGATACACGCGGGAATCGGCCTCGCTCGCGCATGGCTGCAATCCGGGCACACCCCGGACGCCCGCGTCGAAGCCGACGGCGCGACCGAGGCGGCGCTCGCGACCGCCGACCCGAACCTGCAGGCCCTGGCCTGGGAAACGAAGGCGCAGGTCGCGATTGCGGAAGCGAATTGGAGCCTGGCCGAGCGGTCGATCGAGAGTGCCCTGGCCGTGGTGACCCGCTCCGAGGCGCCGACGTCGACGTGGCAGGTGCATGGCACCGCCTGGGACCTGTACCGGAAGACCGGACGCGGCGAGACGGCGGCGGCGCATCGCGCGCGGGCCCGGACGCACCTCGCGGCGCTCGTCGATTCCTTCGAGCCCGGCGATCCGCTGCGACACGCGTTGCTCCAGGCGGCGTCCGTCCGCCGGATTCACGGGGAACCGTCCGCGATGGACCCCTGAAGCGAGGCGCTTTGCCGCGGTCGAGCGCTCCCGCGCCGCACGTCTTGGTGCTATCTTCCGAGGCGTCATGCCTCTCTACCTCGAGGACTTCGCCGTCGGCCAGAAGCACGTGAGCGGAAGCCTCCGGCTGGACGCCGAAGCCATCAAGGCCTTCGCCCGCCAGTTCGATCCCCAGCCCTTCCACCTCGACGAGGAGTCAGGGCGCGGCAGCCTGTTCGACGGCCTCGCGGCGAGCGGATGGCACACGGCGGCCCTCACGATGCGCCTCCTGGTGGACAGCCCCCTGAAGCCGGCGGGGGGGATCATCGGCACCCGGGCCGAGGAGCTGCAGTGGCCGCGCCCGGTCCGGCCCGGCGACGAGCTCCACGTCGAGGCGGAGGTCCTCGAGGTGCGTCCCTCCCGCAGCCGGCCCGGCGAAGGCTACGTGAAGTTCCGCAGCACCACCCTCAACCAGCGCGGCGAGCCGGTGCAGGCGCTGGTCATGAACCTCCTGGTCCGGTCGCGGCCACGCGGAGGCCGGTGACTCGACTCACTCGTCCCGCATGAGCATCGAGGGATCGACGGCAAGCGCGCGCAGGGCCGGAATGGCGGCGCCCGAGATGCCGATCAGGGCCATCGCCAGCACGGCGCCGATCAACACCGCGGGGTCGCCCGGATCCGCCCGATAGACGATCCGCCCCAGGAGGGGGCGCGCGAAGACTCCCGCCAGCAGGCCCAACCCCGATCCAACCGCGAGCATGGCCGTGGGCCGCCCGACCGCCGCGGCCACGACTTGCGCCTCGCGCGCGCCCAGGGCCATGCGGATGCCCAGCTCCCTCAGGCGGCGGCTCACGCCGTGGGCCGCGGTGCCGAAAATGCCGGTCACCGCCAGCATCACGGCGAAGAGTCCCATGACGCCCAGCGCGAACGCCGCCGCCCGGGCCGGGTAGAGCACACCGTTCAACGCCTCGGTCCACGTCCGCAACGTGACGGGCGCGCTCGGCTGGACACGGCTCAGCGTGCGGCGCAGCGCCGCGGCGATCTCCGCGGGCGGCCGCGACGATCGCACGACGAGGACCGCGGCCCCCGTGTTCTGCCCGAGCGGCACGAACACCGCCGCCGCCGGCGATTCCATCAGGTTGTAGTACTTGCCGTCCTCGACGACACCCACGACCTCCGTCGAGCGCCCCGATAGGATGAAGCGCTGCCCGGTCGCCGGCGCGTCGCCCCACATCGTCCGCGCGAAGGTCTCGTTCACGATCGCCACGGGCGGCGTGTCGTTCGTGTCCTGCCAGGAGACGTCCCGTCCCTCGAGGAGCCGGGTGCCCGCCGCCCTCAAGTACTCCGGCGACACCGGATACGCGTGGCTGGCCAGCGCCTGGTTCTCCGGCGTGAGCTCCGTCGTCCCCGAGCGGAAGACCGGAACGACACGCCTCGGCCAGCTCATCGGCGTCTCGCGCACCGCACCCGCGGCCGTCACCCCGGGAATTGCCCGGACCGCCTCGATCATCTCCTTCTGCTTCTCGAGCGCCCGAACTCCTTCCAGCGCGCCGAGGTCGATCGAGGCCAGCATCACGCCCCGGGGCCGGATGCCGGCGGAGGATCCGTCGAGCGCGCGCCCCATGCCGCGGACACCCACGAACGAGGCCGCGACCAGGAGCGCGCAGATGGCGATCTGCGCGACGAGCAACACGTCGCGGGGAGAAAGCCGCGGGCGCGCCGGGTCGGCCGGTCCGTTCTTGATCATCTGCAGCGGACTGCCCGTCCACGCCTGCCGTGCCGGGACCATCCCGATCAGTACCGCGCTGGCCACGGTCAGGGCGAGACCCGCGAGGTACACGCGCGGATCCAGGTCCAGGTCCACACGCTGCAGGCCGGGCCAGCCCAACGACTCCGGCCACCGGTTGAGCGCGGCCAGCAGCGTGCGCGCGCTCGTCAACCCCGCGGCGCCTCCGATGAGCGCGATCACCAGCGCCTCGGTCAGCAGTTGCCGGACCAGCCGCCGCCGGCTCGCGCCGAGGGCCACGCGCACCGCCAGCTCCCGGCTCCGGTCCGCCGCGCGCGCGGCGAAGGCGCTGGCCAGGTTCACGCAGACCGCCGCCAGCAGCAGGAAAGCCAGCGCGTTCACGCTGAAGAGGAACCTGCGGATGCCCTCACCGTCGTCTCCCATGAGACCCGGCCGGATCAGCCGCACCCACACGGCCTTGTCCGTCCTGGGGTACTCCTTCGCCAGCTCGGCGGCGATCGCGTTCAGGTCCGCGGTCGCCTGGGCCGGCGTCACGCCCGGCTTGAGCCGGCCGATCACGAGGACCGCGCGCCGGTCCCGGCGCTGCAGGTCGACCGCCCCGAGGCTGTCGACGATGGGGATCCAGTAGTCCGGCCACGAGAACCGCTCGGTTCCGTGGAACGACGCATCGGCCACTCCGATCACCGTGAACGGCTTCTCGTCCAGCCTCACCGTCGTCCCGACGACGCTCGGATCGCCGTTGAACAGGCGGCGCCAGGAGGCGTCGCTCAAGACGACGTACGGTGCGGAGTTCAGGCCCTGCTCGTCCGCCTCGTGGAAGAGCCTTCCGGCCTGGGGCGACACCCCCAGCACGTCGAAGTAGTTGCCGGAGACGGCGACGCCGCTGAGCCTCGGCCCCGTGTCACGTCCGCCCAGGTGCGCTTCCGAGTACGCATAGACCCCGATCAGGTCGCGGAAGCTGGTGCTTCGCCGGCGGAGGTCCTGGAAGGCGGGGTACGAGGTCGTCAGGTTGCTTCCGCTCATCCGCGGCCCGTACCGGATCTGGTACAGGCTCCGGGGGTCGCTCACCTCGAAGGGGCGCAGGACGACCGTGTTGAGGACCGCGAAGACGAAACCGTTGGCCCCGATCGCGAGCGCCAGGGACACCACGGCTACGACCGTGAACGCGGGAGTCTTCCGGAACCCGCGGAGCGCATGGCGAACGTCCCGCAGCAGGTCCTGCATGATCGACGGGACCTATTCTAGAGGCGCGACGAGCTCTCCGGGCGCTCGGGCTCGCCGCCCTCGGGCTCGCCGGGGTCGGAGCCGCGCCGGGCCGTACGCCGCGGCAGGCGGTCCATGAAGAGCCTCAGGTTGCTCTTCATCACCACATGGGGAGCCATGCGGATCACCGGGCGCGGCCGGACCCCGTCGACGAGGAACCGGTAGAGCGCCCGGAATGCCATCTGGCCCTGGATCGAAGGGCGCTGGTACATGGTGGCGGCGACGCGGCCCGACCGGATGAACGGGGCCAGGGCGGGGAAGAGGTCCGAGGTGATGACGGTCGCGCGGCCGTCCATGCCGACGTCTTCGACGGCTCGCAGCACGGGGACGGAGTTGACGGTGCTCACGTAGACGCCCGCGATGTCGGGCTCGCCCGTCAGCACGTCCCGGCTCTTCTCGTAGGCCTCCGCTTCGTGGTCGTGGGCCTCGACCACGGCGGCGATCCGCAGGTCCGGCCACATCTCGGCCAGCGCCCGGCGGAAGCCCGCCACCTTCTGCGCATGGTCGATGGTGCTGAGCTGCCCGGTGACCACCAGCACGCGGCCCTTTCCCGCGAGGAACCGGCCCATGAGCTCCCCGACGAGCGCGCCGGTGGTGAGCGAGTCGACGCACACGGTCACGAGGTGTTCGACCTCGGGCGCGTCGGTATTCACGCAGACCACGGGCAGGCCGCGCTCCGCCGCCCTCTTCAGGAGCGGGGTCAGGGTCGCCGGCTGGCCCGGCACCATGATCAGTCCATGGAGGTCGTCCTCCAGCGCTTCGGCCAGCGCTTCCTTTTCACCGTCTCCGAGTCCGGGATAGGAGCGATGGATGACCCTCACGTGGCTGGTCTCGACCGAATGCACCGCCTCCTGAATGCCCTCGCGCACGAGGTCGAAGAACGACGCGATCTCGCGGGGAAGGTTGACGCCGATCCGGAGCTGCTTCTGGGAGACAAGGAAGCGCGCCGCCAGGTTCGGTCGATAGCCGAGCGCCTTGGCCCGCTGCAGGATCCGGCGGCGCGTCTGCTCGTTGATCCCGGGGCGGTCGTGGAGCGCGCGGTCGACGGTCCCGATCGAGATGCCGAGGCTCTTCGCGATCTCGCGGATTCCCGGCGGCTTCTTCCGTCCGGTCAACTCCCTGTTGCCTCGGGGCATTTCTACCTCCTACCGATCCCGAGGGGCATCACGAAACTCCTTGACAGTCCCGTGACCATGTGATTATGTTTCGCGTTAACGTTAACGGTCAAGGAGTTAACGTACACGGCCGTGATGGAGCGGGTCTCCCGCTGGGGGGTGGATATGTCGAGCTTCCACGTGGCACCGGCTCGTCCCGTTCTCCTGTTCCTCATCGCGTTCCTGCTGTTGGCGGGGTCCGCTTCGGCCCAGTTCACGGGCAACATCCAGGGCACGGTCGAGGATCCCAGCGGCGCCGCGGTCCCGCAGGCGAAGGTCGGCCTCGTCAACCTCGCCACGCAGGCCTCGGCGGCAACCACGACCGATGCCGCCGGAGGTTTCCGGTTCCTGAGCCTCGGTCCCGGTCAGTACAAGGTCACGGTTGAGGCGGCGGGCTTTGCCAAGGCGGAAGCCATGGTCAACCTCGGGACGAACCAGAACCTGAACGTGCCTATCTCCGTGAAGGTGGGCACCGGGGCGGAATCGGTGACTGTCACCTCCGAGACCCCGCTCGTCAACACGAGTGAGACCCGGAATCAGATGACCCTCGAGACCCGTGAGTTGTCCAGCCTGCCCCTGGCGGGACGCAGCATGTTCTCCCTCGTCACGGTGGCGCCCGGTGTTTCCGGGCTGGGAACAACCGGGGGAGGCTCTCCGGGATCGGGGGTGGACAACTTCTCGACGGAAACGGAGGTGGATGCCAGCGCCAACGGCCAGGGCCGGCTCGCGAACATGTGGGTCGTGGACGGCCTCGACGTCACCAGCGCTATCCGGCAAGGCGTCCTCAACCTCACCCCGAATCCCGACGTCATCCAGGAAGCGGTCAACCAGATCAACACGTTCACCGTGGAATACGGACACTCGAGTTCGATCCAGTTCCATATGACCACGAAGGCCGGCCAGGATCGATTCCACGGCATGGTGAGCGACTACTACAACAAAGAGACCATGTACGCGAAGTACTCCCTGCCGGGCTCCGATCACCCCTACAATCCATTCCACAGCAACAACATCTCGGGGACCATCGGCGGACCCATCATTCCGCAGAAGCAGTTCTTCTTCTTCTTCGGCATTGAACCGCTGCGTTCGTCGGCGTCCACGGGCAACCAGGTCCTGACGTTCCCCGACCCGCAGTTCGCCGCGTGGGCCAGGGCGACCTATCCGAACACCTTTGGCACGAAGATCCTGAACACCTACACGCCCTCCAACGCGACCGTCAGCGGCGTCACGAAGACCGCCCAGGACGTCTTCCCGGGTACGTGCGGAACGCCGGCGACCAACAACCTGCCCTGCTCGACCGCGATGATCGACAGCGGGGTGTTCAATTCGAGCAATTTCCGGAACGGCACGCAGTACTTCGGTCGCATCGACAAGGCCTTCGAGAAGGACCGGATCTACGCCAGCTTCTTCCGGACGACCCTCGATTTCGGCGGACCGGCCGTCATTCCCCAGTTCTCCACGACGAATCACACGACGCAGAGTGCCGTCCAACTGAACTGGACACATACCTTCGGCCCCAACACGTTGAACGAAGCCATCTACGGCCAGAATCGCGTCGAGGGCTTCCTCGGCGAGACGGGTGACTTCAGCATCCCCGGCGTCACCGTCACCGGACAATCGGTCGGATACGGAGTGGGCTTCGCCCAGGGCAACTTCATCCAGCACAACTATCACTGGCGCGACGTCCTGACCCACGTCCGCGGCGCGCACGTGTTGAAGGTGGGTTACGAGGGCTGGTTCGGCGACGACGTGGAGCCCTTCCAGGGGCCGTGGTCGCATCCCGGATTCAGCTTCGACAACCTCCTGAAGCTGGCGCAGGATGCGCCCCAGAATCAGGGCGGGGTAATGTACAACCCCATCTCGGGCAAGCAGCAGCTCTGGGACTGGGATGCGGCCTCCAAGACCTGGGGCCTCTTCGTACAGGACACCTGGAAGGCCCGGCGCAACCTGACCTTGACCCTGGGTCTCCGCTACGACAACCAGGGCAACCCGTATTCTCGATCGGACTCGACGGTGTTCGGCAACTTCCTTCT
>Ga0066388_100000472_pt1 | contig 18897 bp, 12 predicted proteins | sample PanSoiMetaGPlot6_FD_64539 | JGI IMG/M metagenome (GOLD analysis project Ga0066388, IMG submission 64539) | Tropical forest soil microbial communities from Panama analyzed to predict greenhouse gas emissions - Panama Soil - Plot 6 (Hybrid Assembly) | ecosystem: Environmental > Terrestrial >... | reverse complement strand
TCTGGTGGCCGGCCCGGGTAGGGGAACGATCCCCTGCACTGTTGGCTGCGCATGGCCGTTGAGGAAAGCGGTGTTGCCGCGGTGTTGCGCAGTACGGACGGGAAGTGGGCGGATCTGCAACATCGCCGGCCGTGCCAGCCAATGGGAGTGGTCCGGTGTGGACAGTCGGCATCGGGTCGGCGGGGTGTTGTTAGTGGTCAGGCGGGGCGACCGCGACCTTCGCCAGTGTCCGCCGGCCCGGGTCAGAACCAGCAGCAGGCCGCCGAGCAGGTCGGCTTCAGCCGGTCGCGAGCACCGCCCGTACCACGGCGGCGGTGTCGGTCAGGTCGGGCAGTACGGCGTCGGCGGCAGCGGCGCGCAGGTCGCCGACGGTGCTGCTGCCGGTCGCAACACCCACCGCGCGTACACCGTTGGCCAGCGCCCCGGCGATGTCATGCGGCGTGTCACCGATGACGGTCACCCGCCTGCGGTCGTAGCGTACGCCGTGCTCGAGTTCGGCGCGGCCGATGGCCAGGCGGACGAGGACTGCACGCTGGCTGTCGTCGCAGCCGTAGCCGCCGATGTCCAGGTCGAGGTGACCGGCCAGGTCGAAAGTGGACAGCTTCAGCTCAGCGACACTGCGGATGTTGCCGGTCACCACCGTCTGCACCACCTCCCGCAGCGCCGCGAACGCGTCGAGTGCCTGTCTCGCGCCGGGAACGCAATGGCCGAGTTCGCCGATGAGCGCCCGCCGGTCGTGCGCCGCCTGGCTGAGCGCCTGGTAGAAACGCCTCCAACATGCCCTGGCCAGGTCGAAGGCCGTGCAGCGCCAGCGTGGTCAGGATGATGTCGCGGTCGGTCCGCCCGGCCAGGTCAGCCAGTCGTTCCAGCCGGCGGCCGGTGACCGCCTGAAACGCCTCGGCATAGATCTGCCGGCTGATCCCACCGACGTCGAGCAGGGTACGGTCGACATCCCACAGGACCAAGCGAGCCGCTAGCGACATGGACTCATCCTGACCCACGAACGAACGACACTCCGAACCTGGAACCATACTCACCAACCCGCGAATGATCAAGGCTGGCACTGGGCCAATGTCGGGAGTAGTCTTTACCTCATTCGGGCGAGGACTCCAAAAAGGGGGTGCGTTGTTTCGAAGTGCTAGTCGCTGCGATGAGAACGGTCAGCGACACATCTAATCCCCGAAATTATTTATCAAATCAAGGAGTAACGATGTCCCGTCGCATAATGATCGGTTTAGCCGCGGCTATGGCCACGGTCGCCCTGGCCGCGACCCCGGCCGGGGCCGGCGTGGGTAACCTGGAGGTGTACTCGGCACCAAACTACAGCGGCACCCACGTGACGGTCCCGCCGGAAACTGTCGGGCGCTACGCGGGCACGTGCGTTTCGGTGTACACCCTCACCTCGACCAGCCTCACGACGTCGCAGTCGATGACCAACAACACCAGTCACGACCTCGATCTCTACGCAGCCACGGGTTGCACCACCTCGAGCTTCATCACTAGAGTGAGCGCCAGTTCACAGTGGACCACGTCGACCAATCAAACGGTGCTTTCCGTCTTCGTCTCTTAGTCGCCCGGGTACGGCGGGAGCAGCGGCGCGACAGCAGTCGGTTCCGTTTCTCGTCCAACGGTATTTCCGGGGACGGCAGACCGGGAAAAGTCCGGCCGTCGATCGACAGCTGTCGCGCCGGGCCGGCCAGCAGTAGCCGGAACATTTCCCGGCGACCTGCGACGGCCCGGCGCCGGCAGGCGGCCAGCGGTCTCGAGGGTCTCGGTGGGCATGGCAGCGACTCCCGAGAGGCGCGGGAATGGCGGTCGAGCTGGCCGACGCCGTCTCGCCCGGCCGAGTGATCGACGCGTTCGCCGTCGCCCGCGACGCGACCGTCGTCCTAGTCCGCGTCGGCGGTCGGGTATCGCGTCGTCGAGTTCGGCGGCGCAGTCGGCCCTGCTGGCCCGCCAGGCGCTGTCCGGCACCATCGCTGGCGACCGCACGCCTCCGCCGGGGGTCGGCGAGTGACTGGTTGAGGGCGGTGGGCCGCACCACGCCGCACCGGACCCGGACCCGGCCTCGCCCGCCAGGCTTCGCACGCCCAGGTCAGCGCTGTCCTGGCCGCCGCACGCCGCGCGGGGTGCCGGACGAGCCCCGGGCGATCCTCGCCGCGCTGGAACCTTCACCCCGGCCCGTCGCCGGACGATGCCCATCGACGGAAGCGACAAGGTTGCCTATACTGCTAGTCCGCCAGATGCCAAATCCGTTGGTCGAATCCCGTTCCATCCTTGGGGTGGTCCTGCTGGGCCACCAGCGGGTTGCCGCCGTCTGCGCCACGCCGTCGGCCCGCTCGCCCTGCCGGCCCAGGGGGACTATCCCCTGAACCCCGCAAATGACCGGTCGGCCAGTCGGTCGCCTCTGGCACGCCACTCGCGTTCGAAAAGATGGCCAGTCTGCGGCGCTAGCCGGCTCTGGGGCGGCTCTGGGGAGGCGCCGCAACGGTGGGTTGCCGTGGCGTATCCATATGGGTACTGTACGGTTAACGGCACTGAAGGCCAAGTATATGCCGTTCAGAGCCATCCCTGGCCTGATCGGGTGTAGGTGGTGGCAAAACAGTTGGTCTATGGCGCGATGTACCAACTGCAAACCACTACTCCCGGTTTGGGAGAGAGTGTCTTCGTCGACCGCACGGAAGAACTCCAGCGCCTTCGGGAGGTATCGGCCAAGGTCAGCCAGGGTGAGCCGTGGCTGGTCGTGGTGGAGGCCGAGTCAGGAGTCGGAAAGACCGCGCTCATCCGGCACTTCGTCGCAGAACAGGACGACCTCACGGTGCTGTACGCGGTGGCGGACCGCAACGAGTCGGACCTGCCGGCGGCCGTCCTCGGCCAGTTGATGGGCCGCGTCGACCCCGCCGTGCGGCAATCTTTTCCGCTGCTGGCCGGGGATTGCCAGAACGTGACGCCGTTCGCCATCGGCCGTCAGCTCATCGCGCTGCTGGACAGGCTGCAGGAGGCGAGGGCAGTGGCGGTCGTGGTCGACGACGCTCAGTGGGCCGACGAGCTGTCGCTGCGGACCCTGCTGTTCGTGCTGCGCCGGCTGTGGACCGACCACGTCCTGGTGGTCCTCGGGATACGCCCGGGAACGACCGCCCTGCATGGCGAGCTGCTGGCGTTGCTGCGCACCCAGACATGCGCCTTGCACCTCGTGCTACCGCCGTTCGGCGCGGCCGAGACAGCCGAACTCGTCGCCAGGACGCTGCACGCCGAGCTGCCGACGTCGGTGATCCGCGACCTGCAGGAACGCACCGGCGGCAACGCACTCTACCTGCGCACCCTGCTCGCCGAGGTGCCGGCGGAGCGGTTGGCTCAGGGCGACGAGCTGCCGGTGCCGCCCTCGCTGGTGGCCGCGATCCAGGACCAACTGTCGGTCCTGCCGGCAGAGTCCCGGGCGCTGGTGGAGGCCATGGCCGTGCTCGGCGCCCGGGTGCCGCTGCGGCTCGCGGCACAGGTGGCGGGGCTCGCCGAGGCGGACACGGTGGCACGCGCCCTGGAGGCGGCGCGGCGGGCGGGACTGGTCCAGTGCTGGCTGCGGGATCCGCTCACTCCGGTGACGTTCCGTCACCGGATGCAGCAGGACGCTACGTATGCCCTGCTATCGGCCGGTCGCCGGCGACGGCTGCACGCGACCGCGGCGCGGTTCGTCGACGAGCCGGCGGCCTGGCCGCACCGGGTGGCCGCGGTCGGCGGCACGCCCGACCCCGTCCTGGCCGGGCAGCTGGAGTCGGTGGCGGCCGGGGAGCGCCGCTCCCGCCAGCACGTCCTGGCGGCAAACCACCTGTTGTGGGCCGCCGATCTCAGCGACGTGCGGGAGGATCGCGAGCGGAGGCTGTCGACCGCGGTTCTGGAGATGGCCGCCGCCAACCAGTTCAGCCGCCTCGCCCTGCTGCGCGACGCCATCGAGACGTGCTCGCCCGGCTTCCTTCGCGACCTGGCCGGGATCCTCGTCAACGCGGCGTACGGGGACGGTGCGGCGGCCAAGCGACATGCCGACAGCGCATGGCGGGTGGCGCGCGCCGCTCCGGACGCGGCGCGGTGGGCCAAGGATGCCTGCTTCATCCTGCCCGGCGGCTTCGTCATGGACGGCGCCGCGGCGGAGACCGTGGCGAGTGCCCGCTGGGTGCTGGACAACGGCCGGCTCGACGCCGCGCGGAAGAGCAGCACCCGGGCGGTGCTGGCGTGGGGGGTCCTGCTGGCCGACGGGCCACGCGCGGCGCTGCGTACGATCGCGCAGCTGCCTGCCGACGCGAGGGTCAACCGCGCGGCGAACGCGGACCTCATCGCCGCCTGCGGCATGCTCGCGGTCCTCGACGGCCAGCTGGTGGCCGGGCTGGCGGATCTCCAGCTCGCCATGCGCCACGCCGACGAGGGCACGCAGATCGTCGCCGCCCGCAGGGCGTGGGCGTTCGCCACGTGGGCGTACTTCCTGCGTGGTCAGTGGGACAAGGCTGCGCTGATCGGCGACATCGAGCGCCCTCGGCTGGCGTGGGCGGACTACCCATTCGACTACATGGCCGGGATGTGGGTGCCGGCGGCCCGCGGCGACCGGGATGCGGTGAGCCGGCAGCTGGCGATGGTCCGGAAGGCCACCGGATCGACCAGCGACGGCGGGCAGATCTGCGTCGCCGTCGCCCAGGCGATCCTCGCCGAGTCCGCCAAGGACTACCAGGCGATGTACGAGGCGTTGGCGTTTCTGGACGGCGAGGCCCCCCCGCGGCCACGTGACCGGATGGACCATGCTTACACCGCCCCGTGGTGGCGCCCGTTGCTGGCCGAGGCGCAGATCGGCACCGGCCGGTTCGAGGCGGCCAGGCAGACACTGGCCAGCATCGGCGCGGTCGAGGACATCCCGTACCTGTGGCTGCAGGTGCAGCGCCTGCGCGGGTGGCTGGCCGAGCGCCAGGGCGATGTCGACGCCGCGCTCACGGCCTACCAGGAGGCGGCGGCGCGGGTCACACCAGACGACTCGCCGTGGTACCGGGGACTGGTGAAGCTCTCCTACGGGCGGCTGCTGCGCAGCGTCGGCGAAGTGCACACGGCGGCCACGCACCTGCGCGACGTGTACGCGTTGTTCTCTACGCTCGGTGCGACACCGGCGCTGAAACGCTGCGCGGCCGAGCTGCGGCTGTGCGGGCGGCCCGCCCCGCAACGGCGCGGGCTCCTGGGAAGGCTGACCGAGCGAGAACGGGAGATCGCGCGCCAGATCGGCATGGGCAAGACCAACCGGGAGATCTCCGTGGGACTATTCGTCAGCTCGAAGACCGTCGAATACCACCTGGGCAACATCTATTCCAAGTTGGGGATCTCCGGCCGGCGAAGCCTGCGCGACCTGGTGCAGCAGAGCGGAACGTCGCTCTAGTCCCCGGGCTCACATGAGCAGCACCGCCAGCGGGATCACCGCGACCGCCAGGTCGGTCGCCAGGGCCAGCGGCAGGTCGCGCCGGCGTAGCCGGACGGCCTGCAGGTGCCCGTCCGCCGAGCCCCGGTCCGTCGAGGCCGCCAAGGCCCGGCTGAACCGCCGGAGCGCGGTGAGCGGGAACAGGCTCGCCGCCGCCATTCCGAGCAGCGCCCACGCCGCCCCGTACCGCCACCACAGGGCGCCGCCGATCAACACCGTCCCGACGGTCGACAGCAGGCCGGCGACCAGCAGCGAGCGGGCGAAGCCCAGCCGGACCACCGGGGTCGAGCAGTTCGCCGCGAGGTCGGCGACGCGGTCGGGGATGGCCCACCACAGGGTCCGCGCGGTCGCCGCGAACAGCATCCCCAGCAGCACCAGCCACATCGCCGGGCTGACCGTTGGCCGGACCGCCAAGTAGACCGGCAGCGCCGGCAGGACCGGGTAAGTCAGCGCGAGCGTGATGGGGTTCGCCATGCCGCGCCGCTTGAGATGGACCGGTTCCACGTTGTACAGAACCTGCAGTGCGACGATGACCGCCATCCAGGCGACGATCGACGGCCGGGACAGCGCCACCGACACCCCGGCGGCGATGAGGACCGGCACCGCCAGCTCAGCGCTCGCCAGGCCGAGCAGGGTCCTGCGGCCCAGCCGCTGCGCCGCGCCTGCCACTACACGCTTCTCGGGATTGCGGGCATCGGAGTCGACGTCCAGGCCCGCGTTCAGCACGACTTCGCCGACCTGGTGGGACACGTTGGCGGCGACGAGGGCCAGCACGGGTGCGGCCAGGAGCTGGCGCGGCTGCGTGACGGCCCACGACGCGCCCCAGACGGCGTGGCAGAGGTAGGCGAGCGAGAACGGGAACTCCAGCCGGTGCGCCCAGAAGAGGCTGTGCCGCAGCCCGCCTCGCCGGGCTGCGCTCACCGCCGCCACCGGCGCACCTCCATCGTCAGGTCCGCGCCGGGGCCCATCGCCGGGCCGCGCAGATGCGGCACGCCGGCCCGCGGGTTGACGCAGCGCAGGTCCACCCGGCGCAGCACCGCGGCGGTGACCATGCGCAGCTCGACCGAGGCCAGGTCCGCGCCGAGGCAGCGCCGGATGCCGCCGCCGAAGGGCAGGTACTCCTGCGCCGGCCGCCGGATGCCGATGAAACGCCCGGGGTCGAACCGGTGCGGGTCGGGGTAGATGTCGGGCCGCCGGTGGACGAGGTAGATCGACGGGGTCAGCCGGGTGCCCTTCGGCATCCGCTGGTCGAGCAGGTCCAGGTCCTCGCCCAGTACCCGGTGCCCGGCCACCATCGCCGGCGGCGAGATCCGTAACGCCTCCTTGCAGACGGCCTCCAGCAGCGGGACGTCCTCGGCGTCCGAGCCGTCGGCGGCGGTGGCCGCGAGCTCGCCGCGCACCTCGTGCTGGATCGCCGGGTTGCGCTCCAGCCAGTACAGCGTCCACGCGATCGCCGACGCGGTGGTCTCGTGGCCGGCGAAGAGCAGTGAGATGATCTGGTCCTGCAACTCCTCGTCGTCGAGGGCGCCGAGGGGTTCCGCGCCGGACAGCAGGTCCGCCGCGAGCGTGGCGGGTCGCTCGCCGCCGCCGCAGGCGCTGGCGCGCGCCGCGTCGAGCAGCGCGCTGCCCAGCTCCGCCCGCTGGCGCAGGAACGTCCGCCACGGCGAGGGCAGGGCGTGGTGGACTCGCAGGTACCGGTACACCAGGGTGCGGTGCCGCGATCTCAGGACGCTCTCGACCCAGCCGGTGAACGGTTCGAGCAGCTCGCGGTCGCTGGTACCGAGCAGGACCCGGCCGACGATGCCCAGGGTGAGCCGGCGGGTCCAGTCGGGGAGCCGGACCCGCCCGGCCTCGAGCATCTCCTCGACCGCGGTGTGCGCGGTGGCCGAGATCGTGTCGTGGTACGCCGAGAGCCGCCGGCCGCGCAGCGCGTTGCCGACCACCTTGCGGTATGCCATGTGCCGGGCGCCGTTGAGATACAGCAGCGACCGGTCGCCGACCAGTGGCGTGAGCGTCTGGCTGCTGGCCATCGACATCTGGCGCGCACCCCGGAAGATCGCTCCGATCGCCTCCGGGTCCCAGACCAACAGCCGCCGGGGCTCGCCGCGCAGCTCCACCATGCCCGCGGGCTCGCCGGCCAGGGAGCCCAGGAACGACATGGTGCGCAGCGCGTAGCGGTAGCGGTCAAGGGTCATGGCTCGCCGTCACGCAGGCCGCGGGCCCGCGGCGAGGCCCTGGTGCCGGTGGTGTCTGGCCCTGACGACTGGCCACCGCACGGTTCGCGGCGGCATGGTCCCGGCGCCGTGCCGGGCGGTCAGGTGCAGGGCGGCGATGCGGGCGGTGCGCACGACGGCGACCGGCGTGTAGAGGTCCTTGTCGTGCCACAGGGGCGGCCACTGCGCCGCGTCGTCGGGCTGCCCGGCGAGCCACTCGCCGGCCCGGGCGAGCGCGGCGCCGACCGGCGCGGTACGGCCGGCTGGGCCGGCGGACGACAGGACCTGCACCGCGTACGCCGTCTCCTCCACGGTGGGCTGCCAGCGGCCCCACGAGCCGTCGGCGCGCTGGCTGTCGACCGCCCAGCCGACCGCCCGGCGCAGCGGCGGGACGACGGCGGGATCGCCGGTGCGGGCGAGCGCCGAGACGCAGCACGCGGTCGCGTAGTACGGCGAGGCGTGCCACTTGTCCCACCAGCACCCGTCCCGCTCCTGCCTGTCGAGCAGCCACCGGACGGTCTTGCCGACGGCGTGCCGGCGGTGCCCGGCCCCTGGTCGGCCTTTCCGCGGCATGCCGGGGTCCAGGAGCGCGTCGAGGATGTGCGCGTTGGTGCTGGTCGACGGCGTCCGCTCGCCGATGAAGCAGTGGAAGTAGGAGTCGCTCTCGTAGGCCCAGAGCGGGTCGACCGGCCGGGGGTTTCCGGTGAGCGCCAGCGCGTGCAATGCGGCGGCGGTGTCGTCGGAGTCGGGCGGCAGGCCGACGCCGGCGGGCACGCCGAACTCGCCGAACGTGGCATGCAGGTGGTCGACCATCTCCCGGGGCGCCGCCACCGGCACGCCGGCGCTGGCCAATGTGGACAGCACCCAGGCCCGTTCGAAGACGCTGATCGGCAGGATGCTGCTCACCGGGCCACCGTGCCTGGCCTGCGCGGTGTGCAGGTACCGGACGGCGGCGGCGTGGCCGCCGGGCCGGCCGGCCAGCCAGCCAGCGGTCGCGGCGGGCGACCCGCCGAGGTTTCCGTCGGTGGGCGCGACCGCCCGGGCATGCCGGATGTCCGCGCCCAGCACCTCGAGGGAGTGCCATATCTTCGCCGGCACCGGCCGGCCCGCCCGGGCCGCGTCCCGGAGCCTGTCCAGCACCGTCGCGTCCACATCGGACGGCACCTGCAGGCGGGCGTCCCCGCGCCACGCGTCCAGGCCGGAGGCCGGGTCGGCCGACCGGCGCTCCAGCCGGTGGTTGATCTCCGCGACCAGCCACGGCACGACGAACTCTACGGCGATGGTGTCGGGTGCCGAGGCTGGCTGGTGCTCCCCGAGCCATCCGAACAGGACGCGCAGGCCCCGGCCCACCGCGTCGAGGAGCCGGCCGCGGTCCACTGCCGGCTCGTCCGCGTCCACTTCGGACAGCAGTGCGTCGGTGGCACTGAGCGTCGGCACCAGACCGTACCCGTCCGGCGCCCCCCAGCTGCCGTCCGGGTGCTGGCTGCGCAGCAGGTACGCCACCCGCTCCCGGTGCCCGTCGAGCCACCGGGCCGCACACACCAGCCGGCCGGTCTCGTACACCGAGGGTGAGACCGACCCGTACCCGTCGGCGGCGACCTGCGACAGCAGCGCGCGGGCCGACTCGCTCACCCCGCCGCCGCTGGGTGCCCGGCCGCTGGGTGCCCGGCCGCTCGCTGCGCCGTCACCCACCCCGGCTTCGCCCGGTACGCCGTCGCTCATCTCGTCTCCTCGCCGGACATGCGGGCAATCTCGTCGACGGCCAGGCCCATCTGCTCGGCCAGGGTGAGCGCCTCCTCGATGAGGGTCTGCACGATCTGCGACTCGGGCACCGTCTTGACCACCCGGCCCTTGACGTAGATCTGGCCCTTGCCGTTGCCGGACGCCACGCCGAGGTCGGCCTCCCGCGACTCGCCCGGGCCGTTCACCACGCAGCCCATCACCGCCACCCGCAGCGGCAGGTCCAGCCCGTCCAGCACCGCGGTGACCTGCTCGGCAAGCCGGTAGACGTCGACCTGGGCGCGGCCGCAGGACGGGCAGGACACGATCTCCAGGCCGCGCGGTCGCATCCCGAGCGAGGCCAGTATCTGGCTGCCGACCTTGACCTCCTCGACCGGCGGCGCGGACAGCGACACCCGGATCGTGTCGCCGATGCCGCGGGAGAGCAGCGCGCCGAACGCGACCGAGGACTTGATCGTGCCCTGGAACGCCGGCCCGGCCTCGGTCACGCCCAGGTGCAGCGGGTAGTCGCACGCCTCGGCGAGCTGCTCATAGGCGGCGATCATCACCAGCGGGTCGTGGTGCTTCACCGAGATCTTCAGGTCGGTGAAGCCGTGCTCCTCGAACAGCGAGCACTCCCACAGCGCCGACTCGACCAGCGCCTCGGGCGCGGCCCTGCCGTACTTGGTGAGCAACCGCGCGTCCAGCGACCCGGCGTTGACCCCGATCCGGATCGGCACGCCGGCATCCCCGGCTGCCTTGGCGATCTCGGCCACCTTGTCGTCGAACGCCTTGATGTTGCCGGGGTTCACCCGTACCGCCGCGCAGCCGGCATCTATCGCGGCGAAGACGTACCTCGGCTGGAAGTGGATGTCCGCGATCACCGGGATCTTCGACTTCGCGGCGATCGGCCGCAGCGCGGCAGCGTCGTCCTGGCTGGGTACGGCGACCCGGACGATGTCGCAGCCGGCCGCGGTCAGCTCGGCAATTTGTTGCAGCGTCGCGTCAACGTTCGCCGTCACCGTTGTCGTCATCGACTGCACCGACACCGGCGCGCCGCCGCCCACGGCGACCGGTCCAACCATGATCTGGCGGGAGTGCCGCCGGGCCGGCGGCTGCGGCTCGGTGGCCCGGTCTCGGACCACTGGGTCCCGAACCACTGGGTCCCGGATCACTGGGGGGTGGAGCGGAATCACCGACATTTAGGTCGCCTCCTGAATTCAGCAATCGACTCGAGCGTCTCCAGTACCGACCGGGCGATCCCGGCTGCGTCCAGGCCGGCGATGGCGAGCAGGTCGGCGCGCTCGCCGTGGTCGAGGAAGGCCGCAGGAAGGCCAAGGTTGTGCACGATGGCCGTCACGCCGGCATCCGTGCACGCCTGCGCGACCGCGGAACCGACGCCGCCGACCCTGGTGGCGTCCTCGACGGTGACCACGTTGTCGAACCGGTCGGCCAGCTCGACCAGCGCCGGGTCGACCGGCAGCACCCAGCCAGGGTCGACGACGGTGACGCCGACGCCGGCGGCGGCCAGGTCCCGGGCCGCCGCGACGCACGGTCCGGCCATCGCGCCCAGCGCGACCAGCAGCGCGTCGTGCCCGTTGCCGGCCAGCACGTCCAGCCGGCCGACCTGGCCGACCGGCTCGACGTCGGCGCCCGCGCTCGCCTTCGGGTACCGCACCACGGTCGGTCCGGGGACCTCGACGGCCTCGCGCAGCAGCCGGCGCAACCGCGTCGGGTCCCGCGGCGCCGCCAGCCGCAGACCCGGCACCAGGGACAGGATCGACGTGTCCCACATGCCATGGTGGCTGGGGCCGTCCGGCCCGGTGACCCCGGCCCGGTCGAGGACGAGCGTGACCGGCAGCCGGTGCAGCGCAACGTCCATCAGCACTTGGTCCACGGCGCGGGACAGGAACGTTGCATAGATCGCGACCACCGGGTGCAGCCCGGCCATGGCCAGGCCGGCGGCGGAGGTGACCGCGTGCTGCTCGGCGATGCCGACATCGAAGAAGCGGGTCGGGTAACGGTCCGCGAACCGCGCCAGCCCGGTCGGGCCCGGCATCGCCGCGGTCATCGCGACGACGTCCGGGCGCTCCATGGCGATCGCGCACAGCTCGTCGCCGAACACGTCGGTCCAGGTGGGCTTCTCGGCGCCGCACGGCAGGCCGGTGGCGGGGTCGATCACCTTCACCGTGTGCATCCGCTCGGCGGTGTCCGCCTCGGCGGGCGGGTAGCCGCGACCCTTGACGGTGACGCAGTGCACCACGACCGGCCGGCGCAGCGCCCGGGCCTGCCGTAGCGCCCACTCCACCGCCGCCTCGTCGTGGCCGTCCACCGGGCCGAGGTAGGCCAACCCGAGGCCGTCGAAGACGTTGCCGCCGTCCGGGCCCGTGCCGCATGGGCCGCTGCGGAGGTCGGCGAGGTGCGACGCGACCCCTCCGACGGTCGGCGCGTAGGACCGGCCGTTGTCGTTGAGGACCACCACCACGGGCAGGTCCGCCGCCGCCCCCAGGTTGTTCAGCGCCTCCCAGGCCATGCCACCGGTCAGCGCCCCGTCGCCGACCACCACCACGACGTGCCGGTCCTCGCCGCGCAGCGCGTAGCCCTTGGCGAGCCCATAGGCGTAGGCGAGCGCCGTCGATGCGTGCGAGTTCTCGATCACGTCGTGTGCCGACTCTGCGCGGCAGGGATAACCGGACAGCCCGCCGGCCCGCCGCAGCAAGGCGAACCCGTCCTGGCGCCCGGTGAGCAGCTTGTGCACGTACGCCTGGTGCCCGGTGTCGAACAGCACCGTGTCGCGGGGCGAGTCGAACACGCGGTGCAGCGCGACGGTCAGTTCGACCACGCCGAGGTTCGGCCCCAAGTGGCCACCGACCCTTGCCACCGCGGAGACGAGGAAGGCGCGGATCTCCTCGGCGAGCGCCGGCAGTTGCGCGGCCTCGAGGGCGCGAAGCGCTGCGGGGCTGGAGACTCGCCCCAGGACCTCGCGGTCACGGGCCTGGATGGATGCGGTGGTGGGTGCGGTGCCGAGCATGATTCGGCCTCCCTCAACGGCGAGGGCAGAGGACAGGAACTGCCGAACCGGCTTCTGCGACTCGCTGGGTGGTCAGCAGGCCCGGTGCGGCCCGATGGCAGGCAGTCTCGATCCGCCGCTCGGCGGCGGTCCAGGCACCGTCCCGGTCATCGGAACGCCGCGGGCCGTCGGCCTGCTGGTGTTCCAGTGGCCGGAACGGCTGTTCCGCATGCCGGGACGGGAGGGCGTGTTCCGGCCGGCGGAACGGCCTGCGCTGGGTGGGCCGGAGCCCGGGGGGTCTCACCCGTCCGGGTGGAGAGGCTAGGGACTTCCCCTAGGGCGCAGACGGTGCCTGGCGTGCAAGCTGAGTTGCTCGCTCAGGCCACCCGATCGGAGGCCGCGCCGATGAACACAACCGCCCGCGGGGACAGCCAACTCTGCATCATCCACGACGAGCTAGCGGGCGCGGGCGCTGGACCCTCGGCACAGTCGATGGTCAGCGTGGTGGAAAAGGCAATCGCGCTGCTGGACTCCTTCGACACCGAGTGGTCGGTCAACGGCGTCTCCGAGCTCGCCCGCCGGGCGGGTCTGCCCAAGTCCACCGCCCACCGGCTGCTCGGCGTGCTGACGCGGTGCGGGATGGTCGCCCACCAGCACGACGGGTACCGTTGGGGCCCACGCCTGCACGAGATCGCCGACCGCCTCGACTGCCGCTACCCCGCACAGCTGCGCGAGACACTGCTGCCCTACCTCGCCGACGCATACGTACTCACCCGCCAGACCGTCACACTCGGCGTACTGCGCGACCACGAGGTGCTGGCCGTAGGCGTCCTCAAAGGACGCTACCCACTGCCGGAACTACCGGGCGACCCCAACCGGCGCCCACTACACTGCACCGCCATCGGCAAGGTACTGCTGGCATACGCCCCCGACACACTCCAACGCCAAGTACTCAGCAGCGAACTACCCGCACACACCCCATGGACGATCACCTCTGGAGCAGTCCTGGCAACCGAGCTGGGGCGCATCCGTCGGCGTGGGGTCGCCTACACCAACGAGGAATGGGCCTTCGGCAAACGGGCGGCGGCCGTACCGATCTTCGGCGAGGACCGCGCCGTGGTGGCCGCACTCGGGATCGCCGGTCCGATCGAGGACTTCCAGCCCCACACCATAGTAGAAGCAGCAACCCGAGTCGCTCGAGCCGCCTCCAGAGCACTACAGCTGCACCGGTCGCCGAAGACCGGCCTCGCCGACCTGCTCACGTCCTGACCGCTGCGCAGCCGGGGGACCTGGCTTTCGTCCGCACGCCGTCACCAAGGCGAGGTCGAAGTCGTGGAACTCGGGATCGCGGAGTCGCTCGAGCACGCTGTCGATCACCAGTCCTTGCAGGTCGTCCGGCACCAGGGTGGTGCGCAGGCGCTGCAGGCTGATCTGCAGCATCCGCGAGTAAGGATTGTCACCCCCGTGTAATGGCGGTGCGAACAGGCTGCAGCAGATGTCGGTCAAGCCTCTGCGGACCAGCGGGTCCGGATAGGCGCGGCCCCAGGTGTGATCCGTGCTCGACCTGCTCGACAGCAGCGCATAGAGCGCCCGGCGGGATGCCGCGAAATCGGGATGTGCAGCGCTGCCCGTCGCCAGCTCGAAGCCGTCGCCCACCACGAGCCAGCCGCCGGGAGCCAGCGCGCAGACGAGTCGGTCGAGCACCTCCTCCCGAGTGGACAGGTGTTGCAGCAGGAACCGGCTGTGGACGAGGTCGAAGGCCCCGGGCGGTAGCTCGTCTTTCGTGGCGTCGAACCGTACGTACGTCACTGCGGATGGGACGCTGGCGGGACGCAGCGTGGGGTCGAGGTCCGCGACGATGGTCGAGCCGGCGTACGCTCTTCTGGCAATCCAGGCCGCGATGCTGCCACGCCCGCCACCGACATCGGCGCAACACCAGCCGGGCTGGATGCCCAACCCGGCCAGGACCGGGATGGTCCCCGCGTCGAACACCTCGGCGAACAGGTCGAGACGCTCCCGCTCGTCGGCGTTTCGGCCGCTGTACCAGTGGCCATAGCTGCTCTGGCACGCCCCTGCCGTGCTCATTCTTCCCCTCCAGCGACCTACCGCCGCCGCGCCGTGTGGAACGCCCGCAGCATCCGCGTGTAGATCCGGGTCAAGGTCTCCTGGCGCAGCGGGATCTGTGGTTCGAGGTTGATGCCGCGCTGGGTGGCGACGGTCTGCGCCTCGGTGAACCGCAACAGTCCCTCGATGCCGTGCCGGCGGCCCAAGCCGGAGTCCTTCATGCCGCCCATCGGCGAGTCCACGCTGCCGTAGCTGGCGCCGAAGATCTCGTTGACGTTGACCGTACCAGTCTGCAGCTGGGCCGCGACACGTTGCGCCTTGCGCCGGTCGGTGCCCCACACGCACCCGTTCAGGCCGTACCGGCTGTCGTTGGCGGCCGCCACGGCATCCTCGACGGTCGCGCACCGGTACACCGAGACGACCGGCCCGAACGTCTCCTCGGCGTAGCAGGTCATCTCGGGTGTGACGCCGGTGAGCACGGTCGGTTCGAGGACGTAGGGACCGATGTCCGGCCGGTGCCGGCCACCGGCGAGCACCGTGGCGCCCTTGGCGACGGCGTCGTCCAGGTGCGCCCGGACCGTCTCGAGGTGCCGCTGCGAGACGAGGCTGCCCATGTTGGGCCCGTACTCCAGGCCGACGCCGAGCCGCAGCCGGCAGACCCGCCGCACCAGTTCCTCGACGAAGCGCTCGTACACCGCGTCGTGCACGTAGATCCGCTCGCTGGAACCGCAGAGCTGGCCGGCAGAGGTGAAGCAGTCGCTGACGGCGCCGCGGGCCGCGCGGACCGGGTCGGCGTCGTCGAGCACCAGCAGCGGGTTCTTACCCCCCAGCTCCAGCGAGCAGCCGACCAGGCGCTGCCCGGCGCGCTCGGCGATGAGCCGCCCGACACGCGTCGAGCCGGTGAAGCAGATGTGGTCGGCGTGCTCCACCACCGCGCTTCCGACCGACGGCCCATCACCGAGCACGACCTGGTAGACGTCGGCTGGCAGGCCGGCCTCGGCCAGCAGCCGGCGGCCCCACAGCACGCTGAGCGCGCCGTGGTTGTCCGGCTTGTGCACGACGCCGTTGCCGGCCACGAGGGCGGGCAGCACATCGGAGAGCCCGAGTTCGAACGGATAGTTCCAGGGGGAGATCACGCCGACGACGCCGACTGGGACGCGCCGCTCCACCACGTGGGTCAGCCCCGGGATCAGGCCGTACCGGCGAACTGGCGCGAGCAGCTTCGCCGACCGGCGGGCGTAGTAGCGGACGTTCATGGTGCAGCCGGCGACCTCGCCGAAGGCGTGCCACCGAGCCTTTCCGGACTCCACCTGGATCAGGTCGATGACCTCGTCCTTGCGGTCCCAGAGCAGGTCGTGCAGGCGCAGCAGGACCGCGGCCCGCTCCCGCACCGGCAGCAGCGACCACTGCTGCTGAGCTCGGGCGGCACGGGCATACGCCGCAGCCACATCCTCTTCCGTGCACTGTGGCAGCTCGACCAGCGGCTCGCCCGTCATCGACGAGAGGGTCTTGACGGTCGGCCCGGTCGCCGGCGCTGCGGCGTCCAGCAGCGGGCCGAAGGAGACGGAGGCAGCGGTACGCATCATGACTCCCTTGTACTCGGGTTGTCTTGTACTCGGGTTCTGTCGAGCGAGTCCCTGTCGAGGCTCGCCGGGTGACCGCCGCGGACGGCAGCAGCCGTTCCGGCCACTGGAACGTGTTTCCCGCCGGCCTGCCCGGCCGCGCTACGCTCGCTCAGGGGGCCGGTCGTCGGCTGCCCGTGCACACCCACCCCGCCAAGGGAGAGCTCGATGATCGATGTGGCGGTCATCGGCGCTGGGTTCGCTGGTCTCGGCATGGCGATCCAGCTCGAGCGCGCTGGACTGGAGTCCTATGTGGTCTTCGAGAAGGCCGGCGACATCGGCGGGGTATGGCGGGACAACGCGTATCCCGGCGCGGCCTGCGACCTGCCGTCCTACCTCTACTCGTACTCGTTCGAGCAACCCGGTGACTGGAGCCACACCTATGCCAGGCAGCCGGAGATACTCCGCTACCTGAGGCGGGCCGCGCAGGAGCACGGCGTGTGGTCGCACCTGAGGCTGGGCACCGAGATCACCCATGCTCGGTTCGACGCGGGCACCGGGGTCTGGCGGCTGCGCACGGCCGGCGGCGAGGAGCACTCGGCGCGGGTACTGGTAGCTGCCACCGGCCAGCTCAACCGGCCCCGGCTTCCCCGCCTCGAAGGACTCGGCGACTTCGCCGGGACCGCCTTCCACAGCTCCCGGTGGGGGCCGGACCGCAGCCTCGACGGGAAGTCGGTCGCGGTGATCGGCAACGGGTGCAGCGCGGTGCAGATCGTGCCCAGCATCGCCGCCGGAGCACGGCAGGTCTACGTGTTCCAGCGCTCGCCGAAGTGGGTCATCCCGAAGCTGGACCGCCGCTACGGTGCCGCGGCGCGGTGGTTCTACGGCCGGTTTGCCTGGCCGCGGCGGCTGGCTCGCCTCGCCTGGTTCGCCCTGGCCGAGACGGTCGCCTACTCGCCGCTGCGCCGCGGGGTCTTCGGGCGCATGCTCACCGCGGTCGCGCGCCACCACCTGCGCCGACAGGTGCCCGACCCCGAGCTGCGCGCCAAGCTCACCCCCGACTACCCCTTCGGCTGCAACCGGATGATCCTGTCCAATGACTACTATCCGGCAATCTGCCGGCCCAACACCGAGCTGGTCACGGACGGAATCGCGCGGATCGTCGGTGCGGGGGTCGAGACCGTCGACGGCCGCGTCCGCCCGGTCGACGCCATCGTCTACGCCACCGGCTTCGACTCCACTGACTTCCTCGCGCCGATCGAGGTGAGCGGGCCGGCCGGGCGACTGTCCGACGTGTGGCAGGACGGCGCCTCGGCGTACCTGGGCATGCTGGTGCCCGGGTTTCCCAACCTCTTCGTGCTGTACGGGCCCAACACGGGCAGCACGAACAACTCCATCATCCACATGATCGAGAGTCAGGTCCGCTTCGTGCTCCGCTGCCTGCGGCTCATCGGCACCGACCAGACGATGGAGGTGAGCCAGGCGGCCTTCGCCGAGTACCAGCAGTGGCTGCAGGCGCGGCTGCGCGGCACGGTATGGGAGGCCGGCTGCTCGAGCTGGTACAAGACGGAGTCCGGCCGCATCACGAACACCTACCCGTCGCGGGCGCTGCGCTACCGGCTGGCCACCCGCCGGCCGAAGCGGGCGCATTTCCAGATCAGCGGGCCGGCGCGTGCCGAGTCCGAGCGGACCACAGCTCCCGCCCGAGCCTGATCGGCGAACCGGGGGACCGGGGGCCAGTGCTCAGTACGACCTTTCCAGGCCGAGGGTGTTCTGTGCCACGAAGTTGAGCAGCATTTCGCGGCTGATCGGGCCGAGGGTGGCCACCCGGACCATCGGGTAGAGGACGCCGATGCCGTACTCCTGCGTCAGACCCCACCCGCCGTGTACCTGGACCGCCTGGCTCACCGCCTCGACCGCGGCCTGCGCGGCGGCGTACTTGGCCATGTTGGCGAGCTCGCCCCTGGTGTCCTGGCCGTTGTCGTACAGCCAGGCCGCCTTCTGCACGGCCATTCTGGCCAGCTCCAGGTTGATCTTTGCAATGGCCAGCGGGTGGGCGAGCCCCTGGTGGGCGCCGATGGTGGTGTTCCAGACCCGCCGCGAGTTGGCGTACTGCACTGCCCGGTCGATCGCGAGCCGGCCGAGGCCCGTGGACCAGCCCGCGAACGCGATCCGCTCGGGGTTGAGCGCGGCGGCGAACAGCGCCTTCTGGTCGGTCGTGGCGTCGCCGACCCGCGCGTCGCCGGGCAGCCGCACCTCCTCCAGGGACACCGCGAACTGCGACGTGGAGCACAGGTACGCCATCGGGGTGAGCTGGTACGAGACGCCCGGCGCGTCCCGGTCGACGATGAACACCGCGATCGGCCGCGCACCGGTCGCGTTGTCCTCGACCCGGGCGACGACCATCATCGCGTCGCACAGGTCCACCGCGGAGACGAGGGACTTCTGCCCGGTCAGTACCCAGTCGCCGCCGTCCCGGCGGGCGGTCATGGTGATCCGGTCCAGGTTGCAGCCGCCGGCCGGGTCGGTGATGGCGAACGTCATCCGGGCCGTGCCGTCGGCGAAACCCGGCAGCCACCGCTGCTTCTGCTGCTCGGTGCCGTGGTGCACGATCAGGTGCGCGGCGATCGTGTGCGTGTTGACGATGCCCGACAGCGACATCCAGCCATAGGCGAGCTCTTCGACGACGCCGATGTAGGTGAGGAGATCGAGGCCGAGGCCGCCGTACTGCTCGGGGATCGTGATGCCGAAGAGCCCGAGCTCTTTCATCTGCTCGACGATGGCCTCAGGAAATGCGTCGGCGTGTTCCAGCTCGGACGCGACTGGCGCGACCTCGTTCGCGATGAAGCGGCGGACGGTCGCGACGAGCTCCTCGCGGACTTCGGG
>Ga0066388_100000471_pt1 | contig 18941 bp, 18 predicted proteins | sample PanSoiMetaGPlot6_FD_64539 | JGI IMG/M metagenome (GOLD analysis project Ga0066388, IMG submission 64539) | Tropical forest soil microbial communities from Panama analyzed to predict greenhouse gas emissions - Panama Soil - Plot 6 (Hybrid Assembly) | ecosystem: Environmental > Terrestrial >... | reverse complement strand
CGCACCATCGTCACGCTCTTGGCGATCGGCGCTGTTGCGGCCGGCGTTCTGCTCGCGAGCACGAAGGAAGCGGACAAGAAATCACCTAAGAAGGACTAAGCTGCGGATGGTGTGCCTGCCCTTGCCCGGGCTTGCACGCGCGTGCGAAAATCGACGCAATACAACAAGACGAAACGGCCGGACACGGCCGGGAAGCGCTTGCGGGAGCGTCGCGTATGCAAGAGCAAGCTGGGACAACGCGTCGGTCGGCGGCGGGCGTGTTGCACGGTCGCAAGATCATCGATGCGATCAAGGCAAGTGGCATTGAGTTCATTCCCTGTCTGCCTGATATCCACACCAGCGAAGGTCTGCTGCGCCCGCTCTGGCGCGAGCCCGGTCTGCGGATGATCCGGGTGTGCAAGGAGGATGAAGGGGTCGGGATCTGCGCGGGCCTGTCTTACTGCGACAAGCGCGCCCTGCTGCTCATGCAGTACACGGGACTGCTCGATTCGATCAACGCGGTCCGCGCGGTCGGCGTCGAATATGGGCTGCCGATCTGCATGATGGTCGGATTGCTCAACAAGGAGCCCGGCGTGGCGCCCGCCCAATCAAAGTCCTACGGCGTGCGCATCGTCGGTCCGATCCTCGACGCGATGGGGGTTGCGCACCATGTGATCGAAACCGATGCCGACGTCGGCGTGATCAGACCGGCGATCGACGACGCGTATGGGCACGGACATCCGGTTGTTCTATTTGTCGGCGGGAACGCGCTGCCATGACGATGCAACGCGATCAAGCCTTGCGCGTACTGGCGCGCCACGTGACCGACGACATTGTAGTGGCGGTCTACACGACGGCGTTCGACTGGATTGCGATTCGCAGTGGTCCGCTCAACTACATCGCGACCGGCGCTATGGGGCTTGGCTCTTCGCATGCGCTCGGATTGGCGCTCGGCCGTCCGGACAAGCGCGTCTTGGCGCTCGACGGCGACGGCAGTTTACTGATGAATCTCGGAACGCTGGTAACGATCGCTGAGGTTGCGCCCATGAACCTCATCCACTTCGTATTCGAAAACGGGACCTATGAGGCCAATGGGTCGCACCGGACGCCGGCGCGCAATCACGTGGATTTCTCCGCCTTGGCAGTCGCTGCGGGGTATCGCAGCTGCCACACGTTCGATGACCTAGTGACGTTTGCGAACGAGATCGGCTCCGTGCTAGGCGAGCCCGGTCCGGTCTTTATCACCATGAAGGTCGAGCCGGGCGCGTCGCCGAAGTTCGACTACGAACACATGCATAGCGCGCGCGTACGCGAAGAGTTCAAGGCCGCATTGGCCAGTCTGGCCTGAGCTTGCGTGGCAGCATCACCCGGAGAATTGCATGACGTCGATCAAATCGCCTTTGCTGGCGGCGGCACTCGCCCTGGCCACTGGCGCGGCCAATGCGCAGAGCGCGGCCGATTATCCGTCCGCTCCGGTCAAGATGATCATTCCGTTCGCGCCCGGCGGTGCGACCGACGTCGTTGCGCGCATCTTCGTGGACATTCTGTCGGCACGCTGGGGCGGCAAGTCGATCGTGATCGAGAACCGGCCCGGCGCCGGAACAGTGATCGGAAGCAATGCGATCGCCAAGGCGCTGCCCGATGGTTACACGATCGGCATGGTGGTCGGCTCATTCATGACCAACGCGGCGGTCAGTCAGAATCTACCGTACGACAGCGTCAAGGACTTCACCCCGCTGGGCATGGTAGCGATGCAGCCGATGGCGCTCGTCGCCAACAAGAATTTCCCGGCCAACACCGTCGCCGAGCTGATCGCATTGGCCCGGCAGAGCCCTGATGGTCTGCAGTTCACGTCGCCCGGCCCGCGCAGCTCGGGTCATCTGACCGGCGAACAGCTCGCGCTGCGGACCGGGGTCAAACTTCAGCACATATCCTACAGCGGGGGAGCCCCCGCGCTGACTGACGTCATAGCCAACCGAGTGCCGTTACTGTTTGACGTCTGGCATTCCGCCAAGCGTTATGTCGTTACCGGCGACCTCAAGTTGATCGCTGGTATCGGCGCCGAGCGCCTGCCGGATGCTCCGGACGTCCCGACCTTGGCCGAGACCTACCCGGGCTTCAACGTCGTGGCATGCCAGGCCGTCTACGGGCCCGCCAACATGCCAAAACCGATCGTCGACAAGCTCGCCGGCGATATCCGGGCGGTTGTGTTGTCCCCGGAATTTGCCGAAAGGACCAAGAGTCTCGGGATCGATCCCAGGCCGATGACGCCCGAGGAACTCGGTGCCTGGGTCCAAAGCGAGATCGTGCGCTGGCGCGGAATCGCCGAGGCCGCGAATCTCAAGGTCGAGTGATTACGCGGCCTTCACTGCTGCTGGCGCCGAACATAATCGCTTGATTGCTTCGATCATGGCGGACGGGTTCGCAACGCCCTTACCGGCGATGTCGAACGCGCTGCCATGCGCCACCGATGAGAACAAGATCGGCGTGCCGATGGTGAGCCCGGCCGTCGCATTGTGCGCTAAAAGCTTGGCGGTGATGTGCCCTTGGTCGTGCAGCATCACGATATAAGCGTCGCAGCCCTTTTTGTGAAACATGGTGTCAGCGCCGAACGGTCCCGATACATCGACGCCTTTGCGCGCTGCCTCGCCGATCGCCGGCGAAATGATCTCGATCTCCTCGCGACCGAACAGCCCGCCTTCGCCGGCGTGCGGGTTGAGCCCGCTTATATAGATTTTCGGCGACGCGACCCCGAGCTGGCGCAACGCCGTATCGGTTGCCGCGATCACCCGGGCGACGCGCTCGCGCGTGATCAGTGCCACCGCCTGCGCGACACCCACGTGCAGCGTCGTGTGCACGATACGCGTGTCGCCAAAACACAACATCAGAAACACGTCGTTCTTGTCGGTGCCGGTCTCGCGCGCCACGAAACTGGGATAGCCGTCGAACTCGATCCCGGCGGCGGCGATCGATGTTTCGTTCTGCGGCGCGGCGACGACCGCATCCACGTCGCCCGCAAGCGCTGCGCGCACCGCGCGGCGCGCACTCGCCAACGACGCCCGCCCGAATGCCGCGCCGTTCTCGCCGAACACAAAGTTCTTGATTTCCGGCATCGGCACGTCAAGCACCGCGAGGCCGGGCGCGGCCGCGTCCTTGAGGTCGCGGATGGGAACGAGCTTGGCGCTGATCTCGGCAGCCTGGGCATGGCGCACGATCACGTTGGCATCGCCGACCACGATCGGTTGGCAAATCGCCTGTACGGCGGGGTCAAGCGCCGCCTTCAGGCTGATTTCCGGGCCGATGCCGGCCGGATCTCCGGTCGCGATGGCAACTCGCGGTCGGGCCTTTGACATTTCGTGCTCCGCCACGTTTGATCACGTGCCAAAATGACATAAGACATCCGAGAGAGCGTGTGAAGTTACTTGCGACAATCATCGCGTTGCTGTTGTCCGCGGCGGTGTCCGCTGCGAACGCCGAGGACTGGCCGGCCCGGCCGGTGCGCATCATTGCGCCGTTTGCGCCGGGGGGAACCGCCGATACGCTCGGCCGGATCGCCGCTGAGCACCTGTCCGAATCGTTCAAGCAGCAATTCTTTGTCGAGAATCGCGCCGGCGCCGGCGGGGTCACAGCCTCGCTCGCGGTCGCCCGTATGGATCCGGACGGCTACAACTTCGTGGTTTCGGGCATTGCGACCCACGCCATTGCGCCGATCATCAATCCAAACACCGGCTACGACCCGGTCAACGATTTTACCCATGTGGCCTACTTCGGCGGTCCGCCGATCGTGTTCATCGTGCCGACTGCGCTCGGGGTGAAGTCGCTGTCGGAACTCGTCAACTACGCCAAGACGCGCAACGAGACGCTCACGTTCGCGTCGCCGGGGACCGGCACAAGTGGTCATCTGGTGGCCGAATATTTTGCCCAGAAGAGCGGCATTAGGATCGAACACGTTCCTTACCGTGGCGCAGCGCCCGGTGTGCTCGACGTGGTTGCTGGTCACTTGCGCTTCGGCTCGATGACCTGGACGACGGCCGCGGGTCAGATCGCGGCCGGCACAGTGGTTCCGCTGGCGGTGAGTGCGCCGGCGCGGCTTGCGGACTTCCCAGCGATTCCGACCTTCAAGGAAGCAGGCTACCCCGAACTGGTGAGCACGACCTGGTTCGCGCTGTCGGGGCCGGCGAGGGTGCCCAAGGATATTGTCGGAAAGATCAACGGTGAAGTGATCAAGGCGTTGGCGAAGCCGGACGTTCAGACCCGGCTCAAGGTGGAACAGGTATTGACGGAGCCGATGACGCCCGAGGAGCTCACTCAATTCGTGGCAGCCGAGTTTGCGCGTTGGCGGCCGGTGGCGGAGCAGATTCAACTCAAGGCGAACTAGCGTCGTGTAAGGCGGCGCAGTTGCAACGCGAAGCCCACTATCGCTTCCTGATCCGGAACACGATTGCGTCAGCGCTGCGCGAGGTGTCTTCGATTGCATCGCCGGTTTCGCGAATGAGATTGGGAATATCGATTTCGACCAAAGGGTCGGTACACTCGACGGTCAGGAGGTCGCCGGCGTGAAGCTTGGACAGCGCTTTGCGGGTACGCAGCGCCGGCAGTGGGCATTTGAGCCCGCGCAGATTGATGGTCGTGTCGGTCATCGCGCCTCGCTATCATCCTCGACCGGCGTCATCAATCAGTCCGTGCGGCTTGACCCCGCCCGCATCGCCTCGCCACATATGGTTATGGACGACGTTCGCCCTCCGACCCAGCGGATCGAACGGCTCACGCCGCTCGCGGATGTGCTGACCCGACTCGACGCTCTGTTGACGCCGATTGCGGCGACCGAACTGAGCGTGCGTGACGCCCTCGGCCGCGTGCTCGCTGCCGACGTCCATGCCGGCCCGCACCCGCCGGTGGCACTGGCGCTGCGCGACGGTTTTGCGGTTAGATCGGAGGAAACAGGCGACGCGGGTTCCTACGCGCCGGCGCCGCTGTCGCTCGCGACGAGGGTTGAGGTCGGCGCGCCGCTCCCGGCCGGTGCGGATGCGATAGCACCTCTCGATGCGGTCGACGATCGCGGGGATCCGGCGCAAGCCCTGGCGCCAGTTGCGCCGGGAGAGGGCGTCCTTGTGCAAGGGCAGGATGCCAATCCGGGTGAACCGCTGCTGCGCGCCGGCACGCTGCTGCGACACCTCGATCTGGTGTTTCTCGCAGCGCTTGGTGTGGCGCGGGTGTCGGTTCGCCAGCCAACAGTGCGTGTCGTCAGGGTTAGACAGGATCAGGTTGCGCAGGCGATCGCTTCAATGCTGATCGGCTCGATCGCAGCCAGCGCGCGCGTTCAAGTATCCGAAGGCTTGACTGACGCGACGTGGCGCCCGCATGCCGATCTGATCGTTGTGATCGGCGGCAGCGGCGGCGGCGAACGCGACGACAGCGTCCACGCGCTCGCGCGTGTCGGCAAGGTCATCGTCCATGGGGTCGGCTTGAGCCCTGGGGACACAACGGCATTCGGTTTGGTCGGTGCAGCGCCGGTGTTGGTTGTGCCGGGCCGGCTCGATTCAGCGCTTGCCGCCTGGCACGTCATCGGCACGCGCATTCTATGTCGTCTCGCCATGCGCACCGACGTGCCTCCGGCGAAGGGGGCGCGGCTCGCAAAAAAGATCGCCTCGACCGTCGGCCTTGCTGAGTTTGTTCCGGTGCGGGCCGAAGGCGACGTTGTTACACCGCTGGCATCGGGTTATCTGCCATGGCGTCTGCTTGCGCAGGCGACCGGTTACGTCCTGGTGCCGGCGCAGAGCGAGGGCTTTTCGGCTGGCGCGATTGTACCCATGGTGATGTTGTGAGCACCGTCAGCGGCATTCGCGCCGCCGCGGCCGATGTGCTGGCTGCTGTGCGTGCAGCGGCGCGCCAGGAACAATTTCTCGAGGTGGTGTCGCCCGAAGAGGCGCGCTTGCGCTTTGCAGCTCACGTTGATTTCACGCCACAGGCGAGCGAGAGCGTCACGCTCGGGGCCGCGCTCGGGCGCGTCCTCGCGGCGGACGTGACCGCACCGATCGACGTGCCGCCATTTGATCGCTCCGGCGTTGATGGTTTTGCGGTGCGGGCTGCCGATACGCTAGCGGCAAGTGAGGTTGCGCCGCGCCGGCTGACGCTCAACGCCGAAGTGATCGCCTGCGGCACGGCACCGCGAACCCAAGTGCGGCCCGGCACCGCCACCGCGATCGCAACCGGCGGCATGATCCCGCGCGGCGCCGACGCGGTCGTGATGATCGAGCACACCGAACTGATCGAAACCGCGCAGGGTCCGGCGGTTGACGTCCGGCGCGTCGCCGCGCCCGGACAGTTCGTCGGCTTTGCCGGAACCGACATCGCGCGCGGCGAGACAGTGCTGCGCAGAGGCACGCAGCTCACCTCGCGCGAGATCGGCATGCTGGCGGCCTGTGGGCTTGGCGCGGTCGAAGTGGTGCGCCGTCCCAAGGTCGCCGTCTTGGGAACGGGCGATGAACTGGTGCAACCAGGCGAGAATCTGCGCCCGGGCGCCGTCTATGATTCGAACAGTACGATCATCGCCGCCGCCGTCGCTGAAGCGGGCGGCGAGCCGGTCGCGTTCGGAGCCTATCCCGATGACGAAGCGGCGCTCGCCGCCGCACTGCGGCGCGCGCTCGCGACCTGCGATATCGTGCTGTTGTCCGGCGGCACCTCCAAGGGCGCCGGCGATCTTTCCTACCGAATCGTCTCACGGCTGGCACACGTTCTCGTGCACGGTGTCGCGCTCAAGCCGGGAAAGCCGCTCTGCCTCGCGGTCGAAAGCGACGCAAACAAACAATTCGGCAAGCCGATCGCCGTGTTGCCGGGCTTCCCGACTTCCGCGATCTTCACGTTCCATGCCTTTATTGCGCCGCTCATCCGCGCCCGCGCCGGTCTGCCGAAGGAAGCAGCGCAGAGCATGAGCGCCAGGGTTCCGGTCCGCGTTGCCTCCGAGCTCGGCCGGCAGGAATTCGTGCTGGTCGCACTGACGCCGGGGGGTGACGGCTTGACAGCGTTCCCGACCGGTAAGGGGTCGGGCTCAGTCACGGCGTTTTCGCAGGCCGACGGGTTTCTTGCGATCGACGCGCTCGCGACCGCGCTCGAGGCGGGGTCCGTCGCTGACGTGACGTTGATCGGCGCGCAGGCGCGGCTGCCCGATCTCGTCATCATGGGGAGCCATTGCGTCGCGCTTGACGTAGTGCTGTCGCGGCTCGCCGAGCAGGGGATTGCACCGCGCACCATCGCGGTCGGCAGCATGGGCGGCGTTGCCGCGATTGGGCGCGGCGAATGCGACATTGCGCCGGTGCATCTGCTCGATCCGGCGGGCGAGCAATATAATGTGCATCTCATCAAACCCGGTCTCGCGCTGGTACGCGGTTGGGAGCGCATGCAAGGCTTTGTGTTTCGAGCGGACGACGCGCGCTTCGCCGGCAAGACCGCCGAGGCGGCATTGCGGGCAGCGCTTGCTGATCCGACTTGCCTGATGGTCAACCGCAACGCCGGCGCCGGCACCCGCATTCTGATTGATCGCTTGCTCGCGGGGGCGCGGCCGCCTGGGTATGCCAATCAGCCGCGCTCGCACAACGCGGTCGCGGCCGCGGTGGCGCAATATCGGGCGGATTGGGGCGTCGCGATTGCGACGGTCGCCAAGATGTACGGGCTGGAATTCCTGCCGATCGCGCCCGAGCATTACGATTTCCTGCTTGCCGAGAACCGTCGGGATCGTCTGGCGGTGCAAGCCTTCCTGTCCGCGCTGCGCTCACCGGATGTGCGCGCCCGGATCGTGGCGCTCGGCATGCGGCCGAGCGACGAGGCCACATGAGGTGGCAGCAGCTGGCGCTGGCGTTGTTGCTCGCGCTCGGCCCCGGCGCCGCGCACGCGCAGATGCGAGGTCATGGCGGGCCGGTGCGCGCGCTTGCGGTCTCGCCCGATGGCAGGCGTGCCGTCTCCGGCAGCTTTGACACAACCATCATCCGCTGGTCCCTGGTCACCGACGCCGCCGAGCAGGTGCTGCGCTTTCATGAAGGCGCCGTGAACGCCGTGGTCTTGCTGCGCGACGGCGCGATCGCCAGCGCCGGAGAAGATCGCCGCATCGCGATCTGGCCGGTTGGTGCTGATCGGCCGGCGAAGGTTCTCGAGGGTCATGAAGCACCGATCGCTGGTCTCGCGGTCTCTCCCGATGGCGGCACGCTGGCGTCCGCGTCCTGGGATCGCACCGCGCGGGTCTGGCCGCTCATCGGTGGCGAACCGCGCGTGCTGCGCGGCCATCAGGACAACGTCAACGGCGTCGCGTTCCTGCCGGACGGGCGCGTGGTCAGCGCCGGCTACGACGCGACGCTGCGGATCTGGCCGTCCGGAGATGGCTCACCGCTTGTCGTGACGTTGCCGTCGCCGCTCAACGCCGTGGCGAGCGCTCCCGACGACGACATCATTACAGCCGGCGCGGACGGAAAGGTCTATGTGGTCGGCCCTGACGGCGAGCTGCGTGGCGCGGTCGGGACGCAACCAACACCGATCATTGCGCTCGCGGTATCGGATGATGGCGCGTTGATTGCCGCCGCCGGCATCCGCGGATCGGTTGCCATCGTGGATCGCCGCACGCGCACCCTCTTGCGTACGCTTGTTGGCCCCGGTCTCCCGGTCTGGTCGGTTGCGTTTCTGCCTGGCGGTCAAACGCTCCTCACCGGCGGAACCGATCGCGTGATCCGGCGCTGGAACGCTTCCACAGGCGATCCGATCGGCTCGGTTGCGCTCGGCGGCGCCGACGATCCGCTCGCCACCTATGCGGGCGATCACGGCGCCGAGGTGTTTCGCGCCTGCGTCGCCTGCCACACGCTCAGCGCGGATGCTGGCAATCGCGCCGGGCCGACGCTTAAGGGTTTGTTCGGCCGCCGGATCGCCAGCGTGCCGGGCTACAACTACTCGGTGCCGCTGAAACAGCTCGACATCATCTGGACGCCCGAAACCGTGTCAAAACTGTTCGAGCTTGGCCCTGCAACCTATACGCCCGGCACCAAGATGCCGGAACAGCGCATCAGCTCCGCCGAGGACCGCGAGGCGCTGGTGAAGTTTTTGGAGAAGGCGACGAAGTAGGATCGAGCCGATCCTACTCTTTTTGTTCGTCGCGCTCGCGCAGATAATCGTCGGTGGTGCGCGGCCTCGGCCGCGCCGGCGCGCCGTAGGGATCGAACTGTTGCGTGCTGACGACGGCGACGCGGCAGTCATCGCACATCTTCAACAACTCGACGCGCGACTGCGAGCCCTGATACATCCAGTGCTTGCCTTCGAGCTTCGCGATGACCCGATCGATCGAGCTTTTCACGCCGAACGGCTTGCCGCACCGAATGCAGGCAAACGGCTCTTCTTCCTTGAGGGTGCGCGCGATCGCCGTGGCGGCGCGGAAATCGAGCTGCGGCTTGAGCGTGATAACCTTCTCGGGGCAGGTCGCCTTGCAGAGCCCGCACTGCACGCAGGCATCCTCGGTGAAGCGCAACATGGGTCGCTCGGGGTTGTCCGAAAGCGCGCCGGTCGGGCAGGCCGAGACGCAGGCGAGGCAGAGCGTGCAACCCTGGACGTTGAGCTCGACGGCGCCGAACGGCGCGCCGTCCGGGAGGTCGATCACATCGACCGGCGCGGGCGCGACCCGCTGCAGCTCGCGCAGCGCAAGCCGCATCACGTCGCGCTTGCGGCCGACCGGACTGAAGCCTGCCGGTCGGGTGGCCGAGGCGACCGGTGAGACGTTACGCAATTGCGCGCCAAGTTCGTCGGGGTCGTCGGTCTCGATCGTGATGACCCGATTAGACCCAAAGCCCAGACCCGTGAGGATCTGCTCGGTCAACGCGACGGTTTGCCGCAAGCCCGCAACATCGTGGCGCGGACGCGCGCGTATCAGCAGTCGCACTGCGGACGCTCCGAACGCGAGGGCGGCAGCGATCGCCTCGATCCCGACCTGCGTGACCTCGTTGATCGCGAGCGGCAGCACGTTGGCCGGCAGGCCGTCGCCATGGCGTGCGAGCGCTTCGATCATCGCGCCCCCGTGATCCTCATCGTGCAGCAGCACAACGGGATCCGTTCCGCCGGCCTCGCGATAGACCGACAGCAGCACGCGCAGCTTGCGCATCAGCGCATCCGCAGGCGGCAACGCGTAGGCGGCGGCACCGGTCGGACAGGCGGCCGCGCATTGACCGCAGCCGGCGCACAGGTGCGGATCGATCTTCACCTGGTCGCCCGCGGGGGCGATTGCACCGGCCGGGCAAAGATCGAGACAACGATGACAGCCGATAATGTTTGAGCGCGAATGCGCGCACAGATCGGCCGAGAACTCGATTGCGCGCGGCTTGTCGAACGTGCCAACGAGGTCGCGCGCTTTAAGTACCGCGCGAAGGACGGCGGCGGGATCGCGCGGGTCGGCCCGCACATAGCCCTCGCGCAAGTCCGGTGCGGAGAACAACGGCGCGGTGCCCGTGAGATCGAGCACGATGTCGCAATGCGATGTCGCGCCGTCCTTTGCTTCGCCGAACGCGAACGCGGAACGTGAGCTCGGCAGCGGCGACGCATAATCGTCAACAACTAATTCAAAGGCGCCCAGATAGCCGGCGGCTTGCCGGATCGTCCCTCTGACGATCGGGAAGATCGTGACCCGCGGCGGAGTCAGCCCGTCGACGCGCGTCAACAGGACGGTCACGTCGAGGTGGTCGGCCAAAAGCTTGCCAGCTTCGATCGCGGCCTCACCGCTGCCATAGATCAGTACGACGCCTTCGCTGCTGAGCTGGACAAACTCCGGTTCGGGCGCCGGCTCGGCCGCCGCTGCCAGCAGCGCCGCCATCTTGGGTCCGACGGCCGCAGCACCTTTCGACCAGCCGGCCGTCTCGCGCACGTTGGCGAAGGTCACATCGGCGTCGCCTGCGACTTCGGTGAACAGCGGCGCTTCCTGGGTGCAGCTGACCGTGAGCGGTGCACCGGCCCCGACCTCCTTGCGGAAGCGGTTGAGTTCGGCCCGGCAAAGGTGACGCGCGGTCTCGACATTCGCCCGGCAAGCGCTGCGCACCCGTTCGGGGTCGAGCGGCATCGTGTCTTCGCACGAGCACAGGATGATCTTGCGCGGCTCGTCTGCCATGGAATCCGGTTATAATTGTTACAATTTAAAAGGACGAGACCGAGGAGACGAAATGCCGCCCGCCGGGGTGCTCGACCAAAGGCTCGATTTGCCGCCCGGCTTCCGGGAGGTCGCCCTGCGGGAGGCCGGGGATGCGTTCGCGCATGCGAAGGCGATCGCCGGCGAGGAGGGCGCCGGCACGGTGGTTCACGTTGGCCGCTTTGACCTTGCCGAATTCGCACTGGTGCTGGAGCCGGATGAGCCGCTGCGCACGGCCCGGCGGGCGCTTTATGCCGGGTCTGTGGCGCTGGGCGATGCACTTGCGGTGTTTGCGCCGCCCGAGCGGCCGGTGGAGTTCGTCTGGCCGGACACCGTCCAAGTCGACGGCGGCCTTGTCGGCGGGGTGCGGCTCGCCTGGCCGCGGGGCGCGGCCGAGGACGCGGTCCCCGACTGGCTGGTGTTTGGCGTCATGATCCGCACCGTCGCAATAGGGGAAACGGAACCCGGCCTGCGTCCGATTAGTGCCGCGCTCGATGAGGAAGGCTTTGATGATGTCGGCGCCGGGCGCCTGGCGGAGAGTTTTGCGCGCCACTTCATGGTCGCGCTCGACGCCTGGAAGGAGGCGGGCTTCGGCGTCGTGGCCAGAAACTACCTGGAGCGGCTCGCGCGCGAACCCGGCGTGCGGCGCGAGATTGACGACAACGGCGACCTGCTCATCCGGCGGACCCCGCCGGCGCCGGCGGAGCGGCTGGCGTTGCTGCCCAAGCTGGCGCGGCCGGCGTGGTTCGATCCAGCACGTGGGGGACCGCGCGCGTGAAGCTCCTTCGCACCATCAGGCTCGATCCGTCCGACACGTTCGTTTTTCATCGCGCGGCCGAGCCGGGCGAATGGGCGGTGTGCGGCACGTTCGCGTTCTGGGACACGGATCCGAGCACGCTGGAGGGCAAGGCCCGCGCGCAGTTCCGGGCGGGATTCCTCGGGCTCGAGACGCTCGGCTGGTCGACCCTGGTGCAGGTCGTGGAGGCGACGGAGGACGATCGTGCCGCCGAGGTCGAGACACTGGCGCGACAACTCTGCGATCATTTCGGCGCGCCGAACCTCGAACAGGCGCGTGCCGCGGCCGTGCAGGAGGTCGCATTCGCGGCGTCGCTCTGCGATCACCCGATCGACACACTCATCGCACTGCATCGCAGTGCCCAGGACGGCGAGATCCGTGAGCAGTTCCGGATCCTGCGTCCGCACGGCGGGCCGAAACCGTTGCGCGCGTTCTCGTTCCTCGTAGTGGAAGACGAAACCGAGCCGGGTGAAACCGTCGACCTGATGAAACTCGCCGAGGGAGAGCGCAAGTGAGAGACTTTTGGCTCTCGTGCGGGCATCACCTGCTTGATCGTCACGATGGCGGCGGCCTGGCGGTCACCGACGAATTCCTCAAGCTTTATCTGGCGCGCCCGGAACTCGCCCCGCCGCCCGATGCCTGCGTGGTGGAGCGCACCTTGCACGCCACGCTGCTGGCGGACCCGTGCCGGCCCATTGACGCAGCGGAGATCGCGGCGATCGCCGATGCCGACGCACGCGAGAATTATGAGTTGCTGGTTGCCTGGCGCGATCACCTGTCAAACCATCCGACGATCGAGGCGGCCTATCTGGCGTTGGTGCGTCAGGGCGCGGGCAAGACCCCGCCGCTGTTCCTTAATCAGCTGGTGCACGCGATCCTTCGCAATGCGCTGGACGGCTGCGACGATCCGTTCGTGCTGCGGGCCGCCGAACTCCTGTTCCGGGCCCAACGCGTGACTTCGCACGAGGGCGCGCTGCTCGCCGCCGACGAGGAACGCGTCACCGGTACGGCGCTTACCCCCATGTCGCCGCTTGTATCGATGCTCGGGCTGGAGCGCGCGGTTGACGTTGATGTTCTAAGTGAGGCCAACGCCGATACCTACTGGGAACGCAATGATGCTTTTGATATGGCGCTCGACCTCACCGCTGGTCGCCGCGGCCTTGCGTCGCTCGGCCGCGTGCTCGAGCGCTTCATCATGCACTTGCTGGGGGTCGCTGTTGCAATCGAGCCATTGATCGAGGCCAGCAATGTGCCCTTCACCTGGTACGTCGGACTGGACGCGGCCGGCACCAGGATCGGCGATGCCCTCTGGCATGGCGAAGCGCTCGACGAGGCGACGCGCGCCCGAATCGTCGGACTCTATCGGCTGACGTTCGTTGAGCCGGCGCTGGCAGAGCCGACGATCGGCAGCGATCCTGTGTACCTGATCATGGCGACGACGCCCGATCAGGTGTTGCGCGTGAAGCCGCAAAATCTTGTGGTCGGGCTTCCGATTCGACGCCTCGAGGCGGTGTCGTGAGCCGCCCGTCGCCACTGCAGCGCTTGCCGGTGGGTGTCGTGGTCGAGCGGCGGCGCGCGCAGAGTTCGTGGGTCGATTTCGTTTGGCGGCCCGTTGCAGCCTTGTTCGGTACGCCCGAAACGCAACCGTGGACGGTACTCGACCAAAATGCACAGGCGACGACATTTTATGCCGGTGCTGCAGAGGTCGCGCTGTTCGCGTCTGGAACCGGCCTCTACAGAGAGAATCTGGCCACCGGCGAGCCTTCGTTGTGGGTCGTGTTGCGGCCGACCGGAGTTGATCCGCCGTTCGATTTGCTGGCGGTGACCGCCGACCCGAGCGAGGGGGAAGCCTTTACGCAGGCAGGCAACGATTTGGTCGAGCCTGTACCGATGCCGTTGCCGATGCGCGAGGCGCTTGAAGCGTTCGTGAGGCAGCACCACGTCGATACCGCGTTCGTCAAACGCCGGCGCGATGAGGCCGATCCGGAAGCGCTTGCGCGTCGTGCGCCGGCCTCGAAGAGTGACTCCGATGAATGAGCGCGAGGGATTTCTGCAGCGCTGGTCGCGACGCAAGCGTGAGATCGCGCAGCCGTCGCCCGAGCAGGCGCCGGATCGCGGGGCGGCCGAACTGCCCGTACCGCCGGTCCCCGAGGACGCGACGCCGGTGACGACGGGGACGCCCGACGCGCTCACCGATCTCACGAAGCTCCCGCCGATCGAGTCCATTAGTGCCGCCACTGACATCCGGCCGTTCCTCGCGCCGGGCGTGCCGGTGGAATTGGCCCGAGCGGCACTTCGTCGCGCCTGGACCGCCGATCCATCGATCCGCGACTTCGTCGGGCTGGCGGAGAACCAGTGGGACTTCACTACACAGGGCGGGGCCCCCGGCTTCGGATCGCTTCCCGACACGGAAGAGGTCCGCCGGATGCTGGCGAAGGTCATCGGCGACGGTGAGCCTGAGCCGGCGAGGCCGGAATCCGCCGGTCAGGCGGACGCATCTGAGCCCGCACGTTCGGTCGCGGCGCTGTCCACGCCGCCCGCGGACGAGACGCCTGCACGCGCCGGGCCTCTCGACGATGAATCGATGGTGCACCGCAACGATAGCGATGCTGCGCCGCCGAACGAGGGCGCCGACGAGCACGCCGCGGCGCCGCGCCGCCACGGCAGCGCGCGGCCACGGTAAAACTTCATTCCCACAGGCCCGATAGCCCGCGACTATAGGATCATTGACCCGTTCTAAACTATCGGCCTACCTTCACGGCAATCGCGATCGTTTGCACTGGGGCGAATCGCGAAAACGAGAACCGGATGAGGGAAACGGGTCTGAGGGAAGCGATCCGCGCTGCCGGCGGCGTTCGCGCGCTTGCGCAGAAAATCGGCATTTCCCAACCATCGGTGTCGAACTGGACACGTGTGCCAGCGGATCGCGTGCGCGCGGTGGAAGCGATCACCGGCATACATCGCGCGGTGCTGCGCCCGGATTTGTTTGTCGAGGAGACGAGCGATCAGGACATCGACGGCGTCGATGCCGCGCGTGCGCAGGAATACGCGCTGCTGTCGGTGTTGCTGGCGCGCGCGCCCGATGCCGACTTGCTCGCGCGGCTTGCCCAGCTTCGCGGCGATCCGAGCCCGCTCGGACTGGCGCATGCGGCTCTCGCCGAGGCGGCCGCAGATGCGCAGGTCACGGACGTGGAGCGTGAGTTTTTCGACCTCTTCATCGGGATCGGGCGCGGCGAATTGCTGCCGTACGGATCCTATTATTTGACCGGTTTTCTACATGAACGCCCGCTCGCGCGATTGCGCGAGTTTTTGGCTAAGGTCGGTATCGAGCGTGTCTCCGGGCAAGCCGAACCGGAAGATCACGCCGCCATCCTCTGCGAAATCATGGCGGAATTGGCAAGCGGCAGGTTCGATGCCGAGCCGGGCACCGATCAGGAACTTTTCGAAAAGCACATCGCGCCCTGGATGGGGCGGTTCTTCGTCGACCTCGAACGCACCGAACATGCCAACCTCTACCGGCGAATTGGAACCCTGGGACGGGTGTTTGTGGAGATAGAGAGCGAGGCCTTCGCGTTGCCGTCGTAACGGCGCCGAAGCTCACGGGAGACACGGCCATGAAACAGTCGAGCAAGACGAGCGCCAAGGCGAAGTTGGACCGCCGCGACGTGCTTCGCGCGTTGGGCGCCGGCGCCGCCGCCACCGCAGCCGCACCGATCGCAGGCGAGGCGCAGGCCGAGACCTGGAACGAGGCCGAAAAGCAGAAGGCCCGCTACCGCTTATCGGCGCACATCAAGGAATTCTACCGGGTCAACCGCTATCCGGGCTGAGGGAGGCAATCGTGCTGATCAAGCGCAAAGAACGGGACATTCGCCGCCGTCCGCTCGCGGACCAAGTGTCGGCACCGAATGGCAGTCTCGACCGCCGCGCATTCCTGCGCCGTTCCGGGCTCACCGCCGGCGGTGTCGCCGCCATTGGAACCCTGCGGCTCGGCTCCGTGCGCAAGGCCGAGGCTGGACCGCCGCCGCCTGCGGGTGCGCAAGTTACCATCCGCAAGAGCATCTGTACTCACTGCGCGGTTGGCTGCACCGTCACGGCCGAGGTCGCCAACGGCGTCTGGATCGGACAGGAGCCGAGTTGGGACAGTCCGATCAATCGCGGCTCGCATTGTGCCAAGGGGGCGTCGGTACGCGAGTTGGTCCACAGCGAACGCCGCCTGCGTTATCCGATGAAGCTTGCGGGCGGCCAATGGGCGCGGGTTTCCTGGGACCAGGCGATCAACGAGATCGGCGACAAGCTGCTCGATATCCGTGCCAAGTCCGGCCCCGATTCGGTCTACTGGCTGGGGTCGGCGAAATTCACCAACGAAGGTTCTTATCTGTTTCGCAAGTTCGGCGCCTTCTGGGGCACCAATAACACCGATCACCAGGCGCGCATCTGCCATTCGACCACCGTCACCGGCGTAGCCAATACGTGGGGCTACGGCGCGATGACCAACAGCTTCAACGATATCCGCAATTCCAGAACCATGATCATCATGGGTGGAAACCCCGCGGAAGCTCACCCGGTGTCATTGCAGCACATTCTCGAGGGCCAGGAGCTCAATCGGTCGAATCTGATCGTCATCGATCCGCGCATGACGCGCACCGCTGCGCATGCCACCGAATACGTCCGTCTGCGGCCCGGCACCGATATCCCGGTGCTCTACGGCATGATGTGGCACATCGTAAAGAACGGCTGGGAGGATAAGGAATTCATCCGGCAACGCGTGTACGGGTTCGATGATGCCCGCAAGGAAATTGAGCGCTGGACGCCGCAAGAAGTGGAACGAGTCAGCGGCGTGCCGGGCGAACAGCTCAAGCGCGTCGCCCAGATGTTTGCGACGCAGAAGCCCGCGACCCTGATCTGGTGCATGGGCCAGACCCAGCACACAGTCGGCACCGCCAACGTGCGGGCGAGTTGCATGGCGCTGCTGCTCACCGGCAACGTCGGCAAATCCGGTACCGGCGCCAACATCTTCCGCGGCCATGACAACGTGCAGGGTGCGACCGATGTCGGCCTCGATATTGTGACGCTGCCGTTCTACTACGGCCTCGCCGAGGGCGCCTGGAAGCACTGGGGCCGCGTCTGGGAAGTCGACTACGACTATCTACAGTCGCGCTTCGACTCCAAGCAGATCATGGAAACGCCCGGGATCCCGCTCACGCGCTGGTTCGACGCGGTGCTGCTGCCGAAAGATCAGGTCGCCCAGAAGGACAATCTGCGAGCGATGTTCGTGCAGGGTCACGCCAGCAACTCAATCACGCGCATTCCGGAATCGATGAAAGCCCTGGAGAAGCTCGACCTGCTGGTCGTCGCCGATCCGCATCCCACAACTTGGGCCTCCCTGGCGGTCCAAGCCGGCCGCAAGGAGAATATGTATCTGCTGCCGGCCTGCACCCAGTTCGAAGCGCGCGGATCGCGCGTTGCATCGAACCGCTCGCTGCAATGGGGAGAGCAGATCGTCAAGCCGATCTTCGAGACCAAGGACGATCTCGAGATCATGTACCGGATGGCGACCAAGCTGGGTTTCGCCGACCGCATGTTCAAGAACATCAAAGTCGAGAACAATCTGCCGGTCGCCGAGGACATATTGCGCGAGATGAACCGGGGCAGCTGGTCGACCGGTTATTGCGGGCAATCACCGGAGCGTCTCAAGCTTCACATGGCAAACCAGAAGGACTTCGAACTGGTCAGCATGCGGGCGCTGTCAGGTCCCGCCAAGGGCGACTACTACGGACTGCCGTGGCCCTGCTGGGGTTCGCCCGAAGTCAAACATCCGGGGACGCCGCTCCTTTACAACACCAACCTGCACGTCATGGACGGCGGCGGAACTTTCCGCGCGCGCTTCGGCGTGGAGCGCAATGGCGTCACGCTGCTGGCCGAAGGGTCGTACTCGGTCGGCTCGGAAATTCAAGACGGCTATCCGGAGTTCACCTACGGAGTTCTCAAGAAGCTCGGCTGGGACAAGGATCTCACCGACGCCGAGACTGCGGTGATCACAAAGATAGGCGGCAATAACCCTGACGCGATTTCCTGGTCGACGGATCTCTCGGGCGGCATTCAGCGGGTCGCAATGAAGCACGGTTGCGTGCCATACGGGAACGCCAAGGGCCGCATGAACGCCTTTGGTCTGCCGGATCCAATCCCGGTGCATCGCGAGCCGATCTACACGCCGCGCGTCGATCTCGTTTCGCAATACCCGACGCTTGCCGACGCCAAGCAGTTCCGCCTGCCGAACATCGGCTTCTCGGTCCAGAAGGCGGCGGTAGACAAGGGCATCGCCAAGGACTTCCCGCTCATACTCTCGTCGGGTCGGTTGGTCGAATACGAAGGCGGCGGCGAAGAGACCCGCACGAATCCCTGGCTTGCTGAGTTGCAGCAGGACATGTTCGTCGAGATAAATCCGGCCGATGCAGCCGACCGCGGCATCAGAGACGGCGGCTGGGTCTGGGTGCTCGGTGCCGAGAACAGTTCGAGGGCTCGGGTCAAGGCCCTGGTCACACCGCGCGTCGGCAAGGGCGTCGCCTGGATGCCGTTCCACTTCGGCGGTTGGTTCCAGGGTCAGGATCTGCGCGGCAACTATCCAAAGGGCACCGATCCGATCGTGCTCGGCGAAAGCGCGAATACGATCACGACCTACGGATACGATCCGGCGACCGGGATGCAGGAGCCGAAAGTTACTCTCTGCCAGATCAAGGCGGCTTAAGGAGGCGGGACCATGGCTCGGATGAAATTTCTCTGCGACGCCGACCGCTGCATCGAATGCAACGCCTGCGTCACCGCCTGCAAGAACGAGAACGAGGTACCGTGGGGCATCAATCGCCGGCGCGTCGTCACGCTCGACGACGGCAAACCGGGCGAGCGCTCGGTGTCCATGGCATGTATGCACTGCACGGATGCCCCGTGCGCTGCCGTTTGCCCCGTGAACTGCTTCTTCACCACGGCCGACAGCGTGGTCCTGCACTCCAAGGACCTCTGCATCGG
>Ga0066388_100000470_pt1 | contig 18946 bp, 17 predicted proteins | sample PanSoiMetaGPlot6_FD_64539 | JGI IMG/M metagenome (GOLD analysis project Ga0066388, IMG submission 64539) | Tropical forest soil microbial communities from Panama analyzed to predict greenhouse gas emissions - Panama Soil - Plot 6 (Hybrid Assembly) | ecosystem: Environmental > Terrestrial >... | reverse complement strand
CCGTTCGTCCATAACAGAACTCTCCTTCCACGGCATCCACTCTTTGCCTCCTCTTGGGGACGCAAAAGTGTAACCTGTGTCTCAGGAACGTTCTGTTACCTATGTTTCAAGGCCAGACACAGACTAATTGGCACCCTCGGAGGGATTCGAACCCCCGACACCCGCCTTAAGACGGCGAAGAAGTGGGAAAATCAGGGAAACGACAAGAAACATTAAACCACCTAAAGTCCTTGCCTGAAGCGACTTTCGGGACTCGGGATGATTTGTCCATTTGGCCCTCTTGGCATGAGTTTTGATACAATTTACACTTACATTGCACTTACGGCCTTTTTGCGGCAGCTACGATCGCTCATCTTCGATGCAGAAAAATGGACGTTCTACTGAGCGCTATTCACCGGGTCAGGCACGATGGAAAAGCCAGAAAGCAGAATCGTTTCGAAAGATTCGACGCGGCGGGACAACTTCACGAATACCGCCGTCGGCCGGTTGAAGCCAGAGGCGAGTCCCTACGAGGTTTGGGATGCTGGCCTGATGGGTCTACTCATCCGAGTACAACCATCTGGCGTAATGACCTACTATTTGCAATACGCTCGGGGTAAGCGCGTACGAATCGGCCGGGCTGATGCCATAGTTCCAACGCAGGCGAGAGAAATCGCAAAGGGCATACTGGCTGAGCATTACAAGGGCGAAGATCCGATTGAAAAGCGTAAGCGCGTTCGAGCGGAGAACTATCTGCAATTCTTGGAAGACACCTATAAACCCTGGTTGCTGACGAGCTTGCGTCGAGGAAAAGAGACTTACGATAACCTGAGTAAAGGATTCCCTGAACTGCACAGTCTCAGTTTGAGCGAAATCACGCCATTGGTAATCGAGAAGTGGCGGCAGCGCAGAATTACTCAGGGCATATCGAAAGCGCGCATCAATCGCCAGATGAACGACCTGCGCGCGTGCCTGAACCGTGCCGTTCAATGGGGCGCTCTCAAGGTAAGTCCGTTTGAGAAAGTAAAGCCTTGCAAAATCGACAGTAGTCCCAAGGTCCGATACCTCAGCACCAAGGAAGAAACCAAGCTGCGTCAAGCATTGGATGAGCGAGAAGCAACACTTCGAGAGTCGAGGCAAAGCGCCAATCAGTGGAGAGCAGAGCGCGGCTACGAATTGTACGCAGAACTATCCGAGCGAGACTTTGCAGATCATCTGAAACCAGCAGTGCTGCTGTCACTCAATACCGGTTTGAGGGCAGGAGAGCTATTCGGGTTGAAGTGGTGCGACGTCAGCTTTGAACAGAAGAACATGACGGTGGTCGCGGAGACAGCGAAGGCCGGCAAGACTCGGCACATCCCCTTGAACGATGAAGCACTAGCAATACTCAAGCAATGGAAGCAACAGCCGGGTGTGAAGAGTGCTCAATACGTGTTTGCTGGCAGTAATGGAAAACCATTTCAGGACATGCGCACTTCTTGGGAGCGGGTCTTGAAGCTGGCAGAGATTGATAACTTTCGCTGGCACGACCTCCGGCACACGTTCGCAAGCAAGTTGGTAATGGCCGGTGTCGACCTGAACACTGTCCGCGAACTCCTGGGACATAGCAATTACGCAATGACGCTTCGCTATGCACATCTGGCACCGGAGCACAAAGCGCTGGCAGTCAGCAAACTCGTCTCATCCTAGCTTGCGTGTGTTTCGGCCGTACTGTACGGTTTGAGCGTTCAGAACCGAGATCACAGTTACCACCGTCTAGATCTTAACGTCTTAGCTTTTGCTTCTAATTCGCTTGCTTCGCCGTTGCGATCGTCCTTGCGAAGCAGTATTGCTTTGCCATGCATCGCTTGAATACAAAAGTCCCTAATGCTTTCTTGATTCGACTTGAACTCTTCCGAATCGTCATTCTGTACCATGACTTCCAGAGCATTTGTGAAGCACGATTCCGCCTCTGAATCGCGATTGTGCCTCAGATAGACTTGCCCCAAGACGGTTAACGACATGACCTTTTGCATCCACAACCCTGGACTCGAGCTGCAGTATTCTATCGACTTCTTCAGCTCTTGTTCGGCTTTCTGGTCGTCGCCATTCTTATAGTCCTCGTAACCCGTCCCAAAATGCCCTCCTGCTTGTAGTGCGGCTTCCATTCCTGGATAGAAGAGAGCAGGCGCTGTGAGCCAGATGATCACTGCACTGCTTACTAGGAGAACTCCAAATACGATCACCAAAGCCCCACGGTTCATGGGCGCCCAAGGAGAACCATTGCTTGCGTTGCGGAAAGCTTTCCAGCATCTATTGACCCCTCTAAGCGAGCCGAGAAGAAGGAACCCACTAATAAGCGCCGAAGCAGTGTCGTTGTCGCTCAGCGCGATCACTATTCCGTATATTGAAAACGGTACTAAGAAAACTGTGACGATGAAGAACCATAGCTGCAAGCCCTTCGGAAGGGCGGACAAGTTGCAGAAGAAGCAAACCGGAAGTGCTAGATATACCCAGACGGTAAAAATGTAAACAAACTCCCCGAAAAGGTCGAACTGGGACCAGGTGGCCGCCTTGTTTGCGAACTCTGGTACTGCGTACCACAACACAATGTATATTGGAATCAGCACGATTGGCAGCTCAAGCCAGTCGCTCCAAGTCAGCGTCCGTAGTTTGAACCAAGTCACCGAGTTGTCCTCCCAACGTTTAGCCATAATATCTATGCCCTGAAAGAGGCAGCGGCCTCGTAAGGAGTTCCAGCGATAATGTCAGTCAATGACGCTTCGCTACGCACACCTGGCACCGGAGCACAAAGCACTTGCCGTCAGCAAATTCGTTTCGTCTCAGGAATAATCACCGTGACCGATCTCTGTGCGGATCCTTTCGCGATAGCCACCAAGAGAGGGCCCGCTCCTCTTCGTCCTTTAGCACGACCCTGCCCGCCCGGTGTGCATCCCAAAGTCCCGGTCCCTTGGTGATTTGTGCGCAATTCCACAGTCAACGGACTCAAACACCCCGATATTATGTCTTCACTTCTTGGCAGGGGGGCAATTCGCACGGGGGTGTGAGTAATGAGCGACAAAATAGATTCTCAATCGCCGCTAGGACCAAACATTGAAAATTGGCTCTACGACGTTACCGGCTCGGTTGGAGACGAGACGGTCTGGTCAAGGATCTCGCGTGAGTGCAGCATGATTGCCGACGGGGCGAAATACGGTATCACTAATGGTATCCAACAAAGCTTACGAGATCCTGGCGATCTCGCTGTGAAGGCGGGAGTTGCGGCGCTTATTACTGTCCCGGCCTTCGCTCTTATGAGGATGCCGCCGCCATTTTGTTTTCTGCCAGAAGCGGCGACGGTGGCAAGCACGCTCGCCCTCATGTCTGAAGGCCAGCATCGGGTCGGAGACCTCGCCGGAGCTGTCAAAGATTACTGGAACAATCCGCAAAGACGATTAGATAACTGCGCGACGGTGTTCTCCTGTGGTGCGCCTTTGGTCATCGATGCTTTTGCGGCCGGTATGGGTTTCCGATTTGCGGCACCACGTATCGGAGCTTTTCTCAACGAAGCCGACATAACTCTTCAGTACTGGGGTCTTGCGCGTCCACGTAGTGCTTACATCCACCGCTCCAATATCACAAGGCGGTTCTGAAATATCCTGGACGGGTTATTTCGCGATATCACGAGTTTCACGCTCGGAAACTCGTGATATTGGTACGTAGCGCAAGTTTTCTTTCCCGGCCGGCCGCGGCGTTTAGAATCGGCACCATCAATATGACCGCTTGGCAAGGATTGCTGTCGGCACAAATGGCTTTCGCCTGCGTGACTCCCGTGGCCGAAAAAGGTCGAGGCGGCCGTCAACCACCCACCGGGTCGTGCCGGGCTGCCGAAAGCTAGGGACAGCTATGAAGATCATTAGGCCAAAATCTCCTAGAGAGATGATGGTTGTTACGCAGTCCCGCATCAACCAAGGTCAACCATGGCCGGAGAGCTGCCCGACAATGCGGAAAAACAGGCGCTGGCTACGCCTGGACAGCAATCCGGTCCATCTCTTAGCCGCAAGACTCAAGAGCTTTTTAATCCACTCACCGGTGCTCGAGCCACAGACGAGCCGGACGCTCTAGATTGTGGCAGCATGGCAAGCATCTACGCAGATGGGGCTGAGCTCAACCGTCAGCGAGAAACAGCCGAACCACGTACAGAACAAACCGGCGCAACGGTTTATGAGCAACCTGCAAAAGAAGCCGTCGAGCCGATGCCCCCATTGACTGACATAGACGGACTGGACGACGCCGGAAACATTATGATTCGCGATCCGGCTCATGGAACCAGATACGAAATGACACACAATGAATTTATGAAAGTCTGGACCGGAATCGCCGTGTTTAGAAAATGAGGAAACTGCAAAATGCTGACTATGCAACCATTGATGTTGATCGCTGAAGGACAAGACGCACAAGGCTTGCATCATTATCGAGTGCGATTCGACCAGTCGGGAACTGAGGTGGAATACAGTTTTACAGTGGACGATTCTGACATTGTGTGCGCAAAAGGCGAAGATGAATTCGTGAAAGCCACCTTCTGTGATCCGTTCGCGCCGGCGCTATATCAAGCAACACTCAAATTTCACAAAGCACGAGAGGTTGCAAGTGCGGCGCAGCAGGATATCGCAAAAAGCGCCTAGCAGTTCTAGTTGCGCTTGGTACCGAAACCTGTGACCATAATGCACTTATATTGCACTTACGGTTTTCATAATGGGTTCGGTCAAAACCCCGAAACCCTTGTGGAATTGGCACCCTCGGAGGGATTCGAACCCCCGACACCCGCCTTAGGACGGCGGTGTTCTATCCAGCTGAACTACGAGGGCAAAGCCGTTTGCTCATAAGTCTACCATCCCCTGGACTGTCCTTTGGCCAGCCTCCAGAACTTGCGGGCACCAACGAAAAGAACTATTCCTAACAGAATCGTTAGGCCGAAGTTTGTACAGTTGAAGGCCGTCTGCAAGCTCTCCGGTTGGTAGTCGAATTCCAAAAGGTGCGATCCGGCCCGCACAAAAACTGCCCGCTGAAGGGCATTTGCACGGTGTATATCGACGGGAAAGTTGTCGACACGGGCATTCCACCCCGGATAATAGTGATCAGCCAGAACAATCAACGAATCCTGCTCGGCTTTTACGGAAAGTGATACGTGCTCGGGCAAGTCTTCGAGAAACTTGACCCATGATCGTTCGAGTTCGTCTTTGTCAATCTCGCCTGGTTTGGGCGCGTAACCTAAGACGACATGCGGTTCGACCAGCGTTTTCTCGCCAGGATCGAAGCCGCTGCCGTCCGGGTGCGAGACCTGGTCCACGGCCGCCTGGTGGGACCCGACCAGAGTCCAGGCTCTGGCTACGTAGGCTCTAGGCAAGTACCCTTTCACTCTGTAGGCGCGCACATTCATAGCTCGATCTTCGAGAATCTTGTCGAACAGTTTGCTGCTTAGAAGCGGGATGTCTTGTGGGTTGCTACCGCTGCCAAAGCACTGAGTGAGCACGATTTCGGTTGAGGTCATCCGGCAGAAGGTTGACAGCGCCAAGTCATTGGCTGTACTGCTTGCAGAAGGCGTCGGCACCTGCTTGCCGGCCACTGCCACCGGTGCCGACTTGTTTCTCACAGCGTGATAGATTCTGCGGTAGTCGGAGGTAATTGCTGCTTCGTATCCGTAGGCCCCTGCCAGCTTTGCATCGACGTTCGTGTTCGGCAGCAATAGTTGCCGGCCGTACTGATAGAAGTAAGGCGTCTGCGAACCTAGCCCTTTGGCGTTGTAGGAGGCGGGGCAAACGAGGGGGTCGAAGTACAGCGGTAGCAGCCGCGTCTGTCCGCTGAACAAGCCGGTATTGGCCGGCAGCAGTTTGGCTAGCTGCTCGCGCACATAAGACTGCTTGGCGTAATAGCCGGCATCGGTACCCTGCCTGCCATAAGAGAATGCATGCCAGAGCAAGGTTGCCCCCGTTGCGATCAGCAAAAGAGTTGCCGTCGCCACGTTGGTCCATTTCCACCGTCTTGAAGCCCAGGCTCCCGCGCACATCGCCAGCCCCAGCGCGCCGGAGGTTAGTGCCGCACGCGCAATCAAGGCTTGACCGGTCACATACACGTCGGTCGGAAGCAGAGCCTGATTGGATGAATGTTGGACCAGCTTCATCAGCAGGTCCGGTGATAAGAAGAATGCCAGGCTGGCAGCGAGCAAGAGCGCCCAGCACGCCGCTGCTGCGGCAATCGCCCCTGCCGACAGCGACGACTGCAGAATGAGGCCTGTACCCCTGGCCGCCAGGATGGCCAGGCACCAGACCGGCAGGATCATCAATTTGATCGGATACCGAAACATGCTGAGCATCGGGACGGCGCCGAGCAGGGCCGGAAAGATGAACGTACGGTTGCCCAGAGTGGCGACGATGCCCACCAGCAGCGTCGCCAGGCATAGCGATCGCCAGCGCCACGAACGGTCCAGCGCTCCCCACAGGGCCAGCGTCAACACAACTGGTCCGACAAAAGCCGACGTCAGATACGGGAGGTATCCCGCCCGGCTCGAGGCCAGAGCTACGTACTTGCTGCCGCGAATATAGAGATCGCCCAGCGGCTGCGACACGCACAGGCACAGGAAGTCGTACCAGTTTGCGCTCCAGAGAAAAACCTCATTGGCGGTCATGCCTGCCGCTCGTGGTGACAGCGTCGCCCATTCTCGCACCGGCAAAACAGTGGGCATGGCAATTAGAGCAGCGGTCCCCAGCGAAAGCAGTCGCCAGAACAGAGCTCCGGCGGCCTGATTGCCGGCACGCATGTCGATGGCAAACGAGACTGCTACGTACAAACCCAGCAACAGCAGCACGAGACTATACAACTCCGGACGCCCGGAAGCGATGAGGAAAGACACCAGCAGTGATGTCAGTGCTGCAAAGAGTAAGTTGGTGTCATCACCGCCGCTCCTTATTCGCGCCAAACTCCACCAGCACAGGGGAGCCCATGCCGCCGTTGCCGGCAGCGAGTAATTGGCTTGAAATCCGGCCATGTATCCGCACAGCGCCAGAACCAGTCCGCAAAGCCAGGCTGCCGCAAAGTGCCAGCGCCAGAGCCTGACCACCAGATAGCCGCCCAGTCCGGCCAGCCATTGATGAACAATCAAGAGAATAGCCAATCCCCGATTGTATTCGATAGCGGCAAATATCCAGTTGGGTGGATAAAAAACGCCCGGTACCGGCAGGGCAATTTGCGCCATTCCACAGTAGCAGTAGGGATTCCACAAGGGCAGGCGGTTGTGTGCCAGAGCCTCGCCGATAAAGCGGCTGAAGGGTTCGTAGTAATAGGTGAGGTCGGATAGATAAAAGGACTTCTCGCCGCTCAGGAACGGGTAGTAGAACGCGATCAGCAGGCCTAAAAGCGTGAGCGAAAAACCGCCCAGGCTCCATGCCGCTAGTCGAGGCGGATCAACAGGCGCATCGGCAGCCACGAGCAGGCCCCTACTGCCCTTGAGACCCTGAACTGATGCCGGGCGGCGCCACCAGGGGCGAAATCGATTGACTCGACAGGCTCATTACCGGGCTGACGAATATGCTTCCCACCATGATGCCCAGCACGCATAAGGAAAGCGCGCATGCCGGCCAGAGCTGTGCTGCCGGCTGCGCTTGCTCGGGCTCGAGGGCCTGCACCTTTTCGGAAGGCTCGCCGACGATCATCTTGATGACGACCCGCGTGTAGTAGTACACGGCCGGAACGGAAGTGGCCAAAGCTACGCCCACTAGCAGCCAGCCAAGAAAAGAGTGCATCTCCACACCGGACCAGAAAACAAATACTTTGGCGAAGAAGCCGGCCGGCGGCAACGGCAACCCCGCCAGATTGAGCAGGCAGACAGCCATGCCCAGGGCCAGCCAGGGACGCTTGCGGAGCAGGCCGGAATAGTCGTTTATGTTGTCTGTGCCGAGTTGATTGTCGGCAATAATCGCGCCGGCAAAAGCACCGAGGTTCATCAGTCCATAGACGACGAGATAGAACATCATCGCCGACAGTCCGGAAGCGGTGTTAGCGACGAGGCCGATCAGGATGTAGCCCACGTGCGCGATCGCTGAATAGGCAAGCATTCTTTTGAAAGAATTCTGCGCCAGCGCAATGAGATTGCCGGTGATCATCGATGCCATAGCCAGAACAGCAAGCAGGATGCTCCAGTCGAGCACGGCGGCGGCAAACACGAAGGACAACAGACGGACAGCCACGACGAAGCCGCCAAGCTTCGAGCCGATGGAAAGGAATGCCGTCACCGGCGTGGGAGCGCCTTCGTAGACGTCAGGGGTCCACATGTGGAACGGGACCGTGGAGAGTTTAAAACCGACCGCGCTCAAGAGGAGAACCATGAGCAGAATCAGGACCATGGTCGGCTCTTGCATGCTGGGTGTGAGCTTGGCGTGAATGTCGTAGTAATTGGTAGAGCCTGTCAGACCATAGACGAACGACAGGCCATACAACAATGTGGCGGTGGTGGCCGCTGTCGACAGCAAATACTTCAGTGCTGCCTCATTGCTCTTGACGTCGCGCTTTTCAAAACCGGAGAGCAGCACGCACGACAGGCTGAGAGTCTCGAGCCCAACAAACAACATGATCAGATCCGTGGTGCCGGCCAGGAACATAACTGCCAGCACGGCGGTGAGCAAAATGGCGTAGAACTCACCGGTGTTGCTCCCGAGGCGGCGTTCGTAGCCCATTGTCATAAGCACGATGATAATCCCCACCAGGCAAGCCATAACTCCGAAGGCTACCGTCATCTTGTCTACGGTGTAGAGACCACCAAACAGCTTGGTGGGAAGCCGCCCGAATTGCTCTGCGAGTTTGACGATGGCAAAAGCCAGCCCGGCGATGCTCCAGATCGGTGTCCATTCTTTTGCTTTCGGCAAGAAAAGGTTCCAGAGGGCAGCCAGGATAATCGCTGCCACCAGGAAGAGCTCAGGCAACAGGAGTTCGATGGCGCTCAGGTACTCGCTAATGTTGCTCATTGATTGTTTGCTTCCTTCCTGGGACGGGCGAACTTGAGAACCAATTGCGGTTTGCCCGAGTGCCGGTGTCGACGAGATTAAATTTTACCGGCAGCCGGCAGTCCATCATTTAAAACTCTCCAATACGGAAACTTATGTACACACGATTTTCGACGCCGGATTACGCTGCTCCTGCAATCCATGCCACTTTGCATGACACTATTTCGCGATAACGAGTAAGATGGAGAGTGGGAAAGGACCATATTTGTGTGGAACATGAGTGACGATGCCTCCTCTCCCGGTGAGTTATCCGGGCTGCTTCCGTGTCTCCTCGCGCTCGAGGACGGTAAGACCTTTAGCGGTTACGCATTTGGAGCTACAGGAACAGCTGTGGGGGAAGCTGTTTTTAACACCAGCTTGACAGGCTACCAGGAGATTCTTACCGACCCCAGTTACGCCGGACAGATAGTGGCGCTTACCTATCCGGAGATAGGCAACTACGGAACAAACGAAGAAGATGTCGAGTCTGAGCGGATACACGCGCGAGGTCTCGTCGTTCGACACCTCAGCCGCAACTACAGCTCGTGGCGGGCCAAGGGGTCATTGTCCGATTTTCTAAAAGACAACGGTGTAATTGGTTTGACTGGCGTAGATACCCGTGCGATCACACGCCATATTCGCGATAAGGGAGCCATGCGATCAGCTATTTCTACAGAAATACTCAATGAAGAAGAGCTGGCTGCGCATGCTCGCTCGTCACCGGAGATGACAGGAGCAGATTTCACGAGTGAAGTTACCACCTCCCAGGCTTACCAGTTGGGCAATGGGGGAATAAAGGTGGCAGTGATAGACTTCGGAATCAAGCGCAATATCCTCAATAACCTGGTTGGCGCCGGATTGTCGCTGACAGTGTGGCCTGCCGATACTAGCGCCGAGGAGATTCTCGCCAGCCGGCCCGAAGGACTATTCCTTTCCAATGGCCCTGGTGACCCGGCTGCCTGCACGGGAGTTTTAGAACAACTTCCCAAGCTCATTGCTTCCAGGCTGCCTACATTCGGAATATGTTTGGGACACCAGCTCCTGTCTATTGCTCTAGGGGCCAAGACCTACAAACTCAAATTCGGACATCGCGGCGGCAATCAACCGGTCAAAGACCTGACAACCGGCAAGGTAGAGATTACCTGCCAGAACCATGGCTTTGCCGTAAACGCAGCCAGCATGCCGGATGACCTCGAGCTCACTCATGTGAATTTGAACGACAACAGCGTTGAGGGGTTTCGACACAGAAGCCTGCCTATCTTCTGTGTCCAGTACCACCCGGAGGCGAGCCCCGGCCCGCACGACTCGGCCTATTTGTTCGAGCGGTTCAGGCGCCTCATCGAGACTCAGAAGGAAAAGGTGACATAGCTGTGTACAAGCTAGCAATATTTGATTTTGATGGAACCCTCGTCGACTCAGCTCCCGGCATCATCGAGGTGATGGAGCAGGTCGTCGCAGAGTACGGGTTCAGCGAAGAGGTTTTGACAGAATGGCGGCAGCTAATCGGCGTGCCGCTGCCCAAACAGATGGAGATTATCTTTCCGGACAAGAAGGAGGCTTTTCACGAGACAATCGCCAACAGATATCGCGCCATATACGATACCAAGGCGATCCAGATCTGCCCGCCCTTCCCGGGTTTGTTGAACATGCTCGCGCGCTTGCAGGAAGCCGATGTGCGTATAACGATTGCCTCATCGAAGCGACGTAATCTCATCGAGACAGTGCTCGACTATCACCAGATTTCAGATTACTTCAGCTTGCTGGTGGGAGCGCAGGATGTGTCCAATCACAAACCGCATCCGGAGTCGGTCCACCACATAGTCAACAAATTCTCTGAGGCGCCGGACAATGTCGTGGTCATTGGTGATAGTAGTTTTGATCTCGAGATGGCGCGCAATGCGCAAGTCGATGGCATTGGCGTCACCACCGGAATTCACACCCGGGAAATCCTCGCGCAGGCCGACCCGCTGCATATTGTCGACGGACTGGAGGCGGTTCTGCCCCTCATCTTGAACGGCCGCATGACGTATTAAGGAACTCATGTCGATGTAGCGATCAGTGATTGCCGGGGAGCGCAGCGACCGCGGCCATCCAGGCTGCCAAGGTGTAGCTTGCATTCATCTGGCCGCGATTCTCAGATTTGTTGCGATCGCTCACAATGACGGCGGTTCTGCCTGGGTGTTATCAAGTGGTTGTGGCACCACGGGGCGTCATTCTGAGGAGGCGAGCCGACGGAGCATTTAGAGCAAAGCGGAGTGGCCATGCAATTGCGACGGGGCACTGCCGCATCGCCGCAGACCAAATTTTTTTCATTGAATTCCTGTACCAATTGGCAACCTCTGATCGTCTGGTATGATCAGGCGGTTGCAAGTCACATTACAACTGCTTAAATTCTGAGGGCATCACGGGTGAACGCTGAGTCGTCCCCAGGGCGCCGGTGGCGCCGCCCTCGAGTAAAGTGCCACCACATCTGCGAGAACAAGTATGCTTGGCAACAACATTGCACTATACAAATCCTTTGAATATCGGTCACCGGCCCTGGTTGGGATCTTGACTACCGTGATCGCCACCTGCTCTCTCCCGGCGTTGAGTGCCGAAACCACGGGATCGCCGGCCTCTGCCAAATCGGATACGGCCAGTCAGCAGCATCTTGATAAGTCTGCGGCCGAGAATGCCGATACCACCGCTGGTGCAACATCCGTCCCTTTGAAGACGCCAGCGGCGCAACAGCCTCTTGCGCCTTCGGCACCGGCCAAGACGCCACCGGCGCAGCCCACTGCCACTTCTGCTGAGAGCGTGCCGGCACCGGCGACAACCACTCAGCCGGCTGCCGCGCAACCCGCTCAAGGCGATCAGTCCGCGTCCGATACCACCAAAGCAGCCGCTTCCGTACAATCGGCCACTGCCGTACAGACGCCGGGGCGCAACCCGAGAGTCATTTGGAAACCAGGTTTGGAGCTGTCGGCGGGCACCGATGCAGAAGATCTGGTGCCGACCGACGATGTGGAGCTCGCCCGCAAACAAGTGGCAGCGTACCCGGACAACCCGGAAGCAGGCTTCATTCTGGCCGTGGCGCTCACCCGCACAAGTCATGTCGAGGAAGCATTGCAGGAAGTTCGCCGGGCCAGGAAGCTGGCTGAGGCCAAGGGCGGGCCCGCTTATTTCGACAAAATGATTGCTTCCTACGAGGAGATGGTTAAGCACCACCCCAAAGAAAATCGGGTGCGTTATGGCCTGGCGTGGGCCTATTACATGAAAGCCTACATGCTGGCCAAGGCCTCGCGGCGCGCAGCCAAAGTTGGCGCTGCCCAGACCGGAGCGCCTCCGGCGGCAGCGGCGCCCGAAGCCAAGAAACAGAACGTCTGGGAACTGGCGGCGGCGGCGGCAAACGGAAAAATGCCCGTCAATCCCCCCCATATCGAAGGTGCGCTCGCCAAGGCTGACCCGGCAGCCCATCCACAGATTAAGAAGTACTATGAACTTGCCCTCGGTAAGCTCAATGAACTGCTTGCTCAGAAGCCGGATGATGTTTGGGCCAGAGTGTACAGAGCATTCTTGAAAGCAGAATATACCGGCAACCTGGAAGAATCCATGCAAGAGTGGCAGGCTTGTCAAGCGCAGGCGCCCAACAATCCTGCTCCCTACTTCTTCTTGGGAGAGGCTTATCTGAAGCAAGGCAATCTCAAAGAATGTGTCAACAACATCTCTAAGGCGATAGCTCTGCGCGCGATCGGAAACTAGAAAGACTGAGATCCCTGTACATGCCAGCATTCCCACGCATACTCAATAAAGGAACTGTCAAGCTGTTGATTGCCTTGTGCATCCCGGCCGGAATAGGCTGGGCCTTTATGTATGCGCAGCGCGAAGCCAATCTGGAAGTTGACGAGTATCAAAGGGAACAGAAGGCCAATCCGACGGCTAAAGAGGTAACCGTTAACAATTACGAGCTCAAAGAGGTAGATGACACGAACCAGATTCGGTGGCAACTCCTGGCCAAGCAGGGCACGATCGAGCCGGGTCAGCAAGCCGTTGCCCTCGACGATGTGAAAGTCGAGTACTTCAACGGGCAAACCATGAAGATGCGATTAATTTCGCCGCACGGTGAAGCCAACGAATCGTCCCACCAGGTCAAGCTCACATCAGCCCACGGCCGGAAGGTGATCGCCGAGGGTGGCGAAGGAAAGGGCACGCTGCTAGCGGAAACCGTAGAATTAGACAAAAAAAATCAGTTCACGGCAACCGGTGGTGTTAACATCGTCTCCGAGGTAGCCAAGGTGACAGGGAATTCGGCGACTGGCGTCATCGGCAAAAATGGTATGCAGGATTTCAAGATTGTCGGCGGCACGCATGCCTCGATTCTGGTCAAGTAACTAGAAGGAATCAATGTTGAAGATCGGGAATCCATGGAGAGACGACTGCCGGGCCAACGGCGAGCGTTGCCGGCCGGGACCGCTGCTGGCAGTGAATGCGCTGGTGGCAATTGCCGTCGGTTTCACGAACGCCGGCTATGTTTGCGCGCAGAGTCCGACCGATGTGTCCGGACCGATCGACATTCAAGCAAACGAGCAAGAATTCGCTGGCGAGCAGGTCGTTGCCAAAGGGAACGTGCGGGTCGTTTACAAGGAAAGCGTTATCGTCGCTCCCCTGGCCACGCTTTTCCGCGATCCCGGCGGTAACCCGCAAAGAGCCGTCTTTACCGGGCACCCGCATCTGGTGCAGGGCACCAATTTGGTAGATGCCGATAAGCTGACGTTCGAGATCGCCAATCAGAAAGTGCTGGCGGAAGGGCACGCGCACTCGGAAGTCGTTTCGCAATCGTCCGATGACGGCGATGCAAACAAGGAGTCGTCCGCTCCGCAAACCCCCGGTGGTAAGGCGCCCGCTGCTACGGAAAAGATCATCACCGACTCCGATCGCCAGGAATACGACAAGTCCTGTGAGAAGTTTGAGGCGACAGGGCACGTGCGCGTGAAGCACGGAGATATCAATGTCTCCTCGGACAGGTTGCAGCTCGTTTACGGCGCCAACAGGAAGCCGGAAACGGCGGTGTTCACGGGAGGCGTGGTGGCAACGCAAGGATCGAATAAGACGACAGCGGACATCGTCACTTATTTTCTTTCCACCAAGCGACTGCAAGCATCCGGACACGTTAAATCACAAGTCATTCAGCAGAAGAAAGCCGATGGCTCTAAAAAGGGGGGCCCATTTTCGCAGCCTCCCGCCGTTAGCGCAGAACCGGTAGCGGTGCCCGGCAAAGCGCCCGCCACTGCTGATGCCACTGCCGGAGAGTCCAACGATCCGATCATCGTCACGTCGGACGCCCAGGACTACTGCCAGGATAACAATCGTATGACTGCCGAAGGCAACGTGCGCGTGTACTATCAGGATACCGTCGGCATGGGACCGAAAGTCATTCTCCTCCGCAATGACGAAGGCAAGGCGGACAAAGTGATCTTCACCGGCCGGTCCCAGGTATCACAACCTGGGCGCCGCTGGATTGCAGACAAAATCACGGTCACCGTTGCCGACAAGAAGGTGCTGGCTGAAGGCAATACGAAGGCGCTCATAATTCAAACACCAGGCAAGGCTCCGGCGCAACCGGTGATGCCAAGCACTCAGCTTGCCGGTAGGCAAAACACGATCAGTGCATCCAAGGTCGAGGCAACGCAATGACACTACTTGTCGAGCATATTCAGAAGAGCTATCACGGTCGCCGGGTAGTTGACGATGTCAGCTTCAGTGTCAGCGCCGGCGAAGTGGTCGGCCTTTTAGGCCGCAACGGTGCAGGCAAGACGACCTCCTTCGACATGGTGCTCGGGCTCGTCAAGCCGGAGAAGGGATCTATCAAGCTGGAAAACAAGGAGCTCAGCCGACTGCCGATTCACGCGCGCAGCCGCCTCGGAATTGGATATCTTCCTCAGGAAGCTTCGGTGTTTCGTAAGCTGTCTGTAACCGACAATATTAGGATGGTGCTGGAGCTGGCCGGATTCTCCCGCAGGGAGCAGGATGCCCGCATCAGGGATCTGCTGCAACAATTCGGATTGACGCATCTGGAACATGTTCTGGCCGTGCAACTGTCAGGCGGTGAAAGGCGGCGGCTAGAGATTGCCCGCTGCCTTTCTACCGGTCCGCGCTTCATCCTTCTCGACGAGCCTTTTACCGGAATCGACCCTATATCGATAGCGGACATTCAGGGACTGATCCGGCGCCTGAGAGACGAATGGGGACTCGGTGTGTTGCTGACCGACCACAATCCGAGAGCCACCCTCAAAATTACCGATCGGGCCTACCTGATTGACCACGGCAGAATCCTCGTTGCCGGCTCGTCGCACGAACTCGCTAACAGCACCCTGGCCAGAACCCAATATCTAGGTGAGGATTTCACTCTATGACCGTCGGTATCAAAATGCTCGATCGCTACATTGCCAACGAGTTCTGGCAACCGCTTTTGTTCGGCATTGGCATTGTGACCGGCGTGTGGTTTGGCGCGGATCAGCTCAAGACCATCTTCAACTTGATCATGAAAGCCGGCGTCCCGCTCAACCTGGCTCTCACCATTCTTGGATTGCACCTGCCCGAAATCATAGTGATGACCATTCCAATCGGGGTGCTGCTCGGAACATTGCTTGTCTTCAACCGATTGAGCGGCGACTCTGAAATCATTGCCTTGCGCACCAGCGGTGTGAGCTTCTACCGAATCATGGTCGCGCCCCTGGCATTTGGTATCGTCACCAGTATCGCCAGCTTCGGTATCAACGAGTGCATCGTGCCCATAGCAAATCGAACGACGAAAAAACTCGAGTTCCTGGCTCTCTATAAGAGCGAGTTGCCCACTGGTACCGGGCAATTCACTTACATGGAACGCGGGCGCGATCTGTCGATTGAAAGAATCTTTTACATTGGCTACGCTCAGGGCAAGGAGTTACAGAACGTTCTAATTCTCGATTTCAGCAGGAACAAGCTGGTGCAAATTGTCAGCGCTGCCTCCGGGCTGTGGAACCATGGGGAGTGGTTGCTCAGGAAAGGACGAACCTATGTCCTTGCCGGCGACAGTGACATTACGCGCATCCTTCAGTTCGATCAGCTCAAGATTCCAGCAGTCAACAACGTGCAGCAAGCTCTCGATACCGGTCGTGTGACACCCAAGCAGATGAACATGATAGAGCTGGCGCGGCACATAGACCTGCTTAAGGCCGGCAACTCGTGCGGCAACGATCTCCTCGTTCGTTTCTATCAGAAGTTCTCGCAACCGCTCGCTTGTTTGATCGTCGCTCTGGCCGGCGCTCCGCTCGGGCTGCTGGCAAGACGTTCGCGCAGCTACATCGGCTTGGTCTATTGCGCGGCCATCGTTTTCCTCTATTACGTGCTGCAATCGAGCTCGGGTGCTCTCGGTGAGGCCGGACGCCTGGATCCGCTCATCGCCGCCTGGTTGCCCAATATCACGATCGGCTCCCTCGGACTCGTCATCCTGTACTTCAAGTCGAGATAACCTTTCTAGGGGACTGGAGTTGAGCAACGACTCGGCAACTTCATGGTGGGAGCGTCACAGCAAGCGCTTTGTCAGCTCTTGTCTCATTGCCGTCCTGATTTTTGCCGCCATCAATCTGGCGGTGATGAGCGCCGGGCGCATTGCTGGTCGTTGCGTGGAGCAGGACCTGTCGCGGCAGACGGGCTCGGAGCCGCGTGACAAGAGCTTTACGGGCTGGAGCGCCAAGGCGTTCGTTGAGCTGGCCGAGGCTCCGGACATCGTCGTGTTCGGCAGCTCCCTGATGGGCAACGCGGTATCGGCTGCCGATGCGCACAAGCTACAGCAAGACCTGGATGCCGCGGTTTACCGCCGCTGTGCGTGTCTGGAGGACGGACTGGCTCAACGCCTCGGTACTGACGTGCGCGCGTTCAATTGGTCTGTGCCTGGCGAAATGATTTCGGACATGTACATGATCAACAAAGCGTTTTTCAAGGGCAGGCTCAAGCCGAAGATGATTGTTATGGAGGTTGCGCCGCGCGACTTCAACGACAATCTGCTGCCGTTCGCGGGCTCAACTGAGCTGTTTCGCTTCTTCGGCAAGTACGTCGAACTCGAAGATCTGTCAGACGACGCGTTCCCGGACTTGTTAGCCAGACTGGAGTACGAATTCGACAAGGTGGTGCCGTTGCGCAGCTATCGCTTTGAGGGATTCCGCGAGCCGGAGATCGAAGACAAGACCAAACCGGTTCCCAAGGCTGGAGAAAGCATGATTCCCATCCTCGGTGGCATGTTTTCGGTTGGCGCCGTCCACCGCGGACAATGGGTGATGCCGCCTAATTTGCCGCTTGCCTTCTCCGACAACACCAGGGAATACAGAAAACGCTTCCACGTTGCCAAGCCACCACTCTATGACGTGGAAATGAAGTTCTTTGATCGGCTGCTGGGACAACTAGAAGACTCAGGAATCAAGGTTGCCGTGGTCGGCATGCCCACACTGTCGCTTAACCGCCGCCTCTTACCTGATACGTTCTGGACAGAGTGGAGAGCTGACGTCACCAAAGTCTGCGCGAAACACCAGACGATGTTCGTCGATATCACCGATAGCCCGAAGTTCGACCTCAGTGATTACCTGGACACCGTGCACATGAATGCAAACGGTGGTGCCAAATTGTTCGACCTGATTGCCGACGCCATTGCCAAACGACCCGAATTGTCCGCGCTACTAGAGGAGCCGGTCAAGAAAACCAGTATCGCCGGTAAGGGCACCATTCCGCATTGATTGCCTTGCGCACCGGCGGTGGCTAATGGCCGGTGCGCCGTGCTGCGCCCGTGTCTTCAACCCGGCTTGCGCGTGACCAGGAACAACGTGCCGCCTGCCGGGAATGACAATCCCAGTTTGATGACAAACAGTTCGATTGCCAGCACGGTTTCGAGGAGCGCGCCCACCAGTCCCTTGATCTGCAGTTCCGACATGATTGAGCCGCGCCGTGTCACATAGCGTTGCCACAATCTAGATGCGAGCATCAATGGCATCAGCGTTGAGACAAAGGACGTAACTCTGATCACCGAAAATCCTGCCTTTTGCACCTTTGTCACCAGATCATGCCGCTCATATCTTCGGTAATGATGGGCGACGTCGTCGGATGGGCTCCACAGGATGGCGTGCTGCGGCACAGTGATCAGTAGTGTTCCTCCGGGCCTAAGCGCCTTAAAAATTTGATTGAGGACCAATTGATCGTCGTCGATGTGTTCTAAAACATCGAATGTTCCCACCGTATCAAAGCGCTGTTTGAAGGGGATGTTCTTGGCGTCGAGCTCGATCAGATTTGCGTCAGGCAATCTTTCCTTCGCATACGATAATCCCTCTGCGAAAAGCTCTGTGCCATGTATCTCCCATTGAGGATGGTGTTCAGCAATCGCCGACAAAACGAAGCCAGTACCGCAGCCGATTTCCATAAAGCTTCTCGTCTTTGGCGCATACTTGCCGAGCGCCCAGAGGATCAGCTTATTGCGGGCCTTGAACCAGAAGCTCGCTGCTTCCGCGGCTGCCAGCTCGCTAAAGCATTGGGGATCAAATCCAACTCTTGGCGGTGCTATGGTCTCAGTTTGCATGCCTTCTGACCTTACGTAATTTTCTGTCAGCGGCAAAGTCGATCAGTCATCGGCTTTGCGGAAGTTCAGCGGTGAGGATGGTTTCCGGGTTCGGAGCTGGTGCAGGTAAGAACTTACGCGCCCATTCACCGGCGCCTTTGCGCAACGCCTCGTCGACGACGGCTTTCATGTTGTACTGCCGAACGACCGCTTCGGCGCGCATGGTGTCGGTATCCAATATAACGGCGCAGGCGCACCCGTAAGAGGAGGTGTCGCGAGACTGCCCGACTGAACCCGGGTTGACCAATGCCGGACGTTTGCCCATTCGCGTAAGCGGGCGATGTGTTTGGCCGAAGGCGAGCAAATCATATTCGAAGTCGTCGAGCTTGGCTAA
>Ga0066388_100000466_pt1 | contig 18974 bp, 12 predicted proteins | sample PanSoiMetaGPlot6_FD_64539 | JGI IMG/M metagenome (GOLD analysis project Ga0066388, IMG submission 64539) | Tropical forest soil microbial communities from Panama analyzed to predict greenhouse gas emissions - Panama Soil - Plot 6 (Hybrid Assembly) | ecosystem: Environmental > Terrestrial >... | reverse complement strand
GGGGAGGCAGTGCAATACCGTACCGTCCGGCGCCAGGATGAACATCTGGAGATTGTGGGGTCCGGCACCGTTGGTTGTCTTGATTGCCTGGCCGTTCGGCTCATGAAGCCTAGAGACCCCTGCGTACGGCTCGCCTGAGATGTCGCGCACCCCACAGACGAAGTAGGATTTGAGCGTGGAAAAGGCAGGTTCTTGAGAGAGCGACACGGCTCTCAGGCTGTTGCCAGCGCTTCAAGTTGCGCCATCAATCTGCCCAAGCATTTGCACCCAGAAAATCAGCTTGCCTTCACGCTCTGCATCCCTCTGGGCGTCAGCGAGCTGGTGATACCAGTGGATCTCCGAAGTGAGCCGGGAAACTCGCTGTTGGCTTTCATAGCTGGGGACAACTCTTTGAGCTGATGCTGGCGGGGTCTGCCCGGCAATAACAGCAGCGCCCAGACAAAGCACGATTGCAAGCAGGCTGCTTTTCATGGAACTCCCTCCGCGTTTCCGGGGCCTTAAGGCCACGTCTACTCGTAAAACGTGAGAGTCGTGTAAAAAGTTCAAGTACAAAGATTAACTTTGGCTTCTTGCCTGCCGAACCGCGGCAATAGATCTACTCCGGGGCTGAAGCCGCCTCCAGGCTGGCCTTGAATCAGCTACCAGCCGATCAACTTTCACTAGTAAGGCTTCCAAACGGTCTGTACACCGTTAATCGAGCGGTTGGACAACGCCCCGGAAAAATAATGTGCGCCGGGAGCAGCAAGGGATTTTTTCCTCTCGCACGTCTAATTCTGGTCGTCAGTGTGTAGATACTGCTGCCGCACTACTGTGCGCTTACCAAAGGCCGCCACGCAAGGAGTCCTGCATGGCTTCGCTAGAACCCAGTCTCAGCCCCCAGAACGACCAGCCATTCCCGGCTGCCGCGCTCAACGATACGCTTGGCTCTTTGCTCGGGCAACCAGTAAGATCGCAGGACATTCCCACCACTAAGCCAGGCAGCCAGAATCTTGACACCGGTAGAATTATCGAGGAGCTGTCCAAATCCCCAGACCTGCAGAAACTGGCAGGCATCCTGGCGGGCAGGCCGGTTCCAGAGCCGTCCCACAAGGCCGGTTCGCCCCAGCACCTCGAGTTTACGCCTCTGCCTGAGCTGAACGCACAGCCTGAGCGCCCAGACATTCGTGGCAATCCAGATGGCTCGCAAATAGAAGTTCATGACGGGCGCGTGAGCACTATTACCTATGCTGACGGGCACAGCCGGTCTTTCGCTTACGACGACAACGGCTTGCCGGTGACGGAGGTTACACCAGACGGCATTACCTGGACGCGTAAGCCTGGCGCTGACGAATGGACATCCAGTCAGGGACAGAGCCGCAGCGGCAAGCTGATTGTAACCGCCGAGGGTGGGGCCGTCTTCGAGCGGCTCGACGGTGTCAGGGAGCTTCACACAACGGACGGCAAGGATCGGCTGATTCAACCGGACCTCGCCAGCAGCGATCTGAAGCCGCTCTTCCAGAAGAACTTCAGCCGCCTGGATAAGGATGGAGACGGCGTCGTCACCTTTGACGAAATCAATGCCGCCGTTGCGGACAAGTCATTTACCGGTCAGGATGCACAGATGGTGGCTGCCCTCAAGGCAAGCTATAAGGAGATCGAGCGCCTGCACGACCTGAGCGTCAAAGATGTGGTGCTGACTTCGCTCCTGCCCGAAACCGCCCTGCTCGCCGATCGAGATCACGGCATCAGCATGAACGAAATGCTCAAGTTTGACGAGCTGCAGCGCAAGGTAAGGGCCGAATCGAACCGTATTGCCAGCCTTGAGTGCTTCAGGCAGAGCTCCTTCGCTCGTGTTGATGCGGATGGAAATGGCTTCATTACCAAAGAGGAGATTGAGGGAGCACTGTCCGACAGGAGGACAACGGAAGCGGACCGCCAGGCTCTGGAGCTGATGCGCAGCCGGTTCGATGCCATTCAGAGCGCCAGCAATGATGAGTGGGGGCCGGAGCGAAGCGGCATCACTCGCCAGGACTTAGATGAATACGTCAAGCAGTTCCGCCAGTCCAAGGAAGCGAAGCTGGTCGCTGACGTTGATTTCACCTTCAGCACTGCCCGAGACAAGGTCCAGGAGGCAAATCGAGAGCTGTACGCGGACAAAGTAAACCCGCTGGCCAGCATTAAACCGGAGGCGGTAAAGCAGGGCCGCTCCGGCGATTGCTACCTGATGAGCGCCGTGGCATCGCTGGCAAAGGCCAACCCGCAGGCGATCAGGGATATGATCTGCGACAACCACGACGGCTCGTTTACCGTCACCTTCCCCGGTGCGCCGGCGGAACCGGTCACCATTCCGGCACCGACGGAGCAGGAGCTTGCTCTTTATGGAACCGGCGGCCAGTACGGCACCTGGCCTGCCGTGCTGGAAAAGGCATACGGTCAGTATCGCAACGATCACAAATGGTTCTTTCAAAGCAAGCGCTCACCATCTGAAGGCGGCGATGGTGGGGCCTCGCTCAAAGAGGGGCTTAATATGCTCACCGGCAAAAGCGCAGACCAGAGTTTTGTCATGCTCTGCAGCCAGTCCGAGCTCGATCAGAAGCTTCAGCAAGCTGTGCGGGACGGGCGGCCGGTCACAGCAGGTACGGCGCGGAGCGTCAGCGGCACCCTCGGCATCGATGACAACACAACGGCAGACGGCTTGCCCAGAGGTCATGCCTACAGCATCATCGGATATGACCCGCAAACCGAGAAGGTCCTCGTGCGCAACCCCTGGGGACACGGAGAGCCACGCCGGGCCGACGGTACTGCCAAAGATGGAACTGATGATGGTGTCTTTGAGATGACACTCGAGGAGTTCAAGTCCAACTTCACCACCATCGCCTACAGCGGCTAGCCGGGGCAGCCATTCCAGGCGGCAGCCCCAACTGTCTCAAGCCCAGGCACGACACTGCTACCGTTGTGAAACTGACGATATCCGCTAACTAACGGTTTCCAGAGCGCCGTTGAGCCGCCGGTTTCCCTGATGCCTGAAAGGCCTTGTGCCTCTCAATCTGCGAAAGGATGCGCAGGGCGGCGACAGCCGCGCCGAAGCCGTTGTCTATGTTCATGACGCAGATCCCGGCCGCGCAGCTGTTCAGCATGGTAAGCAACGCCGCCAGCCCCTCAAAGCTTGCCCCGTAACCAACAGAAGTGGGCACAGCGATGACCGGTCCGGACAACAGGCCACCGACGACGCTGGGCAGGGCCCCGTCCATTCCAGCAACGACGATGGTGGCGGCAGCCGCGCGCAGCGTCTCCATATTTCCCAGAAGCCGGTGAATTCCCGCTACCCCTACGTCGTAGAGTCGGCTTACCGGCACGGCGGAGGCGGTCAGCATCACAGCAGCTTCCTCAGCCACCGGCAGGTCAGCGGTGCCGGCTGCCACAACCGCTACTGCAGCTGCGCCCTCCCTGGGAGCAGGCGGTTGACCCCAGACTATCATCCGTGCCTCGGCCTGGTAGCTGGCAGCAGGCGATAACGAGAGCACCGACTGGGCAAGAGCCGGCTCGGCCCGCGTCGCCAAGATCACATCATGGTTGGCCTTCAGTTCGCTGGCGATCTGGAAAATCTGCTCGGCGGTCTTCCCCGGACAAAAGATCACCTCCGGGATGCCCTGACGAAGCGCGCGATGCGAGTCGATCTTGGCAAATTCGAGCTCCTGATAGGGCAGGTCTCTCAACTGCCCGAGGGCATCGTCTGTGGATAATGTCCGCTCAGCGACGCGAGTGAGAATCTCCAGCAACCGATTACGATCCACCCTCTGTTCTCCCCATCTTGCCAAACCGGTTTCCGGAGCCAGCTCTATACCCCTGCATGTCGAGCAGCACCTGCCTGTATCCGATCTCCTGCAGTTGAGCCGTGACAGCAGCCATCAACTGCGGATCGGAGCTAAGGCGAGGCAGCTCCAACTGGTCAAGTTCAATCCTGGCCGTGTCGTTCTCGTGCCGGACCCTCACCTGACGAAAGCCTAATGAATGCAGGCAGCGCTCGGCCCGCTCTACCCGGGAGAGAAGCTCGCTTGTGATCGGCTGCAAGGTGGGAAAGCGGGAAGAAAGACAGGCAGCCTGTGGTCGATCCCAGGACGGTAGCCCGGCCTGGCGAGCAAGAAAGCGAATCTCATCTTTGGTCAACCCAGCATCCTGCAATGGGCTCAGCACCTTGTGCTCACGTGCTGCCTTGTGGCCCGGGCGAAAGTCCTGAAGGTCATCCACGTTAGCTCCATAGGCTATGTGCTGGATGTTCTGGGTGCGGGCCAGGTCGTCAAGCTCGGTAAACAGCGTCTTCTTGCAGTGATAGCAGCGCATCGCATCATTACGCCTGTATTCGGGCAGCTCGACCTCAGCGGTGCGCACCTCAATTAGCTGCCAATGAAACTGGTCGGCCTGCTTGCGCGCTGCCTCGAGCTCCTCCCGGGCAAGGCTGGGAGAGATAGCAATTACAATTCTGGCCTTGCTGCCCAGCACTTTGCGCGCGTAAAAGGAGAGCAAGGAGCTATCAACGCCGCCAGAGTAGGCGACAATGACGCTACCCATCCTGGTGAGGGCGTTAATCAGGTCCCGTTCTTTGTTCCGGGTTACCGCGGGATCGATCTGAGCATCTGTCATAAGCCGGGTTGTTCGGATCCTGCCGCTCTGCCGATCTCAGAATACATGATCGTCAGCCCACTGCTCTGCCCGAAACAAGGAAATCCTTCATTTCCTTACATAAGCTGTGCCGGTGAGGTGATAAGCGGTCCGCTGCCAGCGCCGCCCAGCCAGGCCGGCTAGCTGGCGCTCTTCTGCTTGAGGAGCGCACCGCCGACCAGCGATTCCAGGCAGCTTCGTATTGATTGCTCATCGTCCAGCTGGGCTGCTTGAAATAGAGTACTGAGCCCGAGTGAAAGCTGATCCCGATCAATTAGTTGCGGCTTGCCGACAAAGATTTTCTCGTACCTCGTCTTGGTAAGCCCTTCCTCCGCGGTCAAAAGCTCCTCATAAAGCTTCTCTCCGGGTCTCAGGCCGACGTAGCGGATCTCGATGTCTTGTCCTGGACGCAGCCCGGAGAGCTTGATTAGATCGTGGGCAAGATCGGCAATCTTGACCGGGTCGCCCATGTCCAGCAAGAAGATCTCGCCGCCCGCACCGAGCGCACCGGCCTGGATGATCAGCTGCACGGCCTCCGGAATTAACATGAAATAGCGAGTGGCCTCGGGGTGGGTCACCGTCAGCGGCCCGCCAGCGGCGATCTGCTGTCGCCAGATCGGCAGGACCGAGCCCCGGCTGTCAAGCACGTTCCCGAAGCGCACTGCCACGTACTTTGTACTGGCCCGGCGGGCCAGATCCTGCACAACCAGCTCGGCAATTCGCTTGGTAGCGCCCATCACCGAGCTTGGGTTGACAGCTTTGTCGCTGGAGACCAAAACGAAAGTTTCCACGCCACGCTCCGCCGCCAGCTCGGCTACGTTTCGCGTGCCACCGATGTTGTTCGTCACAGCCTCTGAGACGTTATCCTCCATAAGCGGCACGTGTTTGTGGGCCGCGGCATGGAAGACAACCTGAGGTCTGTGTTTCTGGAAGATGTTGACCATCCTTGTCTGGTCGCGCACGTCAGCAATAATCGGAACGACCTTGACCGGCTCTGGCCGTCGCTCTAACTCCTGGCAGATCGAGAATATGCTGTTCTCACCCTTGCCAAGCAGCAATAATTCCCTGGGCTGAAATCTCAGAACTTGCCGGCACAGCTCGCTGCCGATGGAGCCACCGGCCCCGGTGACAAGCACGCAGCGGCCCTCTATGTATCCGGCAATGGACGCCGAGTCAAGCTCGACCGGCTCGCGTCCGAGCAGATCAGCCAGTGACACCTCGCGCAACTGACTGATTGAAACCCGACCATTGATCAGCTCGAAAAGACCGGGAAGAATCCGTGTCTCTACCTCAGCCGAACGGCACATGTCGACAATACGCCTGATCTCCGCGGGCGGGGCGGAAGGCATAGCGATTATAACCTGATCGATAAACAGGTCCTCGACCAGGCGTTGCAAATCGGCAGTGGTACCAAATACGGTGAACTGGCCGATCCGCTGATGGACCTTGTGCGGATCGTCGTCAAGCAAGCCGACTAGATCGACTCCCAGATCCGGCCGTTGAGACAACTCTTTGGCAACCATCTGTCCGGCATCGCCGGCGCCAACCAGAAGCGCCCTGCGCATGACTGGCTGACGCCAGTGCCGCCGCTGATCGTGCTCGGTTTGCAGCCTTCGCAGGACGCGAGGGCCGGCCAGAAGCAGAAAAGCCAGCCCTGCTTCGATGAAAATGATTCCGTAAGAGAGCTGGTTGGAGTCTATCGAGATCCAGTGAGCAGCCCGGACAATCATGAACAGCGTGGTAACCGTCGCTATCGACAGGCCGAGCTCGACTACCTCAGCGAGCCCGGTGTAGCGCCAGAGCCGCCGATATACACCATAAAGCCAGTTAGCTGCGAGGCGCAGAACAACCAGTGCTGGTGCAAGGATCAGCAGCTGATGGGAGTAAGTCGGGCTCAAACGCCCGTCAAAGCGAATTAAATAGGCACCGATAATCGCCAGGGAAAGCAGGGCGGCATCGAAGACCACCTGCAATACGCGCTTCCAGCGTATTCGGAAGGGGAAAAGCCGGCCCTCGGGCCGTTCTTCTCGGTTTTGCCCCGGTGACGGCATAACGTTTACAGAATCTGGTGGCGCTGAATCAGGAGAAGGCACTGAATGGGATGGCTCCGAGAAGTCAAGCCGACCTATCTTAGCTTGGACAGCGGTCGCATACAAGCGCGCATGATCCATCTAAGTTCTTTAATTCTTCTTTGAGCAATCTTAACCAGCGCCAAGCTCAGGCCTGCGGAAGCGGCCCACCACCCTTACTGATCCAGTTCCTCACCTGCTCAGGAGGTAGGCTGAGCAAGCGAGCTGCCCCCTGCACAGCTTGCTCGTGGGTCATGTCTAAGGCCAACAGCTGCTGGTAGCGCTGGACCGCCAGCCGCTTCAGCGGATTGCCCTCGATGTGGCTGGTAGCAGCAAGGATGAGGACAGTGCAAGTGACAAGGCCGATAACAAGAACGGCCAAAGCCGGCAGCAGTCGAAGAGTGTCCAGATTCAGCGGCGACCTGGAGACCACAAAATGCATGGCGACCTGGAAAATCACAAAGGCGAGGACGATGATCCAGGGAGAGATTCCGAACGATTCGGCTGGATTTGGATCGCGCTTTTCGTGAAAGATCCGGTGGGTGCGCACAAGCGACCCTCCCGGGCTAATCTTCTTTTCCTGGAAGAAATTGAGGTAGGCACCGACCAGACCGGTGGTCAAGAGCCCTGGACCCACATACCTGATGGCAGTACCTGCCCCGGTCTCCTGTCCCAGAATCAGCCATCCTCCAAACATGGAGAGCAGCACCAGCAGGAGATAGCGAAGAGGGCCGAGGCGAGTCTCCAGTGTGGAACCGAAGACCATGATGAAGTAACAATTTCCAAAGAAATGCCAGAAGTTGTACTGGCAGACCGTTGCCCAGAACATCATCAACAAGTTTGATGGCAGGCTATTCTGCCCTGAGGCAAACAAGGACGGGCTGAACGAGTGCATTTTCACCCACAGCATGCCGTGGACCGAGAGCTCGTACATTGACCACAGGCAGAGGACTAGCAAGCCAAAGGTGATAACCGGCGCGGCCGGCGATATTTGCTGTTCAGCCCTCTTAATAATCGGCACAGACATCTTAGAGGTTAATATACATTTACCTGTCCAGCACGTCAAAGCCTTTTCGGCCGCGAGCATCTTCTCTGAAATGCCAAGAGGCTCCAGGTTTGCCGGCTGGGGCTGCTGATCGAGGTCCAGGGCGAGCCGGTGCAGCCACGAGAGCTAAACAACTATGTTAACAAGACGGTCGGGCACCACGATCACTTTCCGAATGGATTGATCGTTTACCTTGCCTTGGATGCGCACGTCGTCAAGGGCAAGTCGCTCAGCCTCTTGATTGCCCAGCCCTCGCGGTGCCGTTATCTTGGAGACAATTTTGCCGTTGACCTGCAACACCAGCTCAATTTCGTCATCGACTGTCAGCGCTTGCACGTAGGCCGGCCACCTGGCGATGTGGATCGAGTCCTGGGCGCTCACCGCACAGCCCAGCATCTGCCACAGCTCCTCAGTGATGTGTGGGGCCATGGGCGCCAGCAGCAAAAGCAGGCTTTTCAGCGCGGAGGAGACAAGCTCTTTCTCCTTATCTGTCAGGTTTAGAGTCTCGTTTGCTGTTTTCTCGCTCACATATTTATAGAGCCCATTGACCAGCTCCATGCAACGAGCGATGGCTGTGTTGAAGCTAAAATTGGCCGGGCTCAGGTCGTTGGAGACCGCCTTGATTGTCTTGTGAACCAGTTTCAGCAAGATCTTGCCAGCCCGATCAAGACCCGCGTCCTCTTTAAGGTGCGCTTTCGGATTTATCTGGCCCTGCTCGACCAGATCTGCCACCAGGCGCCATATGCGTCCAAGGAAACGGAACTGTCCGACAGCACCCTCTTCTGACCACTCGAGCTCCTGCTCCGGCGGTGCGGCAAACAGCGTAAAGAGTCTGGCCGCATCGGCACCGTACTTCCGGAAGAAATCGGTTGTGCCGACAACGTTCCCGCGGGATTTGGACATCTTCTCAATGCGCCCGGAGGTGGGTGAGAGCTTGGTTACCATGCCCTGGGAGAGAAGATTGGCAAACGGCTCGCTGCAATCCACCAGGCCAAGTCCGCTGATTGCCTTGGTGAAGAAGCGAGCATAAAGCAGGTGCAGAATCGCATGCTCGACCCCACCCACATACTGATCGACCGGCATCCAGTAATTTACCTTGTCCAGGTCGAAAGGTGACTCCTCATTCTGAGCATCGGCGTACCTGAGGAAATACCAGCTTGAGTCGATGAATGTATCCATCGTGTCCGTCTCACGGCAAGCCTCCTTTCCGCAGGACGGGCAGGCGGAGTTTACCCACGCCTCAAGGCGTGTCAGCGGCGAGCCACCTTCACCTGTGAATTCAACCCCTTCAATTGGAAGCTCCACCGGTAGCCGATCTTCGGGCACCGGTACAACGCCGCATCGCTCGCAATGGACGAGCGGGATGGGACAGCCCCAGTACCGCTGGCGGCTAATCAGCCAGTCCCGAAGCCGGTATTGAATTCGCCGGGCGCCAGCCTGGTTCTCGCTGGCCCATTGAACCATCTTCTCCTTAGCGAATTCACTGTTCATTCCATTGAAGTTGCCGGAATTGATCATAATTCCGGGCTCCAGGTAAGCTTCCCCGAGCTCGCCGGAAGGATTGCCGGATGGCGATATGACCTCCCTGATCGGCAGCCCGAACGCTTTGGCAAAAAGAAAGTCTCGCTCGTCATGGGCTGGTACTCCCATGACCGCTCCCGTGCCATAGCTCATCAGCACATAGTCTGAAATCCAGACCGGAACAAGGTCTCCGTTGAATGGGTTGACGACATGACTGCCGGTGGGCACACCTGTCTTTTGCTTCTCGGTGACCAGCCGCTCAAGCTCGGTCTTATGGCTGGCCCGCTCAATGTAGGCTTCCACCTGCGGCCGGCAGTCGTCTGTGATCAGCTCCTTCACCAGTGGGTGCTCCGGTGCCAGGACCAGATAGCTCACACCAAATACGGTATCGGGCCGGGTGGTGAAGACAGTTATTTGCAGATTTGGCTTGCTCTCAACGGTGAAGTGGAGCTCTGCTCCCTCCGACCTGCCGATCCAATTGCGCTGCATGATCTTCACACGTTCCGGCCAGCCCTCGAGCGTGTCCAGGTCCTCAAGCAGGGCATCCACAAAAGCGGTAATCTTCAGGAACCACTGGCTCATCTGCCGCTGAACGACTTCCTGTTCCGGGTGGCGCCAGCAGGTACCGTCTTCCACCTGCTCGTTGGCCAGCACCGTCTGACATTGCGGGCACCAGTTTACGGGCGCTTCCTTCCGGTAGGCCAGACCGGCTTTGTAAAGTTGCAGGAACAGCCACTGTGTCCAGCGATAATAGCTCGGCTCACTGGTGGTGACCTCCCTGGACCAGTCGTAGCTTGTGCCCAGCTTCTTGAGCTGCTCATCGCGCATGAACTTGATGTTCTGGTTGGTCCACCGTCCAGGATGCATTTTGCGCGCGCTGGCAGCGTTTTCTGCGGGCAGGCCGAAGGCGTCCCAACCCATCGGATTAAGGACGTTAAAACCCTGCATGCGGCGCTGGCGGCTGATCACATCTGAAATCGTATAGACCCGCATATGGCCCATGTGCAGGTCGCCCGATGGGTAGGGAAACATGACCAGGGAGTAATACTTGGGCCGGGAGTCGCCGTCAACGGCGCGGTAGATTCCCGTCTTCTCCCAGTGCTGTTGCCACTTCGCTTCGATGTCTTGCGGGTTGTATTGGCTGGCCATGTACGGCGAGGACCTCTGGGGGGCAAATCAGGATCTTAGCTCAGCGCTTATGGCCCGGCAAGCGAGAAAGGCGGTCATGCTAAGATTCTTACCTGCCTGAGGGCATCCGAAAAGCGCTGTCTCCCACACCATCAGGCGATCGGGGTAAAGCCAGCGGCGACTTCGAGCGGTTAACGGACCGCGGTTTCGCCCAGTCATTCCGCCGGGAGGAAGGGGATCAAATGACGCAACCGAAGGTGGGTACGCCGGCCGCGCTAATTCCCCCTGCCGTCTTAGCAGAGGCCGGGGAGCTGGCTCGCGGCGCCGAGGTTTTGCCGGATGGCGCAACAGGGCTGGCTCGCAAGCTTCTGGAGGTGCAGAAGGCCGGGCGCAAGCTGAGGGTCAAGCTGGGCATCGACCCGACCTCAACCGATCTGCACCTGGGGCATGCGGTTGTCTTTCGCAAGCTGAGGCGATTTCAGGAATTTGGTCACCAGGTGGTTTTGATCATCGGCGGTTTCACCGCCCAGATTGGTGACCCATCCGGTCGTAACACTACCCGGCCGCCGCTTACTGCCGAGCAGGTGGCCGCCAACGCCGAGACCTACCTGAACCAGATGGGGATCATTCTGGACCTGGAAAAGACAGAGGTGGTGAACAATGCTTCCTGGCTAGCTCCGCTGGACCTTAACCAGCTAATCAAGCTGGCCAGCCGGGTCACCGCTAACCAGCTCCTGGCCAAGGAAGGCTTTGGGGACAGGCTGGAGAAGCAGTTGCCGGTTGGGTTCCACGAGCTCTTTTATCCGCTCTTGCAGGGTTATGACTCAGTGGCCATCCAGGCCGACGTGGAGCTGGGCGGAACCGATCAGCGCTTCAATATCCTCCAGGGAAGGGAGCTGCAGCCTCATTACGGGCTGGAGCCTCAGATCGCCCTTCTCCTGCCACTCCTGGAAGGCACGGATGGCGTACAGAAAATGTCCAAGTCCTACAACAACTATATTGGTCTGAAGGAGTCGCCCGCTGACATGTTTGGCAAGTGCATGCGCATACCGGACGAACTCATACTCAAATATTTTGAGTTGGCAACGACGCTTTCCGGACAGGAAGTTGATCAAATCAAGGCAGCGCTCAATAGCGGCGGCAATCCCAAGCAGGCTAAAGAGCAGCTAGCTCACCAGATCGTCGCGCAATACCATAATCTTGAGGCTGCCGAGCGGGCTCAGGAAGAGTGGAGGCGGGTGCACAGCCAGCGGTTGATTCCCGAGGATCTGCCGCTGCACACCGTGCAGGCGCCAACGCAGCTGTTCCGCCTGATTCACGAAGCAAAGCTGGCGGGCAGCACTAGCGAGGCTAAACGCTTGGTACAGGAAGGTGCAGTCAGGGTGGATGGCGATCAGGTCACGGATCCGCTTCAGGAAGTGCCGGTTCCGGAGCCGGCCGGAGTCGTGCTGCAGGTAGGCAGGCGGAAGTTCGTCCGTCTGGTGCCGACTCGGTAGGCCTCATTTAGCGGCGCCGTTCGCCTGGATTGCAAAATGATCGTTAGGAGTCCGTGCCCAGTCCTATCCCTAGATTAGACTTGGGTATCGCGGTAGTCCAAACTTTGCCCGGTCCACGCGCAGCAGATTAACCAGAGAGGATCTTCCATGATTAGCGTCGCCACCCAGCCCCTGGCCGAGACCCGCAAGCCAAAAGTAGAGCTCCGCAGGCAGTTTGTGAACTTTGCTGTGTACAAGGTGGATCCGATCTGGCGCCGGCTGCCGGCCGAGGAGCGCGAACGGGGCAAAGAAGAGTTCGAGCGAGTAATCAACCGTTTTGCCGATGAAAAGCGCTGCCAGGTTCTGACTTATACGACGATGGGCATGCGGGCAGACGGCGAGATCATGCTGTGGATCATCGCTTATGACCTGGAGGCCATCCAGGAGCTGGCCACCGCTCTAGCTAAGACCAGCCTCGGGCAGTACCTGTTTCGCAGCCATTCCTTCCTCTCAATGACGAAACGCTCAATGTACATGGATCGATTCAATCCGGAGCATGCGGAGGATCGCCTCCATCTTGTCCCGGGCAAGCACAAGTACTTCTTTGTCTATCCATTCATAAAGAAGCGCGACTGGTATCTGCTTTCGATGCAGGAGCGCCAGGAGATGATGGACGAGCACATCAAGATTGGCAACAAATACCCGTCAGTGAAGCTAAATACGACATACTCGTTCGGGCTCGATGATCAGGAGTTTGTGGTGGCGTTCGAGACCGACGTCCCTTCAGACTTCCTCGATCTTGTGCAGGAGCTTCGGGAATCCAAGGTGAGCATGTACACACTCCGCGACACGCCAATCCTGACTTGTATCTCGAAGAGCGTGCGGGAAATGCTGGATAGCCTGGGCGGCTGATCGCGACCAAGATTACCGGGTTCGCAGTCCAAGCAGCGGCCGGTTCAGACGTTATGATTCCGGACTTTGCTGCGCTATCGTGAGCGGACAAAGCCACTCTGGTGCTGCCCGGATCCGGACCTGACCGACGGTACAATATCATTAACAAGCACTTGAGCTAACGGGCGTCTGGCACATGCTGAGGAGGTGGCTGGCAATGACTGACAAGCCGGATTATCGGGAGCTATCCAAGGAAAAGGGGGATCGTGACCAGGACTCAACCCTGAACTCTTCAGACCATGCTCAGCACCGGAGGTTCCTCCAGGAGGACAAGGTAAAAGCTGAGCGAAAAACTCATGAAATGGTTAACAAGGGACAAATTCCCGCGATCGAGCTTGACCCTGGCAGAGTGCATTACGCGTCCGATGGCTGGAAGGAGACCCACTGGAAGGACGGCACTCTGCGGGTGGAGACGCCGGACGGTACAGGTTACGTGGCAAAGCGTGATGCGGCTGGGGCTGAGACCTTACACGGTTGGGGACCGGCAGCGAACGACAACTATACCTATACGAAGTATCCAGACGGTTCAGCTAGAGTAGACGAGGGAGATGGGAGCGGTTTCACGATCAAGGCTGATGGACAGGCTCAAGCCTGGGGGCCCGCAGGCCTTGACCAGGCTGCCCAGACAAGCCCGGAGCACCTGAAGCTTATGCAGCTAAGGTTGTCCGGATTCGATCAGCATCTGCGGACCATCAAATTGCTTGAGCGTACGCGGGGGGTTGCAGAGCGAGTGGAGGATATCGAAAAGAAGGCGACCGACCGCAAAGACAACCGTAAGTAAGTAGGATTGCCAGCTCTCCTACCAGTCGCTGGTAAACGGTCACTTTCAGCCCAGACCCTGTCAAGTCTGGGAGCTCTCCTCTGATCGTCCAGTGCTGTCTCGAAGGCTCGATTAACTACCATCAGCCGAAGCGTCCTTTCACCTTCAAAGACAGAGTATCAAGCAGGCTGTAAGATGGCCGTGTTTTCCGGTCATTGGAGCGGTCATGTCGCTATCGCCATCCTCTCAAGAGCTGCCCTGGGAACTGGTGGAGCGCAATAAGCCGCTCCGGGCTGATGTTCATCTGCTCGGAAATCTCCTGGGTGAGACGATCCGGCGCTTCGATGGGGAAGAGGTATTTAACCGGGTCGAAGAGTTCAGACGGCTGTGCAAGGCGATACATGAGCAGCCTGACCCGCAACTCAAGCAGGAGCTGTCAGATCTGATCAAGAGCCTTGATCTGGACACAGCCACGAAGGTAATCAAGTCATTCCTAATCTTCTTTGACTTGATCAACATCGCCGAGCAAAATCACCGTCTAAGGCGCCGGGCGCAGCATGAGTCAGCGGCAGTGATTGCGCACCAGCCCGGGTCGCTGTCCGAGCTGTTCGATCGGCTCGACCGTGAAAACGGGCCTGCCCAGCAGGTGAGCGAGATCCTCGACGACCTGGACATTCAGGTCGTCTTCACCGCTCATCCCACCGAGATCACCCGCCGGACCGTACTTCTCAAACAGCTGGAGATTGCTAAGTATCTTTTCCTCAAGGATCATCCGCCGCTGACCCGGCGTGAGCAAAGAGCGATTGAGGATGGTCTGAGAGGCGTGGTGGAGGCGTTGTGGCTCACCGACCACGTCATCTATTTCAAGCCCTCGGTTATGGACGAGGTCCGGTATGGCCTCTACCACTTCGAAAACGTGGTAATTGACGCCGTTCTCGAGGTTCACGGGGCGCTCAAGGAGCGCTGCCGGAAACTGCAAGGTAAAGGCAAGGACTTGCTCCTGTCGCCGAAGCGCTTTATAACCTTTGGTTCCTGGATGGGTGGCGACCGGGATGGCAACCCGTTCGTGACACCGGAGATTACCGTTCAAACGCTGGATCATCAGCGCCTGGTGATCCTCCGCAGATACCTCACAGAGGTGGAGAATCTCTTCAATCAGCTCAGCCACTCGGATAACTGGGTGAGGCCGGGTGAGGAGCTGGCGTGCTCGCTCGCTGAGGAGACTGAGGCGATGCCCAAGCTCGGCGCCAACCTGGTCAGTCGCTATCAATTCGAGCCGTTTCGAAGAAAGCTGCTGTTTATCAAGGAGAAGCTGAAAAACACTCTGGATCGCCGAGCTGATCGTGATCAACTGAGTGATGACCCTAGATCGATTTATACGAACCCAGCCGATTTCCGGTCGGATGTGGAGCTTTTGGTCAGCTCTCTCGGCCAAGCTGGATGCAGCTCCAGCCTGGCTGGCGCGGAGCGCCTGCTGGACACCATCGACATCTTTGGCTTCCATCTGGCTAAGCTGGACGTTCGCCAGCACAGCGAGCGGCACACCAGAGCGCTGGACGAGGTCACCCGAAGGCTCGGCGTTCAACCGGGCGGCTACTCCACGCTCCCGGAGAACGAGCGCCTGCAGTGGCTCGTTCGCGAGCTCGAGTCACAACGCCCGCTCTTTCCTGCAGATCTGAAATTCAGTGAGGAGACAAACGACACCATCCAGGTCTTTCGCACCATGGCTTACCTGCAGGCTGAGTTCGGCTCGCCAGCTCTCGATACCTACATCGTCAGCATGACGACCAGTGCCAGCGATCTTCTGTCGATCCTGCTCTTTGCCAAGGACTGTGGCCTTTATGATCCGGCAAACTATCCAGAGCGGACAATCAGCGTCGTGCCGCTGTTCGAGACGATTGAGGACCTGAGAAGGGCGCCATCGATCTTTCAGGCATTGATCGCACAGCCGGTTTACAGGCGCTACTTGAGCCATCGGAAGGAGCTGCAGGAGGTGATGGTCGGATATTCGGATAGCGGCAAGAGCGGGGGGATCGTTACCTCGAACTGGGAGCTGTACAAGGCCCAGAAGCAGCTTGTCGAGCTTGCCGCCGGCGCTGGTCTTAAGTTGAGACTCTTTCACGGTCGCGGTGGCACCATAGGCCGGGGCGGTGGTCCCACCCACCGGGCAATCCTGGCTGAGCCACCAGGCACGGTGGCTGGTCGCATCAAACTTACCGAACAGGGTGAGGTGATCTCCTCCAAGTACGCGCTGCACGGGATTGCCGTGAGAAACTTCGATCAGTTGGCGGCGGCGGTTATTGAAGCCAGCCTGGTGGACAGGACCAAAGTGGGAGCCAGGCAGGATCAGCAATCCTGGCTGGACTTCATGGAAAAATTCTCTGCCGATGCCTTCACGGCATATCGCGAGCTCATATACGGCGACCATGACTTCGTTCAGTTCTTTAAGGAGACCACCCCAATTGACGAAATCGGACGGCTGAGAATGGGCTCCCGACCGACCAGGCGCAAGCAGGGGAGCAGCTCTCTCGATGACCTGCGGGCGATTCCCTGGGTTTTTGCCTGGACCCAGAGCCGTTATCTCTTGCCAGCCTGGTATGGAATGGGAACGGCGTTTAATAAGCAACTGGCTACCGGACCTGATAAGGCCGTGGCCACGATGCAGAAGCTGTATCGCGAGTGGCCCTTCTTCCAGGAGCTCGTCGCTAAGGTGGAGACAGCCCTTGCGATTGCAGACATGCACATTGCCGCCTACTATTGCGAAAACCTGGTATCTTCCGCGCAGCTGAGAGAAAAGTTCTTCAAATGCATCTCGGCCGAGTACGACAGCACCCGGAATGCGGTGCTCTCCATTACCGGTGCCAGGACGCTGCTGGTGAACAATCCCTTCTTGCAACGATCAATAGCTTTGCGCAATCCATATGTAGACCCGCTCAGCTATCTGCAGGTGAGGTACATTCTCGAGCTGAGACAGCGGGCTGGCAGTGAACCGGCCGCAGGAGCCGCCCTGGCAGGGGAGACACCAGCGGCAGGAATCGGCTCGCGCGATCCGCTCCTGGAGACGGTCTTGATGTCTATCAGCGGCGTAGCAGAAGGGCTCCAGAGTACAGGCTGAACGCCTGCCCTCTCCACCAAGGCTGATCGTGCAGCTCAGGCCTCGGGCAGATAGATTGTCACGCCTGCCTTCAAACTCCAGGCTTCAATGGCGTTACCCAGAGAGAGATTGAGCGCATAGATCTCCCGGATTTTCAACATCACGGCGTTGTCGTCAAGATTCGGCCAGCGTTTCTTCACCAGCACTTTCATGGTTTCGCCCGGCTGGAGCACGTGCGTTCTGAACCTCAGCTTGGCAACAGCCGGCGCATCTGCCCCCGCAGCTTCCGTCCGGGCGGCCGACTGTTCGGTCTGCTTTGCCAGCGCGGCGGGCGATCGCTCAGCGGGTTCTGCCGCCGGGGCGGGCGGCTCCGGCACGCTTGCCGCCTGCACGGTTTCCGCGGCGCCGGGGGAAAAGTCGAGCGCTCCGGAGTTCGCGGCAGTCGCGGCAGCCGGTGCTAATTCAGTACCCTCTTCCGGTAGATTCCAGTCGTCCAGGGAAGCCTCCCATTCACTGCTCAGGCTACCCTGCTCGCTGGATGCTGCCTCCGCCGCTTGAGCGGTGCTTACTGCCGGGACTGGTCCCGCTTCGAATTCCCCGCCGGTCTGCACAACCACCTCAGTTTGTCCGACGCTGAATGTGGCCATTGATGCTTCCGCAACTGCCAGTAATCTGCTGAAGTCCGGATCTTTGCCCTCGTATGCCAGGATCTGAAACTCGCCAAATTCGTACATCTCGGTCGGCGAGTAATGCACGATTCCCAGCTCTGAGTACTCAGGAAAGGCGTACTCAACCCGGAGCAGACGTCCGGACTTTTCGTAGGTCACAAGGCTGGCCGTGGTTATGCTGTCCAGCGACATGCGGATAAGGGCCGGGTAAAGCGGCTTCAGCAGATCCTTGGCCACAGTACCTGGCCAGCCGTCCAGGAGGCGGACAAATGGTTCCATGATCTCCTCAGGCAGCGGTGTCATCGATAAATCCCAGTGCAGCGAGAGCCGCTCAGCCTCGGGTGGTGTCCAGCGTACGCGACTCTTGGGCAGGACCCAGAGCGGGTTCTCAGTAACCCAGCCGGTCTGCGTCCAGCCCTCCGGGGGACGAATGGTCCTGCCAGCGCCCAGGAAACTGGGACCAGCTAGCCGAGTTCCTACAACCATGATTGACCAGTCCCCCTGATTTGGTGTGTTCTGGAACGGTGGACAGGATCGGCATTCAGCTGCTGTGACCACCAGTCTCTGATTCTCATTGTGCATCGACTTGAGCAAATAGTCGATTGCCGCTCACCTGCCCGCCCGACAATCGTAATACGCAGTTTTTGTATTCGGGTGTGGCGCCCGTCCGCTGAGTCCACCGCAAATACTGTTCTCGGCAGCGGTCTGCCTGCCGAAGTCTCGTGTCCTGCCGGTGGCGCTGAGCGTAATCCTGGAGTCCAGCCTCTCTCTCGGCTGCCACCCACCTTTTCCACAAGTTGCTGGGCCTGTATAATAAATTGTTCTTAGTCCCGGCAATCGATGGGGATATAGCTCAGTTGGTAGAGCGCACGGATCGCACCCGTGAGGTCAGGGGTTCGAATCCCCTTATCTCCAAGGTTTACTAAACTTGCCAAAGCTAAATCGTCCACCTGAGTGGCAGGCCGGGCTTCGGTCGGTGCTTGATGGCGGGAGCGAGATTTGAGTGCGTGCCTAATGGCGAGACTGCCGGCTGCTCTGGTTGATTCACTTTAGATAGGTGATAGAATTTACTTGTCTTGGGCTATTAGCTCAGGTGGCTAGAGCGCACCCCTGATAAGGGTGAGGTCCCTGGTTCGAGTCCAGGATGGCCCATGTTATTTCCGCCTCAAGATACGCCAAGGAGCTCTCGAGGTCTGCCAGGAGAGCGCCAGGCGGGTTGACCAGAGGGACCCTGAAAAACTTGGGGGCTTGGCTCAGTTGGTAGAGCGTCTCCTTTGCACGGAGAAGGTCAGCGGTTCGAATCCGCTAGCCTCCAGAAGATAGAAAAAGCGGACAGTCCAGCGATCGCAGGCATAACTGCAGTGGCTGCTTCTCGGGCAGCTTGAAAGGCACGGAGCGCTGATCGGTCAGGAGAAGACCCGATGCCAGTCCGGAACGGCGAGCAAAGCCGGCAGCCAAGCTGGGTGGAGTCCTGGGCTAGCCGGTCAGGAAGCGAACGGCCGTGGGAGGGACCGGTCGAGCAAAACCGAGGATACGCAGGAGGCACATGTGGCAACCGCCCTGGTAGCAGCTAAGTAAAGATAAAGAAATTCCGATTAAGGAGCTACCTCTAAAGCCGATTTCAG
>Ga0066388_100000465_pt1 | contig 18993 bp, 21 predicted proteins | sample PanSoiMetaGPlot6_FD_64539 | JGI IMG/M metagenome (GOLD analysis project Ga0066388, IMG submission 64539) | Tropical forest soil microbial communities from Panama analyzed to predict greenhouse gas emissions - Panama Soil - Plot 6 (Hybrid Assembly) | ecosystem: Environmental > Terrestrial >... | reverse complement strand
ATCAATCGCGCGTTTTTCCAGAGCAACGCTTTTGTCAGTGCCGTTTTCCTGACGAGCGTATGGCTGGATCGGCTACTTTGACCGCTTAGATCTCATTCAGCATCGCCACGCGTTTTATGTGGCGGCCACCTTCGAACTGGGTTTCCAACCAAACCCGCACAATTTTGAGAGCGACACCTTCTGGAATCACTCTTTGACCAAGGGAAAGCACGTTGGCGTCGTTGTGTTGACGGGATAGGCGCGCGACTTCTTCGTTCCAGCAAAGCGCGCAACGCACGCCGTGGACCTTGTTCGCGGTCATCGCTTCGCCATTGCCCGAGCCGCCAAAAACGATGCCGCGATCGCAATCACCGCGCGCAACCGCTTCCGCGGCGGGCCGAACGAAAACCGGATAGTCGACCGGATCCTCGTTGAAGGTGCCGAAATCCTTCACCTCGTGGCCGAGTGAAGTCAGTAAGTCCTTTACTTTTTCTTTGTAGTAAAAGCCGGCGTGATCGGTTCCGAGTGAAATTTTCATTTCTGTTTCGTTAAACTAGTGCGCGGGCGTTTGTCGATGTCGATCTCAAGTGCCGTGCAGCTTCGCGAGCTGGCCCCAAATCTCGCGCTCTCGTTCGGTTAATTTTTTCGGAATGTCAATTTGGACGACAACGTAAAGATCGCCGCGTTTTCCCGAGATTCCAGGCAACCCGCGTTCGCGCAAACGAAAACGCTGACCGCCTTGCGTTCCCGGCGAAATCTTCAGCTTCACGCTTCCTTCCAACGTCGGGATTTTTAATTCTGTTCCGAGCGCTGCCTGCCACGGCGCAACCTTCACTTCGTGAATAAGGTCGCTGACCTCAACCGAGAAATCTGGATGCTTGGCCAATCGTACGCGCAGGAAGAGATCGCCCTTCTTGCCGCCGCGCGCTCCGGCTTCACCCTGACCTGCGAGGCGGATGCGCTGACCTTCGTGGACGCCGCGCGGGATTTTTACCTGATATGTTTCCACTTTGTTCGAACCCGCCCGTCGCAACGAAACGGTCCTTGTCGATCCATGCAACGCTTCCTCGAGTGTGACCAGAATATCGGCTTCAACGTCAGCGCCGCGTTCCGCCGTTGCTTCGCGTCCACCGAATCCGCCGAAAGCAGAACGTCCACGTCCGCCGCCGAAAAAGGCCTCGAAGAAATCGCTGAAGCCGGTGCCACCAAATTCAAATTCAACTCCACGTCCGCCATCGCCACTCCATTGGTAAAATCTACCGCCAGGTTGAGCGCCCCATTCTGGCGGGGGTTGAAATCCGCCCGGCTGATTCCAGTTTGCGCCGAGCTGATCGTATTTCTTCCGTTTCTCCGGATCACTCAGGACTTCGTAGGCTTCATTGATCTGTTTGAATTTTTCTTCGGCGGTTTTCTTATCCTTGGCGACATCAGGATGATACTTGCGCGCGAGTTTCCGGAATGCGCTCCGGATCTCGTCGTCCGTCGCCGTTTTGGAAACGCCGAGCGTCTCATAATAATCTCTGAATTGCACCGCCATCGAACGTCAACCTTGTGCCTCCTCTTGAATAGCGCAACCTTCACTCAGGATGCATGATGTTGGAAAATTTCTAATGATCATCGGCGCGCTCGTGCTCCTGCTTGGATTCATTTTCTGGAGTGGCTTCGCGCCAAAATGGCTGGGCCGTTTGCCCGGCGATATTCGAATCGAACGTGAACACGGCGCGTTTTATTTCCCGATCGTTACCTGCCTCATCATCAGCATCGTTTTAAGTTTGCTCTTTTCGATCTTTCGACGCTGATGGCGGCGTCGGCCAAACAACGCGCGCTAGATCGACATGTTGCACAACTGCAGCGTTGTCGTCGCTGCCCGCGAATGAAATCAACGCCGGTTTCCGGCGGCGCAAATGTTAGCGAAGTGATGATTATCGGTCAGGCACCGGGTCCGCGCGAGCCGAATTTGAAGCGACCATTCGCGCACACTGCCGGCCAGACTCTGTTTCGCTGGTTAGAACGATTTTGCGGAATGAACGAAGCCGCCGTTCGCGCTAAAATTTACTTTGCAGCGGTTTGCCGATGTTTCCCCGGAAAATCGGCGACCGGAACGGATCGCGTCCCGGCCCCGGATGAAATCCGGAATTGCGCGCCGTGGATGAACGAGGAAATCGAAATCTTGAAGCCCCGATTGATCATTCCGGTCGGGCGACTCGCGATCTCACAGTTTATCGATTACGAAAAGTTGGAAGAAGTTATCGGCCAGAAATTTCGCGTGCAGCGCGCGGAACAGATTTTCGATTTAATCCCGTTGCCGCATCCATCGGGCGCGTCGCCCTGGCATAAAATTCCGCCAGGAAAACAGCTTCTTGAAAAAGCGATGCGCAAAATCGCACGGCACGTCGCGATGAAGCGCCTCACACGACGGTCACAAAGGACACGACGCTAAAATTTTTGGCGTTCCTTTGTATCCTTTACGGACTTTGTGCGAGAGTCTGCCGTGGACGTTCCAACACGCGCAGAAATTCCCGAATCCGACAAATGGGACCTGACGCATTTGTTCGCCAACGTCGACAAATGGAAAGAGGATTTTCGCTGGATTGAGCAGACCTATTCGCGGATTAAGGAATGGAAGGGCAAGCTTGGCCAATCGGCGAAAAATCTGACAGACTGTTTGGAGTTCGAGAAGACGCTCGATTTGAAGATCGAAAAGCTGTATCACTTCGCCTCGCTTCAGTTGGCGGAAGACAGCGCGAACACGGAATACCTCGCGCGAGTCGGACAAGTTCAAAATTTGTTCACCAAGATTGGCGAGGCGTTCGCCTTCGTCGTTCCCGAAATCCAGGCGATCGATGACACGACATTCGAAAAGTTCGTTGTCGATCCTGCGTCGGCCGAGTGGCGTATCAAACTCTACAAAATTCGGCGAATGAAGCCGCACGTTCTTTCCGAGCCCGAAGAACGAATTTTGGCGCTCGGCGCGGCTGCGCTGAATGGCTACGATGATACTTTTTCGCAGCTCACAGACGTCGATATGAAGTTTGGTCTGCTCGCGGACGAGACCGGCCGTGAAAAACCGCTCACGCAAAGCTCGTTCAGCTCGTTTTTGGTGAAACGCGATCCGGAACTGCGGAAAAGAGCGTTCCATCAATTCTACGCTGAGTTCCAGGATCATCAGTACACGCTCGCGAGCTCGCTCGCATACTCGGTAAAGGCGGACGTTTTTCGCGCGCGCGCGAGGAATTATTCGTCATCCCTCGAAGCCGCGTTATTTCCAGACGATGTGCCCTTCTCGGTTTACGAGAATCTGATCAAGTCTGTGCGAGCGAACTTTGCGCCGCTGTTTCGATACTTTCAGCTCCGGCGCCGCGTGTTGAAACTGAAAGAGCTTCATCATTATGACACTTACGTGCCGATGGTGGCAGAGATTGAATCGCACATTTCGTTTGATGAAGCCGTCGACAAAGTCGTGGCCACGTTGCAGCCGCTCGGAAAAGAATATGTCGATGTTTTGCAACAGGGATTGCGGGGTCGCTGGTGTGATCGCTACGAAACGAAGGGTAAACGCAGTGGCGCATTCTCATCCGGGAGCTACGGCGCGCCGCCCTACATCTTGATGAATTACAAGGAAGACGTGTTTGCCGATCTTTACACACTAGCGCATGAGGCCGGCCACTCAATGCACACCTGGTTCGCGCAAAAATCGCAAAAATTTCAGGACTACGATTACCCGATTTTCTTAGCCGAGGTCGCTTCGACATTCAACGAAGAGCTGCTCACGCATCATCTGCTCGAGCAAACGCGCGATCCAAAAATGCGCGCCTACATTATTAATCGGCAGATCGACGACATTCGCGGCACGCTTTTTCGGCAAACGATGTTCGCCGAGTTCGAAAAAATCGTGCACGAGATCGAGCAAAGCGGCGACGCGTTGACTCTGGACGTTTTCAAAATCGAGTATCACAAACTGCTCGCGGCTTACTTTGCGGAAAATTTTGTCCTCGATCCGCAGCTCGATTTAGAATGTCTGCGCATTCCGCATTTCTACGGCGCGTTCTATGTTTACAAATACGCGACCGGAATTTGCGCCGCGGTCGCGCTTGCCGAAAGGGTTTTGCGCGGTGAGAGCGCCGCAGTCGACGCTTACCTCAGTTTCCTGAAATCCGGCGGTTCCAAGTTCCCATTGGAAACTTTGAAGGCGGCGGGGGTCGACATGACCACGCCGGGGCCGATCGACAGCACGTTACGTTTGTTCGACCGGCGACTAGGCGAGCTAGAGCAGCTGCTTTTGTAGGCCGCCGTTCATCGGACGATTGACGGCAATCGCCCTACCTGGCAAGGTCCCTGCTTAAAGCCATTTGTGGACTACGAATGGCGATTACGGGCCGCTGCCGGTTATGCCGAACTCGGCATGAATCGCGAGTCCATCTCCGAATTGAACGCGATCGACAAGCCAGGGCAGACTCAGCCGGAGGTTCTGCAACTGCGCCTACATCATTTAATGCGGGAAAAGAAATGGGCACGCGCCTTGAGCGTCAGCCGCAAGTTGTGTCGGGTTGCGCCACACTGCACAGCGGGATTTCTTCACGCGGGTTTTTGTTTGCACGAGCTCGGCAAGACTCTCCAGGCAAAGAAACTCTTGCTGAAGGGACCGATCGCGCTCCTCCGTGAGCCGATCTATTATTATAATATGGGTTGCTACGACGCGCTGCTCGGCAACCCGAAGTCGGCCCAGGTCCATCTGCTTACCAGTTTCAAAATGGATCCGGCATTTCGCGACATCGCGAAGAAGGATCCGGATCTCGAATCGGTTCAGGAACTGATCTGAATGGAGCACGACCTCTGCGTCGTCCTTTTTTAAATGTGGACGGGACGGAGCCCGTCCCTCCATGTTCCTAACAATGCAACTGCACGCCGACGAACTGCGTAGTCGTCTCGAACCATTGTTCAAAGAGAATTTCGAGCAATTCGATGAGCTGGGCGCGGCGATTTCCGTTTGGCAAAACGGAAAACCACTTCTCGATCTTCACGGCGGCTTTCGCGATGCGGGCCGCGAACGGCCCTGGACTGAAGACACGATCGTCTTGATTTGGTCCGCGACCAAAGGACTTGGCAGCGCGTGCCTCTTGCACGTTTTGCAGGAACACAAGATCGACATCGAGCAAAAGGTGGGGGACTTCTGGCCGGAGTTTACGCAAGCGGGTAAAGACAATATCACGCTCGCGCAGCTCTTGTCGCATCAAGCCGGGCTCGCCGCGCTCGATCGGAAAGTCGACATCCTTGATTACGCCGCGGTGATCGAGGCGCTCGAAAGACAGGAGCCGAACTGGCCGCCGGGCACCGCACACGGTTATCACGCGCGGACGTTCGGATTTCTTTTAGACGAACTGGTTCGGCGAATTTCGGGGATGCGGATGGCGAAGTACTGGCGAGCAACGTTCGCCGAACCACTTGGTCTCGACGTTTGGATCGGCCTGCCGGAAAAGGAACATGCGCGAGTCGCGACAATGTACGCGGCAAAGGCGGGAAAAACCAAACTGCAGGAGAAGTTTTATAGGGATGCGGCCACGAGTGGAACTTTCGCGCACAGAGTCTTCAATTCGCCGCACGGTTTGAGTGCCGTGAGCGAAATGAACAGACCGGACATCCGCGCGCAACCGATCGTTTCGTTTGGCGGAATCGGCAGCGCGAATTCGCTCGCAAAATTTTACGGGATGCTGGCAAACGGTGGCCGGCCCGAGCCGGACGGGCAGTTGTTTTTCTCGCAACAAAGGATGCGATGGATGACAGCGACGCTCAGCGACGGAATGGATCGCACGTTTCAGATTCCAACTGCATTTTCGGCCGGTTTCATGAAAGAAGCGCGGGACTCGACAAAGAAAATTTTCGCAGGTTCGACGAGGGCTTTCGGTCAGCCCGGCGCTGGTGGCAGTCACGTGTTCGCCGATCCGGACAACAAAATTAGTTTTGCCTACGTGATGAATCAAATGGAGCAATCGGTTTTGCCCAACGAGAAATCAGTGCGCCTGCTAGACGCGATCTATGCGTAGAGCCGGGAAAGCGCGCGTTCGTGAGCGCAAATTCATTCGCCGATTATGGTAACAAAGATCCTTCGCCGGTGCGGATCGCGCCGGTGCTCGAAAAGAAAAATCCCCTGCCAGGTGCCGAGCTGCATTTTCGCATCGACGATCGGAATTATTTCACTCGTGCCAGTCAGAACCATCCGAATATGCGAAGGCATGTCGTCTGCGCCTTCATCGTCGTGTTCGTAGCTCGCATTCTCCGGCACGAGTTTTTCAAAAAACTTCTCGACATCACGGCGCGCTGCCGGCGCGGCATTTTCCATCATCGTCAAACTGCAACTCGTGTGTTGAACAAAAATGGTGACAGTCCCGTTCCGCACGCCGGAGTTGTCGATCTTGTCTTGAACCTCATCTGTGATCTCGTAAGTGGCTTTGCCTTTGGTTCGGACCTCCAGTTGTTCATGCTGGACGCGCATCGCCGAAGATTAGCATTTGGACGTGAAACAGTCGCACGTTGATCTTTCGCGGCAGCAATGACCTAATAAAGAACAGTGCAAGGCGATCTTGAGCGCGTTCTGTTTGATGAGCCGACGATCTTGCGGCGGCTAGATGAGATCGCAGTTCAAATTTCGAGGGATTATCACGATCGCGACCTGACAGTGATCGCGGTTTTGAACGGCAGTCTCGTCTTCATGGCGGACTTGATGCGCCGGATGACGCTTCCGTTACGCCTCGATTGTTTGAGCGTGACGAGCTATCACGGCAAAGCGCAAACCAGCGGCGAAGTTATATTCAATCAGGTCGCTTCACCGGACGTGAAGGATCGACATGTCCTGATTCTCGACGACATCCTCGACAGCGGGCACACCCTGGCTGCGATTCGCGAAAAGTTGGAGACGGCGGGACCGCGCAGTATTCGGATTTGTGTGCTCCTGAGAAAAAAGAAACGCTGCACGCGAGAGGTCGACGCGGATTATCTCGGGTTTGAGATTGAAGACGAGTTCGTGGTTGGTTACGGCCTCGACTATGAAGGGCGTTATCGGAATCTGCCCTGCATTGGAGTTTTGCGGAAAGAACTCATCGAAAGTGACGAGTGACCAGTGACAAGGTCGGACGGCCAAATGACAGTTCGTGTCCAATTTTTTGCGCAACTGCGGGATGCTGCTGGTCGATCATACTTGGATGTCGATCTTGCCGATGGCACAAACGTTTCGGATTTGCTGAAAACCCTTTATGCGAGGTTTCCGGCGTTGGGTGAGCACGACAAAAGCATTCTGGTCGGCGTTGGCGTGGAATTTGTCGATCGCAATTACCCGCTGAAGGGTGGCGACGAGATTTCCGTGATGCCGCCAGTCCAAGGCGGTTAATCGCGAAAGTTTTTGAAATTGGTCGCCACGCCAAAATCGCGGCTACGCAAAAAGTGTATCACTGCCTGCAGTTCGTCTTTCTTTTTTCCGGTGATGCGAATTTGTCGATCTTGGAGCTGACTCTGGACCTTGAAGTTCTGGTCTTTGATCGCGAGAATAATTTCCTTGGCTTTGTCGCCTTCCAGACCCTGCTGGATTTTCAATTCCTGGCGCGCGTGACCTACCGAAGAGAGTTCCGGTTCTTCCTGTTTCACATTGCGCAAGTCGACCCCGCGTTTGGAAAGCTTTCCGATGACGATCTCGCGCAGCGCTCGAAGATGATTCGCGTCATCGGCCACGAGCACGATTTTGACCTTTTCCTGGACGATCTCGGTTTTCGCGTCCTTCAGATCGAAACGAGTAGTCAGTTCCTTGCGCGCCTGATTGAGCGCGTTGTCGATTTCCTGCTTGTCGACTTCAGACACGATATCGAACGAAGGCATGGTCGGGCGAAGCTATGGATTGTGCTCGGCGATTCTAATATTGCCGTCCTGCGTTTCGATCTCAATTTTTGGCTTGTCAGCGCCGCCGACCAACTGGTCGACCTGATTCGTCAATTCCGCGCGACGCTGTTCTTTCTTCTCAAAGTCGTTGGCGATCTTGCCGGTCTCGGTGCGCGCTAGGAGATGAAAAACCGCATCCTCAGGTAGATAGGCAAAGCTGTTGCCATCCTCGACTTTGGCGTGAATTGAAAAATCGGCTTCGTCCCACCATTCGTAAACGAGCGCGAGATTTCCGGTTTTGATTGCAATGTCGAGATTGCCAAAGCAATTGTGGACGAAGAATCGGCCGCTGCCCAGTTGCGCGTGTGCCTGCCTGCTGTGGACTTCTTCGAGCAGCACTTCGCCGTTGCGCAGGTCCAATCTTGAAATCCTGATTGTCTGCGGAACCACGATGACATAATCAACGGTGCCTGATCGATCGGAAAGTCTGTTGCCCGAGTCAGGCGGATAGATTGTGTCGATCGAAATCGAATTTTTTTCGGCCGATACTTGAACACGGATTGTCTTCAACCGTTCCGGCGTGTAGGCCTTTTTTAGCGCTTCGACTCGAATCTCTCGCACATCTCCGCCCGCGCCATAAATCTGGATGGAGCCGTCGCGATTGGTGACGCTGATCGTTGCTGCCGCCGGATCAATTGGATAACGCCGGTCCGATATTTCCTCTAAAGACGAGTTCTCTGAAGGCTGGCAACTGCCTGCAGCAAAAGAAGCCACAAGCACCGCCATTAGAGCGGTCCAGTTCCGAAGAATCGTTGAAGGCCAAGGCATGTTTCCGCTGTTGAGCCTAGCTCAAGCAGCGGGAAGGTGCAGGAAGTGAATGATTGCACGGGCGCCTTCAATGAAAGCGCCGGTTAAGATTGCAGCGATGACCAGAAAGAAGGCGACTTCGGCCAGAAAATTTCGGCGAGCTTCGCGCTGAAAATAGTCGCGGCTGATATTGAAAAACGACTCGGGCGAGCTTCCGGTCGAACCGCCGTAGTAGCGATCGAGCGAGTAAACTTGAAAATTTGAATCGATCAGCGGAAAGCGGACTCGGTTCAACCGAGAGAAATTGCGCGCGCCTCGACGGCCGGTCCTTTGCGGGCTCGGTTTCATATTCCTACTATTTAGAAGCCACCAACCTCGATCTCGGATTCAATTTCCCACAAAATCCGTTCAAATCCACAAGGTGCGGTCGAATGTGCGGTATTGGATTGCTTCGCTGACGTGCTCCGGCGCGATGGTTGCCTCGCCGTAGCTCCGAGCCGGAGTAGCGCTTAGCGAAGGCGGATCGATCTTGTGGTCCAAGTCGGCGATGGTGCGCGACACCTTTAGGATTCGATCGTAAGCGCGCGCGCTCAAATTGAGCTCCGTCATGGCGACTCGAATTAATTCCTGCGAATCGGCACTGAGTTTACAGTGCGTTTTCAGATGCCGTGTCGTCATACGAGCGTTGCAATTCGTCTTTGCGTCTCGGGCGAAGCGCTGCTGCTGTTTGTGACGTGCCCGCGCAACTCGTTCGCGAATCGCTGATGAATTTTCTTCCGCGCGCTCGCTTGAGACATCTCGATACTCGACAGCCGGCACTTCAATGTGCAGATCGATTCGGTCGAGAAGCGGACCGGAAATGCGCTGGCGATAGCGCTGCACTTGGACTGGGCTGCAACGGCATTCCCGTTTGAGATCGCCGAAATAGCCGCAAGGGCAGGGGTTCATCGCCGCCACCAGCATGAACTCACTCGGAAAAGTTAAACTGCCGGCCGCTCGCGAGATCGTCACCTTTCCATCTTCCAGCGGTTGCCGCATCACTTCGAGCGCGGAGCGTTTGAATTCCGGAAGCTCATCGAGAAACAGCACGCCGTTGTGCGCCAAGCTGACTTCGCCCGGAGTCGGAAACGTGCCGCCGCCAAGCAAACCGATGTCGCTGATGGTGTGATGCGGCGAACGAAACGGCCGCGTCGCGACGAAAGACTTTTCGCCATCCAAAAATCCGGCAATGCTGTGGATCTTGGTGGTTTCGATTGCTTCGTCGAGCGACATCGGCGGAATAATTGTCGGAATGCGCTTCGACAGCATCGATTTACCGGAACCGGGCGGTCCGATCATTAAAATGTTATGAGCGCCCGCGACTGCGACCTCGATCGCGCGTTTCACGTGAGCCTGTCCTTTCACGTCGGCGAAATCGACATCGTAGGTTTGGTGGGTGGCGAAAAATCCGGTGAGGTCGCCGCGCGTCGGGAGCAGCGGAATTTCGCCACGGAGAAACTGGAAAGTCTGCCGCAAATTCTGTACGCCGTAGATGTCGATCTTGTTCACCATCGCGGCTTCGAGCGCGTTTGCTTCTGGAACAAACAACGCTTGTTTGCCGCGTCGTCGCGCTTCTAATGCAACCGGGAGGACGCCTTTGACCGGACGAACACCGCCGTCGAGCGCCAGTTCGCCAACAAAACTGAATTTTTCGAAAGCACTAGTGTTGAGTTCCTCACTGACCGCAATCATTCCGAGCGCAATCGGCAGATCGAAGCTCGGTCCTTCTTTTTTAATGTCGGCCGGCGCCAAATTGATCGTCGTTCGTCTACGAGATGGCCGATAACCGCTGTTCGCGATGGCAGTCCAAACTCGATCCCTGCTTCTTTTACGGCAACATCCGGCAAACCGACGATCACCATTACCGGCTTGCCGGGTCCAATATTGACCTCGATTTCGACTTCATAGGCGTCAACGCCGTAGACCGCGGCCGAATAAATTTTCGCCAGCATGGGGGGACGGATTCGATAAAGGTTTGCAGAAAATTCCAACGGCGAAAAGGGCCAAATGTCTAAGTCTTTGAGGGGTCTGAGATGGGGAAAAATGTCTGATGGCGATTATTTTGAGAAAGATTGAACAAACCCCGGCGTATCAATGTCACTATTCCGAATATTTAACCTTGTTAAATAGTTTCCCTGATGTTAAGGAATCCGTTTAAGGAGCCAGCTACGAACACAAAAGCCGGCAACTTGTCGGACCAGCCCCCAATTTCCCATGAAGAGAGGTTATATGGCCGCCGAAGATAGCGATACCGGAATAAAGATTTACCTGCGCGAGATCGGGCAAATCCCGCTTTTGACCCCGCAACAGGAGATTGAGCTCGCCGCCAAGATTAAAAAGGGCGATCGGGAGGCGCGCGCGCTCATGATCCGCTCGAATTTGCGTCTCGTGGTCAAGATTGCGCACGATTACGCCAATCTCGGACTGCCGCTTTTGGACCTGATTTCGGAAGGCAACATCGGTCTAATGAAAGCGGTCGAGCGTTTCGATCCCGCCAAAGGTGGCAAACTTTCAACCTACGCTGCGTGGTGGATCAAGCAATCGATCAAGCGCGCGCTCGCGAACCAATCGAAGACGATTCGTTTGCCGGTGCATCTCGTCGACAAGATTTCGAAAATGCGTCGCGTCTCGCTCCAGATGAGCGAAGAGCTTGGCCGCGAACCGACCGATGACGAACTGGGCGAAGAAATCGGAATTGCCGCCGGCAAAGTCTCGCAGCTGAAGACGGTTTCGATTCGTCCGGCTTCACTCGACGCCCCAATCAGCGATGACGATTCAACCGAGTTCGGCGAAATCGTCGGGGATGAGGACGCGCAGACCCCGTTTGAACTGTTGCGCGACAAAAACTTGCGCAACGAAGTCGGCGGATTGCTCGACGTGCTCGATGATCGTGAAAAGAAAATCATTTTCCAACGATTCGGACTCGATGGTGGCAAGCCGAAGACGCTCGAAGAGGTCGGTAAGAAGTTTGGCGTCACCCGCGAGCGGATTCGTCAGCTGCAAAACATCGCGCTCTCGAAGTTGCGCCGGGCGCTGAGCAAGAAAGAAAAGCCGATCGACGTCGAATTGCCGGTCGAAGCTTAATCCAAGATCGATATCGTATTTGGAAACGCGGGGAGAAGTCCGCGCGGTTTTTATTTCACGGTGCGCAACTGGACACAATCGATCCGCTGGTCCCGCGCTCGCACATCGCTGCTGATGATCAGATTATCGCCCGGAGTGGTAAGTCGCTGATCGCGAAGACATTTTTCGGCGGTTTCGATCGTCGCGTTGGGATCATCGCTGAACTCGATCCGTTGCGGACAAACGCCCCAGCAGATCGACAATTGCCGCCGAACTTCCTCGCTCGGGGTAAAGGCAAATACGGTCGCCCGCTCCGGACGCAAGTTTGAGACGTAGCGCGCCATTCTGCCGCGTCGTGTGAAGACGATGATCTTCGCTCGCGCCATCGTTTTCGCCAACGCGATTGCGGAAGCGATCGTCTTTTTCCGAACGTCCTGGAGCATGGCGGCCTCGGCATAACCCGCGCCGCCGCTTCGTTCGATCCGCAACGCCACCCGATTCAAAACATCGACGCACTCCACCGGATATTGGCCGACGGTCGTTTCGCCGCTCAACATGATCGCATCGGCTTGCTCGAAAACGGCATTCGCGACGTCTGTGATTTCAGCCCGCGTTGGCACCCGATTCGTGATCATCGACTCGAGCATGTGCGTGGCGACAACGACCGGCTTGCCGAGACGAATGCAACTTTTCACGATCCGGCGTTGAATGATCGGCAACTCTTCCATCGGCACTTCGATTCCGAGATCACCGCGCGCGATCATGACGAGGTCGGCAGTTTCAATGATGTCGTCGATCGATTCCACAGCCGATTGGTCCTCGATCTTAGCCATCACACAGGCTTTGCTTTTCTTTCGCGTCAGCAGATCACGAAGCTCATTGAGGTCGCTCGCTTTCCGGACAAAACTGAGGGCAACAAATTCGACTTCCAGCTGCGCGCCAAGATTGATGTCAGCAATGTCCTTCTTTGTTAATGCTGGAAGGCTCACATGCACGCCGGGCAGATTAATGTGTCGCCGTGAACCCAGTTTTGCGGGGGTGAGGACCTTGCAGATGACACGGTCTCGTTTCTTTCCGATGACTATGAGTTTGAGCAGCCCATTATCGACCAGCACGGCGTCGCCGACGTTAACGTCCTGCGCAAACTTATCGTAATTCACCGAGACCGAGTTCTTTTTCGTTGGCTTGGCACCGCGAACTGTGAACTCGAGGATATCACCCTCTTTCAAGATCACTGGCGCTTTGACCGGCCCCGTTCGAATCGCCGGACCTTGGGTATCGAGCAAAACGCCGACCGGTCGCCCAAGTTCCTCCGCGATCTTGCGTATTCGCGGCACAATTGTCCGGACCCATTCCGGCTTCGCGTGACTCATGTTTAGGCGAAAGACATCTGCGCCGTGCGCGATCAGTTGCCGAATGATCTCTGGTTTCTCAGTCGCCGGACCAAGTGTGCAGATGATTTTGGTCTTCCGCATCGGTTAGACCCTTAAGTTTGTCTTGAGGATTGCAAAGTCCAAAAAAGCGGCACGCCATGAAGACGTGCCGTTTACAGAAAAACGAAGTTTCGGTTATTTTACTTTGCTCTGGGTCTCTTGAGCCATTTTGAGGTGTTGTTGCACCACCTTGGAATACTTGGCCGCGAACGCCTTCAGGTCCGGGTCAGTTCCGCTTTGCGCCTCTTTCTGGAATTCGGCTAGGTCTGCCTGGTGGTCCTTCACCATCATGTCCATGTAGTCTTTGTCCGATTTCCATTTCCCGGGCGACTTCGCACCTGGCAGGGAAACGCCCTCTTCTTTCGCCAGCGCCATCAATTCGCTGTTCGCTTTCGAATGATCAGTCACCATCCGATTCCCGAATTTTTTCACATCGGCGTTTTGCGCGCTTTGGGCCGCGAGTTTGCCCCATTCAACCTCCATCATCCCGCCTTTGGCTGCGTTCATCATGAAAGTTTTGTCCGCCGCGCTCAGTTTGCTTGCGGCTTTGGCCGCGCCCGCTGCGGATTTCGGTGTCGGCGCGGGCGCATTCGCACCGCTCCTCAACGGAGGATATTGATTTAATGCGCCGCCGGTCGTCGGTAAACAAAGTGCTCCGACGGCCAACGCGACAACGGCGATTCGTGAAATAATAAGACTTTGGTTCATAAGTTTCTTCAGGTTGAATTCGGTGCTCGGCATTAGAGGTTCGCATGCTGACATAGCCTTGGACGTGCACACAAGCCTCCGATTCGAAACCGAAAGATCGACATCCGGCGGGTCTAGCCTCGATCTTTGCCCTGTTGGTACGAGCTTTCGACCCGGTCGGCCACATCTTTGTAGCCGTAATCCGCTTCGTAAATTTGCTTCATGCAATTGAGCAATTTTTCCGGCTCGCCCATTTTGTCGTAAACGATGCCAAGGTTGTAGACGATCTCCTTTTTCATCGCGTCCATCGTCAAAATTTCCTTCGCCGCGTCCTCGAATTGCTTCATCGCTAGATCCAGCATTCCCAGTTCTCGATAGCAAACGCCGAGAAGGTTCATTACTTTTAGCCGTGCGTTCGGGTTTTGCCGGGCCCGCTGCAACTCTGGAACCGCTTCGCGAAACCGTTGGGCGCCGACCAGGTGTTCGCCCAACTCAAACCGCAGCTGAAGATCAGCTGGATTGCGCTCCAGCCGCTTTTTTGTTTCCTCGATCAAGATCCCGGCGCGTTTTTTCTTCGCCGCGAGTAATTCTTCAGTCTTCTGCGCGTGCAGAGCGTCCTTTTTCTTGTGACTGACGAGAAATTCCTCATGCGCGGCGATCTCCCGTTCCGCGCCGCGCATTTTCAAATCCGAGATTTTCCGGACAAGACCGGCATCGCTTCCTCCAGTTAGATCGACCGCCGTCTGGTAACAACGATTCGCCGATTCGACATCATCCTTCTGCTCGTAAAGAGCGCCGAGGCGACGGGCAAGATCGACATTCTTCGGTTGCGCGCGCTGCTCCGCTTCGACCTCAGCGATCTGCTGGTCGAGCGATTCGCCACTCAAGTGCATCCGGCTTTGTTGTTCGAGCGAAATCGCAACGTCTTTGTCCTTAATCAGCTCGCGATAGCTTGCGGCGTGCGTCCAGCCGCCGGCGCTCATCGATGCGCGCGCAGACGCGTCCTTTCCCAATCGCAGCGCAACGGCGTCCAGTGGGTCGATTTCGGTGATCCGACTGTAGACTTCGACCTCTTCCTCACTTTGGCCGGTCTGATGATAAAGCTGCCCCAGTTCATGGAGCAATTTTACGTCACGCGGACTTTGTTCGAGCAAGGTCTGCAACGCGAATACTCCGATCTCCGGCCAGCCGGCCGTCACCGCCGCTTCTCTCAGCGCCAGGTTCGCCTGTCGATTGTATGGTTCTTCCTCCAACACTTTCTCGATCATTTCTACCGCGCGCTCTGGCGCTTTTTTGATCTCCCGCTGCGCTTTCATCACCGCGATCGGCGCGGTCGAAATTTTGAAGAAACTTTTCTTGCTGTCTTGCTGTTTCGTAGCCTCGGCGCGGCTCAATAATTGCCGCCCGGTCAAGAACTGTGGCTCCTTTTTCAAGATTTCCTGCAAAAGCGAAATCGCGTATCCGAAATTGCGCAGCTCCATCGCCGCCAGCGCCTTTAGCCAAAGCGCGCGTTGCGTCTCATTCAGTTCTTTTTCGGTTTTAACCGGCATTGGGGGTATTGCGCAGGCGCCACTATAAGTCGCCGATCGGTACCGGTCAGTGAAAAAAGCCCGGTCCGGCTCGGACTATCATAGCAGATCCAGCTGTGGCTTTTCGGATTCCGGCATGCCTTTGGCGGACTTTTTTCGGCGGGTCTTCGGTTGCTGTTCCTTGACGCCGTTCGGATTTTCGAGATGGGCGAGAATTTCTTTCGCGCGATCCAGAATCTCCTTGGGCAATCCCGCGAGTCGCGCGACCTGAATCCCATAACTTTTATCCGCGCCACCGGGAACGATCTTGCGTAAGAAAATGATCTGCTCGTTCCATTCCCGCACCGCGACGTTCAGATTGCAAACGCCTATGCGCTCGACGGCGAGCTTCGTCAGTTCGTGATAGTGCGTCGCGAACAACGTGCGCGCTTTGATTTTGTCGTGCAGAAATTCCGCCACGCTCCAGGCGATCGACAATCCGTCGAATGTCGATGTTCCGCGACCTATCTCGTCCAGAATGACGAGGCTTCGCTCGGTCGCGTTGTTCACGATGTTCGACGTTTCGTTCATCTCGACCATGAAGGTCGATTGGCCGCGTGCCAGATTGTCGTTCGCGCCAACCCGCGTGAAAATGCGATCGACCAATCCAATCTCCGCGCTCGCCGCCGGAACAAAACTTCCAGTCTGGGCCATTAAAACAATGAGCGCGACCTGGCGAATGTAGGTCGACTTGCCCGCCATGTTCGGCCCCGTTACGATCGCCAGCCGAACGTTGTCGCCATCGAGAGTCGTATCGTTCGGAACGAATTTCTCTTCCACCAAATTTTGGTCGAGGACTGGATGTCGCCCGTCTTTGATCCCGAGCCGCAACGATTCGTCCAACGCTGGCCGGCAAAAATTGAAAAGACGCGCCGTTTCCGCAAGAGCGCAGATAACATCGACAATCGCGATCGCCTCTGCCGTTCGCTGAATCGGGCCGAGGTCGCGCAATGCTTCGTCGCGCAATTTTTGGAAAAGTTGGTATTCGAAGTTCCGCGCCCGCTCGTCCGCCCCAAGGATTTTTCCCTCCATCTCTTTTAATTCTGGCGTAATGAATCGCTCGCCGCCGACGGTCGTCTGCTTTCGCGTGTAATGTGGCGGCACGCTTGCGAGATTCGATTTGGTGACTTCGATGAAATAACCAAACACCGAATTATAACGGACCTTGAGCGACCTGATTCCGGTCGCAGCGATCTCGCGCTCCTGTAATTGGCTGATCCAGTTTTTTCCGTCGCGCGATGCGTTTCGGAGTTGATCAAGATCGACATCGTAACCGTCGCGGAAAATTCCGCCTTCTTTCAACGCCAGCGGCGGATCGTCCACTAACGCCTTATTCAAGTTCTCGGCCAGCTTCGGAATTTCCCGGATCTCGTTTTGCAAACGTTGCGCCAGCAATTCGTGTTCTTCTTTGGCGCGATCTGCGCCAAAGGCGAGCCGATCGAGCAACTTTTGCAATTCCGTTTTCAGTTTCGGGATTTGTTCCACGGATGCTTTCAAAGTGACCAGATCACGCGCGTTGCCAGAGGCTTGACTCAAGCGCCCGACTGCGCGCGCGATGTCGCGGATTGATTTCAATTCTGTCCGAATCGAGTCGAGCAAGTCCGGCTCTTGCAAAAGATCGGCTATCATCTGTTGCCGGCAGCCGAGCTCAGTCAGATTTCGCAACGGCTGCAAGATCCAGGATCGCAGTTTGCGGGCGCCCATCGGCGTCACTGTTCGATCGAGCACGGCGAGCAAGCTGGTGTCGCGCGCGCCGCGCGATTCCACCAGTTCGAGATTGTTCTGTGTCGCGGCGTCCAGCAAAACGTAATCGCTCGGCGCGTCGCATTTCAGTGAGCGAAAATGATCGATCTTTCGCCGTAACTGATGTTTCAAGTAATGAACAATCGCGCCCGCGGCTGCGACCGCCTGTGACATCTGCGCGCATCCAAAGCCGTCCAACGATTTTACTTGGAAATGTTCGCACAAGGTGAAGTTCGCATGCTCGGGGAGGAACGCGTAGCTGTCGTACTCGATCACGTGTTCTATTTGGCCTAACGATTCCTTTTGCTCGGCGCTAACCAGCAATTCCGAAGGCGAAACGCGCGCGAGCTCGTCGAGTAATGCTTGTCGATCTTGCAACTGCGTGATCCGAAACTCGCCTGTCGTGAGATCGGCATAAGCGAACCCAAAACCGCTGCTTTCGGCGTAAACGGCGCCGAGATAATTTGCCCGCTTGGCGTCGAGCAAATGCAATTCGCTCACCGTCCCGGCGCTGATGATCTGGGTGATGTCGCGCGAGACGATTTTGCCGGGCTGCGGTTCGCTCGTTTGATCGCAAATAGCGACGCGTCGGCCGGCCTTGATCAATTTGGCGATATAACTTTGCGCCGCGTGATAGGGCACGCCGCACATCGGAACTTGATTGCGTTTGGTCAGGGCAACGTTGAGCAACCCTGATGCTTCCTTCGCGTCCTCGAAAAAGAGTTCGTAGAAATCGCCCAGCCGAAAAAGGAGAAGCGTATCCGCCGGAATACTTTTCCGCAGCCGCTGATATTGTTGCATCATGGGGGTGAGCGCGTCCTGCATCGTGGAATTATGATGCTAAATTCCGCCGCCGACTAAAAGAACGTTATCGTGACCAATACTTTTCAAATCCGTCTCGCCACCGCTTCCGACCTCGACCAGATCAGTTGGCATCGCGCCCGCATGTTTCAGGAGATGAGCAAACTGCCCCGCGAATTGTTCGATTCATTTCGCGCGCAATCTCTCGAAACGCTGCGGCGAATGTTTGCTGAAGAAAAATATATTGGCTGGCTGGCCAGCCCGAAGGATCAACTGGATAAAATTGTCGCCGGCGCGGGCGTGCAGTTGCGTGAAGTTCCGCCGCATCCGATGCCCGACGCGCATGGCAAGATCAACATCCTCGGCGGGCGACAGGTGATTATTCAAAATGTCTATACCGAACCGGAATGGCGCCGGCGCGGTTTGGCCGGGCTCTTGATAAAGAGGATTCTCGATTGGACCGGCGAGCTGGGAATCGACTCGGTGGTGCTCCATGCTTCAGATGCTGGCCGAGTGGTCTACGAACGCCTTGGATTTATCGCGACCAACGAGATGAGATTTCGCGGTTAGTCGTTCGGATAAAACGGTTGCGACGGTGGAAGGTAGCCATCGTCAGCCGGATAAACCCGATGCCGTGGGCGCGGCGCGTAGATGTCGCCGCCGTTTAGCCGCGGCAAAACTACAATTCGACCCGATGATAAACGCACAATCAATCTGCCATCCGCCGTTCGGCCGACGACCTGGGCGTGGCGTCGCCCTTGATAAACCGGACCACGATCGTAATTCTCCGCCTCTGGATAGGCATGACTGCGCCGCGCGTTTCTCGATGTCGATCTTTGATTCGACGCAGTCGATTTCGATTTCTCGCGTTCGGTCGATTCGGCAGTTTCCGCCGATGAAGATTGCTCGGAATTTTCCGACGCGGCGGACGAGGGCGGTTCGCTTGGACCGAGTCCAGGCGAAGCGGGCTCTGGTTGTTGATTCACAGAAGCGATCTGCGTGTTATTCGT
>Ga0066388_100000464_pt1 | contig 18995 bp, 23 predicted proteins | sample PanSoiMetaGPlot6_FD_64539 | JGI IMG/M metagenome (GOLD analysis project Ga0066388, IMG submission 64539) | Tropical forest soil microbial communities from Panama analyzed to predict greenhouse gas emissions - Panama Soil - Plot 6 (Hybrid Assembly) | ecosystem: Environmental > Terrestrial >... | reverse complement strand
ACGTCGGCTCCCGAGGAGTGGAACGACGCGGTGATGACGAGCGCCGCGGGCAGGACGGACAGTGCCGCGTACACGGTGATCGCGCAGCCCGAGTTGTGGCTCGCCTCGAAGTAGCGGCGGAACCACTGCAGCGTCAGCCTGCCGAGGGATGTATCGGCACGCGCGCCCAGCCAGGACTGGAGCCTCCTGACCCGGTTGCCCAGCGCGAATCCCGTGGTACCGATCGAGGGATTCCGGTCGTCCGGCAGGATCCCCTCCCTTCTGGCGTCGCAGCCTGCACCGCCGGCGGCAGGCGATCATCGCCCGGAAGGGATGACCCACAAGCGATCGGCTCGGTGCAGGATCTCGGGTGGACCGCCGATGAGCACAGGAAAAAGCACCCACAAGCCGACGCGTCCGCGCCTGATCGAGAGGCGGATGTCGAATCTCCTCCGCAAACCGCCGTCGGTCCGTCTCGCGGCCGGCGTCATCGTCACGGCTACCGCGGTCGTGGTCGTCGGGGCCGGCATCCTGATCCGGGTCCTAGACCACACGGAGTACGGATCCATCTGGGTCGGCATGTGGTGGGCCATCCAGACCGTGACGACCGTCGGGTACGGGGACGTCACTCCGCACAAGACCGTCGGCCGGATCGTCGCAGCCTTCGTGATGCTCGAGGGGATCGCGTTCCTGGCCGTCGTCACCGCCGCCATCACGTCGACATTCGTCGCGCGCGCGGCACTCGAGCACGACCAGGAGGAAGCCGCAGAGGCCGAATCCGCCGAGGCACGGCTCGACGCGCATTTCGACGAACTCAACGTGCGCCTCGATCGGGTCGAGGCGACGCTCACCCGCCTTTCCGAGACCTCCGCGCAAGGAGCGCCAGACCGAGGGTCCCCATCACCGTGAGGACGAGCTTGACAGCCTTGCCACCGCGCAGCTTCGACTCGCCGCCGGCGCGCGGCGCCATGTCGACCGGCACCTCTTCGAGGCGCAGTCCCGCGTCGACGACGCGGATCAGGGCCTCGACCTCGGGCGCGCCGCTCGTGTACGGACGGGAGAGCAACGGCAGCGCCTTCGCGTTCACGGCGTAGAGGCCGCTCGTCGCATCCGCGAACGGCCGCCGTAGCACGACGGCGACCGAGCGCCGCAGCAGCCCGGTGCCGAAGCGGCGCGCCGCGCTCGGCCGGTAGCGGTACGGCTCGTAGCCGTCCCCGGACACGAACCGGGAACCGACGGCGACGTCGCATTCGCCCCGGCGCACGCGCTCGAGCAGGCGCGCGAGCTCTTCCGGCGGGTGCTGACCGTCGGCATCCACCCGCCCGCAGAACGCGTACCCGTGCTCGAGTGCCCAGCGGTAGCCGGCGGCGATCCCGATCCGCAGTCCCTGGTTCGTGCCGAGGGAGAGCACCTCCGCCCCGTGCTCCCGCGCGACCTCGGGTGTGCGGTCCGTGGAGCCGTCGTCGACGACGAGCAGGTCCGCGTCGGGCAGCCGCTCGTGCAGCCCGTCGAGCACCGCCGGCAGGTTCTCCTCCTCGTTCCAGGCCGGGATGAAGACGACGGTGTCGCTCATCCCAGCCTCCTGGCGAGCTCGGTCTCGGCGGCGCGCAGCTCGAGCGGCAGAAACGGCAACGCCGCGATCTCCCACGCGATCGAGCCGAGGGTCGGCGCAACACGCGCGATGCGAAACTCGGGTTGGACGCCGACGCGGCGGAAGAGACTGCCGAAGAGCAGACGGGTGCGGAGGAGGTGCGTCGGCGCGCAGACCACGATCGCGCGGCGAATGCCGCGGTCGAGGAGGAGCGGCAACGTGCGGGCGGCGTTCTCGGCGGTCGACCGAGCCGTCTCCTCGACGACGAGGTCGACCGCCGGGCCGCGCCACGCGTCCCTCATCTGCTCGGCCTCCGAGACGCCGCCGCTCGACGACCAGCCGCTGAAGACGACGACGTCCGCGCCCGCGCCGCTCACCTGCAGCTCCGCCTCGTGCACCAGCCGCAGGCAACGCCCACTGATCCGGTGCACGCCGTGACGGTCGACGCCGCCGTGCCCCAGAACCACGACCGCTGTCCGCTCGCCGGCCATACGCCGACGATCATTGCTGCGCGACGGGCTCCGGCGGCGCGGCAGGCTGCGCCGCGGAGTCGCTGGCCGTGAGTTGGAGCTCCCAGGCCATGAGAACCCGGTGGAGCGCCTCGGCGCCGACCACCGGCTCCTCCGGGACCGGCAGCTCGACGGGATGCAGCACGAACGGGCGGGTCTGCGAACCGCCGAGACCGCCGTGGAACGAGATGAGCTCTTCGAATGCGCAGCCCTCGTCGAGGGCCGCGTCGTAGAAGCTGCCGAGGAGGATGTCAGGCGCATGCTCGAACCCGTCTGTGCGGAGCAGGTGCCGCACCGCGGTCGGCGCGAACGGCGCGAGCGGATCCTCGCCGTCCACGCGCTCCTCCTCGAGATAACGGGTGCCGCGGGCGCCGAGGACAACGGCGCCGTGCTCGCCCGACCGGACGAGCACCCAGCCGATGTGCGGATGCGAGCGCAGCGCGGACAGCAGCTGCGGGTGGCGCGCGTCGATCTCCTCGAGCGTGAGCCGGGGCTCCTCCTCCATGAGGTAGACAAGGCCGAGATTGCCCGAGCCGAGGACGACGACGTCGCGGCCGGAGACGTCGTTCTTGGCCCGCTTCCGCTTGCGCCCGGTCGCCTCGGCGGCGGCGTGCCCGACCATCGCGTCCTGTTCGTCACCGCCGGCGGGCGCGCTGACGCCGCCGTGGCTCAAGCTCCTCTGCACGAGATCCTCCAGCCCGTAGCCGTTGCGCTGCTTGAACGTCGCGCCCTGCGTCTGGCCGTGGTCGGAGAGAACGACGAACTCGTACGGCCTGGCCGCGTAGCGGCGCGCGGCCTCGATGCGGGCGAACTGCTGGTCGAGCTTCCGTAGCGCCTCGAGCGTGTCGGCGCGCTCGAGACCTGAATGGTGCGCGACCTCGTCGTAGCTCGAGAAGGTCGCGTAGATCGCGGGCCTCCCCTTCATCATGTCCATGAGGACGCCGTAGACGAGGAGATCGCGGACGATCACGCACATCGTCGCCCGCAGAAACGGGTAGACCCCGCCGCGGTGGCCGCGCGGGCGGACGTCGCGGCGGCGCTCGCGCGCGGCGGCGATCCACTCGAGGATCACCTCCCAGCCGAAGAGGACGAACGCGCGTGCGACGTTGAAGCCGTTGGCCAGGAACGCGCGGTAGCCGGGGTTGGCGCGCTTCTCCGCCTCCATCCGGCTGACGGTGAGGATGACGTGATCGGCCCCGCCGGAGAAGAGGTTGCCTCGGCTCGCGCCGCCGTTCGAGAGGAGGCCCGGCCCGCGCGTGTGCCGCCGCTCGAGCTCGGCGCAGTCCTCCGGCGACGAGCAGACGACGAGCACCTGCCGCTCCTTCTCGACCCAGCGGAAGGCGGGGATGTCCTCGTTCGAGCCCAGCAGGATCCCGGCCTGCGACGCGCCCGTCTGCGAGGAGAGGTCGGGCTCCCACTCGGCGAGTCGGTGGCTGCCGTCCTCGAGCCACCGCGCCATCGTCGGCGCGTGCCCGTCGCGCATCGCCCGCTGCAGCACGGGCAGTGCGAGCCCGTCGATCTCGAGGAACACGATGCCCGGCGTGTCGGTGAGCTGCCGCTCTCCCGAACGCCGCGCGATCCGCTCCACCACGCTGAGCGAGTAGACGTCGTCGTCGTTTGTACCGAAGAGCACGGAGAGCACGACGCCGACGGCCGAGGCGACGAGGGCGACGCCGAGTGCGGACCAGAACGAATCGATCGTCAGCCCGTCGCTGTAGCGGTCGGCCAGGAGCAGCATGCCGGCGTCGGTCGCGAGCACGGCGAAGAAGCCCAGGAGCGCGGTGAACGGGAGGCGGAGTGCGGCGACGAGCGGAGGCAGGATTGCGTTGAGGACGGCGAGAAGTGCCGCCACGACGAGCGCGGCGCTGAAGGTCGAGTCGGACGCCCCCGGGACGAGCTTCGTGGCGACGACCAGCGAGGCCGCTCCGAGCAACCAGGCGAGCAGAAGCTGTCCGAGCCGGACGCGAGGCCGCTCCGGAGTCCAGCCGGGCGCCTCGCCGTAGGCCTTGCTCACGGCGCGACCTGGTCGGGCTCTCCGGAGCGGGCGGCCTTCTTCTCGGCCTTCTTCGCGCGGCGCTGCGCCTGCTGCTCGGCCTGCCGGCGCTTCGCGTCGGCGTATGAGTCCGAGACGAGTCGCTTGCCGCCGCTCCAGCCCCAGGCCCAGATCATCAGGATCAGCGCGTAGACGATGTTCCAAGCGGTGCCGACGAGCTGCTGCGCGACCGAGTAGGCGGTCGCGTCCGTCGACGAGGCGACTCCCTTGAGTGAGGCGACGTTCCACGCCTGCGTGACGCCGACGCCGCCGGGCGTGAACGACGTGACATTGGCGAGAGAGTTCCCGCCGGCGACGTGCATCAGCGTGTCGAAGCTGACGGGGATGCCGTAGGCGTTGAGGAAGACCCCGATCGTGGAGAGCATCGCGCACCAGCCGATGAATGACGGAAGGAACACGCGGCTGAAGTACTTGCTCGGGCGGCCGAGGATCGCACCGCCCTCCTTCGCGTTCTGCCACCACGCGACGACGTGTGGCCAGAAGCGCCGGCACAGCAGCACGATCATCAAGATGCCGCCGCCGAACACGATGATCGTGGCAGGCCAATGCTCGTGCACCCAGCTGAACGAGATGTCGAACGAGCCGCCGACCTGGAGAAAGAGGTACAGGTAGACGAAGGTGCCGGACAGGGTGAAGAAGATCTTCTCCACTGCATAGCCGCCGAGGACGGCCGCGAAGCTGATCCCGAGCAGTACGGTGACCATGATCAGGAAGACGAGCGTGCCGATGTTGGCCGGCAGGATCCCGTTCAGGGCGACCGAGACGGCGTAGCCCGCGAGGATGTCGCGCCACTTCGTCCGCTCGGGATAGGCGTAGTGGAGGATCGAGTACCACGCGAAGGCCGTCGCGGTGGTCTGCACGATCATGAGGGCGATCGCGGCGATGAGCGACCCCACCGAGATCGTCGTGATCGTGCTCCAGAGTGAGTGGAACCAGCCGCTGATGTCCCAGCCGAGCAGGTTGGCAGCCGCCCCGATCACGACCACGAGGAGGGCCCACCAGACGATCCGCCACCAGAGCGGCCTCGGCGGCTTCGAAGGGATCTCGGCGGCAGTGGCGCTCATGCGGCCCTGTGCGCGACGTCGTCGAGCGCGCCGGCGATGCTCTCGACGTCGAGCAGTTCGACCGGGACGCCGTAGTCCTCGAGATCCGCGGCGGTCTCCTCCGCGCCGACACACACGCTCGGGACGTAGAGCCGGGCGGGATAGGCGAAGCCGGCGCGCCAACCCCGTTCGCACTCGATCACGTCGCCCCAGAGGGAGACCTGCCCGATCACGGGCGTGCAGCCCGGCGGCAGGGCGCCACCGCGCTTCGGGATGTAGTACGGCGGGACCGCGTAGATGCCGCAGGTGCAGGTGGATTCCGGCGCCTGGTGCACTGTCCGCCGCCAGATCCGGAAGCGCCGAGACTGGCAGCGCGCGGCCAGCGGGGCTCCGACCGGCCAGATGCACGAGCGATAGAGGCTGCGTAGCCGCGCAGCGCCGTCCTCTCGTTCGACCGCCCACACGCGCCAGGCGACGAGCGGCTCGAAGTAGTCGGGCGCGAAATCGAGCACGAGCCCGCCCTCCGGTTCCGTCGACCTCCTCATGCGACCACCAGCCTCGTCGGCGGGGAGGTTCTGCGCGTCATACCGGACGGATGAAACGGACGCCGCACTTCACCCGCGCCGGACGATGCCGCGAACGGCCGCCGGACGGAGAGTGCCGCCCATGACCGACGTCGCGCCGGCCCCGAGGGCACGCCTCCAGCGGATCGAGCGGATGCGGGCGGCCCACAGCTACTGGGCCGTGCTCGGCGCGATCTTCGTCACTTTCTTCCTGGCGGCGCTCCTCCCGGACGCGCGCTGGGCCTCGAGTGTCATCGCCCTGGCCCAGAGCGCGACGCTCCTCGTCACGATCTGGACGGCGGGCTGGGCCATGACCGAGCGCACCTTGCCTTTCGTCCTCGCCCTGGCCGCCGCCGCTGCCGCCGTCGTCAACTTCTTCTGGCAGCGCGACGCGGTGACCGTGACGCTCGGCCTCCTCGCCGGAGTCCTCACCGTCACGATCGCGGTCGTCATCGCGCGTGGCGCGGTCGCGCAGGACGAGGTGAACTCGCGCTCGGTCGCGGGCGCGATCTGCGTGTATCTCCTGATCGGGTTGTTGTTCATGTGGCTCTACGGCGTCCTGGCCGCGCTTTCGAACACGCCGTTCTTCGCCCAGGGGACGGATGGGACACGTGCGATACGCCTCTACTTCAGCTTCACCACGCTCGCAACGCTCGGCTACGGCGATTACACGCCGGCACGAAACCTCGGTCGTGCGCTCGCCGTGCTCGAGGCGCTGCTCGGGCAGCTCTATCTGGTCACCGTCGTCTCCGTGATCGTCGCGCGACTCGGAAGACCGACCACATACCTTCGTCGACACGAAAAGGAGGGTGAGAACGATGCCCCTGAGTCATGAGGAACAGGAGCTGCGCCATGCAGAGGAGATCGCGGTGGCCCCGCTCTACGCGCTCGATTCGGGCCGGATCCCCAGGCACACGCTCCCGGAAGACGAGATGTCGCCGGACGTCGCGTACCAGATCATTCACGACGAGCTGATGCTCGACGGCAACGCCCGGCTCAATGTCGCGACCTTCGTCACGACGTGGATGGAGCCCCAGGCCGAGCGGCTCATGGGCGAGTGCCTCGACAAGAACATGATCGACAAGGACGAGTACCCGCAGACCGCGGCCATCGAGACGCGCTGCGTCAACATCCTCGCCGACCTCTGGCACGCGCCCGACGCGGGAGCGGCGACCGGCTGCTCGACGACGGGCTCGAGCGAGGCGGCCATGCTGGGCGGGCTCGCCCTCAAGCGGCGGTGGCGCGCGCAGCGGCTGGCCGACGGGATGCCCGCCGACAAGCCGAACATCGTCATGGGCACGAACGTGCAGGTCTGCTGGGAGAAGTTCGCCAATTACTGGGACGTCGAGATGCGCCTCGTGCCGATGGAGGGCGACCGCTTCCATCTCTCTCCCGAAGAGGCCGTCGCCCGGTGCGACGAGAACACGATCGGGGTCTTCGCCGTGCTCGGCTCGACCTTCGACGGCTCGTACGAGCCCGTCGCCGACATCTGCGCGGCGCTGGATGCGTTCGAGCAGGAGAGCGGGATCGACGTGCCGGTTCACGTCGACGGCGCCTCGGGCGGTATGGTCGCGCCGTTCGTGGACCCGGATCTCGTCTGGGACTTCCGGCTCCCGCGCGTCACCTCGATCAACACCTCCGGTCACAAGTACGGGCTCGTCTATCCCGGGGTCGGCTGGATCGTGTGGCGCGACGCCGAGGCGCTGCCCGAGGAGCTGATCTTCCGCGTCAACTACCTGGGCGACACGATGCCGACGTTCGCGCTCAACTTCTCGCGCCCGGGCGCGCAGGTCGTCGCGCAGTACTACAACTTCCTGCGGCTCGGGTTCGAGGGCTACCGGCGCGTGCAGCAGTACGCACGGGACGTTGCGACGGGACTGGCCGCACAACTCGACGATCTGGGGCCGTTCGACCTGGTGACCCGCGGCGACGAGCTACCGGTGTTCGCCGTGGCGCTGAAGCCGGAGGTCGACAACTACACCGTCTTCGACCTCTCGCTCGCGCTGCGCGAGCGCGGCTGGCAGGTGCCCGCCTACACGTTCCCGGAGAACCGCACCGACCTTGCGGTCCTACGGGTCGTCGTGCGGCGCGGGTTCACCCACGACATGGCCGACCTGCTCATCGCGGACGTGAAGCGGCAGCTGAAGCGCCTCGAGCGGCAGCCGGCACCCACACACGACGCGGCGAGCGCGACGGGATTCGCCCACTAGACCGCCTGCGGGCGCGCGGGCGGAATGACGGCGCCGATGATCCAGAAGAGCGGGATGAAGATGCCGAGGATGAACATGACCCAGTGCCCCTTGCGCAGGCAGGTGACGCCGAGCGCTACCAAGAGGACCAGGTAGAGGAGGATTCCGAACCCTCCGATGCCCCACCACATACGGGCTCCTTTCGCAGAGGTGTTGTCCCGGCGACCGTAGGCCGGCAGGCCTTGCGAGGCATCGTCCCGAGAGGATGAGGTGGCGGCGCCGGGCGCGGCGTACCCTCGGAACCGGAACCATGGGCACGCAGAGCGAGCAGGCCCCGAGGCACCTGGAGGATCTAGGCCCAGTCCAGATCCTCACCGTCGCCTTCGACGGCAACCACTTCCGGGGCGAGATCCTGCCGGAGCTCGAACGCTTGAAGAAGCTCGGGGTGATCAGAATCATCGACCTGCTCTTCGTCCGCAAGGACTCGATGGGCGCAGTCGCGACGATGACGGCCACCGACCTCGACTGGGAGGAGGCGGCCGACTTCGGCGCGATGGTCGGCAGCCTGATCGGCTGGGGAATCGGGGGTGAACACGGCTCCGAGATCGGCTGGATCTCGGGCGCTGCGGACAGTGCGAGCGGCCATGCGTTCGGCGAGGACGAGCAGTTCGGGCTCGTGCAGACGATCCCGAACGGATCTTCTGCGGCGATCGCGCTCATCGAGCACGTCTGGGCGAAACCGCTCCGGGCGGCGATCAGGCGTGCGGGCGGAGTCGAGGTCGCAAACGACTGGCTCCGCTCGGCGGACCTGATCCGGTCGGGCCTCGCGGCGGCCGCTCCCTCCGGTGCCGAGCCGCCGACGGACACTCCCGACTGAGCAGCCCCGGCGCCTAGCGGCGCGAGGGCAGCAGGAGCAGGGCGCCGACGAGGAAGCACAAAGCGCCGAACGACGTCCAGGCGTTGGCGGCGGCCAGATGGAGCGCGCTCCCGGTCGAGGGGACGACATAGCCGGCGACCGCGGAGATTCCGAACGCGACGCACCCAGCCAGGTTGACGACCGCGATCCGCCAGTCGATCGCGCGGCGCGACAACCGGCGCACGCCAAGGTAGGCGAGGACGCCCGAGACGAGGAAGCAGACGGAGCCGCGCCAATCGGGCCGCCAGACCAGACGGTCGTATTCGTTTGCGTCGAGGCCCGTCTGGAGCGCGTGAAAGGTGCTCACGTTGAAGAACAGGGTCCCCGCGAACTGCACGACGCACGCCCAGCGGTCGAGCCCGCCTCGGCTGTGCAGCATCTGGAGCAGGGCCGCCGAGGTGAAGAAGACCGAGCCGGCGAAGAAGACGACGGCGTCGATTTCGGAGCCGACGAGCTCGACGAAGCCGGGGAACGGACCGACGAGGAAACACGTCGAGCCGATCGCAAACAGCACCCCGATCCAGAGATTCGCCGTGTCGGCCGCGCCGGTCGCGGGCGCGGTGTCCGGCGCAGCGCTCATGCCTCGCGAGGATCCACCATGGCTCCACCAGCGGCCTCACCCGATCCGTATGAACAGACGGAGTCGGAGTGGTGAGCGCACGCCGGTCACGGGGCTGCGGTCTCGCTGGCGCGCGGCGGCCAGGCGTGAAAGCATCGGCTGAGCGGCCCCGGCCGGGGCCTGCTCCGGTTGGGGAAAGGAGAGCCTGATGGCCACCGCCGAGAAGAAGGGACGGAACAGAGCGGCAACCCGCGGGGCAGCTCCCGTCGTTCCGCACTTCACGGTCGCCGAGCGGGCCGCGCGTGGCCGCGCCGCCCGCGCCGAGTGCCCACGGTCGAGCCAGGCCGATTTCGAGCTCGCCTCCGACCGTGACCCGGTCGCCATCCTCGAGGCGCAGGCGGAGTCGCGCGTCCAGGAGCTGGTCCCGATCCGCTACGGACGAATGCTCGTCTCCCCCTTCACCTTCTACCGCGGCGCGGCGGCCGTCATGGCCCACGATCTCGCGACGGCGCCGCGCGCCGGGCTCCGCGTCCAGCTCTGCGGCGACGCGCACCTCACGAACGTCGGCGGCTTCGCCTCGCCGGAGCGGACGCTCGTGCTCGACCTCAACGACTTCGACGAGACGCTCCCCGGTCCGTTCGAGTGGGACGTGAAGCGGCTCGCCGCCAGCTTCGAGATCGCGGGCCGCGACCGCGAGTTCACGGATGCGGAGCGGAGCGCCGCCGTGCTCTCGGCGGTCCGGTCGTACCGCAACTGGATGCGGAAGCTCGCCGCCGCGGGCAACCTCGACGTCTGGTACGCGCACCTCGACGTCGACATGGTCGTGAGCAACCTCCGCCAGCAACAGGCGAAGGGCCAGGCGGCCAGCGTCGAGAAGGCGGCGGCCAAGGCGCGCACGAAAGACAGCCTGAAGGCGTTCGCGAAGCTGACGCACGAGGTAGACGGCGAGCCGCGCATCATCTCCGACCCGCCGCTGGTCGTGCCTGCCTCGGACCTCGCAGAGATAGCGGGAATGTCGCCCGAGGAGCTCGAGACGACAATCCGCCAGCTCTATCGGGAGTACCGCCGAACGCTCCAGTCGGACCGCCGGCACCTGCTCGAGGAGTTCCGCATCGTCGACCTCGCCCGCAAGGTCGTCGGCGTGGGCAGCGTCGGCACCCGCTGCTGGATCCTCTTGCTGACCGGCCGCGACCAAGACGACCCCCTCTTCCTCCAGATCAAAGAGGCTCAGGCCTCGGTGCTCGAGCCGTATCTCGGCAAGAGCGAATACAAGAACCACGGCGAGCGCGTGGTGTCGGGCCAGCGGCTGATGCAGGCGACGAGCGACATCTTCCTCGGCTGGATTCGCACGGGGACGACGCTCGACGGGGTCGAGCGCGACTTCTACCTCCGCCAGCTCTGGGACTGGAAGACCTCGGTCGATCTCGACACGATCCTGCCCAAGGGGCTCGAGTTCTACGGCGAGGTCTGCGGCTTCCTCCTCGCGCACGCGCACGCCCGCTCCGGCGACCGCGTCGCGCTTGCCTCCTACCTCGGCAAGGCCGACACGTTCGACCGGGCGCTCGCCGAGTTCTCCGTCGCATACGCCGACCAGAACGAGCGCGACTACGCGACGTTGAAGGCGGCGGCCGACGAGGGCCGGATCACGGTGGAAGCAGGGCTGTAGGCGGCGCGAGCGTCATCACGCTCGGCAGGTCGGCCAGCAGCTTCCGGATCAGATCGGGGAACGGGTACGGGAGGAGCAGGACGCTCCACGCAAGGCCTGTCCAGAGGGCGCCGAGCCACCAGCCGACGAGGACGAACCAGAACACCCGGGCGCGAGTGCCGAACGGCTCCTGGCGGCGCTCGACCCAGCCGGGCGGCGCGTAGGCGCGGACGCGCTCCGCGAACGGCTTCTTCATCTCTGCCTCCGCAGCCGCTTCCTCGTGCCGCGATTCGAGCTTGTCGGCTCCGGGCGGCTTCTGGCCTAGCGTGGAGAGGAAGATGCCGAAGCGGTAGGCCCGTCGCGCGAGCGGCGCGCCGACGAAGGTCAGTTGCGCGATGTAGCCGCAGAGGAAGACCGGCAACGGCAGGATCGTGCCGAAGCTCATGAACCAGGCGTAGCCGCCCCAGGAGCGCGCCGAGCGCACGGCCTTCCGGCCGCCGCCCTCTCTCGTCTCGGTCGGCTCCGTCGGGGCCGTCTCGGTCTCGTTCATGGCGTCACATCTGCCATTGCGCGATCGTCCCGCACCCGAGCCGGAGGCGCCTCACCCTGCGGGGATGAGGTGTCCGTCAGGCTCATGAACAACACTGCACACGAGATGGCCGCGGCCGACGACCCCATAGCCGGCACCGGGCGCGCGCAGCTGAGAGAGGCGTTCGTCACGCCTCGCTGGCTTCGCGATCTCGGCCGGAGCTCCTGGCTGCTCGTCGGCCTGTTCGCGCTCCTCGGCGGGCTCATCTGGCTGCTCGCCGCGACCTACACCATCGTCGGCCCCATCGTGTGCGCGCTCATCGTCGCCGTGGTCGCCGCCCCGGTGGTCGGGCACCTCGCCCGGCGGATGCCCCGTGCGCTCGCGGCAGTGATCATGCTGCTCGCGATCGGCGCAATCGTGCTGCTCGTGGTGGTCATCGTGATCGCCGGGATCACCGGCCAGTCCACAGCGATCTCGGCTCAGGCGTCCGCGGGCGTCGACCGGCTCCAGAGCTGGCTGCACAGCGGAGGCGTCGACTCCTCGAGCGCCGCCGGGGCGGCGTCGACCGTGAAGAAGGCGGCGCCCGACATCATCTCGACGCTCGTGCACGGCGTCGTCAGCGGCATCACCGGGCTTGCCTCGGTCCTGTTCGGGCTGTCGCTCGCCGGGCTCGGCACGTTCTTCCTCCTCAAGGACGGGCCGCAAATGCGCCGCTGGGTCGACCGTCACATGGGTGTGCCCGAGCCTGTTGCGTACACGATCACCGGTTCGGTGATCAAGTCGCTGCGCGGCTACTTCCGCGGGGTCACGCTCGTTGCCGGGTTCAACGGCGTCGTCGTCGGGATCGCGGCGGTCATCCTCGACGTCCCCCTCGCGGGGACGATCGCCGTCGTCACGTTCGTCACGGCCTACATCCCCTACCTCGGGGCGGTCGTCGCCGGGGCGTTCGCGGTCCTGCTCGCGCTCGGCGCGAAGGGAACCGGCGTCGCGATCGCGATGCTCGTCATCGTGCTGCTCGCCAACGGACTGCTGCAGAACCTCGTGCAGCCGTTCGCGATGGGCTCGGCGCTCGACCTCAATCCGCTCGTCGTCCTCATCGTGACGATCGGCGCAGGCTGCCTCTTCGGCATGCTCGGCCTCGTGCTCGCGGCCCCGCTCGTCTCCGCCGCGGTCCGGATCGCGAAGGAGTTGAACCAGCCGCTCGCGGCCGCTCCGGCCAGGCCTCCCCCGGCGACGGAGGACACGCTCATCCGAACGGGATGATGCCCCCGGCACGGTCCGGGGCAATCGTGGAGGCGCGGGGGTTCCCCGCCTGTCACGAGAAGGGAGAAGTCAATGGCAACACTCGTCGCGATCGGCTACCCCGACGAGGTGACCGCGGAGGCGGCCCGTCAGACAGTCGCAGGCCTCGAGGAGGATCTCGTAATCCAGGCCGACCAGGTGGCTGCCATCCGCCGCGACAAGGACGGCAAGTACCACATCACGACGACGCACGGCGGCAGCTCGGCCGGCGGCGGAGCGGTGTGGGGCGGCTTCTGGGGCTTCCTGTTCGGCCTCATCTTCTTCGTCCCCTTCGCCGGGCTGGCGCTCGGCGCCGGATTCGGCGCCCTGTTCGGGCACCTCGGCGAGAAGGCGATCGACAAGGAGTTCCAGAACCAGGTCCGCGACCAGGTGCAGCCGGGCACCTCGGCGCTCTTCATGATCATCGAGAAGGCGACGCCCGACAAGGCGATCGACGCCCTCAAGGGCTACGGCGGCACCGTGATCAAGACCTCGCTCTCGGAAGAGGACACGAAGAAGCTCCAGGAGGCGCTGACGCCGACTGAGCCGGTGGGCGCTTCCTCGTAAGCGCCTTGGAGCGCAAACCGGGGCGCGCCAAGCGGCCGGCGCGGCCCCGGGCGCGCTCCCGAGGAAGGAGCCGCGATGGCCTCCGTGCGTGAATCGACCGCCCGCCTGGTGCAGGAAGTGCCGGCTGCGAAGCACGGGGAGATCCCGGGCGACATTCACGGCGCGCTCGAGGAGTTGAACGTCCCGGCCTACGCGGTCGACCGCCACGGGATCATCCGCTGGGTCAACTCCGCCGCGAAAAAGATGGTTGGCGACATTCGGGGACGCCAGCAGTCGTCCTTGGTGGTACCCGAGCAGGCGCGCGCGGCGAAGGAGTCGTTCCTCCGCAAGATGATGGGAACGGAGAAGTCGACCGAAGCCTCGGTCGTCGTGGTCGAGCCGGGCGGGAACCGCGTCCTGGTCGAGATCAGCTCGTGTCCCCTCCGGGAAGGGGGCAGGATCGTCGGCGTGTTCGGCGTCGTCAAGCATCGCGAAGAGGTGGCGCCGCCCCGGCCCCACCCGCACCTGACCCCGCGGCAGAACGAGGTCCTGCAGCTGCTTTCGCACGGCCACTCGACCTCGCAGATCGCCGAGGAGCTCCACCTCAGCGTCGACACGGTGCGGAACCACGTGCGGCGGATGTTCCGCGCCCTCGACGTGCACTCCCGCGTCGAGGCTCTCGCGGTCGCGCACCGCGAGGGGATCCTGCGGTCTCACTGATTGATCCATCTGCGCCGTACGGGCGCGGCCCGGCGCCTCCTACGGTCGAGGTATGCCGCACTGCGTCGAGTGCAGCCGTGAGAGGGAATCCGGCGAGCCGGGCTGGGTGACGGTGCTCGCACAGGCCCGGGCGCTGCGGATCCACTACTGCCCCGAGTGCATCACCGACCTCGTCGAGCGCGCCTGCGGCCGGACCGACGACGGCGACGACGAGTAGCGTCAGGCAGTGGCCGGCACGGCCGGCCGGAACGTGCCGATCTCGTCCTGCCCCGGCTGGACGACGCCCCAGCTCGACTCCGGCGCCTGGTTCCAGACCCCCGGCACGTCTCCGAGCGGCTCGGAGACGACGATCCGGCTCTCCTCGTCGAAGTCGGCGAGGCGCGGGTCGTCGGGGTAGAGCATCTTCAGCGAGTCGTAGGAGGTCGAGAAGTACAGCGAGCGGGACTGACCCTCGCTCGAGTAGCGGAACGCCCAGATCCGCTCGCCGTCTGTCGTCGCGATCGTGCCCTGGAACGGATACTTGACCCCGTGCCGGTGTCCGACCTCCTCGACCAGGCCGATCGCGCGCTCGACGGCACCGGGAGGGTCGTCCTCGAGACCAAACGTCAAGGCGAGGAAGAAGAGCACCTCGGAGTCGGTCGAGCCCTCGATCGACGGATACAGCGCCGGGTCGATCGCGAGCGCGAGGTCCCGCTTGACGGTGAACCAGTCGTGCACCACACCGTTGTGCATCCACAGCCACTTGCCGTGGTGGAACGGATGGCAGTTCGTCAGCTGCACCGCAGTCGACGTCGCCGCTCGGATGTGCGCGAGGAAGAGGTGTGACTCGACGGCGCCGGCGATCTCGCGGAGGTTGCGGTCGTTCCAGGCCGGCTCGGTGCTCTTGTACGTGCCCGGCTCGCCCGAGGCCGAGTACCAGCCGATGCCGAAGCCGTCGCCGTTCGTCGTCTCCGCACCGAGCCGCGAGTGGAGGCTCTGGTCGATCAGCGAGTGCTCCCCGAGGAAGAGGACCTTGTCCAGACGGACAGGCTTGCCGTAGTACGCGAGCCAGCGGCACATGGTGCGATTCTGCCGCCCTCCCGCCCGCACGTACACGGGTGCGCGACAGACCCCGCGGGGTGCAGGCACGACTCTGCGATCAGCGCGCTTCAGTGAGCCGGGCGGGCCCTCGCGCGGGCCCGCCCTCGAAAGCTGTCCCGACTCAGCCGCGTACGCGAACCGGGCCGGGCCGGCTCGGCGGCGCCGGGTCTGGCGCCGGCGGTCGCGTCCGCTCGGGGACCGGGTCGCGGATCGGCTCGACCACGATCTTCCTCAGCGGCTTTCCGATCTCCATCGATCGCGTCCTTTCCTCGTGCCTCCGTGGAATCGCATCACGCCTCCGCGCCGATCGCCAGGAGGCGCGCACCTCGGTGGAGGGCAGGCACACCCGCCCCGCGCGTGGGGCATCCTGTCCGCGGGATGACCGTGGCGTCCGACCAGGAGGCCCGTCCGCGCAGGCTGGCCTGGCGCGTGAGCCTCCGCATCCTGCTGTTGCTCGCGACCGCGGTCTCGCTCTACCTGCTCTTTCCGAGCCTCGTCGACGTCTTCACGCAGTGGCGCTCCCTCCGCGACCTCCACCCACAGTGGATCGCGCTGGCCCTCGTCTTCGAGGCCGCGAGCGTGACCTCCCTCTGGGAGGTGCAGCGGATCGCGCTGCGGACACCGAGCTGGTTCGCGGTGGGGACGTCGCAGCTTGCCGGCAACGCGGCGGGCAACATCGTCCCGGGCGGCGGCGCGACCGCCGGCGCCGTCGCCTACCGGATGCTCGTGCAGGCCGGCGTGCGCAGCGGGGACGTGGTGAGCGGGCTGACCGCGGTGGCGATCGCGAACGCGGCGACGATCCTCGTCTTCCCGCTGCTCGCGCTGCCGGCGATCCTCGGGGGCCTGAAGGCGCCGAGCGGCTTGCTCCAGACCGCGTACATCGGGGCCGGCGCCTTCGTGCTCCTCGTGGTGGGCGGGCTGGCCGCCTTCCTCTCGGACCGGCCGCTGCTGCTTGCCGGCCGCGCGATCGACGCGGTGCTCCGCATGTTCCCGGGCAAGCGCGATGCGCACGGCACCGGCGAGCGGCTCCTCCTGCAACGCGACCGCCTGCAACACGCGTTCGGCGCCCGCTGGCCCTATGCGCTGCTCGGGCTCGCGGGCAAGCCGGGATTCGACTATCTCGGCCTCGTCTGCTGCCTCGCCGCGGTCGGGGCCCGGCCGAACCCGTCACTCGTGATCCTCGCCTACTCGGGCGCGGTGCTGCTGGCGCTGATCCCGTTCACGCCGGGCGGTCTCGGCTTCGTCGAGGCTGGGCTCACCGGTTTGCTGACCCTGGCCGGAGCGACGGCACACCAAGCCGTAGTCGCGACGCTCGCCTACCGGCTGCTCGTCTTCTGGCTCCCGCTCCCGCTCGGCGGGATCGCATACCTGCTCCACCGCCGCCGCTACGGGGCGGAAGGCGCACCCGCGTCCGCGACCTCGCCGTAGGGCGCGAGCGCATCGCGCGCGGCAGCCGCACTCTTCTCACCGACGAGCACGCACAGCAGCGCGCGTCCCGGCGTCAGCGACTCGCCGAGCTCGCGCAGGCGAGCGTCGGGCACACCGGTGTCGCGTGACGCGAACACGCCGCCGCCGAGCATCCCGAGCAGCGCGCCGCCGATCGGGCCGCCGAGCAGCATTCCGGCGACGAACCCGACTGTGCCGCCGGCCACGACGCCTTCCCCCGCCGCGACCTGCCGCGTCTGGTGCAGCTCGATCCTGCCGCCGTCCGTGGACGTGACCACGGCCGCGTCGGCGACCTTGACGTCGAGCTCACGCAACGCGTCGAGCGCCCGATCCGCCTCCTCGCGAGAAGCGCAGGAGACGACTACCAGCCGAGTCGAACCGGCCACGCCGACGAGACTACTGAGGTGCGCACCTCACGTGTGCGGACGTGATGGCCTGTCGTGCCCCGGAGCCGGCCGCGCTCACAATTGGACGACCATGGGGGCGATGTCGTCGATTCAGCTCATCGCCGCGTTCGCCGTCACCTCGTTGGTCGGCGCGTTGATGATGCTGCAGGGTGTCTCGACACACCTGCTCGAGCGAAGATCGACCCGCTGCCGCGCCTGCGGGGGCGTCGTGAACCGCTCGTGCATCTGCCGCCGCGGCGAGTGACACGCGCATCGGCGTGAGGCCCGTGCGAGACGGGCGCGGGTGCGCGCACGTCCCCTGCTCCAGCACCCGGTTGAGACGATGAACGCGCGATGCCGTCCGCCACCGTTGCGACGACCGTCCTCTCCGACGAAGAGGTCGCGCGGCTGATCGAGACCCTCAAGGGCGCCGACAGCTGCGAGCTGAAGCTGACGGTGCCGGAGCCTCATCAGCGCTCGACGGTCGCCGCCCTCGAGCTCGATCCGCTCGAAGCGCAGATTCGCCAGGTCTTCTTCTTCGACACGCCCGAGCTCGCTCTGCAGGACCAGGGAGTCGTCGTCCGCGCGCGGCGGATCCAGGGCAAGGGAGGCGACTCGATCGTCAAGCTGCGGCCGGTCGTCCCGAGCGAGCTCCCGCCGGAGCTCCGTCGCTCGGGCGCCTTCCGCGTCGAGGTCGATGCACTCCCCGGCGGGTTCGTCTGCTCCGGCACGCTGAAGGGGGCGCCGGCAGCGGCCGACGTCCTCCGCGCGGCCAGGGGAAAGCTGCAGCTGCGGAAGCTGTTCTCGAAGGAGCAGCGGCAGCTCTACGCGAATCACGCGCCCGAGGGCGTCGCACTCGACGACCTCGCCGTCCTCGGGCCGATCTTCGTGCTCAAGCTGCGGCTGTTTCCGCCGGAGCTCGGGAGACGGCTCGTGGCGGAGATTTGGCTCTACCCGGACGGATCCCGGATCCTCGAGCTGTCCACCCGGTGTGAGACGACCGAGGCGTTCCAGGTCGCGGTCGAGACCCGTGCCTTCCTCGTGCAGCGCGGCGTCGACCTGTCGGGCGAGCAGGAGATGAAGACACGCAAGGCGCTCCAGTTCTTCGCGCAGGAGCTGGCGGAGAAGCAGCCGTGAGCAGCGGCTCGGGGGTCGCCGAGGCGACACCCGCCCCGAGCGGAATCGTCCCACGCTGGGAATGGCGCACGTTCGGCGAGAGCTTCGGCCCCGCCGAGGAGCTCCTCGGCGCGCGCACGCCCGAGCGCGAGCATGAGAGCGACGAGCTCTATCTGCTCTCCCAGGAGAGCGACGCCTCCGTGAAGGTTCGCGACGGCCTGATGGACGTGAAGCGACTCGAGGCCGTCGACGGCGGCGGGCTCGAGCAGTGGCGGCCCATCCTCAAGACCGGTTTCCCGCTCGTCGCGGCCGACCTCTCGACCGTGCTCGCCGCGCTCGGCGTCTCCGGGACGCAGCTGGAGCGCGAGTCGTACACGCTCGAGCAAGTCGTGGAGGAAATCGTGGGAACGAGCCCGGCCCTCGAAGCCGTGACGGTGCACAAGTGGCGCACCCACTACCGGCTCAGCGGCTGCATGGCCGAGCTCACCCAGATCACGGCCGGGCGACGGAAGGCCCGGACGATCGCGGTCGAGGCCGAGGATCCCGTGCTCGTCGCCGCCGCGGTGCGGAGCCTGCATCTCGCAGACCGGCCGAACGTCTGCCTCGCCCGCGGGCTCAAGACCCTCGTCGGCTTCGACCCCGTCCGCTTCGCGGTGATCGACGTCGGCACGAACTCGGTCAAGCTCCACGTGGGCGAGCGACGCGCCGGCGATGTCTGGCTCACGGTCGTCGACCGCGCCGAGGTGACGAGGCTGGGCGAGGGCCTGGACGGGAGGGGCGAGCTCCAGTCCGAGCCGATCCGGCGGACCGCCGACGCCGTGGTCGGCATGGTCGAGGAGGCGCG
>Ga0066388_100000463_pt1 | contig 19018 bp, 12 predicted proteins | sample PanSoiMetaGPlot6_FD_64539 | JGI IMG/M metagenome (GOLD analysis project Ga0066388, IMG submission 64539) | Tropical forest soil microbial communities from Panama analyzed to predict greenhouse gas emissions - Panama Soil - Plot 6 (Hybrid Assembly) | ecosystem: Environmental > Terrestrial >... | reverse complement strand
AACCTGGTGAACTTTTCATTACCATGTCTAAAGAAGGCAGCACCATCGGCGGATTAATGGACACTGTCGGCACGCTGACCTCGATTGCGCTGCAATACGGCGTCCCGCTCGAGAGTCTCGTGAAAAAATTCGCCTATCAACGCTTCGAGCCTAGCGGGTTCACAAAGAATCCCGATATCCGACACGCAACCAGCATTACCGATTACGTATTTCGCTGGCTGGCGTGCCAGTTCATTAAGGGCTACAAGGAGGCGACTTCGCCTAACCGCGCCCAGCCAGATTTGCCGCTGAAGGAAATTGCGGAGATCGAAAAAAAGGCTGTGAACCGGCCAGTCTCGGATCTGGCGCGCACCGCTGAAAAGGAAGTGCTCGACGTGATCACAAATCACCCGGGCGGCGATTCGGAATCCGGCAAGCAAAACGGGAACGGCGTTGGTCACGCCGACCGCGTAACAGTAGCGCTTGGCAGCATCTTCATGGGGATCACTTGTTCCGTATGCGGCAGCGATAAAGTGATACGGGCCGGCGCTTGTGGCGTTTGCACCGAATGCGGCACGAGTCAGGGGTGCAGCTGAGACCAGCTTCAGTCCCTAGGCTCCATACCGCGCAAATTTTCAGGTTTCCGCAGCTGCAATACCGGCTCCAGCAGTTGAGTTTAGGCCATCAGGATATTGCGGACTTCTGCAGGGATCTGAATGTTCGATGCATAGCATGCAGCGCGTGATTGGACACACGCGCGCATATGGCTACAATGCGTGGCCCATTTTTCTAAGAACAAGTTGAATGAATAAGCTCGACGCGCAGCGACAGAAAGAAATTCAGCAGGCTGAGGAACTGCTTTTTGCAGGGCCGCAGGCGCTCGGTTTTACTAAAGGTCTTTTCCAAGGGCATTTCGTTGTCGATTGGGTAATGCCTTATCCCCGCATCCCGGCGGAGCAACAAGCCGAACTGGATGAAACCCTCACCGAACTTCGCCAATTTTTGGATGAGCATCTCGATCCAGCGGAAATCGATCGGAAAGCCGATATACCGCGCAGCGTGATTGATGGCCTTGGCCGGGTCGGCGTACTTGGCATGACTGCACCCAAGGAATATGGCGGGCGGGGGTTCTCGCAAATGGCCAACTGCAAAATCCTGGAAGAGATCGGCCGCCGTTGCGCATCGACATCAGTTTTTGTCAACGCGCATCACTCGATCGGAATTCGTGCGCTGCTGCTTTTTGGAACGCACGAACAAAAGCAGCGATGGCTTCCGGGATTATCGAGCGGCCAGCAGCTAGGCGCGTTCGCGCTTACTGAGAAAGAAGCCGGATCTGACGCGGCAAACGTCCAAATGCAGGCGCGACCGACCGAGGATGGCTCGCATTTCATTCTCAACGGGGAAAAGCGCTACATCACTAACGCTGCAATCGCCGAGGTGTTGACGGTGATGGCACGAACGCCGGTGCCTGGCAGGGAAGGGAAAACTGCGATCACGGCATTCCTAGTCACACGTGACATGCCGGGATTCGAGATGCTCGAAGCGCGCATGCCGAAGATGGGCATCCGTGGCACCGCGACTGGCCGATTCGCGTTGCGCGACGTCAAAGTTCCCAAGGAAAATATTCTTGGCCCACCGGGCAAAGGCCTCAAGGTCGCGCTGACGGTTCTCGATTTCGGGCGGACAACATTCGGTGCATGCTGCACAGGCGCAGCCAAGACTTGTTTGCGTTTGGCGATCGAACACGCAAACACGCGCAAACAATTCAATAAAACGCTTGGCAATTTTCATCTGGTCCAAAAGAAAATCGCGCGCATCGCGGCAGATGTGTACGCGATGGAAGCGATGACCACAATCACTGCGGCGCTGATTGATCGCGGGCTGGAGGATTACATGCTCGAGACGGCGATGCTAAAAGTGTTTACAACAGAGCGCCTTTGGGAGTGCATCAACGACGTGTTTCAGATTTATGGCGGCTCTGCGTATTTTGTGGATCTGCCGCTGGAGAGAATGATGCGCGATGCACGCATTAACCAGATCGGCGAAGGCGCGAACGAAGTGCTGACTTCGTTTATCGCACTGGTGGGGATGCGTGGACCGGGCATGGAGTTCAAGGAAATCTACGACACGATGGTGAAGCCAACACGCGAACGGGGCTTCGCGAAGGCTTGGACAGCTGGCAAGCATCGACTCGGCGCGGCCGTGCGGGTTCCCGAGATTCCAGTACGAAGCGCCGAACTGCGTTCGTTTGCCAATCAACTTGGACGTCTGATCTGGCGCTTTAATGTAGCCGTGAACCGCGCACTGATCACTTACCGCGAGCCGATACTTGATATGCAGCTTCTCCAGGAGCGGATCGCAAACGCGGCGATGGATCTTTTTGCGTCAACCTGCGTGCTCAGTCGTCATGATGGCGAGCTTCAATTTGCGCAACGAAACGGAAGTTCTTCGTCCCCTGATCATTTCGCCGCCGATTTGTTTTTGCGTCAGTCGTTCCGCCGGATTCGCCATTTCCTGGCTGGACTTACCGACAATGAAGATAAGTCGGTGCTTGCGACGGCGGTGTCGGTTTTAGGTAAGCCAGAAAATTAACTCCGAGCGCGTTTGCGACTCGAGTTGACCGCGCGCATTTACACCGATAACAGCGCCGATCTTCGCTGGCTGAAGGGAAAAACAATTCGCGCGGGAGTTTATTAGAGAAGTGACACCTCTTCGCATGCGTTACACGCAATTGCTTGGGGCAGCTGAAAAGCATCCAATCAAAAAAGTCGGCGCGCGACTGCGCGCAATGATGCTTGGCGCGCAAAAATATAAGTCCACGCCCGCGCTGCCGCCGGCAGCGCGCGAACACCGGCGAGATCGTCGGAGTTTCAGGTTATTGCCCGTTACGGTGGCCTAAAATATCCAACGCGCCATGAGTGGTCGGAATTGCAGCTAACCGGTCGCAAGGTTGCGGGATGCGGGAGCCCGCGGCCACAGTGTAGCACACCTTCTTTGAGGTCGCCTTTACGACCCGCTGTGATTGTGTTTGTGGCCGAAGCACGACTTCCTTGCTCGGATCAGCAGCAGCCGATGCGCAAAACGCGAGCGCAAGCACGACGCTTGCGCATCGAACCGACCAGCCGCCTAGGCGACTTGGTCTACCTACTGTTTTCACGTCCTAAGTGTGATTCCGCTTGAAATTTTGCGCAAGCCTATTTTGCGGTCGTTTTGAGACAACAAACCGATATTTTGGGCCACCGGTTCCTTACGATCAATCCGTCCAAAGGAAATGCTCAAGCCGAAGATTGCTAAGACGTGCTTTAGCTTCTTCGCTTCGGCTGCCTCCCGCGGCAGCGAGTTTTTCGTAGACAGCGGCCGCAGATTCCCACTTTGAATCCTCTTCCAACAGGCGCGCAGCATTAAACCCAGCTTTGTAATACCAAAAGAGTTCGCGCCGCCGGTCTGGACGCGCGTCTTCCTCTAATATTTTGTAAAACGTAGCAAGCGCATTGGGGCGGTCGCTTTTCTTCTCCAGGCAGAGTCCCTTTTTGAAGAGAGCCTGGTTGCGCCAGTGAATCGGCTCGTCCTTATCGGAGGCGAGTTGATCATAGATTTCGATCGCGCGTTGATAATTGTTTGGATCAGTTGCGCCCATCTCAAAAAAAATGTCGCCTTTGCCGCACAGCGCCTCGCGTTTTTCGGAGGGACCGGCATCACTCTTTAATATTTCATCGTACAAGGCGAGAGCATCCTTGGGTTTACCAAGCTTGCGCTCAATTACAGCCTGCTCATTGCGCGCTGCCCATCGCAGCGAGCCGTTCTGCCGTACGACTTGGTCAAACAGGACAATCGCCCTGTCCAGCGAATGTTCGCCCATGCTGGACATTGCCGACTCCGCCGCGAAGAAGAGGGCTTTTTCTCCAAGCGAATTATTGGGAGCCTTTTGGGCAATGAGTTCAAACTGTGTCTGTGCGTTCGCAAAATCCTGGCGTCGGTAATAAAGCTCAGCCAGCTTCATTCGAACTTCAGAAGCAAACGGCGAGTTTTCATGTTGTTCGAGGAAGCGCTTTGCAAGCTCAATCACTTTCGCTTCATCGCCGCCGGCTGACTCCTCAATCCAGATGTTCAGATAGTCGCCGCGTTCCGCGGCTGCTGCTGTTGGCGACTCGGCTGCGCGAGTCAGATACTTGCGCGCTTCATCGAGCCGCGGTGGCGAAGCGTGAAAGGCCAGTTCCGCCAGGCTGACCAAAGCTTCCGACACGCGAGGATTCTTGGGAAAATCGTGAATGAACTGTTGCAGCGATTTTGCCGCCTTTTCGTCACCTTTTGCCGCTTGCAGTAAGCCTTCCTGCAGTTGCAAGTCGGCACGCGCCTCTTCGTCGCCGTCCAGTTTTTCCAGGTCACGGTAATCAGCTAAAAAGCGTGTATGGTCACCGAGTTGGAGCCAGCCGGTGGACGCGTTGAAAAACGCAACCTTTGCCCACGGCGAACCGGAACGCGCTATTTGTTCAAAATCCGCAGAAGCTGTCGCAAATCGTTTGGCAAGGTATTGTGCCTGGGCGGATAAAAAATCGATTTGGGCCAGCAAAGACGGCGCGGGATGAAACGAGCGCGCGTCGTTTAAAATCGCAATCGCCTCATCGAAGTGTTTGTCCTCCAATTCGAATTGTGCAAACTCAAGTAAAGCGGGTGGGATTGCCTGAGATCTTACACCGGTGTGGCGAAGATCGGTAAACAATTGCCGAGCTCGCTCCCTGCGCCCTGCACGAATTTCGAACCGCGCGAGATACCATCGCGCAAATGTTCGCCGTGGCTGTTCGGGACTGCGCACCCATCTCTCCAGTTCGTTGCGCGATGGTTTGTGTTCCGCTCGATACAACTCGTCGAGTCTTGCGAAGAGGACAGGAAGATCAGGGTCCGCCGGATGGCGATCAATAAACTGCTCGATGACATCGTCTGCGATTTCAGGCGTCTTGAGTTGCACTTGCCCTTCCACGATGCCGAAAACTGCGGCGACTAGCGCGGAGTGAGCCGCTCCTTCTGGTCTTTTCAAGAGACCCTGAAAAATGCCGATTGCTCTTTCAGTTCGCCCCTGCATTAGTTCCAGGCGTCCTCGCAACACCCGGCGTTCTCTTCGTTCCGCAACCGTTCTGGGCTGCATCTCTTCAAGAAGACGACGCGCGCCAGTAGCATCGCCTGTTTCAATGTGCAATTCGGTCGCCCGTAATTGCGCTCGCGTTGCCCATTCCTCGTCATGAACGAGAAGCCTAAATTTCTTCAGCGCTTCACTGCGTCTTCCCAATGCTCGCAACATTTCCGCCGCTCCGAATATCGCCGCGCTGCGAAATGGCGACCCTTCATCTTTGGCAAGCTGCTCGTACATTGGAAGCGCTTCGCCCCATCGATTCAAGCTTGCAAAGGCCTGGGCGCGCCAAAATTTTGCCCACGGCAGTTCGCGCACGCGGATATCCCCCAACAAAGTCAGAGTGTTCTCCGGCTGCTTTGCGGCTATTTGCGCTTGCGCAAGTTTCTCGACGACCGCGCGCCAGTCGACTTCGGTTAGATTGTCATTCAGCAATGCCTGTAACCGCACCAGTGCCACTTCCGGCACTCCTTCGGCAATTGGCGCGCTAGCTTGGGCAATTTCGCTGGAAATGTTTGCGCGGGCGAATTGCGCGACCAAACTCGTCAGACATAGCAGTCCTAGGCGTGTCGTGTGGCTCATGAGTTCTTCAAGGACGACCGCAGATATTGTCCGGTATGGCTGCCTGGCAACTGGGCAATCTTCTCTGGTGGGCCTGCTCCAACGATCTCACCGCCGCCCTCTCCTCCCTCGGGTCCCAGGTCGATGATCCAGTCCGCGCACTTGATCATCTCCAAATTATGTTCAATCACAATCACCGTGTTGCCTGCGTTTCGCAGCTTCGTTAGAACTTGCAACAGCTTCTCGATATCGGCGAAATGCAATCCGGTTGTCGGTTCATCAAGGATATAAAGCGTGCGGCCAGTCGCCTTTTTCGCAAGCTCAGTCGCCAGTTTTACGCGTTGGGCTTCTCCGCCGGAAAGGGTCGTACCGGCCTGACCCAGTCGCAGATAACCAAGGCCTACATCCAGTAATGAGTCTAATTTTTCTGAAATGCTGGGCACATTTCGGAAGAAACGGGCTGCTTCGTCCACGGTCAGATCAAGCACGTCGGCAATGTGCTTGCCTTTGTAGGTGATCTCGAGGGTTTCACGGTTATAGCGTTTGCCATGGCACACCTCGCATTCGACATAAACGTCCGGCAAAAAGTGCATCTCGATCTTAATTAACCCGTCGCCTTCGCAATTTTCGCAACGGCCGCCCTTAACATTGAAGCTGAACCGCCCCGCGTCATAACCTCGCACCCGCGCCGCGGGCAATTGACTGAACAATTCGCGAATCGGTGTGAACGCGCCTGTGTAGGTCACCGGATTCGACCGTGGCGTTCGGCCGATCGGGCTTTGATCGATCACAATTGCCTTGTCGATTTGTTCCACTCCGCGGATTGCCCGATAAGCGCCCGGTTTTTCCTTCGCATTATGAAAACGTCGAAACAGCGCTCGTCGTAGAATGTCATCCACCAAAGTGGACTTGCCGCTGCCGGAAACGCCGGTCACGCAAGTGAAACAACCGAGCGGGAAAGACACGGTAATATTTTTCAAATTGTTTTCGGTCGCCCCGATCAATGTCAGCCACCCTTCGGATTTGTCGGTCGACCGCGGTTTAGCGCGCTGCTTGGGAACGGAAATTCGCGCGCGGCCGGAAAGGTAATCGGCGGTCAGGGAATTCCTCGCGCGGAGGACGTCTTCGAGCTTGCCTTGTGCAATAATTTCGCCGCCGCGCGGACCGGCGCCGGGACCGAGATCGATAATGTAATCCGCGGCCCGTATTGTTTCTTCATCGTGCTCGACGACAATGACGGAATTGCCGAGATCACGAAGACGAAACAGCGTTCCTAGCAGCCGCGCGTTGTCGCGCTGGTGCAGTCCAATGCTCGGTTCATCCAAAATGTAAAGGACCCCCGCGAGGCCGGAACCGATCTGCGTCGCCAGTCGGATTCGTTGCGCTTCACCGCCGGAAAGCGTCCCACTCTGGCGATTGAGTGTGAGATAACCGAGACCCACCTCGACTAGAAATTGCAAGCGTGATTGAATTTCGCCCACAACATCGCGGACAATCGTCCGTTGCTGTGCGGTCAGCTCGAGCGTCGCAATAAAGCGAGCGGCCGCTTGAGTAGTCAGCTCACTCAGCTGATGAATGTTCAACTCACGTGCGTGCCGATCCTTGATGGTGACCGCCAGGATTTCCGGTTTGAGCCTTGCACCATTGCATACTTTGCATGGTTCGTATGTCATGAAGCATCGAATGCGGTTTCGAGTGAATTCGCTTTGAGTTTGCTCGTATAGGCGCTGCATCTGCGGCACCAGTCCCTCGAATGGCTTCGCAACTTTCGCCTTCCCATTTTCGCTGAAATTCATTTCGATCGGCGTTCCATTCGTGCCGAAGTAAAGGGCCTGCTTGAATTGGTCCGGCAATTCACTAAAAGGCACGTCTTCATCGACGTGAAAGTGCTTCACGAGCGCCTTTTGCAGGTGCCGATAGTATGCCTGCATTCGTTTCGTCCCACGCCGCCACGGGGTGATCGCGCCTCCAGCCAGCGTTTTGCCCGGATCGGAAATCATTAGCTCCGGATCGCAAACCAACTGAGTTCCGAGTCCATGGCAAGCCGGACAGGCTCCGAGATGGCTGTTGAAGGAAAAATGTCTTGGGGTTAGCTCGCCGATTCTGAACCCAGTCGCGGCATTTCCGTAGTCAGTCGAGTAACGCAGTTCCTCCCACTCAACCTCCGGAGTCTTGGAGGGTTGGAGTGTTGAAGCATTGGATTTTTCATTAGTCGATTGCTCCATTGCTCCAACACGCCGTTGTTTCAAAACTACGACACGCTTGCCGCCCCATTTAAGCCCAGTTTCAATTGAATCAGTGAGACGGATGCGAATGCCATCACGGACAACCAAGCGATCTACCACCGCCTCAATTGTGTGCCTTTCGTTCTTGTTGAGCCGGATCCGTTCCGAACGATCCAACTCCATAATCACGCCATCAATCCGCGCACGCACGAATCCTTCGCGCCTGATCTTTTCAATTATGTCTCGAAACTCGCCCGGCTGATTCTCGATTAGCGGTGCCAGCAAAATGAGCTTCGACTCCGGCTCGTAACCAAGAATCTGATCGACAATTTGCTGAGGCGTTTGTCGAGTCAACGGCTGGCCCGTCAGCGGATCGTGCGGCTGGCCTATAGCCGAAAAGAGAACCCGCAGATAATCATAAATTTCGGTCGTGGTCGCGATCGTAGACCGCGGATTTGCGGCGGCACTACGCTGCTCGATGGCGATAGCGGGTGAAAGGCCTTGGATGAAATCAACATTTGGCTTTTCCATTCGATCAAGAAATTGCCGCGCATAAGCAGAGAGGCTTTCGACGTAGCGGCGTTGCCCTTCGGCATAAAGCGTGTCGAAGGCTAGCGACGATTTCCCCGAACCACTCAAACCGGTAATAACAACCAGCTTGCCCCGCGGAATTTCCACGTGCAGGTTCTTGAGATTGTGCTGGCGGGCACCGCTAATTTTGATAACTTGCGCAGGCATTCTGACGAGGAATGTCGAACCTGCTATTGAAACACACCCGGACGTTTTCTCCAGAAAAATTGCGTTACTTGAGTGAAATGGCGCATTGGATTCATACGCAACTCCTGCTGCCTTCACCAAAGGCAAGCCCGGGGTCCAAATTTCTGCGCAAATAAGGCCATCGAATTTTCCTCGGTAAAAGACGCTGATGGATCAGGTTGAAACGTCGCATACGTCCTCCTCTTGGAGAGAGCAGGCAGTTTTCCCGTCGACCGTCACAGGGGCGAAACCCAGCTCCGAGCTGACCTGGGGACCGGCTGCCCTTGAGCAAAGGCGGCAGCGCACTCGAGAGCATCTTGTTAAAATTGCTCCTCGACGCGAGAGCTGGATAACGAACAATAGATACTACTACGAGCTACTCTCCCGTCTTCTTCGATTCCTGGTGGAACCGCAGAAGAAGGTGCTATCGGTACGCTGCGGCAGCGGCAACCTTTTGGCTGCTGTTACGCCAAGTGAAGGGAGAGGGATCGATATCTGCGACGAGATAGTGGACATCGCACAGCAACGCCATCCATCCCTCACTTTCGGAGTCGCCTTTCCAGATAAGGACAACTTCCTGCTGGCATTCAGGCCGGGAGAGAAATTCGACTGTGTTCTTTTTAACGACATCGGTGATACAGTTGACGTGCTTCAAGCCTTTCGGAACTTGAAGCCCCTATGCGAGCGGCAAACTCGCGTGTTGGTAATTACTTACAACCATCTTTGGGAACCACTCGTTACGCTTGCCGAATGGCTTGGAATGAAGGTGCCTCGAACCGAGCAAAACTGGCTTTCTATCGCAGACATTCGGAATTTGTTAAAGCTAGCCGGCTTTGAGCCTCTTGAGACGCATCGGATTGTCCTTTTGCCGAAATACTTGCCTCTGTTATCTGGCTTTTTGAATCGTCTTTGCGCGCGGTTGCCATTTCTGAGCAAACTCTGCATGACGCAGGTGGTCGTGGCGCGAATGGTTCCGCCACCCCTTTCGCTGGAAGACCTTGCCGTATCAGTCGTCATGCCATGCAAAAATGAAAAAGGAAACGTTGAGGATGGCGTTCGCCGAATTCCGCCTCTGGCAGGCCGGACGGAGATCATTTTCTGCGAGGATCAATCAACTGATGGTACGGTCGATGAAGTGCGGCGAGTGCAGTCGTGCTATCCGGAAAAGGATATTCGTCTCGAGCACGGGCCAGGGGTTTGTAAGGCACGAAGCGTCTGGAAAGGTTTTGATGCAGCGAAAGGGGATATTTTGGTAATTCTCGACGCGGATCTGACGACGATTCCAGAAGAGCTACCCTACTTCATCGATGTTATCGTTTCGGGCCAGGCGGAGTTTGTCAATGGATCGCGACTCGTCTATCCGGTCCCAAAGGGAGCAATGAACGGAGCAAACATGCTGGGCAACAAATTTTTCAGTGTCGCTTTCACCTATCTCCTCGGCCAAAGGGTAAAAGATACTTTGTGCGGCACGAAGGTCCTCTGGAAAAGCGATTGGGAACGAATCAAGCCAATGTTGGGAAGTTGGGGAGCCGAAGACCGCTGGGGAGACTACGAGCTCTTATTTGGCGCTGCGAAACTGAACCTTAAGATTCTGGACTTACCTGTTCATTACCAGGAACGCATTTACGGTTCGACAAAGATGACCAAAGTCTTTCGAAACGGCCTTGTCATGCTAAGAATGTGCTGGCACGGATTTCTTAAGCTAAAGCTGGGCTATTAACTTGGGAATAATTCGGTCTTTGGACTGCTCGCCAAATATTGCACTCGATTTCGAGATCGAATTCATCTGAATATTTTCTGGTGCAAGGACGGATTGCCAAAGAACTTCAACACGGACGTTTTCTCGCGCAACATGGGGCAGGAGAGATTTGGAATTGGGAAAGTCCGGCCGGAAAACTTCGCTGGGCCCGGCGAGTAAAGATGCTCAGCAGTCATCTCAAACCAGGGATGACTGTCCTTGAGTTGGGATGTGGAACCGGCTCCTTTACTCGGGAGTTGGCGCGCTCGGGGGCGGACGTCGTCGCAATCGACGTCTCACCGGACCTTCTGGAAATCGCCAAGGCCAATTGTTCCGCGCCAAATGTTCAGTATCAAATTCAGAATGCTTATGTGCTCAGCTATTCGGAAGGTATGTTCGATTCTGTAGTAGGTAGCTCGGTTTTGCATCACCTCGAAGTCGAAAAGGCTCTTCGCGACGTTTACCGCGCGTTGAAGCCCGGAGGTACAATCTATTTTACGGAGCCAAACATGCTGAACCCTCAGATCGCGATACAAAAGAACGTTCCCTGGATTAAACGAAAGCTTGGCGACTCGCCGGATGAGACAGCGTTCTTCCGATGGCCACTGAGGCGGCTGCTCGAAAAAACAGGCTATCGTAATGTTCGAATCGATCCGTTCGATTTTCTGTATCCAAAAACGCCAGTTGCTCTGATCGAACGCGTAAACGCGTTCGGCCGGTGCCTCGAGAACGTGCCTGTCATCTCGGAAATTGCGGGCTCGCTTTATATCCGTGCAATCAAATGAGCGATGCGTCGACGGTCTTGCAGAGCCAGGAAACGAAAGACCGAGCTGCAACACTGCAGAACCGCGCGCGGCTCGGAGCCAACACGAACCTTCTTTTTTGGTATCGCGCGCTTTACCGCGATCAATTCGGGGAGCTTCCCAATCCGACGGTGCTGTCGATACTCGAGATAGGAAGTGGTACCTCACCTTTAAAACAATTTGTTTCAAACGTCATAACAAGCGATGTGCTTGATCTTGACTATCTCGATCTTGTCTTTGACTGCCACCAGATTGACAAGCTGGATGCAATCAAAGACAACAGCCTTGATGTCATTACGGTCACGAACGTGTTACATCATCTGAAAAGTCCGATTGCATTTCTTAACCGTGCTGCGAGCAAATTGAAGGCGGGCAGCAAAGTGATTGCGACAGAGCCGTTTTTTTCCGTGTTATCAACTCCCATCTTCAAGTATCTGCATCATGAACCGGTCGATTTCCGCATTTCCGAGCCGGAGTTAGGCAAAACGCAGGGGCCGCTGGCATCAGCGAACATTGCGTTACCGTGGTTAATCTTTTTCCAGCGGCGCGAATGGCTGCAACCATTGAACGAGAACTTCGACGTCGCGACGCTTTCGACTCGGCCCTTTAGTGCGCTGTCCTACATGGCTACAGGTGGAATTTCTCGCAGGCTTCTGCTCCCGCATTTTCTTTATCGCTCATTATTTCATATTGATTTCGCGCTCAGCCGCTGTTTTCCAGGACTGTGCGCTTCGTTCTTTACTGTAACTCTTACGCGTCGCTGAATGTCCGTAGTTTCGCTCCTTCGTAGCGTTGGAAATACGATGTACGCACGTGCCTTTCCGATCTATCGGCCGCTCTATGCCGCCTATAAGAGCCACGCTGATCGTGCGGAGCGAGAGCTGCTAAGGAAGACCTTGTTTCAAGGCGCTGTCGTCGTAGATGTCGGCGCTAACATTGGAATTTACACGGAGTTTCTTTCCCGCTGTGTTGGTCCAACTGGTTTGGTTCATTCCTTCGAGCCCTCGCCGGATAACTTCAAGCGGTTGGTCGCGGTTACGGGTAATCTTTCAAATGTTCGACTCATTCAGGCTGCGGTTGGAGAGCGGAGTGGCAAGTGCAAGCTTTACGTTTCAGACAAGCTAAACGTCGATCATAGAGCGTACCAGGCCGATGGCGATTCACGCCGTACCATTCCTGCCGAAATGGTCGCGCTCGATGATTACTTCAATTCCGTCCAACGCGTTGATTTGATCAAGATGGATATTCAGGGTTATGAGCTTCACGCGTTACGCGGCGCCCGGCGCGTGTTAGAGGAAAATCCGGACATCAACCTATTGCTCGAGCTTTGGCCCGCGGGCTTGGAGCAGGCGGGCGCCGGATGGGAAGACCTTCTCCAGATGGTTCAGAGCTTGAATATGAATCTGACTCTGGTGAGAACCGATGGTTTGGTTCCTTTCGATGCAAATGATGTCCGAAGCGATAGCTCGTGGCACGTTAACCTTTTCGCCCATCCTAGCCGTGGGCAGATCCGCAATCGGTCGGATTAATTGCATAGCCACATTTCGAAGAGTGATGTGACCATGATTGCCAGGCAAAATCGTCTTCGCGATTATCTCGAGTAAATGCGCACAATCATAGTCACCGGTTCCGCGGGATTGATTGGTTCGGAAACCGTAAAGCGGTTCGTGAACGAGGGAGCGCATGATCGACCTTCGTGACTTCCATTCAACGCGGGACTCAAACGCGCGCGACGAATCATATCCGCGTGGGATGTTACCTTGCCGTTATTTTGTGCGCTGACTGATTGCGCGATGAATTTCTTCAAGAATTTCTCGCAAAGTGTAGCGAAATCTCCAGGCCGGATAATGTTTCTGGAATTTTCTTACGTCGCTGATCCACCAGATGTGGTCGCCGATCCGGTTCGCATTCGCCGAATTCATTCGCGCGCCGCGCAGCGGCGAAGTGTACAACATCGGTGGAAGCCGGCATAGTAACTGTTCGATGCTTGAAGCGATCGCCATTAGCGCCGGGTATTTGGAGACAGTTCTTTTGGAACTTTCGAATCGCCGCCGTGCGGAAGCAGTTCCTTCGGAACATTATAAACCAAATACGAGTAGGCGACATGATCGACTGGAGTAAAATGCTCTCTCAGCCATCTGTACTCCTCCGGACTTCGAGTAACTCCAACCAAGGCGTTAACGGGCACAACAATTCGGCCTGCCTGTGGCTTGCGCGGGTCGAAGATGACCCCAGGATGACGCCGGATATACTCCTTTAGATACCATTGGTTTCCCTGCCAGTCCAGGTTCGAGTCTGCGAGGCGTCGGTACGAGAGTTTCCTGTCAGGAACAAATTCGTTACAATATGAGATAAAGTGCGGATAATATGAAAGCGCCGATGCAGCGACCCAAGCTACTAGAATCACCGCGATATATCGTCGGAGCTTCGACTCGGGGGTAGCTAAGAATCTTCCACAAAAGATCGTAGCCAGGGCGAATACCGGCAACACATGACGAATGCCGATCTGCGCGTTAAAAAAGAAGTTGAAGTAGATCCAGTAAATCAGAATCGGAACCAGCAGAAAAATCTCGTCACGACGAAGTGCGCGCATTGCCGGTTGGCCAAGTCTTGAAAAATAGCCGACCAATGCCACGAAAAAGATGATTTGTGTCGCGATGGGCACTTTGAAGAAAGCCGCGTAAAAGTAATACCCAGGGAACCCATGAAGCGTCCCGTCATGATGATTCACTCGGACCCGCCCTGCCATATAAATGTTTCCCCAAGCTACTCCCATCCTTTCCTCGAACTTGACCAAATCCAAGCCTTGAACATAAGGCACTGGCAGTGGAAGAAGCAGGTTGCCGATGAGTGGGGTCGCCTGGAGTTTCCTGAAAGAGCGATCTTTCAAGGTATATCCAGACAAGGGCGTTCCGATTCCTTTAAAGCCGAATCCCAGGTTGATTATTACGATGCTTACTACAGCGAAAAACGCTATGGCAATTAACCAACGGCGCAGACTCCAGGTCAGGCTGTGTGATTGGCCAGTCTTTGGCCCTTCGGTCGCCGGCCTAAAGCGACAATAGATAGCTGCAATCGCCAAAAAGAGCGGATACAGATAAACGCACGAGTATTTGGCCAATTGGCTTAAACCAAGGGTCGCCGCGCTAAAAACGGCTCGTTTTTTGCCGCCTAATTTTAGAAAAAGCCAAAAGTGGTAGAGCGCAATGGTCGTCATTAAAGCGGCCGGCAAGTCAGCCGTCACCAGCTGGGCGTGTGCCAGCAGATTGGGATCGAATACGTAAAGGCCCAGTGAGAGAAGAGCTCCGTTACGACCGTAGAGCTCGTAACTCCAGTTCAACACATACAATGCCAATAATAGCGAAAAGGCGATGGTCGCGTACCGACCACGGATGATCTGAGCGGGCCACGATGTGTTTAGCGGAAGGCCGATTTTACGGGCAAGGACAGCCATATTCATACTCGTCATCGCGTGCAGACTCGAAAACGGCATCGTACTGCTATTTAGGGCGCTTGTTCGATCGGGAGCGCCATACAACACGCGATAGCCGTACTGATAGTGAAGAGGCTCATCAGTTGTAAGCCCTTTGTGAAACAGGCTCGTCGTCTGTATTAACAGTAAGACAGCTAACAGCGCGCCGGGGACGATCAGCCAGCCTGGCGTCGTGGTCGACCGCCACACTCGACTATTCATTGATAGGCTCCGTAACACGCCACCCTGATTGTAAATCGCCCATATCTCCTTCCCGGGAAGAAGACCAACCCTTTAAGATCCGTGGTCGGCCTCTTAGCCCAATTTTGGCAGCTCAGGCGAACGGATGACGGCTGCGTCGAATTCACTGACTGAAATGATTTAATCGACGCTCCCCTGCGGCATTGACGTGAGTTCATTTGCATTTTCGACCCAAATACGCAGGGAATGATCGTTCCAGACCAGAGAAGCAATAAAAGAACATTCCACTTGTATTTTCCTTTCAGCAAGAGAAGGACGCTACTGCCATGTATTGGACGCACAAAGGAAGGAAACGTATGGATAACATGCAACGTTTTTGCACGTACGTTGGACCAGGCACCCCGAGGCGCTCATTCTCTCGCCGTGTAAACGCTGCGAGAGCAAGCGCCACTAAGAGCGCCGGGACGATTCGGAAAAACCGAGCAGATACTTTCCTGAAAGCATCCCCCTCTGTTGTGCCTGTTGCCGCAAGGAAATGATTGGCAACGAATACCGAAAATTTCGCAATTAGCGTGATCAAAGCAACCGCGAGCTTTGCAAAGATCATTGCCCATCCAAACAGGAGGAGATAGAGAGTCGCGTCGCCGCGAGTGGGGACGATAAACGCGAGGGGAAGCGGCACGATGACTATCCGAAATATCATGAGCTGAAGAAGTGATACAGCGGCAAACAGTAGACAGCGCCTCCCGGTCGATAAAGGTAGAGCGGCAGATTCCAAAATACGATGTTCGCCATGAGCCATTTGAATGCACGGGCTTGCCAGCAAATCCCCATGTTCATCATCTCGTCTTCACGAAAATCCCCCGCGTAGCGCAGCTAGAGCAAAGTGGAGGGAGTAAGCGACTAATACGGTTACGCAAATCGCATCTAATAGCGCAGGTCGATACACCCGCCTTATCCCTCCGCTCTTCTTATGGTCCGAAACTGAAGAAACGACCATGTAATCGATTACCTTGTCCCCAGTTCTAGCTCGGTCATGCTTTTGAAAAGACGTCCGAGGCAGCGCTTTTAAGAACCTCAGCATTGAATACTCTCATGGCATTGCTCGAGATAGTTTCGCAGGAATAACTCCATCACGTGCTGTGCACCGGCGCCTCAAAGAATTCCGGAAAACCAATTTAAGGAAACATGACGGCTCGTGTTGCTTTTTCCAGGTGGCGTGGAACACGACGGGCTGGATTCTTAGCTCGGCAGCTCTCCGCGAGCGAACGCCAGTGATCTGCCGATTGCTCGGAAGGCAACAGCTCTTCGAGCAGCGCGAGTAGTTGATAATCGTTTTGAAAGGGCGCATAAACACGGCCCGCAGTTCGATTCAGCAGATCTTCTCGCCATTTCTGGAGCAATTTCCGCGCGGTTTTGCCGCCGTACATTGTAACTTCCAGCTGTCCAAATTGTCGGATAGATGCCTTGCGACCGTTTAAGACTGGCGGTACTGTCACGTAAAAGACGCGCCCGTTCAATGGGGCGTCCAGTCGGTTAGCAACCTCGTCAATGTAAATGTTGGGCAGCACAATACGATCTTCAGGATGGTCGAAGAACTGGCCCAAGGTGAACCCATTGAGCCAGCCCGCGACGACGACGTCGTTTTTCTGCTTATGCGTCTGCAGAAACTTGGCCACCCGGGCATACGGCCGTTGTTTCTTTACGAGAAACTGAAACCGGATGTTTGGCGTCCAGCAGAGAACAATTAGCGCCGTGAGGCTCCAGGCTGCAATTGCAGCTCCTCGCATCCATACACGCCTGGCGAGCGAATCGATCCCCGCTGCCATCAGGATCAGAATTAGGGGCAGAGAAAAAATGAGATAGCGGGCGTAAGCCGAAGTATTAACAGAGACCCCTTGGAAGGACATGAGAATTGGGCCTAGCATGATTGCTCCACACAGCAGAAGAAGCGCTTGCTTCTCTCGCAGCGCCGACCAACAACCGGCAAGAAGTAACAACACGGACAACAAGGCGGCGTACCCTACACCCATGTACGTGGTAAAGACCTGCGGAAGATATGCCAGGCTCGTCGGCGGGGTATCAGTTCCCCACTCTCGGTTGACCTTTGCGATATCAAGCACTAGTCGCCAGTAAGCTGCGCCGACTATAACAGCCACTCCAGCCAACGGAATCCAAAGAGTTCTGGCTTGCCAGAGAAACCTTCGTCCGTTGGAGAAACCGGCTGAAACGCTTTCGGCTATCAGCAATAGTATGAGGAAAGCGACCGTGTAAACGCCATTGAGATGTGCGAGTAACAGCAGTAACACTGCCACAGCACATCGCACGCCGCTCCACCAGTCGGGCTGCCAGTACCAATGCAAAATTTCATTGATGGCCAAAAGACCGAATGCTACGAAGAGCGAGTAGGAGCGAATCATCGGACCCCACATCACCAGATAAGGATTGCAAGCGGCCAAACTGGCGGCGATCAGCGCGGTGCGCGTCGAGTCGGTGAACTTGAGCGTCAGCGAAGCAGTCAGCGGAATTATCGCAACGGCCGCCGCCATCGGCAACAGTGTTAGCCGCCAATCAGCCGCGCCGCACAGCCAGGCAACCCATTTTTCGACCAAGATGAAATAATTCATCGAGAGCCAGGTGCCGAAATGGGTCAGGATGTAGATTGGGCTTTCTTTTAGATATCTCAGAGTACCGATCTCATCGCCGAAGAATACTCGGCCATGTTGAAGAGCAGCAAGTAGGGTCAATGTACAAAGACAGATCGCTCCTAACGCGAGACGTTCTTTTCGTGACAGGCACTGCAAGCCCAACTCAGAATAAACGAGATTCAACAACGTGCGTGGACGACTGCTAGAAGGCATCAGGTTGGCTCACGCTTGAACAGCCTCCGTCGACGTCGATAAAGGCAAGTGACGTGATTTGACATCGCGTGATGTTACACATTTCATGAAACAGAGTATTTCAGCGGGGTGTACACGAGTGCTGGGTCCCGAAAAGGCAAAAGCGTCGTGAAGGAATAGGTCATATCTTGGAAACTATTCCAGTAACCAAATTATCACCGACGTTACTCGATGTAGTTCCGCAGAATTCCATAATATGGCGTGCTCCGGCGCCTTTGACGTGTCTCAGATCGGGCTCCCATGCAGCTGTTCGACCTGAGCTTTGGACGATCTCGTAACCTGGAAAGTAATCAACATTGCTGTGTGTAGCGCCCACCGCCGTTCGTTCAATATTGAATAGGTGTTGTATTTGTTGGTAAGAGATCGGGGTCGTGTGTGGATCATCCCAGGTTGTATCCTGCGTGGGGATTTCGCTAACAGGCTTCGGTCGGCTATCGCCTGTCTAACCATCTCCAGAGCTTTATCTGGACTCATGAATTAAGCTGCCCTGTAACGAAAAGCAGAGCCTACCGTATGGTCTTTATGCGCAACGCGTTTTCTCGAATTTGCGCAAAATTTCGATTGGCAAAAAGCTTCGCTGGCAAATCGAAACAGTTTCGGCGATAAAAGCACACTGCCATGGAACCCGCATCCGCAAACACGGTTCTGATCATCGAGGATGAACGCGATGTAGTCGATCTTCTCGCGCTCAATTTGCGCAAGGCTGGCTTCGCGACCTCGACTGCGTTCGATGGTGCTGCCGGGCTGGAGAAGGCGCGCAGCGAAAAGCCCGCTTTGATAATTCTTGATCTCATGCTGCCGAAAATGCCCGGCCTGGAAGTTTGCAAAATCCTGAAAAGTGACCCAGGGACTCGCCGAGTCCCGATCATGATGCTCACGGCGAAAGCCGAGGAAATCGACCGAATAGTGGGGTTGGAGTTTGGCGCGGATGATTACGTGACAAAGCCTTTCAGTCCGCGAGAAGTGGTCCTGCGGGTTCGAGCGATCATGCGGCGCGGCGAGGCGAAACACGACGATGAACGCTTGACGGCCGGTCCCATTACCGTTGATTCGGCGCGTTATGAAGTTTCGGTTAGCGGCAAGCGAATCAATCTCACCAGTCTTGAATTCAAACTTCTGCGCACGCTGATACAGCGACGCGGTCGCGTGCAGGGGCGTGACCGGTTGCTTAACGACGTATGGGGCTACGAAAGTGTCATTGATACGCGCACGGTGGACACGCACGTTCGACGCCTGCGCAAGAAACTTGGCAAGGCTG
>Ga0066388_100000461_pt1 | contig 19029 bp, 13 predicted proteins | sample PanSoiMetaGPlot6_FD_64539 | JGI IMG/M metagenome (GOLD analysis project Ga0066388, IMG submission 64539) | Tropical forest soil microbial communities from Panama analyzed to predict greenhouse gas emissions - Panama Soil - Plot 6 (Hybrid Assembly) | ecosystem: Environmental > Terrestrial >... | reverse complement strand
AGCCGGCCGTGCCCGGCGGGTTCACCCTGGACGACTTCACCATCGACGAGCACGCCAGAACCGTGGCCTGCCCGGGCGGGCACACCCGCACGATGAGCGCGTCCAGGACGGTCACCTTCGGGCCACTGTGCGCCGGCTGCCCGCTGCGGGAACGCTGCACCACCGCCAAGACCGGCCGGTCCATGACAGTCCACGAACACGAAGACCTGCTGCGCGCCGCCCGCGCCCAAGCCCGAACCCCCCAGTTCAAACAGGCATACCCCACCCGCTCGGCCATCGAGCGCACCGTCGCCCACGTCGCCACCCAGAACGGGCGCCGCATCAAGCTGCGCTACCTCGGCACCGCCAAGAACAACGCCTGGCTACACACCCGCGCCGCCGCCCTCAACCTACGCACCCTGCTGCGGCACGGCCTGACCCGCACCGGCGACACCTGGACCACCAGCACGCCGGCCACCGGCTGAACCACGGCCCGCCGGGCACGGCCGACCACCCGACCACGACCGCTCCAACGCGGCCCGCAGCGGGCATCGCCCACCCCCGGGAACCGGACCCGGCCCCGACCGGCCGTCCACGTCGAATCCCGACCGGCATACCCTCACACGCCGAGCCCAGCCCACCCCGTGAAACAACCTTGTTCAGCGGCCTCCTAGAACGAACTACGCATCCCGGGACCTGAATGTTTACCGTCAGGATGCCGTCGTCGCTGGGTGTCGGGTGGTCGCGGGCCGGAGTCTGACCGGCGTTCGGAGCAGGGTTGGCGCGCCGCTCGAGGGCGCGCCGCCGGCTGGGTGGGCGAGGGTGTAAGTGCGGCCGGGTCGGTAGTGATCGATGAGTTCCTCCGCGAACGCGCGTAGCCGCTCGTCGATTCGGCTGCCGTTGTCGTCGGCGGCGTTCTCGATCCGAAAAACGCGGTCGCCCCAGCGGCGGGAGGACGCGAGTCGGTCGATGTCGTCGAGCCCGTAGATGTCCCGTTCGACGCTGCTGGGAAGAGGGTGGTTGTCGGACAGGGCAACCCTGATCGAGTTGCCTTCGATCGCCGTTTCCGGCTGCTCGGCACGGCGGGCGATGCGCTGGGCCCGCAACTGCTCGGGCGCCGACACGTAGATCACCCTGGAGTGTGCCCGGATGTCGTCGAACTCCTGCAAGGCGACAACCAGGTCGGCGCGGGCGAACTCGACCAGGGTGACCGCGCTGTCGGTGTCCCGGTTTCTGACCTCTCGGGCGAGCGCTTGCAGTGCCGGCATCATGCTCGTCTCGTGCCGCACGCTGAACGCTCCCCCGTCGTGCGGTTCGAATCCCTCGCCGCGGCGCGGGTCGAGATGCAGCAGGCCGTGCAGGAAGTCGCGGTAGGCGAAGACGTAGTCGGTCAGCTCGATTGTCTTGATTGACATTTTTCCGAGCAACTCGGCCAGCATCCGCCGGACCAGCGACTTTCCCGATCCGGGCAGTCCAACCACGAAGATCACGGGGTTGCTGTGCGGGAACGCCAAATGCGGCAAGATCCGCTCGACGCTGTCCGAGTCGAGCTCGAGACTCCTGGCGACCGTGTCCAAGGCGGCGATCACGGCCGGCCGGTCCGGCGAGTCGCCCGCACGTTCCACGATACGCTGAGCGAGGACCGACTCCAGCGGGCTTGCCGACTCCCAGATTCCGGCGAAATGGTCCTGGTAGACCTGGGTGGTGACATCTCCGTTGAGCCGCGCCGGCCGGTCCTTTCCGCCGTAGTGATGGTTGACCAGGGTCGTCAGGACAGTCCGGTCCTGGGCGCGGAACAGATGGTAGCTGAGCCTTTCCTTGCCGAACTCGCGCCGGGTGACCCTGACCTCGAAGCCGCGCACCAGCAGTTCGGCTCCGGCCTTGACGCACTCCTCGGAGTCGAGGGTCACCACCCGGACCGCCCCAGCCTCGTCGATCCGCTGCCATGCGTACTGGATCGAGTGGATCACGCGCCGGCTCTCGGCCGCTGGGGTCAAGTGGGGAGCGAGCACGTCCAAACCCGCGACGCTGCGTTGCCTGGACTCAGCCAGGACCGCGCTGAGGTAGCTCCGCCGGCGCACCGACCGCGCCAGCGCAGTCGGCACCCGGCGCCGGGTCCAGCCGAACCGGACGGTGGCGGCGATCATGGGCAGGGGCAGGCCGCTGAGGATCGCGATCATGAGATTCTCCTGCCATGACATCGCCCCACCCCAGCTCCCCGTACCCGTTCTGTTGCGTGACTCAGAGTACCCGTTCTGTTGCAGTGGACTCAACTCAGAGTGACATGCGAACCCACATTCAGTCAATTCTTGACAGATAATATCCTCCTGTGATAACGGTCACAGGCTAGAATTGCTAATTACGGCAGCTCTGATCGGGGACACAAAGCGGAGATTTGACATAAATGGTCTACCTCCCGGACGATGACGTCGTGGCCACAGTCACGCCGAGTGAGAGTCGCTCGCCGCTGCATACGCAAGGCAGATCCGCGCGGATCGTTGGCTATCGGCTGCTCCGTGACGGGCCCCTGACGCAGGCCCGCCTGGTCGACGTCACCGGGCTGTCCCGGCCCACGGTGGCCGGCGCCCTGGAACGGCTCCAGGCCCACGGACTCGTCGAAGCCGAGGCATCCGCACAGCAGGCAGCCGGTGGCGCCGGACGCCGCCCGCAGGTGTTCCGCTTGACCACGAAGGCCGGCGTCGCGGTGGGTGTCGACATCGGCCGCCGACACATCCAGATCGTCCTTGCCGACGGCGGGCACCGCCAGCTCGTCGACGTCCCGCCGACGAAACTGACGATCAACGTCGACCGCGATCCATCGGCCGTTCTCGACCAGGTCGTCAACGGGGTTCGCCGGGCGCGCGCCCAGGCCGGAACGGATCTGCCGATACTCGGCCTCGGCCTCGGCCTGCCAGCCCCGCTGACCCTCGACGGGCGCGTCGGATCGGAACCCTTCCTTCCTGCCTGGACCAGCGTCGACCCACGCCAGGAGCTAGCCGCACACCTCGGCGGCATACCAATCCACGTCGCCAACGACGCCAAGCTGGGCGCCCTGGGCGAGTACACCTTCGGCGCCGGCCGGGGCAGGCGTGACCTCACCTACGTCAAGCTCGGGACCGGTATCGGTGGCGGCATCGTCATCGGCGGCCGACTCCACCTCGGCGCGGGCGGCACGGCCGGCGAACTCGGGCACGTCACCGTCGACCACCAGGGCATGCGCTGCCCCTGCGGCAACCGCGGCTGCGTCGAGGTATACGCCGGGGGTCCGGCTCTGGTCAACAACGCCCGCCAGGCCGGCCTCGAGGTCGACGACGTTCCCGACCTCGTTCGCCGCGCCGGCGAAGGCAACACGGTCTGCATCAGAGTCATCGAGGAGGCCGCGGCGGTCATCGGCACGGCCATCGGCACGATGATCCAACTCCTCAGCCCCGAGCTGCTGGTCCTTGGCGGCAGCCTCAGCGCCGCGGGCGACCTCCTGCGGACCCCGCTCCGGCTCGCTCTGCGACGTGCCGTATTGCCGCCCGCGGTCAATGCCCTCTCGATCGAGTTCGCCCATCTCGGCCGGACCGCATCGGCGTGGGGCGGCGTCGCCCTGGCGATCGACAGGTTCACCACTCACGGGCCATCTGGCGGTCAGCCGTAGAACACGCGCTCGACGACGCGGCGGGCGCGGCGGGTGGCGCGGCGGTAGTCGTCCAGGAACTGGCCGGGGTCGTGGCCTGGTGGGTAGCCCATCGCGCGGGCCACGCCGACGAGTTCGCGGCCGTGCCGCGGCAGCTGGTCGGACGCGCGGCCGCGGACCAGCATGATGGCGTTGCGGGTGCGGGTCGCCATCAGCCAGGCCGCCTCCAGCGCGGCCGCGTCGTCGCGGGCGAGCAGCCCGGCGTCCCGTGCGCTGGCCAGCGCCACCAGCGTCCGCGGCGTGCGCAGCTGCGGAATCTCGGCCCCGTGCTGGAGCTGCAGCAGCTGCACCGTCCACTCGACGTCCGCTAGCCCGCCTCGGCCGAGCTTCGTGTGTGTCGCCGGATCCGCCCCCCGTGGCAGCCGCTCCGCGTCCACCCGCGCCTTGAGCCGGCGGATCTCGGTCACCGCCTCCGCGGAGAGCCCGCCCACCGGGTACCGCACGGGGTCCGCAATGGACAGGAACTCGGCCGCGACGGCGGCGTCGCCGGCCATTGGGGCAGCGCGCAGCAGCGCCTGTGCCTCCCAGAACGACGACCAGCGCCGGTAGTACGCGGCGTAGGAGGCGAGCGTGCGCACCAGTGGGCCGCTGCGGCCCTCCGGACGCAGGCCGGCGTCCACCTCCAGCGGCGGGTCGGGGGCCGGCAGCGCGAGCAGCCGGCGCAGCTCCTCGGCGACGGCGTGCGCCGCATCGGTGGCTTCCCGGTCGGTCGCGCCCGGCTCCGGCCGGTGCACGAACATGACGTCGGCATCCGAGCCGTAGCCGACCTCGGCGCCGCCGAGCCGGCCCATCGCGATCACGGCGAGCCGCGTCGGCAGCGGCTTCCCGCCACGAGCCGCGACGAGCGACCGCACGGCCACTTCCAGCCCCGCCGCCAGGGTGGCAGCGGTCACATCGGACAGTGCCACCCCGACCTCGACGACGTCGAGCTCGCCGAGCAGGTCGGCGCACGCGATCCGGAGCAGCTCGTGCCGGCGCAGCCCGCGGGCCGCGGTCGCCGCGTCGACCGCGGCTGCGGAGTCCTCGGTGCGCTCGGCGACCGCGCAGAACGACGTGAGCAGCGAGTCGGGCGGTCGCGGGCGCAGCTCGTCGTCGGAGCCGAGCAGGGCCAGCGCCTCGGGCGCCCGGGCGAGCAGGTCGGCCACGTACCGGCTGGACCCGAGCAGCACGGTCAACCGGTCGGACACCTGGGCGGAGTCGCGGAGCAGGCGCAGGTACCACGGCGTCGAGCCGAGCGCGTCGGACACCTGCCGGTAGGCCAGCAGCCCGGCGTCGGGGTCCGGCGCGTCGGCGAAGGACTCCAGCATCACCGGCAGGAGCGCCCGCTGGATCGACGCCCGCCGGGACACTCCGGCCGTCAGCGCCGACAGATGCCGCAGCGCGCCCTCCGGGTCGGAAAAGCCGAGGGCGGTGAGCCGCCGCCGCGCCGCCTCCGGGGTCAGCCGCAGCTGGTCGCTGGGCACCCGGGACACCGCGTTGAGCAGCGGCCGGTAGAACAGCTTCTCGTGCAGCCGGCGCACCTCACGGGCATGCAGCGCCCGCTCCGCGCTGAACACCGCGACGACGTCGCCGCGCTCGTCCGGGCGGTATCCCATCGCGCGGGCCAGCCAGCGCAGCCCGGCCGGGTCCACGGGCAGCAGATGAGTGCGGCGCAGCCGCTGCAGCTGCAGCCGGTGCTCGGCGATGCGCAGGAACCGGTACGACGCGGTCAGCCTGCGGCCGTCCTCGCGGGCGACGTAGCCGCGGCCGGCCAGTGCCGCGAGCGCGGTCAGCGTGCTCCGGCTGTGTAGCGACCGGTCCGCCCGGCCGTGCACGAGCTGCAGCAGCTGGACTGCGAACTCCACGTCCCGCAGCCCACCCGGGCCCAGCTTCAGCTCGCGCTCGGCGGACTGCGGCGGCAGCGTCTCGGTCACCCGCCGGCGCATCGCCTGCACGTCCTCGACGAAGTTGTCGCGTTCGGACGCCGACCACACCAGCGGAGCCAGCATGTCTACATAGGACTGCCCAAGGGCCAGGTCGCCGGCCACCGGCCGTGCCTTCATCTGCGCCTGGAACTCCCAGGTGCGGGCCCAGCGGCGATAGTACGCCTCGTGGCTGCTCAGCGTGCGCACCAGCGGGCCGACCTTCCCCTCCGGCCGCAGCGCGCAGTCCACCGGCCAGGCGACCCGCCCGCAGACCCGGACCAGCTCGCTGGCCAGCGCCGTGGCAGTGCGCAGCGCCGCCGGCTCGGCGCTGCCGTCGCCGTTGCCGCCACCGGCCTCGACCGGCTCGGCGACGAAGATGACGTCCACATCGGACACGTAGTTCAGCTCGCGGCCGCCGCACTTGCCCATTCCGACGACGGCGAGCCGGCAGGGGGCGGCACCGGCCGGCAGCGCGGCGCGGGCGACAGCGAGCCCGGCCGACAGGGTGGCCGCGGCGAGGTCTGCCAGCTCGGCCATCAGCTCGCCCACGCTCATCTCGTCGGCCAGGTCGAGGGCTGCCAGGACGAGCAGCCGCCGACGGTAGGCGATTCGCAGCGCGGTGACGACGTCCTCACCACTGCCGCGGGCGGCGCTGCCGCCGGTGCCGGTCGGCGGGTCGGCCGGATCCGCGCCGACCGCGGTCAGCAGCGCCACCGCATGCGCCGCGGCACCCAGCAGGTCATCCGGCAAGCCGTCGAACGCCTCCCCCGCAGCCGGTTCAGCCGGTACAGCCAGTTCAGCCGGTACAGCCACAGCGCCCGCTACCGCCCCGGCCTCGGCAGGCAGCTTGGCACCGGCGGTCGGGTCGGCACCGGCCGGCGGGTCGGCCATGGGCGGCGGGCCCGGAACAACCGGCGGCAGGCCCACGACGACCGGCGATCTGGTGCCGCTGTCCAACAGGCGCCAGTCCTCGGGGTTGGCGACCAGGTGGTCCCCGAGTGCGGAGCTGGCGCCGAGCAGCCCGACGAGACGGCCACGCAGCGCACGGTTGGACTGCAGCCGCTCCAGCAGCGTCGCGCCGCCGTCGGGAACCGCCTCGGCCAGCCGCGCCAGGGCGAGCAGCGCCAGGTCCGGGTCGGCGGACCGGCCGAGCGCGGAGATCACCGCCGCGGCGTCCGACCCGGTCGGGGCCGCCGCGGTCTCGTCCCACAGCCGCAGCCCGGTCCGGCCGAGCAGCGCGAGGGCCCGCTCCGGGTCGGCGAAGCCCAGCCGAGCCAGCCGGGGCAGCCCCGGGACCGGCCCTCGGGTACGCCCGGCCGGTCGCTGCTCCACAGTCACGTCTGACAACCTATTGCATCCGGCGTCCGTCGTGACCGGTTCGACAGCGCCGCCCGCCACCGCCGGCCCCGTCGGCGGTCAGCGACCCGGACACCAGCCACCCGGTGCTAGCCACGGCGGGCGTAGTCCGCTTCCCGGACCACGTCCACGAACCGGGCCGCGAACGGCTGCCAGACCTCCGCGAGGTCGGTGTGCAGGCCGTCGAGGTCGGTCCGGTCGAGCAGGGCGGTCACGTCGACGCCCTCGGCGCTCAGCGCCGCCGCATCCTCGGCCGCCCACCGACGCACCATCTCCGGCGTCGTCTCCGGGTGGAACTGCACGCCCCAGGCCGCGTCGCCGACCCGGAACGCCTGATGCGCGTACCGGGTCGAGGACGCCAGCAGCACCGCACCCGGCGGCAGCGCGGTCACCGTGTCCCAGTGCCAGTGCAGCACGTCCGGCGTGAACGGCACCGGGCCGAACAGCCGGTCCGCGCCGGCCGCGTCCCGCTTCGCGACCAGACCCGGCCCGACCTCCGGGCCGTCGCCACCCCGCTCGACCCGCCCCCCGGTGGCCACCGCCAGCAGCTGAGCGCCCAGGCACACGGCGAGCGTCGGCACCCCCGCGCCGACCGCCGCCGCCAGCAGCTGCCGGGTCACCGGCAGCCACGGCGCGGCCTCGTCGTCGTAGGCCCCCATCGACCCGCCGAGCACGACTACGGCCGCGTGCCCGTCCAGCTCGGCAGGCAGCGCCGAGCCGTCGTAGGGCCTGCGCACGTCCAGCAGCAGGCCGGCATCGCCCAACCAGTCGCCGAGCCGGGCCGCGGGATCCCCGGGGGAGTGTTCGACGACGAGAGCGGTCGGGAGTCGCACCCGCTGACGGTACTAGCTGCCGCCGCCCGCCGCTGGGGCCACGACCGCGACCGCGCCGATCGTCGGGATGAACGTCGGCGCCCGGCGGGCCCGGGTGCCCTGCTCGAACGCGTAGGCGAGGGGGAGCAGCTCCGGTTCGCCGAACCGCGGCCCGATGAACGACACCCCGATCGGCAGCGGCCCGACGAAGCCGGCCGGGACGGTGACGTCCGGGTAGCCGGACACCGCGGACGGGGTGGACGACCCGACGAACTGGTCGAAGGTGTCGCCGCCGGGCAGCCGGGTGACCCAGGCCGGACCGTTCGTCGGCGCGACGATCGCGTCGAGGTGCAGCCGGGCGAGCGTCTCGTCGATGCTGCGCCTGGCGAGCGTGGTCGCGGTGTGGCGCTGCGCCAGGTAGGCCGGGTCGGCGAGGTCGCCGCTGGTGGCCTCGGCCGCCTGGAAGATCTCCTGCCCGAAGAACGGCATCTCTTCGGCGGCGTGGGCATCGTTGAACGCGATCAGCTCGGCCAGCGTCCGCGGGTGCGACCCGGGCCGGGTGGCCAGATAGGCGTTGATGTCGTGCTTGAACTCCACGAGCAGCGCGCCGAACTCGGGTTCGCCGATCTGGTCCTGGAACGGCAGGTCGGCAGCGACGACGGTGGCGCCGAGCCGGCGCAGGTCCGCCACCGCCTCCGTCATGACCGCGCCGACTGCTGGCACGGTCTCCACACCGGTGCCGGCCAGCCACAGCCCGATCCGCTTGCCGCGCAGCGCGCCGCGCGTCACCCCGCCCAGGTAGTCCGCCGAGAGGAACGGGGCGGAGGCGGCGGTGGCCGGGTCGGCCGGGTCCACGCCCCGGATGACCTGCAGGGTGAGCGCCGCGTCGAGGAGGTGGCGGGCTATCGGGCCGGCGGTGTCCTGTTCGGCCGAGATCGGCACGACGCCGCTGCGGCTGACCAGGCCGAGCGTCGGCTTGATGCCGGCGACACCGTTCGCCCCGGAGGGGCAGACGATCGACCCGTCGGTCTCGGTGCCGATCGCGACGACGGCCAGGTTGGCGGCGATGCCGGCACCCGAGCCGGACGAGGAGCCGCACGGGTTGCGGTCCAGCACGTACGGGTTGTTGTTCTGGCCGCCGACCGCAGACCACCCGCTGCTGGACGCGGTGGACCGGAAGTTGGCCCACTCGGAGAGGTTCGCCTTGCCGATGACGACCGCGCCGGCCGACCGCAGCCGGCCGACCAGGAAGGCGTCGCGGGCCGGCGGTGTCCCGGCCAGCGCGAGCGAGCCGGCCGTGTTCCCCATCGGCCCGGCCGTGTCGACGTTGTCCTTCAGCAGTACCGGGATGCCCTCCAGCGGGCTGCGCGCGTGGTGCAGGCGGCGGTGCAGGTCGCTCGCCGCTGCCTCCCGCAGCGCGTCCGGGTTCGTGGTGAGGACCGAGCGCAGCCGCGGGTCGAGGGCCGCGGTGCGGGTGAGGTAGAACGCGGTGAGCACGGTGGAGGAGATCCGGCCGTGGTCCATCGCCTTCTGCAGGTCCGGGATGGTGGCCCGCTCCAGGTCGATCCCGGCGAGCCTCGGCTCCGGCGCGGTGAGGTTGCCGTGCCCGGCGGCGAGCGGGCGCCCAGCCGGCGCGGCGGCGGCGGGAAGGGCCGGGCTGAGTGCGGTCGCCGCAACCGCGGCGAGCAGGACGAGGACGCGAATTCGGCGGCGCAGGCGCATGGTGAGACCTCCGGGGGCGACGGTGCCCATACCAAACGGATCCAACCGCCGATTGTCAGGCAACGGCGGGCGCCCGGAAACCCCCGCTCACAGCACGGGCAGGTAGCGGGTCAGCTCGAACGGGGTGACCTTGGCGCGGTAGTCGTCCCACTCGGCCCGCTTGTTGCGCAGGAAGAAGTCGAAGACGCCCTCGCCGAGGGTCTCGGCGACCAGCTCGGAGGTCTCCATGGCGCGCACCGCCTCGGACAGGTTGTGCGGCAGGTCGACGTATCCCATTGCTCGGCGCTCGTTGTCGGTGAGTGCGAAGACCTCGTCCTCGGCGCCGGGCGGCAGCTCCGCGTTGTCCTCGATGCCCTTCAGCCCGGCGGCCAGCAGCAGCGCGTAGGCGAGGTAGGGGTTGCAGGCCGGGTCCGGGGAGCGCACCTCGACGCGGGTGGAGTTGGCCTTGCTCGGCTTGTACATCGGCACCCGGACCAGCGCGGAGCGGTTGGCGTGGCCCCAGCAGACGTACGCCGGGGCCTCGGTCAGGCGGCCGGGCAGGGGCTCGCCGAACAGCCGCTTGTAGGAGTTCACCCACTGGTTGGTCACCGCGGTGATCTCCCGGGCGTGCTGCAGCAGACCGGCGATGAACGCCCGGGCGGTCTTGGACAGGTTCAGCTCGTCGGAGGGGTCGTGGAAGGCGTTGCGCTCGCCCTCGAACAGCGACAGGTGGGTGTGCATCCCCGACCCGGGCTGGTCGGTGAACGGCTTTGGCATGAACGTCGCGTAAACTCCCTGCGCCCGGGCGACCTCCTTGACCACGTACCGGAACGTCATCACGTTGTCCGCGGTGGCCAGCGCGTCGGCGTAGCGCAGGTCGATCTCCTGCTGCCCCGGCGCGCACTCGTGGTGGCTGAACTCCACCGAGATCCCGAGTGACTCCAGCGCGGTCACCGCGCTCCGGCGGAAGTCGTGCGCGACATCGTGGCTGGTGAGGTCGAAGTACCCGCCGATGTCCACCGGGCGCGGCGACCCGCCCTCCGGACCGTCCTTGAGCAGGAAGAACTCGATCTCGGGGTGGGTGTAGAAGGTGAACCCCATGTCCACGGCCTTCGCCAGCGCCCGGCGCAGCACGAACCGAGGGTCGGCCCAGGACGGCGAGCCGTCCGGCATCAGGATGTCGCAGAACATCCGGGCCGAGTCGCTCGGCCCGTCGTGCTGCCAGGGCAGGATCTGGAACGTCCCGGGGTCCGGCATGGCGATCATGTCGCTCTCGGAGATGCGGGCGAAGCCCTCGATCGCCGAGCCGTCGAACCCGATGCCCTCGGTGAAGGCGCCCTCCAGCTCGGCCGGCGCCACGGCGACCGACTTGAGGAAGCCGAGCACGTCGGTGAACCACAGCCGGACGAAGCGGATCTCCCGTTCCTCCAGCGTGCGGAGCACGAACTCTTGCTGCTTGTCCACTGCGCCTGCGCACCTCCCGAGGCCCGGGCACCTGTGAGCCAGTCTCCGTCCACGCTATTTCTGCGACGTTACGCTGACGGGACGAACGGAACCCCTGCGATGTGTGGCAGCCCAGCAAAGCTCTGGCAGCCCAGCGGAGGCAGCCCCAGCGAAGGCGGCCCAGCGAAGGCAGCTCAGCGAAGGCAGCTCAGCGAAGTGCGCTGCCGGCCGACCAGTCGGCCCAGGAAACCATCCAGTCGCCGTACCTGTTGCCGAGCTTCAGGGGCACGCCGGTGTGTTCGATGTCCACCACATCCCCGTAGGTGAACGTGCGGTAGAACCACTCGGCGTTGCTCGGGGAGATGTTGACGCAGCCGTGTGAGACGTTCCGCCGGCCCTGGTCGGCGACCGACCAGGAGGCCGCGTGCACGAACTCGCCGTCGCCGGAGATCCGCACCGCGAGCGGGATCTTCTCGTCATACCCAATCGGGGAGTCCTTCGGCAGGCCGTAGGACTCCGACGTCATCCGCTTGATCTTGTGCTTCTCCTGCACGACGTGCGGGCCGCTCTGGGTGGTGAAGTAGATCGTCCGGCCGTTGACGGTGATCGAGCCGCCCCTGCCCATGCTGACCGGGATCCGGCGGACCACCCTGCCGCCGATCCGCGCCGTCATCATGTGCGTGCGGTCGTCGATGGTGGCGATCCGGGCGGGGCCGATCGTGAACGAGGTGCTCACGTCCTGCTGCCCGTAGATGCCGTTGCCGACGTCCACGCCGTACACCTTGGCGCTGACCTTCACTCTGGTGCCGGGCCGCCAGTAGACGCGCGGCCGCCAGTGCACGTTCTGGTCGTCGAACCAGTACCAGCCGCCCTGTGTGGCCGGCGTGGCCGTCACGCTCAGCGCCCGCTCCGCGGCCGCCCTGTCGGCGATCGGCTCGTCGAAATGCACGGTGATCGGCTGGCCGACGCCGACCCGCCGGACGCCGCCGCTGCCGGGGAACAGGTACGGCAGCGTGTACGCGACCGGGGTGAGCGTGGCGAACCGGGCGGTGGCCTGCGTCGGCGAGCCCAGCGGGTTCGCCGCGACGGCGGTCACCTCGTAGGACCTGCCGTAGCCCAGCGGCTCGGCCGAGGTCCAGGTCCGGCCGTCCACCGACAGCTTGCCGATGACCGTCCTGCCGCTGGCGTCGTTACGGACCACGACGCGGCGCAGCTTTCCGCCGGCCGCGTCGACGACGACCGGCGTCAGCGGGGACACGTCCCGGGCTCCGTCGCCCGGGCGGAGCGCCAGCCGGGCCGGCGGGAGCCCCGGCGCGGCGGGCTGGGCGCCGCTGTCCTGCGCGCCAGCAGCGCCGCCGTTCCCGCCGGTGGCCGGCCCGGGGGGCCCGGACCCGCCGCAGCCGGCCAGCATGGCCAGGACGGCAGCACACCCCGCGGCGGCACATCTCACCGTGACCCGCCCCACCGGACCCGACGTCATTGGGGCCGACCTCGACCCGCGCCGATCGACATCACGTCGTCTGTCCCACTCTTTCCACCCGCCGGCCTCTGACTCCCGGCCTTCGGGTACACCGTCCCGCCCACGGCCACCCGCCCGGCGGCCATCTCCGCTGAATGACGCGCCGAACGGAGGTGATTGTTCCCTACCCCCGCGGGTTTCGCTGGTAACGGTCCGGCAAAGGGAGGGCAGAGGACAGGGATGACCGTGCAGTAGGCGGCCGTGGTTGGGGAGGACGGAACGGAAGGGGTCGAAGGCGACCAAGCCGGCATGAGCTGGGCACGTCGCCTGTGGCGGTGGCCCCCCGCGGGGCGCCGCCGGATGCGGCATGCCCGCGAGCCGGCGCCCGGCGGACCCGTGGTCGGCTCCGACTCGGTGACGTTCCGGCTGCCCGACCCCGATCACGCACTGGCCGGCGTGCGGCTGGCGCAGGAGGTCGGCATCCCGGGTGACCTGCTCGACTTCGGCCGCACCGGCGGTGGCTGGGAGCTGCGGCTGCCCAAGCCGCCGGTGCGCCGGATGGAGTACCGGCTGTTGCTACACCGCCACGACGCCGAGCCGGAGGAGGTCTGCGACCCGGGCAACCCGCTGCGCGCGGGTGGCACGTCCGGTGACAGGTCGGTCGTCGAGTTCGCCGACTACGCCGCGCCGCGGTGGCTGACCGCGCCGCGGGTGGACGGCGCGACCACCGACCTGTCGGTCCCGTCCCGGCTGCTGAACGCCGAGGTGCCGGTCCGGCTGTGGCTGCCGGCCGACGCGCAGCCGGAGGAGCCGCTGCCGCTGCTGCTCGTCCACGACGGCCCGGACTACGACGCGCACGCCGAGCTGACCGGCTTCGCCGCGGCGATGGTGGCGGCCGGGCGGCTCCCCCGGCACCGGATCGCCCTGCTGGAGCCTGCTGACCGGAACGAGTGGTACACGGCAAACGTCACCTACACTCGGGCGCTGGCCCTGGCCGTGGTGCCGGCGCTGCGCCGCACGGTCGCCGTCGCCGGACCGCTGGCCGGCATGGGGGCGAGCCTCGGCGCGGTGGCCATGCTGCACGCGCAGCGCCGCCACGGTGGGCTGCTCGGCGGGCTGTTCCTGCAGTCCGGCAGCTTCTTCGACCAGCGGCTGGACCCGCAGGTGCGCGGCTTCGCCCGGTTCACCCGGATCAGCCGGTTCGTTGCCGGCACGCTGCGCGGTACGCCGACCACCGAGCCGGTGCCGGTGACCTTCACCTGCGGCGTAGCGGAGGAAAACCTGCCGAACAACCAGCAGCTGGCCGGCGCCCTGCTGGCGCAGGGGTACGGCTCCCGGCTGGTGGTGCACCCCGACGCGCACAACCACGTGAGCTGGCGGGACACGTTCGACCCCGCCCTGGTGGACCTGCTCGCCACGGTCTGGCCGGCACCGTGACCGGACCCGGCAGACAGCCGGTCACCACAAATGGAGGCCGGTCACCACAATGGAGACATGGCCCTGCTGCGGATCGCGCTCGCCCAGGTGGACACGACGGTGGGCGACCTGCCCGGCAACGCCGACACGGTGCTGCAGTGGACCGCCGCGGCGACCGGGCGCGGCGCACACCTGGTGGCGTTCCCGGAGATGACGCTGACCGGCTACCCGCCGGAGGACCTGGTGCTCCGCGAGTCGTTCCGGTCGGCCAGCGTGCGCACGGTGGGCGAGCTGGCCCGCCGCCTGGCCGAGGAGGGGCTGGGCGAGACCGCGGTCGTCGCCGGCTACCTGGACGCCGACGGCGGCCCCCGCAACGCCGCGGCGCTGCTGCACGGTGGCCGGGTGGTGGCCACCTACTTCAAACACCACCTGCCCAACTACGGGGTCTTCGACGAGGCGCGGTACTTCGTACGCGGCGACCGGTTCGTCGTGGTCCGGCTGCACGGGGTGGACATCGCGCTGACCGTGTGCGAGGACATGTGGCAGGACGGCGGCCCGCTCGCGGTGGCCGGCCGGGCCGGCGTCGCGCTGGTGCTGAACATCAACGGCTCGCCGTACGAGCGGAGCAAGGACGACGCGCGGCTGCCGATGGGCCGCCGCCGGGCCGCCGAGGCAGGCGCGGCGCTCGGCTACGTCAACATGGTCGGCGCCCAGGACGAACTCGTCTACGACGGCGACTCGTTCGTGGTGGCCGCCGACGGGACGCTGCTGGCCCGGGCGCCGCAGTACGAGCAGACGCTGCTCGTCGTCGACCTCGACCTGCCCGAGCGGAGCGCGGTGGCCGCCGCCGGCACGGAGCTGCTCGGCATGACCGTCGAGCGGCACGACGTCCCGGGCGCGGCAGGAGACCCGGGCGCCGCTGGGGACCCGGGCGCGGTGGGGGACCAGGCGCCCCGGCTCGGGCCGGCGCCGGTCGCCGAGCGGCTGTCCGCCGAGGAGGAGGTCTGGCAGGCGCTGGTCACCGGCACCCGCGACTACGTGGACAAGAACGGCTTCGGCTCGGTCGTCGTCGGCCTGTCCGGCGGCATCGACTCGGCGGTGACCGCGACGATCGCCGCCGACGCGGTCGGCGCGGACCGCGTGCACGGCGTGTCGATGCCCTCGTCGTACTCCTCCGAGCACTCCCGCACCGACGCGGCCGAGCTGGCCCGCCGGCTCGGCTGCCACTTCCAGACCGTGCCGATCGGCCCGATGGTCGACGCCTACCTCGCCGCCCTGCCGCTGACCGGCCTGGCCGAGGAGAACGTGCAGTCCAGGGTGCGCGGCACCACCCTGATGGGACTGTCCAACCAGTACGGTCACCTGGTGCTCGCCACCGGGAACAAGAGCGAGCTGTCGGTCGGCTACTCCACCCTGTACGGGGACAGCGTCGGCGGGTACGCGCCGCTGAAGGATGTGCCGAAGACGCTCGTCTGGCACCTCGCCCGGTGGCGGAACGCGGTCGCGGACAAGCGTGGCGAGACGCCGCCGATCCCGGAGGGCAGCATCAGCAAGCCCCCGTCGGCCGAGCTGCGCCCCGGCCAGCTGGACACCGACTCGCTGCCCCCCTACGACGTGCTGGACGCGCTGCTGGCCGACTACGTCGACCGTGACCTGGGCTGGGCCGAGCTGGTCGCGGCCGGGCACGACCCGGCGCTGGTCGAACGGGTGATCCGGCTCGTGGACCGGGCCGAGTACAAGCGCCGCCAGTACCCACCGGGTCCGAAGATCTCGCTCAAGGCGTTCGGCCGGGACCGCCGGCTGCCGATCTCGTCCCGGTGGAAGGAGACCGCGCCCGGTCACGAACCGGAGGCCGCGCTGCCTGCCCCGCCCAGTGATCCCGCGCAAGGTAGATGACGTCCGGCTCGCCGCGCGGCACCGGCACGCACAGCACGTCCACGCTGGCGTAGCGGGCGCGCAGCCGGCGTTCGAACGCGGGAGCGGCGGCGGCGCTCCACACCGCGAGCGTGCCGCCGGGGGCGAGCCGGCGGCCGAGCGCGTCGAGCCCGGCATCGGCGTAGAGCGCGGCGTTGCCCGCCGTGACAGTCCACTCCGGACCGTTGTCGACGTCCACGCAGACCGCGTCGTACCGGTCGGCGCCGACGGCCAGCCAGCCGGCGAGGTCGGCCACGATGACCGTGACCCGCGGGTCGGCCAGCCCGCCCGCCGAGAACGGCTCCAGCGGGCCGCCGCGGCGGTGCCAGCCGACCACCGCCGGCTCGACCTCCACCACGGTCACCGAGCCGACCCGCGGCGAGCCGAGCGCCTCGGCCAGGGAAAACCCGACCCCGAGCCCGGCGAGCAGCACCCGCGCCGGGCGGGACGGGGACCCGACCGCCGCCCGGACCAGCTCACGCTCCGAGGCGCCGTTGCGGGTGTCCATCAGGAAGGTGCCGTTGCTGACGATCTCGTAGTGCGGCCCGGCGCGGCGCAGCACCAGCTCCCCCCGCGGGGTGTCCAGCCGCTCGACCGTGACGCACGCCACGGAGGCAGCGTATGCCGCGGTGCCGCGGAGGTGTCATGGTGGAGGCGTGCCCGGGGACCGTCGTCGGTGACGGCCTCGAGGAAGGGACGGTGTGTCATGTCTGAGACCAGCCTGTACGGCGGGCCAGCGAACCGCCGGGTGCGGGTCCACCACCTGCGGGCGGCCAAGGAACGCGGCGAGCGGTGGCCGATGCTCACCGCGTACGACCAGTACGCCGCTGAGATCTTCGACGAGGCCGGGGTGCCGGTGCTGCTCGTCGGTGACTCGGCGGCGAACAACGTCTTCGGCTACGAGTCCACGCTACGGGTCACAGTGGACGAGCTGCTCCCGCTCGTCAGCGCGGTCGTGCGGGCGACCAGGCGGGCGCTGGTCGTCGCCGACCTGCCGTTCGGCTCATACCAGGCATCCCCCGAACAGGCCCTCACGACGTCCGTCCGGTTCATGAAGGAGGCCGGCGCGCACGCGGTCAAGCTGGAGGGCGGCCGGCGGGTGGCGCCACAGGTCGAGGCGATCGTCGGGGCCGGCATCCCGGTGATGGCGCATATCGGGTTCACCCCGCAGAGCGAGCACGGCCTGGGCGGTTTCCGGGTGCAGGGCCGCGAAGACGGCGCGGACAGGCTGATACGGGACGCGCTGGCGGTCGAGGCGGCCGGCGCGTTCGCGGTGGTGCTGGAGATGGTGCCGGCGGAGCTGGCCAAACGGGTCACCGGCGAGCTGGACGTGCCCACTATCGGCATCGGGGCCGGAGTGGACTGTGACGCGCAAGTGCTGGTATGGCAGGACATGGCCGGGCTGCGCGGCGGTCCGCTGCCCCGGTTCGTCAAGCAGTATGCCGACCTGCGCGGCGTGCTGCGCGGCGCGGTGGACACGTTCGCCGGCGAGGTACGCGCCGGCGCCTATCCCGGCCCCGAGCATTCCTACGCCTGAGCGCTGAGCCGGCTCGGCCCGCCCGACGCATCCCCCCTCCCGACCGCTATGGTGCGGCTGATCGGCAGGTAGCACGTAGTTCGGCTCGGGAGGATGCTGCGCCTATGACCATCGACGCGAACGTGATGGCCACCCAGCAGCGCGCCTGGGCAACGGGTGACTACCACCGCATCGGCCTGACGATGACGGTCGTCTCGGAGATGCTCTGCGAGAGCGTGGCGCTGCGCGCGGGCGAGCGGGTGCTCGACGTGGCCGCGGGAAGCGGAAACACTGCGCTGTCCGCGGCCCGCCGCTGGTGCGACACCGTCGCCAACGACTTCGTCCCCGAGCTGCTCGACCTGGCCCGGGACCGCGCCGCGGTCGAGGGCCTGTCGATACGCACCGACGTCGCCGACGCGCAGGAGCTGCCGTACCCGGATGCCAGTTTCGACGTGGTGCTGTCCACGTTCGGCGCCATGTTCGCGCTGGACCAGCAGCGCGCCGCCGACGAGATGCTGCGGGTCTGCCGGCCGGGCGGCCGGATCGGCCTCACCAGCTGGATTCCGGACGGGCTCGTCGGCCAGCAGTTCAGGCTCGTCGGCCGGTACGTGCCACCGCCGCCCGGAGTGCCGCCGCCGAGCCGCTGGGGCGACCGGCAGCACGTACAGGCACTGTTCGGCGACCGGGTGACCCGCCTGACGGCGGTGTCCCGGCAGTGGGTGATGCGGTTCCGCTCGCTGGACCACGCCGAGGAAGTCTTCACCATCTGGTTCGGGCCGATCGCGACCGCGCTGGAGAAGCTGAGCCCGGAGCGGGCGCGGGAGCTGGTCGCCGAACTCCGCGCGCTGTGGTCACGCTTCAACACCGTCGACGACGGAACGGTGTATGCCCCATCGTCCTATCTGGAAGTGATCGCCGAAGTCGCCTGACCCGGTGCCCGGGCGGCTGACCCGTGGCTATCCCTGAGATCGGCGGGGGAAGGAGTGGCCGGGCTGGGCGGCGGCGAGCTGGCGTTCCAGCACGTCACGCGCCTCGACGAGGGACGGGCCGTACCAGGTGAGGTGCCGGCCGCTCACCAGCGCCACGGCCCGTCCGCCGAACTCGGCCGGGCCATCGTCCGGTCCGAACGGGTACGGCTCGTCCGGCAGCACCACCAGGTCCGCGGCGGCGCCGCGCAGCTCGTCCAGCCGCACGCTTGGGTAGCGGTCGGCCGCGACCGCATACGCGTTCCCGATCCCGAGCTGGCCGAGCACGTCGCCGGCGAAGGTGTCCCAGCCGAGCACCATCCAGGGCCGCCGCCAGATCGGCACCACCGCGGTGCGCCGCGCCGGCGAACCGTCGTAGCTCGACGCCCACGCCTGGCGCGCCGCGTCCAGCCACGGCGGCGGGTCCAGCCCGCAGGCGGCGAGCATCCGGCGCAGGCTGGTGAACGCGGCGGCCAGCGTGCCGGGCGCGGTGACCCAGACCGCTATGCCGTCCGCCCGCAGCGCGTCCACGTCGGACGGACGGTTCTCCTCGGCGTTCGCGAGCACCAGGTCGGGGGCCAGCGCCCGGACCCGGTCCAGGTCCGGGTACTTCGACCCGCCCACCCTGGGCAGGTCCAGGCCGGGCGGGTGGGTGCAGTAGTCGGTGGCGCCGGCGAGCAGCCCGGGCGCGGTGCTGGCGAGCGACTCGGTCAGCGACGGGACCAGCGAGACGACCCGGCGCGGCGGCCGGGGCAGCGCCACCGGGGTGCCGAGGTCGTCCGCCTCGGGCGTCACCAGGTCACCGTCACTCCGAGACATCCGTGACCCGGATTCCGGCGTGCGCCCGGTACCGGCGGTTGATCGCGATCAGGTTCGCGGTGA
>Ga0066388_100000460_pt1 | contig 19029 bp, 22 predicted proteins | sample PanSoiMetaGPlot6_FD_64539 | JGI IMG/M metagenome (GOLD analysis project Ga0066388, IMG submission 64539) | Tropical forest soil microbial communities from Panama analyzed to predict greenhouse gas emissions - Panama Soil - Plot 6 (Hybrid Assembly) | ecosystem: Environmental > Terrestrial >... | reverse complement strand
TCGAAAAACCACGAGTATCGGCTCCATCGAATATCACCGCCCCGTTACTCGGCCGAAGGGTAGCGTTCAGCAAGCGGAACAATGTGGTTTTCCCGGCGCCAGATTGGCCAAGAAGCGCAAGCATCTCTCCCGGCTGGACCTCAAACGTCACTCCATCGAGGGCCTGCACCTGCCGGGGAAAATACTTACTGACGCTGTTAAGCGAATAGATCACTGGAGCAGCCCTTCGGTGCGCGCCGCTTCGCGCAGTTTGTCGTAATTTCCATCCTGCGCGCGCACGTACTTGGCTGCATTGAGCAGCTCGAGCAACACCTTGTTATCTGCGTTGGATGCATCGAGCTTCAAGAAAGCGTCGGCAAAACCAGCGCTTAACTTTTGATCGAGTCCCTTGCGTGCTACCCACACATAATCGAAGAATGCGGGGGTGGTGTAGAAAATCTTTAGCTGGTTGTCGGTGACCTTCCCCGATTTCAACATGTTGCCCAGCACCAGTTCATCCATTGCTCCCGCGTCCACTTTCTTATTCGCCACAGCAAGCGCTGTAGCATCGTGTCCGCCGGTGTAAATGGTTTTCGGCAATGCGCCAGGATTGATACCCGCAGCCCGCAGGTAGTATGCCGGCATGAGATGTCCAGAAGTCGAGTTCACATCGCCGAACGCTAATGAGTGCCCCTTCAAGTCGGTCAGAGAGTTAATACCGGATCCGGGCTGGGTGATGAAAACGCTATGAAAATTCTGATCGCGCTCACGTTGCACCAGCGGCTGTACACCGGCACGCTTGGAAGCCTGGACAAACGTAAAGCCACCCAGGTATGCAATATCGACCCTGTCGTTGGCGATCGCTTCTACGACCGCGGCATAATTCGTCGGCACAACCAATTCGACCCGAGAGCTGGTCTCCTTTTCCAGATAGTTCACGACCGGCTGACTCTCACGGACAATCTTTCCTGGATCAGTAGATGGAATCATCGCCAGGCGAAGCACCGGCTGCGAATTGCCGCCCCGGCTACGGTTGCATCCTATGGCAAGAAGTACCAAAAGCGACGCGAGCACATGCGTCTTCTTCATTTTCTCCCCCTTGCGGATCGAAATTTGCTTAACGATTAAGAAACGTCAGACCAGAGAGACCTGGAGCCCGGACCAGCATTTGTTCAGTCCGGTCGTCCGGATAGGATAGCACCGGCACGTACGATGGCGGGGCGGTCTTGCGAGTTGCGCCGGGCACAACCCGCTCCTAAATTCATGCACAAGTTGCAATTGTGTGCCGATCAGGATACAAAACTGCCATCAATGATCATTGCCGAATAAGCGCCCATGGTCATCGTTCTAAAATCTTTCATTCTGGCGTTCAGCGCCCTCTTGCCGGTAATCAATCCGCTGGGCTCGGCGCTGATCTTCCTGAGCCTGGTCGGAACTGCTCCGGCAGACTTATTTCGCAACCTGGCACGCCAGGTCGGGATCAGCACAGTTCTGTTTCTGGTCGTCATCGAGCTAGCTGGCGCTTTTCTACTTTCCTTTTTTGGAATCTCGTTGCCAGTTGTTCAATTAGCAGGCGGACTGGTTCTGGCGAGCATGGGATGGGCGCTCCTCAACGAAAAAGACAAAAATGGCCGTACGCCGGCCGATCCATCGGCGCACGTCAATGAGAATGGCAGCCTGGAAGAAAAAGTTTTTTATCCCCTGACGTTTCCGGTGACCGCCGGTCCGGGTTGTATCGTGGTGACTTTAACGCTGAGCGCACACGCTTCGCGACCTGAATTGCTAAGTAATTTTTGGTCGCATCTGGGGATCACGTTGGGCATCGCGGCTCAGGGTCTTGGGGTTTGGTTGAGCTACGCGTATGCTCCCAAAATTACTCAAAGGATCTCGCCGCAAACCGTGCATGGGATCCTTCGCGTAATTGCGTTCGTGCTTTTATGTATCGGTGTCCAGATCGCGTGGAACGGGCTGGAAACGATGATAAAAGCCATGCCGAAGTAGCCCGTTTGCTATCTGCTTTCCAAGTACTTCACTATTCAAAAGATCGGAAGAGAGGATAGCTCATGCGTCGCAGCCGAATTCTTTGTAGTTCTTTGCTGGTTCTTTTCATGGTGGCCTCTTCATCAGCATTTGATCAGGACGTAGTACACGCTGTAGCGGGTGCGGTCACCAAGGTGGACGCAGTGGCCCGCAGCATTGCGATCAAAACCGCTGATGGTGCGGTGGAGGTGTTTAAGTTTACCGAGAAGACTACTGTGACTGCAGCCAAGACCGTAGGGCGAAAAGCGCAGATGTAGCCACGTACATGGCGGGGAAGGAAGGAACACACGTAGTGGTGCGGTACGTCGCTCGTGGCGGCGACAAGACCGCGATAGCCGTCAAGGAGTTCGGCAAAGACGCTTTGAAAGCCAGCAAGGGCAGGGTCAGTAAAGTCGATAAGGGCGGACGCACCGTAGCAATCAAGACTGAGGAAACATACCGCGTTAGCAAGCATGCAGCGGTCGATACTGAGCACGGGGTTGTCGATGGAGCCAAATACACGGCCAAAGAAGGAGACAAGACTCGTCTCGCAACATGGCACTGACGCGGCCCTTGGCTTACCGATGACTCAGGTCAGGCCTGCCCGATTTTCGGGCCCGGGCGAAAGGCCTTCAAACCGTGTTCCTCGTTGTCGAGGATGTCGAACACTTTGTGGAGATTAGTTATGCGCAGCACGCGAACGGTGCTCGGTGAGATGCTGCACAATTTCAAGTCGCCGCCGCAGCGTCGCGCACTGGTCAACATGCGAACAAGTTCGCCCATGCCCATGCTGTCTATGAAAGTAACTTTTTCAAGGTCGAGCAGGATTTGCCGACAATCCGGCAGCAGAGAGTTGATGTGCTTGCGTAAGACGTCAATTTCCGGGCCGGCGACAATGCGGCCGGCACACTGAAGAACTGTGACTTCGCCTGTGCTGCGCGGAACTAATGAGAGCGGCATATTGCGACCCCAAATCGACGCGATCCGAACAGCTGCGAATTATAACCTCGAATCAAACAGAACGCCGGCTAGGCTCGGCACAGCTCTGCCACCAGGTCTTCGCGCCTTTTCAAAGCGATTCCGTCGATCCGATCCATCACGACCATGTAGAGAGTCAGTGTGATCACGCCATAGATCAGGAAAACTACCGCGCTGAGCCACAGTCCGCCCTGAGTTTTTCCAAGATATAGTGCCAGCGCTCCCAGGCCGAAAACGGTCAACTGCACCGCGAAGCTGATGATTACGGTGGTTTGGGAAGCGCGCTGACGTCCGAAAGTGGCCTGGTCGATTTTCTTCGGGGAATACAGCGAGAGTAGATTTCCAATCGCTAAATTAAGCGGCGCCGCGAACAGAATTCCGCACAGGGTAGCGAAGGTCATCGCAAATGAAGGAATGCCGTAGAAAACAGCAACGCCCGCCCATAGCAGCACAAACTCGCCAACAAAGATAGTCATGTGGGCTAGATTTTTTCCAAGAACGATCTCCCGAAAGTGTGCAGGTGAGCCGAACAGAAATTGCACTCCAGCGCCCTCGGCACCCAGGTTGTTGTACACAAAATTAGTAAGGATCAACAACGAGTACGCTGCGCCCGCGAGTAGAGCGTACTGCGGGGCCCGCGCCAGCAGCCCGCCGCGGCCTGTAGGTCCAATGCGAAAAATGATCAGCATGAAAACTGGCATCACCAAAGTGAGGAACATGGGGCCGCTACGCGATAAATAATGCAGTTCCTTCTCCAGAGACGCCGCACTGGGAGGAGACAGCCCCGGTACGAACCATGCGGGTTGAACAGTGATTTTGGAGCGATTGCTGGGCAGGTCAGCTTCGCTGAGGCTTTCGCCGCGATACTCCTTGCGCAATCGCGCGTTCAGCAGAAGAAAGAAGAGTAAGCCATACCCGAAAAGAAGCATCAATGCGACAAGCGCGGTGAGCGACCGCCGAGCGGACAGTTCTGAAATCGACCAGGCAGCCACACCGGGCGGCAGCACGCGTTGCATTACTGTGATTTGCAGACTTACGCCCGCGATCTCTCGCCTGGACTTCTCACCGTACCGGCTCAGCAAAGGCCCGACGAACTGAAAACCAATCAACACAAGAAAGAAAACTACACTGAAAATCTCGCGGGTACGCCTCTGGGCGAGCCAGCGCTCTAACCAGGCAAAAAGCATTCTGTTGAGGACAAGGTTAGTCATCGCAAACACGATCATCACCAGCGCTGACCAGAGCAGCAATGCGGGTTTTGCGATCGCAATTCCTGCCACGATGCTCAGCAGCCACAAGCTGCCCAGAACTGAAGCAGGATCGAGCAACCCGTACGTTATGCGGACGGCAAAGTAATCGCGGAAGCGAAGAGGGAAGCGCAACAGGTTGGAAGAGTCCAGGTTTTCGGTGAAGGCAGTGGCGAGGATTGGAAACAACTGCCAAAAGAGAAACACCGGCCACAACAGCGCTGCCAACCAGAATTCCTCGTGATGGCTGGTGAAATACCACGCGCCCGCGCCCAAGCCAACTCCAGCGGAGAGTCCTCCAACCGCGAAGAAGAGGATGATGAAAATGCGCGCGATCAGTTCAACGTTTCCGCGGATGGTGAGCAGTGAATTTACAAACAGCTGCCAGCGCATCTTCGCAATCGCGACAAACTGGCCGGCTACTATCGACTTCATCCCAGCCACGATAGCTCTTCCACATCGGGGCGCTCGCCCCCGACGATGCTTAAGAAAATCTCCTCGAGGGTCAGTTTCTCTCCATGACTCCCTTCGGTGTTTGTGGCTTGCACTCCTGCCCGCAGTTCTTCGATGGAACCCTGGGCCACTAACCTGCCTTGATGAATGATTCCAATGTGACTACAAAGCCGCTCAACAATCTCGAGCACGTGGGACGTCAAAAAGATGGTGGCGCCGCGGGAGATCATCCGTTGCAACATGGCTTTCAGCGTGCCCGATGCGACCGCGTCCACGCCTTCAAACGGTTCGTCCAGAAAGAGAATCTTCGGTCCATGAATTACGGCCGCTGCCAGCGCGAGCTTCTTCTGCATGCCGTGCGAGTAATCGGCGACCAGTTTCTTGGGCTGACCCGCCAGGTCCATGAAATCAAGTAGTTCTGCCGTACGCTTGGCTGCGGTGTCGCGATCGAGACCATACATGCGACCAGCGAAGTTGAGGTACTCGGCGCCTGTGAGCCGGCCAAACAACGCCATGCCCTCCGGAACCACTCCGATCTGGCGCTTCACTTCGACCGGATTCGTAATGAGATCGAGTCCGAGGATCTCTATTCGCCCGGAAGTTGGGGCGAGCAAACCGGTAAGCATTCTAATAGTGGTCGATTTGCCCGCTCCATTGGGGCCGAGGAATCCGAAGAACTGGCCGGCAAGGACGTGGAGATACACGTCTTCTACAGCAGTCAATTTACCGAAACTCCGCGTCAGTCGCTCAGTTGAGATGGCAAGCCGATCCATGAAATCTCTGACTCTAGCATGAATACACGGGTCAGAGGGGCTCCCGCGATGCTTAATTGCGGGCTTCTTCGGGCACTACGCGCAGCTCGAGTTTTTCTGTGCCTCGTATGATCGTCAAAGAGCTACTCACTCCGACACGCGCATCTGTCAGCAGACGGTGAAGATCATCCACGCCCGCAACAGCTTGGCCTGCCAACGCGATTATGATGTCGCCGTCACGCAGGCCGGCGCGCCGGGCTGGGCTGCCATCCGTGACAGACAACACCACAACACCCGTTTCCTTATTGAGATCGTAGAAGCGAACCAGGCGCCGATGAAGCGGCACCGTCTGACCTTCTACTCCAATGTATCCGCGGCGAATCCTGCCATGCTGCAGGAGCCTCCCGGCAACGAATTTGGCTGTGTTGATGCCGATCGCAAAACATAGGCCCTGGGCCCCCATAATGGTGGCCGTGTTTACGCCGATCACGCGCCCGTCAGAACTAACCAGCGGACCTCCGGAGTTGCCGGGGTTCAAAGAAGCATCCGTTTGAATTACGTCGTCAATCATTCGTCCTGAATACGAACGCAAGGATCTGCCCAGGGCGCTGATCACGCCAGCCGTCACGGTGTACTGAAAGCCGTATGGATTACCGATGGCAATTGCCAGTTGGCCTACGCGCAGTTTTTGCGAATCGCCAAGCGGAGCGGCGGAAAGCGATCCACTGTCAGTGCTGGGGACATCCACGCGAATCACCGCCAGATCGGTTCCTGGATCGTCGCCGACAATGTGTGCGGGAGAATGCCGGCCATCGGAAAACGACACCTGGATTCGAGACGCGTTGTTCACGACGTGGCTGTTGGTGAGCACTAGGCCGTCCGGTGTGAACACAAATCCGGAGCCTCCGCCTTCGCGCTCATGCTGCTCACCGGAACGGGTTCGAGCAAGCTGAGCAACGTCGATTTTGACCACCGACGAGCTGAGCGTTTCAGCGGCACTGACAACTGAGTTTGAGTACGCGTCCAGAAGGGCCGAGTCATCAACAACGCCCGGCGAAGAGGCAGTTCGGTAAAACGGCCGAAAATCGTTGGAAAGCGTACGAACTACTCCTTGTGACATAGCTGCTAGATGAGAAAATGGTGTCGCCGGATTCAGCGCGCTAGCTTGTGTGTTTTTGGCTTGCAGGGACGAAGGGGGTTGCTTCACTTGACAGCAGACAGGCGCCGGGTGCGGCTGCCAGCGCCGCTTGAAGCTGACTCCCGAGACACTCGAATTCTTCCGGGCTGAGCACTTTCTGCAGTCCTTCGAACAGCTGCCGCTCTTCTTTGCGAATATGCTGTGAGAGCTTCTGGCCGAACTCTCGCAGGGAGTCTGAATCCAGTTGTCGGTCTGCGGCACCTAGGACGAATTCACGCAGCTTGCGGTGATCTTCAATTAGATCCGAGACCAGTTCCCGGAGCGCATGGAAGCGAACTGCAGCAGGGAAGATGAACCTCTCCTCAGCAGCAAAATGCGCGGCAACTTCCTGCTCCCAGAGCTGGATGATTTCAGCCTGCCAGGGAGAGCAGTCCATCTCTCCCGCCTGATGCGCGCGGTCGATGCGAACGCACAACGCCAGCGCGTGCTGGTGTTGTCGGGAGAGAGGGACCAGATTCTTATCGCGCAGCATGCATTATTGAAGAGCAAGATCAGGCACGGCTTTAACGGGAACATCTACCGATTCCGGCGCCGCCGGTCGAAGCGTAAGCCAATCCGTGCGCACGCGCTCCCACTCTTGCACCAGCAGTCCATAAGATCCAAAAAAATCGCGAATACGGAGACGGCTCCAGCCGACAATATCCTCGAGAATTGGGACCAGCACCGCAAGTGCATTTTTGCTGAGTACAGTGCGAGTAGCGACGTGCGCCACGTGCTTGGCTTCCGACAGCGCGATGGTGAAACCATCGCGGACGTTTACATGCAGCATGACGTGCACGTCCGAGCTGCCATCGCCGGTGTAAACGATTTGATCAGGACCGACTTTCAGGTCGTTCTGCAGTTGATCAAGAACCGCAACCTTGCCGTAGCCGGCAGTCGCACGAACAATGCTTTCGATTTGTCCGTCTGCCGTACAGCGGAATTCGGTGCCGAAGATGTGGTCGGGAGGAACGATCCCTTCCAGCGCCGCGCGGATCACTTCAACTGGTGAAGCGCTGAGCACATAAAAATCAAAATGATAGCCATTAATCCCGTTTTCCAGAATCTTGTAAAGAAGCTCAATGTTCTCTTTAAGACGAATGATTTTGCCAACCTGATAAAGATGCTCTTTGCGCACACGGCTGCGAAATTCAGGATCGTGGAGCAGCAGGTAAGCAAGCTCCGCGCCCTGCTGAACCAGATTCAGCTTGGCCATGCCTTTGGCTTTGCCCTCAAACTCCTCGGTCGGAATGCCCACAAGCTCACTGAGCACGTAGCCGGAATCGTTGAAGGTCAGCGTCTGGTCGAAGTCGCTGGCGAATAAAAAGCGTTTTATTGGTGTTTCAGCCATATCCTGATTAGATTCACCTGGCGGTGCGATGGCAAATAAAAGATATTGATTGAATTCATCACCACTTGCGAATATGGGCCTTGGATGCCTTTACTAAATCATTGATTCAGTTGAGAATAAAAGTAATCGAGGGCCGACGCGCATTGCGGTGCATAGACCTTCGTAATAACAAATCCATAAACAACAGGAGCTTCGATGGCAGCCACTGGGGAACTCATTCGCCTGGTCAACTACGTTGATGATATTGCCACCACTCTGCGGCGTATTAGCGCCTCCATTCCCATGATGGATGCCGACGAACGCAAGCGTCTGGCCGAATCGATGCGCGCGGTCAGCACGAACTTTTCCGGCGTCTTGTCTCAACTGGAAAAGGGAGGCCAATAGTGGCGGAGGTCAAGACGATCGCCGTAATCGGCGCGGGAACTATGGGCAGAGGTATTGCTCATGTCTCGGCGCTTGGTGGTTATCGGACGATCCTTGAAGACCTACTGCCCAATGCCCTGCGCAAGGCCGAAACTGAGATTCGCGCCAATCTGGATAAAAGTGTTGAACTAGGAAAAGTCAGTGCCGAAGCGGCGCAGGAAGCAGTCTCTCGAATCGAGTATGGCGGTTCGGTGGAGCAGGCGGCGCGCGAAGCTGATCTCGTAATCGAGGCGGTTCCGGAAGAGATGGAGTCGAAGATCGAAATCTTTACCCTTCTCGACAAGATCTGCCGGCCAGAGACGATTCTGGCATCAAACACTTCCTCGCTCAGCGTTACAGAGATTGCCAGCGTGACTTATCGACCGAAGAAGTGCCTCGGCATGCATTTCTTCAACCCCGTGCACAAGATGAAACTGCTCGAAGTTGTACGCGCACTTGAGACCGACGGTCAAACTCTTGCCGCGGCTGCCGAAGTGGGCCGACGCATGGGGAAAGAGGTCGTGGTGATCAAGGAATCGCCTGGCTTCGTCACCAGCCGCATAAACGCCATGATCGGCAACGAAGCTTTCTACATGCTGCAGGAAGGAATTGCGTCCGCCTCAGATATCGATAAAGCACTGAAGCTGGGATTGAATCATCCCATGGGGCCTTTTGAGTTGGTTGACTTGGTCGGGCTCGATACGCGCCTGCATATTCTTGAATATCTCCACCGTACGCTGGGCGACAAATATCGTCCCGCGCCGCTGCTCGTGCAGTACGTAAAGGCTGGACGACTTGGCCGAAAGTCTGGACGCGGTGTGTACGAGTATCCAGCGTCGGCATAAACCCCGGGCCGTTCGCTGCGACGCCAGCGGCCCGGATGCAACGACGCTACTTGTTGATGTCTTCTTTGGCTTCGAGTCTCTTTACCAGTCCTTCCATCTGAATCTTGAACGGCGTGGGCGCATCGTCAGCGGAAAGCTTCATTAACTTTGCCGCGTTGTCGTAGTCGCCCTTCGCGCAAGCCATGCGTGCTTCCTCGTTGTGGATCAGCCAATGGTTCGGATTTTTCTTCATGTTAGTGCGGAAAACCTGAAATGCCTCTTCCTGCTTGCCCTGGGCCTGCAATTGACGCCCATAACCGTGCAACTGTATAGCATTCGCCATTTCGAGCGCGCGGTTGCGAGCTGCGGTTGCGTCAACTTTGCGGCCCAGCGCGTCCAGCACCTGCGATTTGGTCATGAGATTGTCAAAGCGCTCTTCGGCCTGGATGGATTGGTCTTCATACTTGAGGGCATCTTCCAGTCCGACTTTGTTGGTCACCAGATAGGTCGCTGCATCGTCCCATCCGAACCATGAATATTGGGCAAGCCCACGAAGCTGGTTGTGAAGGCTGGCTTGCACGATCTGCTGAGTGTTGACGCCAATTTTTACCGGAACGGCGAGCTTTTCCCACCGTAAGGTGAGAACTGCGGAGTCCGACCTGGGATCGTCGAAATCATAAGTGAGCGCTTCATGCATTTCGGCGGTTTGCGGCTTCACTTTGACGCGCAGCGCATCTTCCGCCTCGTTATAGGTGAAGCTTCCCCAGGAGGTGTAGTTCTTGGAAAGGATTATGGTCCATTCGCTTTCGCCCGGAATCATATGCAGCCCGTAAGTCCCGCGCGGAAGAGATTGGCCTTCGATCGTGACCGGGTCACTGAAGGCGATGGTGGTGTTCTCGTTGGCGCCCGCACGCCACACCTGTCCATAGGGCACGACTTTGCCCCAAATGGCGCGCGCCTTCACGAGCGGGCGGTGATAGTTAAGCGTCACGTCAGTAATGCCGATTCGTTGAGTCAGTACGGCGTGCTGACTGTCACGCGGCAGATCGAGAATGAACGACTGTGCTTGCGCAACCGGCAGAAGCAGAGCAGCAAAGCTTAACAAAACAAGCGAAAGTTGTTTGTGCACGGCGCAACCTCCATTGCGGGCAGAATTTTTGGCGAGAGTAGCAGAGCGCCGAGCGAATTAGACGGGATGTTAATTACGCGGTTAGCGCTACCAAAGGCATTCCCATTCATGTCTAAGCTGCAGGCCAGATTGGTGGAACCACAACTGGCCAGAATTCGTATAACAAGACAGCCGGACACTGCCCCGGCTCTCCTGAAGTGGGCACTTTACTCGAGATCGTCCGTCAGTCGCTCGCGACACTCTGGGCACACAAGCTGCGTTCATTTCTCACCATGTTCGGAATCGCGTGGGGAGTGGGATCGCTGCTGCTGCTCGTGGGATTGGGCGAGGGCTTTCGCAGTGGCCAGGAGAAGCAGTTAGCCAACCTCGGCCGCGACATTATGTTTGTGTTTCCGGGGAGGATTCCAGCTGTGGAAGGAAGTCTGCAATCCGGACAGAAGTACCACTTTACCTACGACGACTATCTGGCGATTCAGGATCACGCACACACGCTGCGTTCCGTATCGCCGGTCATCAATCGAGAAGACATCCGCGCTGTAAGTGACTACGGTTCCACCAACGGTCAGATATTTGGCGTTGACCCCATCTACAACGAAATCCGTAATGTGCCGCTCCAGACCGGGCGTTGGATGAATCAGGAAGACAATGGCGACGTTCGCCGAGTTGCGGTAGTCGGCTGGGAGCTGCTGAAGAATGTATTTCCGGGTAGGCCGGCGGTGGGTTCAACCATTCTTCTGAATGGGATTCGGTTCGACGTTATCGGCGTGCTCTCAAAGGTGGGGCAGGATGGAAATAACGGCACCAACGCGCGCATCTTCGTTCCGGTGCAGACAATGCTGAACCTCTTTCCGTTGAAAGAGGAGAACTCGGAACGGGCCCTTTCCTTCATAAATTACCGGCCTCTGAACAAGGAAGAGCATCTGCGCTCGAAGATGGAGGTTCACGAGATCATTGCCAGCCGCCACGGTTTCGATCCCAAGCTGGAAGACGCATTCGAAGACTGGGACACGATCGAGAACTCGCAGCGCGTTGGCCGCATTTTCGACGCAATGGACTATTTCCTAGGTGTTGTCGGCCTGGTTACGCTCGCGCTGGGCGCCATCGGCGTGATTAATATCATGCAGGTTTCCGTGGCCGAGCGCACGCGCGAGATCGGGTTGCGAAAAGCACTGGGGGCGACTTATCAAAATATTTTGACTCAGTTCTTTATCGAAGGAGCATTTCTGACTCTGCTCAGCGGTGGCATTGGACTGGCGATCTCTATTGCAGTGGTCACAGTCCTAGCTCAACTTCCCGCCCCGGAAGGTTTCGATACTCCACGCATTGTTCCGATGTCCGCTGTGGGAGCGATCTTCTCACTTGCGACCGCGGGTATTTTGGCTGGCCTTTACCCTGCGCGGCAAGCCGCGGTTATGGCGCCCGTAGACGCGCTAAGGCAGGAGTAACGCATGCTCCGAGATCTGGGCGGACAGGCGTACGAAGCACTGCGGCACAATCGAAAGCGCAGCGTCCTCACAATGCTCGGCATGGCCTGGGGGATCGCGACGGTAGTGCTGCTGCTCGCCTACGGAGCGGGGTTCGAGAAGGGCGTGTGGGCCGCCTTTCGATCGTTTGGTACCAACCTGGTGTTCGCTTTTCCCGGCCGGACATCCCAACAAGCGGGGGGAACAAAGGCTGGCAGTGAAGTTAAGCTGACGGTCAACGACCTGGACTGGGTGAGAGCCGAAGTGCCGCTGCTCAAACGAATGTCACCTGAGGTCGCTAAACAGTGCTCGGTGTCGTATGGAAGCCGTGGAGCTACGTACGGGGTGAGTGGCGTGTATGCCAACTATCCTCGCCTGCGACGGATGGATTTTGACGAAGGCAGCTCATTCAGCGAAGCCGACGACTACACGCACACACGAGTTGCTTTTATTGGATCGGACGTCCGCAAGAAATTATTTTCCGGCCAGAATGCGCTGGGAGAGCAGATTCGTGTAGACGGAATTTCATATGAAGTCGTCGGCATCTTGAGGCACGTGATCAACAATGGCGACGATAATCTGAATGCGCACATCTACGTGCCTTTCAGCGCGATGAGCGACATCAAAGACACCTACTACCTGTCTGCGATTGTTTTGGAATACGAGGGGGACCATGAAAAGGTTGTCACGGCGCTTCGCAACTCCATGGCGTACCATCACAACTTCGATCCCAAGGACAAGAGGGCAGTATTTGTTTTTGACGTATTCGCAGATTTACTCGACCTGCGCGTGATCACTAGGGGAATCAAAATCCTGCTTGGATTTATTGGCCTGCTTACCCTTGGAATAGGTGGCGTCGGCCTGATGAACGTGATGCTGGTAGCCGTGACGCAGAGGACACGCGAAATTGGCGTAGAAAAGGCACTAGGCGCGCGTGGTTGGCACATTCTGTTTCAGTTTCTTGCGGAGGCGCTGGTTATCACAGCAATTGGTGGCCTGCTGGGAGTGGCATTGGCATATTTGGTCTCATGGGCAGTGCCTTCGCTTATCCTGTGGAGCGCTTTTCAGGAAAATGCAAGCGAAGGCGACATTCATCTCGCCATCGATTCTGCAACCCTGTTGTGGGCCACCGCGATTTTGAGTTTTGTTGGGATCGTGAGTGGAATGCTGCCCGCAATTAAGGCTGCAAGGCTGAATCCTATTGAGGCCCTGAGGTACGAATAGGAGGATCGAATGCACAGCAGAACTCGATTTGCCCTGATTATGATCTCTCTTGCCTTCGTGTTTGTCTTGGCGGGCATGCGCGACACGGCCGCATCACCGTCTACCGGGGCCGAGTACACGGGCGATGGCCAGCTAAAAGTGCCGGAGAAATATCGCGAATGGGTATATCTAAGCACGGGCTTTGACATGAGTTATACGACGAACCGGCAGGCGGGACACCATATGTTCGACAACGTGTTCGTGAATCCTGACGCGTACGCGCAATTTCTTGAGAGGGGTACGTGGCCGGACAAAACTATTTTCGTGTTGGAGATCAGAGGTGCGGAAGTAAGAGGTTCAATCAACCAGGCCGGTAATTATCAGAGCACGGACGTTATGGGCCTCGACATTCACGTGAAGGATGGAACTCGGTTTCCCGGCAAATGGGCGTTTTTCAATTTCAGCAGCGAAAAGACGTCGAAGATGATTCCCCAATCCGCCGATTGCTACAGCTGCCATCAGGCGCATGCAGCCGTAGACACGACATTCGTGCAGTTTTACCCGACGCTTCTGCCGATCGCCAAAACCAAAGGCACCCTCAGCGCCGCCTATCAGAAGGAAACTGCAGGCAAGTAGTTCTCGGTAGAATGGAGCCGTGAATTCCGCCATGAATTCGCGGCTCGACCGCGTGAACTCGCAGCTCAGTCTTTATGAACATCCGTTGCTGGACTTCTCAGCTCGGCCCAAGGCCGAAGGCGTGGAGGTCTTGATTCAGTTCAAGAATCCTCCCGTTCCAGTTCATACTTACACTTTCGAACTTCATCCGCGCGACCTCGACCATCCACAGTTCGAGTGGACATTTCAGCGTCAGCTGTACGATAGTCTTCACGATTACCTTGTGGAAATGTTCATTCGCACCCCGCAGGATCTCTCCGAGCGACGACGCCGCGAACTGTGACGCTGCGCGATAAAATCGCCGACGAAATACGCAAGACTGGACCGATTCCGTTCTCTCGCTATATGGAGCTATGCCTCTACGAACCTGAGCTCGGGTTTTATTCGCGCGACGTCAAACGCTTCGGCAGGGCGGGGGATTTCTATACCTCGAGCGATGTTCACGCTGTGTTCGGACGATTGGTGACACGCCAATTTGAACAAATGTGGCGCGTCCTGGACCGGCCCACGCAACTTGAAATTGTTGAGCTTGGTCCAGGCCGCGGGCTATTTGCGCGCGATGTGCTGGACTGGTCGGAAAAAAAGTTTCCGCAGTTTTTCCAAGCTCTGCATTACCGTTTGATTGAACAATCTGAGGCGTTGCGCAGGCACCTCGAGTCAACGCTCAGCCGGCATATTGAATCCGGCAGAGCATCGATTGCAGCGGTCGATAGGCTCGCGCGGCGTATTAATCGAGGGTTAGCTCCAGAAGTTCCGATCATCGTCTTTGCCAATGAGTTTTTCGATGCCCTGCCAATTGAAATCCTTGGCCAGCAGGGCAAACTGTTGGTGGATTTCCGTGAAGGTCGTTTTGTCGAATGCTGGCAACAAGCAGAGCCTGCTGAACTGGAACTTCTCAATGCCTACAGCGTTACTCCGCTGCCGGGTGAGCGCCTTGAGATTTCAATTCCCTCTCAACTCTACATGCAGCAGATTGCGCGAATTGTCGTGTGTGGCTTTGCACTGATCATCGATTACGGCTACACGCGAGACGAGCAACTTGCCGGTCGTCACCGTGGCACTCTGATTACATTCCGCCAGCACGTGGCCAGCGCCAATCCCTATCAGGCGCCTGGCGAACAGGACATCACTGCACAAGTAAACTTCACCGCCCTTGCGGCCGCCGAGGAGCAGAAAGGCCTGCACGTAGCGCCACTAGTCACACAATCTCGGTTCCTGCTCGGGATCGGGGAAGCGAATCAGTTTGCTGATGCGTTCGAAGAGTGTGCCGTGCCGCAAGAGAGGGCTAAAGTCGCCCTTCAGCTCAAGCACCTGATTACGCCGGCGGGAATGGGCGAAAGCTTCCATGTGTTGGTGGCAAGCAACGGCGTTCGCAGGATTGAGGAGTTGAGTGGGTTGAGCTTTGGGGAGAAGAAGATCTTGTCGTAGCAACGTTCAACTGGGGCCCCGGAAATGACCAGATTCGAGAGCCCCAGACCGGAATTGCTGGATTTCACCCTGGTATTTACCTGTTTCTGAGTAGTCCAACCTTATGCCGTCTGTGCGCCTTCAAACCTTAGTAGATGGCGGATAAGATGGCCATTTCCGAGGCTCTATCGCACTTCGCGTTGAAGCAAGGGCGGGTCAAGAAGCGTAACAATGCCATCGCCGCTCTCATTTGCGGTCTTGTTCCGGCCACTATTTTCGCGGTCTTAAGTCCTGCTTCCGTCCGGCACTGGCTTATCGGTTTCGTTATCGGTCTGGTCTGGGCAAACGGATTCGAATACGCCTACCATCGTTGGTTGCTGCATCGGCCGCGCAGCATGTTCGGAAAAGGGCATATCTTACATCACAGTATGGTGGGGCAACCCGACGAACCGGAGCACGTGACGCTGGGTTCGTCTGCGCGGAATGTCGTGCTTTTGTTTGTGAGTAATGGAATTCTCTTACTGGCGATTGAAGCGCTGCTACGAACAGGAATCAGCGCGGGCGTGCTGATGGGGTGGACGGTTTACATGATCGCCACCGAGGAAATTCACTGGCGCATCCATTTGGGAGAGTGGCTCCCTCCTCTATTGCGTCGCTCGCGCGATTATCACTTCAGCCACCACGATTATCCGAACGCAAGATATAACGTTTTCTTCCCGTTATTCGATCTGCTGTGTGGAAATTATCGGCTGCAAAACCCGGCTAGGAGTTCGTCATCTTCTCCGGTCGAACCAGTTCATCAAACTCTTCAGCGCTAAGATAGCCAAGTTTCAATGTAGCCTCACGCAGGCTGGTGTGTTCGACGTGCGCCGTATGAGCAATTTTCGCCGCTTTGTCGTACCCGATTCTTGGTGTTAGCGCTGTCACCAGCATGAGCGAGCGGCCCAGGTTTGCTTTTACACTGGCGCGATTCACTTCCATGCCTTTGATCATGTACTCGACATAGCCATGGCAGGCATCGGTGATGAGCGTGACCGAGTGCAGGAAGTTGTAAATTATCACCGGCTTGTAAACATTCAGCTGGAAATTTCCCTGCGATCCGGCAAACCCCACCGCAGCTGTTGCTCCATGCACCTGCACACAGACCATGGTCATGGCCTCGCACTGAGTGGGATTCACTTTGCCTGGCATGATTGAGGATCCAGGCTCGTTTTCCGGAATGATGAGTTCTCCCAACCCTGAGCGTGGCCCTGAAGCCAGCCAGCGGATGTCATTAGAGATTTTCATGAATGATGCAGCCAGTGTCTCCAGCGCGCCCTGGGCGAAGACAACTTCATCGTGGGCAGACAGTGCCGCGAACTTGTTGGGATGCGAACGGAACGGGAGCCCTGTAAGCTCAGCAATTTTGGCTGCAGCTCGTTCCGCGAACTCATGATGGGCGTTCAAGCCGGTTCCTACTGCTGTACCACCAATCGCAAGGTCATACAGGCCGTCCACGCTTTCTTCTATTCGCTGGATATCTCGTTCCAGTAAGCTCGCCCAGCCGCCGAATTCCTGACCGAAAGTTAATGGGACCGCATCCTGCAAGTGCGTCCGTCCAATCTTCACTACATCGCTGAACTCTTTCGCCTTTGCCGCAATCGCATCGCGGACATTCTTGATCGCTGGAATCAGCGCATTCCGCGTTCGATCGGCAGCGGCAATATGCATTGCTGTCGGGAAGGTATCGTTCGAAGATTGGGACATGTTGACGTCATCATTGGGATGGATCGGTTTCTTCGATCCCATCTCGCCGCCCGCCAGTTCGATAGCGCGGTTCGCGATGACCTCGTTGACGTTCATGTTGGTCTGCGTGCCGCTGCCGGTCTGCCATATGCGAAGAGGGAACTGCTCGTTCAACTTGCCGGAAGTGACCTCATCGGCGGCCTGAGCAATGAGCTTGGCTTTTTCCGCAGACAACTTGCCGAGGTCCTGATTAACTAACGCGCAGGCTTTTTTGAGGATGCCGAATGCGCGGATCAACTCCCGCGGCATCGTGTCCCGGCCAATATCAAAATGGTGCAGCGATCGCTGTGTCTGGGCGCCCCAATAAACGTTGGCTGGAACTTCAATTTTCCCCATGCTGTCGGATTCGGTGCGTGTGCGGCTGTTGTCTGACATGTCGATCAGTAGTTTATAGCGCAGGCATCTCCGTGATCACGTTTAGAAGGATATAATTTTGGCCCGCAGCCTTCGCATTTGGAACTGCTGCGCGGCCCGACTATCTTTATGAGAGCGATTCAAGTTAAACAGACCGGTGGCCCAGAAGTCCTGGAACTGGTTGATCTCCCAATTCCGCATCCGAAGCCCAACGAAGCTATGGTGAAAATCGCTGCTTGCGGCGTGAACTTCATCGACGTTTACCTGCGCGAAGGGCGTTACAAGGCCCGCTTGCCGTTTGTCGTCGGACAGGAAGGAGCGGGTGTGATCACGGCGGTCGGAGCCGAGGTGAAAACGGCGAAGGTAGGCGACCGCGTGGCCTGGAGCGGCGTGCTTGGATCATACTCTGAACACGTTTCAGGTGCTGCGGATGCTTTAGTGCCTGTGCCGGATGGGGTGAACGACCAGAATGCCGCAGGCGCGCTGCTGCAGGGAATGACTGCGCATTACCTCTGCTATGACACCTACAAGCTGAAGGCCGGCGAGACTGCATTGATCCACGCCGCGGCTGGCGGCGTGGGGCTTTTGCTTGTGCAGATGGCCCATAATTTGGGCGCGCGGGTAATCGGGACGGTGTCGAATGAAGCAAAAGCTAAGTTGGCGCGCGAGGCCGGAGCGGACGAAGTGATTCTCTACACCCAAGCTGACTTCGAGGCGGAAACGAAACGCCTGACCGGCGGCAAAGGCGTAGATGTTGTTTACGATGGAGTTGGAAGCGCAACCTTCGAAAAGAGCATGAACGTGCTGCGACCGCGCGGCATGCTGGTGCTGTATGGTACGTCCAGTGGTCCGGTGCCCCCGGTCGATCCGGGCGTGCTGGCGCAAAAAGGATCCCTGTATATGGCCCGAACAACCCTCGCCCATTTCACCGCGACCAGAGAAGAATTGCTGGCGCGCTCAGGTGCGGTGTTCGGAATGATCTCTGCCGGAAAATTGAGGTTACGTATCGCCCACGTTTATAAGCTTGAGGAAGCGCAACAAGCACATCGAGATCTGGAAGGACGGACGACGACAGGGAAGCTCCTGCTGGTGCCCTGAAACCACGCCGTATTGCCAATCGAGCCTCCTCAAACCCCAACTAGAGGGAGACCTGGAAAGTCCGCCTTATAACGACCTTCATCCAGTGTCATAAGTTGATCAGCCTTCAATTCCGCGTGAGCCGCCAGGATGAAGTCAACCAGCAGTCGCATGGGTGTTCCTCCGCGAGAGCGCCGACGCCGATCCACGTATCGAGCAAATGTCTGACCAGCTCGGTCCCAAACTTCCTGTTCGAACTGAAATTCGATGATTATTCCGGTTTGTTCGCAGAATTGGCGCACAAAGGAAGCAGGAGCTGAAGGGTAGGCGAGCATTTCGCAGTACACCGGAGCGCATATTACCAGGCCGCCTTGCGCTCTGGCTTCAAACAGCGCATTCTCAGCGCCGTGAGCCGCGGGCTCATCGGACCACAGAGCGGAGAGGACATTGCTATCCAGCGCAGTTCTCAACGGCTTTTCTTGCGGCCGTTATCGTCATCGCGTAACTCGCGAATCCACGGCGTGCTTTCTTTTCGATTGCCAAAAACCTTTTAGTGCTCCCTAGTACACTGCAAACGGATTGCCTTCGCCGCGCAATGGACCGATGACGGGTCGGCCATTCTCAATCAGAAACTCAATCCGATCTCCGGGAGAGACACCAATTCGCTTTCGGATCTCTTGTGGGACCGTGACTTGACCTTTCGAGCTGATCGAACTGACGTGAATTGCCAATCACCGTGATCAGCGTTTTCTGG
>Ga0066388_100000459_pt1 | contig 19046 bp, 19 predicted proteins | sample PanSoiMetaGPlot6_FD_64539 | JGI IMG/M metagenome (GOLD analysis project Ga0066388, IMG submission 64539) | Tropical forest soil microbial communities from Panama analyzed to predict greenhouse gas emissions - Panama Soil - Plot 6 (Hybrid Assembly) | ecosystem: Environmental > Terrestrial >... | reverse complement strand
TCGCCGAGATCGTGTTTCAGGTTCGTGACCGTGGTATTAAGGTTGTCCAGTAGTGGACCGGCCGCAGCTATGATCTGGTCGAGACCATAGGCCGGGTGGCCTTCGATTGACGCGTTGTTTGCCAGCGTCTGACTCCCTGGCGTGCCCGCGGAAAGCGCCACAAATTTCGGCGAAAGCATCGTGTCGGAGCTGAGTGTGGCAGTTATGTCGGTCGGCAGCGGCGGAATTCCTTCATCGAGGCTCACCGTGACCCGGACCGCGTCCTTCTTGTTCGCGCTGGCATCGCGTTCCTTCGCAGTGAGATGACGCATCGCGATCACGCGCCCTGCTGGCGCGCCTGCATAGCGCACCTCGGAGTTAACCTTGATGCCGGTCACATCTTCATAATTGATCTGCAAAGTTCGCGTTGGTTTTTTGAAGCGATAACCCGAAAGCGCGAAGGTAAGCGCTCCCAGGAGGACGAGACTGCACGCGATAACGGATAACGCGACGAGGTAATCCGATAGATTACGCTTCATCAAGCTCATGGATCCCTCCGCAATCTCGGTGCGCAATGACGAACGACGAATGGTTTCGCCGACCTTAAAGCGTTGAAACGTTGAAGCGTTAAATCGGTTATCATTTCTTCGTCATTCCTTCACGCCGTCTTCCGATGGAATCTATGGCGCGCTGCAACGAAGGGTCGCGGTTTAACATTCTGATGGTCCTCGTGTTCTGCTTGTGAAAGGTTCAACGGAATTGGACCGTCAGCTTCGCCGTGGATAAATTGTTGCACCTCTGGGTTTGGGCTGTTCCGAATTTCATCTGGCGTGCCTTGCGCAACAATCGAGCCATGACCGAGCATAATCATGCGAGTTGCGATACGAAAGGCGCTAGTCATGTCGTGGGACACCACTACCGCGGTCATGTGACTTCCATGGGTCAGTTTCAACGTGAGTTCGTCTACCACAGCCGTCATGATTGGATCGAGTCCCGACGTCGGCTCATCGCTAAATAACAATTCAGGTTCGAGCGCAAGTGCGCGTGCTAGTCCGACGCGCTTTTTCATCCCGCCGCTGATCTCGTCCGGCTTAAGATCTTCAAAACCGGTCAGGCCAACCATCTCAAGTTTCTGTTTTACGATTTGTTCGATTTCGTCGATGGGCTTGTTAGTGTGTTGCATCAGTGGCAATGCGATATTCTCGCCGACCGTGAGCGAGGCCAGCAGCGCGCCGGATTGGAAGAGCATCCCGAACCGCAGCCGTACACGTTCAAGCTCGCGCTCTTTCATGGCTGTGATTTCCTCGCCAAAGAGCTTCACGGCACCTGAGGTTGGTTTCATCGAACCGATCATGTGTCGCAGCAAAGTACTCTTACCACAGCCACTGCCGCCCATGATAACCACTGTCTCACCCCGGTGAACGTTAAAAGAAATGTCATCGAGCACCGCGCGGTCTCCGAATTTTCGGACAAGGCGTTCTACTTGGATGATTGTTTCGCCGACAGTATTCATGCGCCAAAGAAAAAGATGCCCGTCAGCACGGCGTTCATTACCAACATCGCTAACAATGCTTGTACGACCGCAGTAGTTGTTGCCTGACCAACGCCTTCTGCGCCGCCTTCTACATTCAATCCTGCGTTGCAAGCAATCGTGATTACGATCCACGCAAAAACCACGCTCTTGATCATTCCAGAATACAAATCCCAGGCATCGGCACTTTGTAGTGCTTCCATCACGTATCCGGCAGTATTGAAATCGAGTGCGAAACGGCAGACGGCCCAGCCGCCGAGGATGCCGATGTAATTTCCAAAGATGGTGAGAGCCGGGAGCATCACCATCATCGCGAGGAAGCGCGGGACGACTAGGTATTGAACCGGATTGATTGCCATGACTTCGAGCGCCTCGATTTCTTCAGACACTTTCATCGTACCAAGCTCTGCTGCCACGGCGGAGCCACTGCGACCGATGACGATCACCGCGATCAGCACCGGTCCCATTTCGCGCAAAAGGGTGAGCATGACCAGATCGGGAATGTACATTTCCGCGCCGAGACTTTCGAGAGAATGAGCGGCTTGCATGGCGAGCGTCACACCTACGCTGAACGCCGTCAGTGCCACCATCGGTGCCGCGCGCACGCCGATAGCCACCATTTGTCTGAAAATAGGCGCGATTTTGAAAAATTGCCCGGTAAACGGCGCAATCAGAATCCAGTAGAGCAGACTTAGATTAAGCTGGAGATAGTTTTTCACTTGCCGTTCGAGCGCGCAGAATGACAAGGTCTAGGCGCTGACAAAAGCCGAAAGTTTGTACGCTGATTGCGTTTGTCGGCTAATACGTCCTTGAAACGCGATGGCTCAAAGTGAAATCGAAGCGATCCGCGCGCTAATAGGTTCCAAGCCGCGACCTGTTGGATGGCCCGAGCGACGGAAACGCCTGGATGATGTCGGTTCGATGTGGCCTGTGGCTGACGATGTTCAGCTCACTGCTGTCGATATCGACGGAATGTCAGGCGAATGGTCGATCGTTTCCGGCAGTGATCCCTCCCTCGTTCTGATGTTCTTCCACGGTGGCGGTTATTGTTCCGGTTCAATTTTGAGTCATCGTCGCCTCGTGACTGAGGCGGGTCGGGCCACCGGAATGCGAACATTCGCTGTTGCCTATCGACTCGCACCAGAACATCCATTCCCCGGTGCGTACGACGACGCGCTAACGGCCTGGCGATTTCTCCGAAATCATAACATTCCGGCCAGCCGCATCGCGATTGGTGGAGATAGCGCCGGGGCCGGCCTCGCCGCGGCGCTAATCACTCGGCTGCGCGATGCACACGAGGAACTCCCTGGATGCGCGTGGCTGATTTCACCCTGGACGGATCTGACGCTGTCCGGTTCGACACTCGCCAGTAAGGATGCTGTGGACCCGCTCATGCACAAACCGTATCTCAAAGAACTGGCTGACGCGTATCTGGCAGCCGGAATGGATCGGAAGGATCCGCGCGTTTCTCCCCTTTACGCTGATCTCACCGGCTTTCCTCCCATTTTGATTCAAGTGGGTTCCGCTGAAACGCTGCTTGACGACGCTACTCGCTTTGCGGCTGTTGCTGGTTCAGCCGACGTCCAGGTCACTTTGGAAATCTGGCCAAATATGATACATGCATGGCATTTGTGGAACGCTCATTTGCAGCCAGGTCGACGCGCACTCGCGAGCGCCGCGGCATTTATCCGGCAGCATCTGCACAGCAGTACCGCTGGCCTGACATAGCGGCTACAACAAGCCGCGCTTCCGGAAGTCGCCAAGATTGCCGCCGGAGGAGCGTTCGACCAGATCGATGGTAAATTTGAGGAGGCACACTTCCCAGGCGTCATCGACACCTTGGATGACTGCGCTAAGCGGTTCATTTGCGCTCTCGATCCGACGTCTCGTTCGATTGATCACTGAATCGATTGAATCGCGCAGGGTTTGCTCGCTCAGATCGGTTTTGCGGAACTGAAAACCGTAACGGAGCACCGCGATGTTCCGGGCGTGCTCGCGCAGTTGATCCACATAGCGCTCCGCTTTTTCTCCAAAGCCTTCCAACAATAGACGGCAATAATGTTCCGGCGTAAGGATCTGCGGGCGCTCCGCGTGAATTTTTCCATTGCGAATACGCACCTTGTCGACCCGATCCATCAGCTCCGAGATAAGATAAAAATTGAAACTCGTGCTGCCGAACGTCGCAATCTGCCGCTCAGGAGCAACAATCACATGCGTGTTTTCAATCGCGTAATCGAAATCGTCTCTCGTCATTGGATTGGTCAAAACTAAGTTCTGCGGCGCGGGACTTCAAAGCCGGCGCACTGGCTGAAGCGAGCAGATACTGTGGCTCGAATTGGCTGCGCCATTCGATGGTAGGTCCATGGCTGTGCGACCAGACGCCGCAGCCCGGCGTTCCCATTTGGTTAGTCGCGTTGTGCTTGGTGTTGCTGGCCCTGAGGTGATTGAAAGAGGGATAGATACTGACCGTAGCCTTCTTCTTTCAGCTTCTCCACAGGAATAAAACGCAGTGCCCCGGAGTTCACACAATAACGTTGGCCAGTTGGCGCGGGCCCGTCGTCGAAGACGTGACCGAGGTGCGAATCGCTTGATTTGCCGCGAACCTCAGTCCGCTCCATTCCATGCGACGAATCTCGTTTCTCCACAACATTACCTTTTGAGATCGGCTTAGTAAAACTGGGCCAGCCAGTGCCGCTGTCGAATTTATCGAGCGAACTGAACAACGGTTCGCCGGTAATAATATCGACATAAATGCCTGCCCTGTGATTGTCCCAGTAGGCGTTCTGAAACGGAGTTTCTGTCCCGCATTCACGCGTGATGTGATACTGGTCCTTTGTTAATTGTCTTCGCAATTCCGCCTCGCCCGGCACCTGTTTGGTTGGATTCATTTTTTCGGCTTCCTTTTTCTGCGTCTGAGCATACGCAAAGAAAATCGACCCGACAATCACAACGATCGCCCCGAGCAAACCGAACCAAAGTGTCTTATGCGACCCATGATGCGGCCGTAATAACTGTGTGCTGTTCATACCCTGAGTCTTTCGCTCCCCGTAGCTGTTAACATTTCAATGTACCTCCAACATGATATACGGCAAATGAATCACGTTGGGCGCGATTTCCTTAAATAAATTCGTAAACAGACTAGAAAATGGCCGGCGATTCTCGTTTGTCGTAGGCCATTTTTCCGATTAATTGGGCCGCCCGGCTTCGGGAACACGAATGTAACGACGCAGCGCTATTAGTCCGATCGGAGCGACTGATGCTGCCAGAGCAAAGATAAGCCACATCGTTGCTGGACGGTGCGGACCGTGTTCAGGAACGTACGCAGCCAGCAACCATCCGCCGGTTCCGACAAGGATCTTGCCCACCAGGAATGGAAGGTACGCCAGAGAGCCGTAGGATGCTTCCTGTCCCCTCGGTGCAATCGCTGCCGCGTATTCATAGACTCTCGGCGAGTAGAAGGCTTCTCCAATCGAGAATACGGCCAGATACAGCGCAGACATGATGTAGTAGGGGTGAATACTACCGCGTAATCCGAGGTAACCGTGTCCGAGCCATTGACCGACCACACTGTTAGCGGCCGGCTGGAACCATTCCGTCGGCAGCGCCATGATGAATACCCCAGCGGCACAGATCGCTCCACCAAACACAACCATCCGATAAGCCGCAAACTTTTGTGTAAGGGCGCCTACTACCGGCACCAGGAAAATAATTATGATCGCATTGATTGCGGCAAGCTTCCCCACAGGAGCATTGAAACCGAGCTCGCGAATGCCGAACTTCGGAAACACATAATCCATCTGCAAAAAGATCGCTTTGAGAAACCCGATGAAGAGAAAAAAAACGAGCAATCGGTAGAAGGCGGACTGACTGACCAGGCGCCGGAAAAGGCGCCCTGTGTCCGTCGCGCTTTTCCGAACGGTGGCTCCAGTACCGTTCCAAAAAGAAGGCGCAGTTTCGCGATCGCGGAGCGACTGATCAATTACAGGTCCTCCGTTGGTTGCCTCCGTTCCTCGGCGAATGAAATAGATCACGGGAAATAGCACGATCTCGAATATCAAGCTGACAATGAACAGTTGCTGATACGCGGTCGGTTCGAACCCAAAAAAGCTGACATGTAAGTTTAGCTGACGGACATAATCGAATAGGAATCCGGCGGCTACATAGCCGATGTTCATAACTGAGTAGATGATCGAGAATGAAATCGATCGTTGGGCCGTCGTAGAGTAGCGCCGCGTAGCCGCCAAGAGCACCGGTGTCCCGAGCGCCTCGCCGATGGCCAGCGGGAGAACTCCGCAGGCGAGCGCTAACGATGGAATCGTGGTAACGACCATCACACTGCGAGCGACGGTGCAGATGGCGACGCCAAGGAAGAAAGTGCGGCGCAAACCAATTGCATCCGTGATCGAGCCAGCAAGCAGTGTGAAAATCGTCATTGCTGGCGCCCACACCCAGCCAACCAGTGCTCCGGCCGCTTGATCGCTAAAGCCGAGATCTTTCGATAGCCAGAGGACCATCGTTTTGTTTGTGACGGAGTAAGCTGTGTAAATAAGGAATTTGATCAGGAACGTGAGCCACAGCTCGCGTTGCGCTCCCTTGAGCACCGTAAACTTCGCGATAAAACCGCGCAGTCCTCTCGCCACGACCGGAGGGACGGATTCCTCCGGGACAACTGCTTCTTTGACTGCTTCGCTCACGGCGGTTGAACTTAAGCTGTCATTCCGAGCGAAGTCGAGGAATCCCGCAGTGCAACTTGATCACAACAGACTCTCTATGTACTTGCGCCGATCGAATGACCCGAAATCATCCAGCTGTTCGCCGGTGCCCACGAAACGCGTTGGTATGCCGAGTTCGTCCTGTATCGCCACGACGATCCCGCCTTTACCGCTGCCGTCGAGCTTGGTGACAATAAGACCAGTCAGTCCAATCACGGTTTGGAATTCGCGCGCCTGGCTTAGCGCGTTGCCGCCTGTTGTTGCATCGACTACCAGCAGAGTTTCATGCGGCGCGTCGGGGTCGTGCTTGGCGAGAGTGCGTTTCACCTTTTCAAGTTCGGCCATCAAATTCCGTTTCGTGTGGAGTCGCCCTGCCGTATCGCAAAGCAGAAATTCAGCCTTGCGTTTTGCGGCTGCCTGATACGCTTCATAACAAAGCGCGGCTGGATCGACGTTGTATTGTCCCTTGATCATTTCTACCCCCAGCCTTGTCGCCCAAATGCCTAGTTGCTCGATCGCCGCGGCGCGAAAAGTGTCTGCTGCCGCCAATAAGACGCTGTGTCCATCTTTCTGAAGATAATGCGCCAGCTTCGCTGTCGATGTGGTCTTGCCAGTGCCGTTGACTCCCAGGAGCAGGATGACATTTGGTTTACCAGCCAGAGGCCGGATGGCGGCAGTGTCTTCAGGTAAAACCCGCAAAATTTCCTGCCGCACAACGTTCACAACGTCATTTATCCCCATTAACGACCAGGCCTCCCGTTCCTGCAGTGTGTTAATGATGCGAGTCGTCATCGCTACGCCGAGGTCTGCGCGGATTAGAGATTCCTCGAGCTCGTCCCAGTCGATCGGCTTGCCCGCGAAATGTTGGACTAAAGACTGAAGAAAATTCATTGCGTAACTGCGACGTTAAAAGGTTAAAAACGTTAAATCGTTACATCGGATCGCACGCCAAACACTTTTAACGATTCAACGATTAAACGAATCACGAGTTCTTCTTCACCGGTTCACGCGCGGGCCGGTCCAAATCTTTTCTAATGCGATCGAGAATACCGTTGACGAAACGCCCTGATTCGCCGCCACCAAACGTTTTTGCCAACTCAATCGCTTCGTTAATTGAGACGACCGGCGGTATATCGTCTCGATAAAGCATCTCGTAGATCGCAAGCCGTAGCACGTTGCGATCAACCGCAGAGATGCGGCGAAATTCGTAATTCTCGCAGTAACGGCGAATCCGTTCGTCGATTTCAGGCAGATGCTCGACCATTCCCTCGATCAGTGGCTGTGCAAACTCCCGAACCCTTGTCGTTGCCGGACAGAACTCCCAAAAATCGTCGATCTTTTCCGGTCCTTCCCCGCGCTGAAGGTCGCGCCAGAAATGATACTGAATCGCCGCTTCGCGTGCTCGCCGTCGCTTACCCATAATTTACTCCCTGCGAAGTCTCGACATGACAGTCGTGATTTCCACTGCCGCTCGTGCCCCCTCGGTGCCGCGATTAATTCTATTTTCGAGACAGCGTTCCCGCGCCTGATCTTCGCTGTCAAAGCTGAGCACGACGTTGATGACCGGGACGCCGTATTCAATCGCGATCCGCTGAAGCGCATCGGTCACAGAGCGACTTAGATTTTTGGCGTGATTCGTTTGTCCCTGCATGATTACACCACACGCGATAATCGCATCGGCTCCTTTCTTTCGTGCTAACTCGCGCACCACTACAGGGATTTCGAACGAACCCGGCACGCGGTGAATCGAAATTGGCGCATCCGGTGTAAGACGATTCAATTCGCGTTCCGCGTGATCGACCAGGCCTTGTACATATTTTGCATTAAACTGACTAGCGACGATTTGGAATCTGCGTTTGCCCTTTTCAACTCGCGGGCGGCGCGGCGCGTTGGTCGACATCCGTTCTCAAAAGCGCTATTCGCCTTCGCTGCAATCCGCATTCACAACAAATGACCGAGCTTCGTCTTTTTGGTCTCGAGATATTTCGCGTTATGCGGATTGGCTTTGCCACGTATGGGCACTTGCTCCACCATCTCAAGGCCGTAGCCTTCGAGTCCGACGACTTTCTTCGGGTTGTTGGTTAGAAAGCGGAACTGACGCACTCCGAGATCGAAAAGGATCTGCGCGCCAAGCCCATAATCTCGCAAATCACTGGGATATCCGAGCCTCGCGTTTGCCTCGACTGTGTCGAGTCCTTCTTCCTGCAATTTGTAAGCGTGAATTTTTGCCGCGAGCCCGATGCCGCGTCCTTCCTGGCGCATATAAACCAGAACACCGCTGCCTTCCTCCTGAATTTGGCGAAGCGCCGCGTGCAATTGATTTCCGCAATCGCATCGGCGTGAACCGAACACGTCACCGGTAAGGCATTGGCTGTGGACACGCACCAGCGTCGCCTTCGTTTTATCGATCGTGCCTTTGACCAGGGCGAGATGATGCCGGCCATCGAGTTTCGAGCGATACAGGTGCAAATCGAAATCGCCGTAGTCGGTCGGCATTTTTACGATCTGCTCCAGCTCCACGAGTTTCTCTCGAACTCGCCGATGCGCGATCAAACTCTGTATCGTGCAAATGCGCAGGCCGTGCTTTTTGCGGAATTCCATCAACTCCGGTAACCGCGCCATGGTTCCGTCATCGTGCAAAATTTCGCAGAGCACGCCTGCCGGTTGCAGTCCAGCCATTCCGGCCAGATCAACGGCAGCCTCAGTGTGGCCGGCGCGTCGCAGCACACCTCCATCCTTCGCACGCAACGGAAAGACGTGTCCGGGCTGATTGAGATCCCCGGGTTCTGATTTCGGATTGGCGATCGCCAGGATAGTAGTGGCCCGATCGTAAGCGCTGATACCCGTGGTCACACCGCGTGCGGCATCTACTGATACAGTAAAGTCTGTCTTATGTTTCTCCCGGTTCTGCACAACCATGCGTTGCAAGCCGAGTTGCTCAGCGCGTTCGTTTGAAATCGGCGCACAAATCAAGCCACGCCCATGAGTGGCCATGAAGTTAATCGCTTCAGGGGTGACTTTTTCGGCGGCCATCACCAAGTCGCCTTCGTTTTCGCGATCGGCATCGTCCGTCACAATGACAATGCGGCCCTTGGCGATGTCGCTTACCACATCGTCGATCGCATCGAACTGAAACGCCTCCTTCGTCTTGGCAATCATCGAAACAATACCATTACGTCCCCTGCGGCGCTGAGCAACTGTTACTCCTGCTCGTGGTGGGGGCTGGCTTGTTAGAAGACTGAGATTGCGTAGCGAATGAAAAAAGAAAATGCTAGTACAGTCAGGCAGCTCATGATGGATAGGTCCGAGAAAATTTTCGTCGCCGGTCATCGGGGGATGGTCGGCTGCGCCTTGATTCGGCGGCTCGAGGCAGATGGCTTCTCAAAATTGCTGGTGCGCGAAAAATCAAAGCTGGATCTCACAGATGACAGTGCGGTTGCGAAATTTTTCAAAGAAGAAAAACCAGCCGTCGTAATTCTCGCGGCGGCAAAAGTCGGAGGCGTCAAGGCGAACAACGATTATCCAGTCGAATTCCTGCTGGAGAATTTGCGAATCCAGAACAGCGTCATTCACTGGGCATACGAAGGCGGCGTGCGGAAACTTCTCTTCTTGGGGAGCTCGTGTATTTACCCGAAGTTCGCGCCGCAACCGATTCCAGAATCAGCATTGCTGAGCGGGCCACTCGAACCAACCAACGAAGCTTACGCGATTGCGAAGATTGCCGGGATCAAGCTTTGCCAGGCGTATGCTCGCGAACATGACGCAAATTTTATCTCGGTGATGCCGACGAACCTTTACGGTCCCAACGATAATTTCGATTTGGAAACGTCACACGTCCTGGCTGCGCTCTTGCGTAAAGCGCATGAAGCCAAAGCCCGTAAAGATCGAAAGCTGGTCGCCTGGGGTTCCGGAGAGCCGCGTCGCGAATTTTTACACGTGGACGATCTTGCATCAGCGTGTCTTTTGCTGCTGGAGAAATACGACTCTCCAGAAATCATCAATGTCGGGTACGGCGAAGACATCTCGATTCGCGAACTTGCCGAGTTAATCTGGGACGTGGTCGGTTTCGACGGCGAACTTATCTGGGACACAACGAAACCAGATGGCACGCCGCGAAAACTTTTGGACGTTACGAAGCTCAAAGCCCTTGGCTGGAAGCCGTCGATTCCGTTGCGGGAGGGCATAACCCAAACTTATGAATGGTTCCTTGCCAACCATGCCCGGTGACCCAACGAAACCGGCAGGACACACACGAGCTATAAACCTGTTATCTGGTTTGACCCCGAACGGTTTCGGGGTTGACTGCGAGCCGTGATGAAAAACCTACGCATCGGAGTTGTTGGGGTTGGTCATATCGGGAGCAACCATGCGCGGCTCTATGCGGAGACTCCGCCAGCCGAGTTCACTGCAGTGTATGATGTGGATCCATTCAGGAGCCGCACGATCGGTGGAAAATTCGGCGCGACACCTGCCAAATCGCTTGATGAATTTATCGAGATGGTAGATGCCGCGTCGGTAGCGACGCCAACTAACACGCATTACGCGATTGCGCATGCTCTTCTAACAAAAGGCAAACATGTGCTCGTCGAAAAACCGATCACCGATAACACTGCGCACGCGACCGAGCTGGCGGACTTGGCCACGCGCAGTGGCCTCATTTTACAAGTCGGTCACGTGGAACGGTTCAATCCTGTTCTAGGAGCGTTGGAAAGACATCTCACTCACCCGCGATTCATCGAAGCCCATCGGCTCTCGCCTTATTCCGAACGCAGCACCGATATCGGTGTCGTGCTCGATTTAATGATCCATGATTTGGAAGTCATTTTGCACTTTGTGCGCTCGCCCCTCTGGAGCATCGACGCGGTGGGCGTGCCGGTCCTTAGCAAGAGCGAAGACATCGCCAATGCGCGACTGCATTTTGAAGATGGTTGCGTGGCAAATGTGACCTCCAGCCGCATCAGTCCCGAGCGCCTTCGCAAGATTCGCATCTTTCAAGAGGACGCTTATCTCTCGCTCGATTACCAAAATCAGAGCGGCGAAATCTATCGACGGGTGGGGGGACACATCACCCGCGACAGAGTTGAGATTGAACGGGAGGAACCGCTTAAGCTTCAGCTCGCTTCGTTTATCGAATGCGCCAGCACGGGGCGCGAGCCGCGCGTTTCAGGTTCTCAAGCGACAGCGGCGTTGAAGTTGGCAGTTGAAATAACGAAACGAATCGCGCCTGGGTCGTAGCAGCTTGCCGATGTATTGTAACGCCCGACGCTGTAGCCACCGCACCGTGGGCGGTCTTTCGAAAAGCAGCAGTCTAGACGGGCCATAAGCCCGTGGCTGCATGCAGAATGAAATCCAAAAGCATCTATTTCGTCGCCGGTGAGGTGAGCGCAGACAATCACGGCGCTGCATTGATGCGCTCCCTACGCGAGCTGGACGGCGAGCTCAAGTTTATCGGACGCGGCGGACCGCAAATGCGACAGATCGCTGGTGGGCAGTTTGAAAATTGGATCGCCGATGCGGCGGTCCTCGGTTTATGGGAGGTGCTCAGGAAATATGGATATTTCCGAGAACAGTTTCACGAAACGCTCCACGAAATTCGGGAGAGCAAACCCGACGCGGTTGTCCTCATTGATTACCCGGGTTTCAATCTGCGTCTCGCGCGAGCGTTGCGACGGCACGTGCCGCGACAAAAGATAATTTACTACATCAGTCCCCAGGTATGGGCTTGGAACCGCGGACGCATCAAACGAATGGCGGAATCCATTAACTTGGTGCTGTGCATTTTTCCGTTTGAAGTCGATCTCTACAGTCAGGCTGGATTACGCGCGTTGTTTGTTGGTCATCCTATGATCGAACGATTACGGGTCGGGGAGGTCCAGGCTCGGCGTGATGGGAATTTGATCGGGCTCTTCCCCGGTAGCCGCTCCCGCGAAGTGCGAAAGATTTTTCCCGTAATGCTGGAAACGGCGCGCGACCTTCGGAAGCACAACTCGAATTTGCGTTTTGAAGTTGCAGCTGCATCCGAAGAACTCGCCCAGGAAATGAAACCGGTCGTCGCCGGCCCGAATCATTCACGGGATCGAGAGGCGATTCAGATTACAGTCGGCCAAACAACAGAAATTATGCAGCGCGCATGGGCCGGAATCGTCGCTTCAGGGAGCGCAACCTTGGAAGCTGCTTATTTTCGGTTGCCGTTTGTGCTGATTTATAAAGTGGCCTGGCCAACTTACCTGGCAGCGCGACTCGTGGTGAATGTGAAATATCTTGGTATGCCTAACTTGCTTGCCGACAAAGAAGTGGTTCCCGAATTTATTCAGCACCGCGCAAAACCGAACGCCATCGTTAAAGCGGTACAGCCGCTGATTGAGAATGCCAACGCGCGCAAACAGATGATTGCTCAGTTTGATGCAATAATCCCTCGACTAGGCGATATCGGGGCGAGCCAAACAGCTGCGCGAGCGATTATTGAAGAGATCGGAAGGTCGATTTAACTAAGTCGCACAATGAAGATTTGGGATATATCACGAACGCTTTCGAACGATTTGGCGGAATGGCCCGGTGACGAACCGTGTCGCTTTCGGTTAACGAGAGAAAAAACGAAAGGCGAAAGCGTCAATCTGGGCGCGATTAGCATGAGCGTGCACAATGGAACGCACGCCGATGCTGGATTTCATTTCGACACCAATGGCGAATCAATTGAGAAAGCGCCCCTCCAAACTTATTTCGGCCGCGCTACGGTGGTCGATCTTGCGCAAGCTTTCTTAGACGCGAAAGAAAAACACCTGATCACAATCGAGGATCTCAGGCCGTCTGCAGAAGCAATGGCAGCGACCTCTCGGCTCCTGGTAAAAACCTGTCGGTGGAATAACTCGACTGTTTTTCCCGACAAAATTCCGGTGATCACAGCTGACGTCCCGGCGTGGCTGCAGAAAAATGGCGTGAAACTGCTGGGGTTGGATCTGCCCTCTGTAGATGAAATTGATTCGAAGTCGTTGCAGAACCATCACGCCCTGGCACGTGCGGGAATAGCCATTATTGAATCGCTGGACCTCAGCGATGTCGCTCCCGGAATTTATCAGCTCGCCGCATTGCCGCTAAAAATCGCCGGCGGTGATGGCGCGCCTATGCGTGCAATTCTCTGGCGCGAGTGAAACATGGTAAACGTTGTCCGGCCTGACTGTCATTTCGATCGCAGCGAGAATGGAGCGGCTGGGGAAGCCGCGACATAGAGCGGAAGACCTGAGCGAACTGGCGCTAAGCGACTGAAATCTTTGGACAGCTAGAATGAAAGATGTTTCGCCGGAGCCTGTCCTGAGCAAAGTCGAAGGGCTCGGCATGACAGGAAGCCTGCTCGGAGACCAGCGCGCGGTTTGGATCGTTGCTGCCATAAGCTTTCTCTTGTTTCTCATCGGCAATTTGCCGTGGCAGCTCAATGACTACGATCAGGCGAAACAAGCATTCACTTCGCTCGAGATGGTCAAGGAAGGTCACTGGCTTTATCAGCAGACGCCTCACGAACGCGTGGCAACCAAGCCGCCATTGGTGGGATGGATTTCGGCTGGTCTGTTCGGAATAGCTCGGTCATGGGAGGTGGCTTGGCGACTACCATCGCTGTTGGCTGCGATTGCGTTGGCGGTCTTATTGTTTCGAGCTGCCAAGCTTGCTTATGGATCAATTGCTGGCCTGGTCGCGGTCAGTGCGTTCGGGTTGAATTTGCTGAGTCCGCGTTTGGCTACACTCGTGCGCACCGACATGCCGCTGGCATTGGTGATTTTTCTCATCGGTCTGCTGATTTGGAGAAAAATCCAAGCGCAGGACGAATGGAGACCGCGCGATCGAGCTTATCTCTTCGTATTGCTCACGATCTCAATGTTAATCAAAGGCCCGATCGTTTATGCCTTTCTGCTTCCTGGCATCGGGCTGTTTCAGTGGCGTAGTAGGGCGCGACCGCCGGGCGCGCCGCATTACAGCGCCTGGTCTGGCTGGTGGCCATGGATCGCTTCATTAGCTGTCTTCTTGTTATGGCTGACTGGCGGCATCCTGTTTCAGCCCGGCTTCTTTAATGAGGTCGTTATGCGCGAATTTTTGGGGCGTTTTGGCGAAACAATTCATCGACCGCAGCCGCTTTATTTTTATTTGCCGCATTTAATCCACAAATTTGCGCCATGGAGCATACTACTGATCGCGATTGCAATTTTCGGTCTGGCGTCGCGACGATGGAGAATTGCTGCTGCATTGCGCGAAATGCAGCCGGGGACTTTCTGGCTGCTTTGCTGGAGCATCGGTGGCTTGATCGTGATGTCACTGATTCCGTCCAAGCGCGTTGATAGAATCTTTCCGGTAATCCCGCCGCTTTGTATGCTCTTAGCGGCACAGATCGCGAACCGCTGTTCTTGTAGCCAAGGCTCTGCGAGCCGTGTTTCAACGAGTGTTGATTCGGATCTGACCGGCCACAGGCCGGTGGCTACAGCAACTGCAGCGACTCATATCTATCGATGGATCGCTGCCGCTCTATTATTTGCGATCTTCTTCACCGGCGGCTACACAACGTGGAAGGTAGTTACCGGCTATCGCGGTCATCGCGACGCGCTGGCTATCTTTGGGCGCGATGTTCGTCGCGAAGCAGAAGCGCGTCAGTGGCGTTATGAGGTCATTTCTGCCAGAGACGAAGGGCTCCTGCTGTATTTGCAAAAGATGCGCTACATCGAGCCGGATCGGGCGGTAGCTGAGTGGAACGCTGGAAATCTCGACGCGCTTGTAGCCTCTACCGAGAAAGCTAGAAGTCTTATGCCCCAGCTTCGAGGCGCTGCTCCCTATCAGGTGAAAGCGAGTGAACGAAAGAAAGAGGAGGGGACAAGTTACGTTCTGATTACACGTTGAGCTGTTCAAAACTCGGCATCGGAACAAAGAGGGAAATGCAAATTTTGTTAGGGCGCAATGGTGGACACAACGAATCGTGTCAGCGGTGATTTTGTCGTGAGTATCCGCGGAACGCCACGCGGTATGTTCTGACGCTTATTCCCCAAGCTTGCGGTCCGGCTTTGGCGGCAAAATCGTTGCCAAAACTTGCTCGGCTTCTGCAGTCGATAATGCCTCTGCTTCTTTTATAACATTAACTGGCACCCACTCGGGAAAGGACAGCTGTCGCGATACATGTGTACCGCTTTTTGTATGTTCATTCCAAACCTTGGCGAGCGGCTCTTTCCCGAAGCGGGATTCAAGCTTGACCAAAGCCGGCCAAAGTCGTCGATGCACGTAGGTGATCTTCCCCTGGATTAGCTTGCAGACCAAAATGTCAGGGCTTTCGCAAATGGCGCGTGACGCTCGAAAGATTATTCGGCCCTTAGGATGTCCCCACCAACTGCCTCGAATTGATCCGCCGGCAATCGCCTCCGCGAGGCTCGGAACCGGACCACGTGCAGCTTCCAGCACGACTCCGTGATGTTTTACAAAGGCAATCGCTTGTGTTGGGCTCACTTCATTCCAATTTCGTAGTTAATCACCCTGCTGAAGCCAGGCGTAGTGCTTGCCGTTCCAGTAGATCAGCGCGCTGGCTGCCTCGCTCTTGCTCACGAGCAGCGCGTCGCCGCGAAGCTTCCGGATGCCTGTTCCATTCGACACGCGGTCTTTCGAGTACATTTCCCAGGAATCCATCCACTCGAAGTCATCACCGCCATTGCCGATCGCGGTCCCCGCGCCGAGAACGGTTACCTCATCGGTCGCGCCGTTAATGATCGCAATCCCGATCTTTCCCGTCGAGCGCTCCTTCACCAGAACAGCTACGTCAATCTTGCCGTCCCTGTTGAAGTCTCCGCGTAGATAAAAGGGAGTCATGCGATGAGAGAGCTCGTACGTCTTGGCGAGCGATCCGTTTGTGAAGGCTCTATTGATCACCTCAGGAATCTCTGGTGGATGTGTGGTTACACCAGGCGCCGCAGACCAGGCGGCTTCGGATTGGGTAATCGCTTTCGTTTTAAGATCAATTTTGTATGTCGTGCCGTGCTCGGATTTCACGATGAGTGTGCCATCGCGAACACTTAGCTTATTAATGAAAAACCACTGAACGTCTTCCTTCACCTTTGGATCAATGCGGTTTGTAAACACCGTCAAATCCCACAGCTTCTTATTGGTCTGAATATCCCATGCTTCGATGTATGCGCGGCGACGATCGTCATTCGGAGCGATGTATCGTACGCCTTTATAAATCACAGGGGCTATTGATGCTGGGGCGATTGGCTTGGCAGATGCCAAGCAAGCGAGCAGTGTAAGCGCGAAAATGAAGACGCTGAAGCGTGGCATTGGGTGAAAGTGTAAAGAGATGGCCTCAGCTAGCTGTCAGGCAGGCTGAAGTAACTTGTGCAACTGTTAACGATAATATCAGTGACTAGCGGCTGGGTAGCTCCTTGCTTGTCAGTTTCGAGAACTTCTCTTCAATTCCTCGCTCGATGCGCTGGTGTCTGATGTCGTCCTTCTTCTCTTTCAGCGTCGATATCAGCTGGTTCATCCCATTCGCGAGATCGGCGTTAGCGGACGGCCATTCGCTCTTGCTTTTGAATGTGACGTTGGGATAGGCGGCCTGCAAATCCGGTATGCGGCGGCCTTCTTTCTGTACCCGTTCCACGATTTTTGCGAGTCCATCGGTATCTTCGAAGGCGTAACCGTTGATATAGGGCCCCACCAGCTGATAAAAGGCATTCTGGGCGTGTAACAGCTCAAACCCAGGACTACCGATGCTTCCCATCTTGGTCTGATCCAGGAGAACGCCAAACTGTCGACCCCGATACTGCGCAGAATAAAACCAGTAAACTGCTTCTTTGCGATAGCCCAGGTCGTAGAGCCGAATCGCACCGACATAGAGCTCCGAGAAAGTGAGCCGGTCCCAATTTTTCTTCATTTCGGCGATAGTAGTCAGAAAGTCACTTTCCTTTGCCGACGCCAGACCCGAACTAAACCGGCCCACACTGACCTCCGGACCTTTCGAATTGTAGTACGGCGTGACATACACATCGATGTGCGATGGATTGATCTCTGGCTGCGCGGCGTTCAAGGCGAATGGGGCGGAGCCGATCAAAACGAATGCAAAAAACAGCTTGTTCATTTTTGTGCTAACATTTTCAAAACCACCTTTGCCATGGTCAATCACCCGGCCCGCGATGGTAGACAAGAGCAACATCCCCAGTTTCAAGCAGCGACTTGAGATTCGATATGACCATCGGCCAGCCCTCCGACACGGCTCCGATGAACTTGGAGTCCGGCCGTTCAATCGAATGGGTGAGTGTGAGCTTCGCGGACGCCCCTGTGGGCTCAATCTCGTAGACGCAACGGGAGTTGCCCTCTGCCTTGAACTCGGGCTTCCATTCATTTAGCCAACTCATCACCAGCCGCTTTTGCGAAACGCTCTCGAGAATCTCGCCCGAGTCCATGAGGCTTCCGTCAGCATACATTCTCCACGCGGAGCCGACCTTCCATTCGCTTTCGACGCTCATTCCGAACCGATACTGCTTTATGATCTCTGGCGTTGTTAGTGCACGCCACAGCTTCTCGGGTGTTATGCGGATGTAGGTAACGTAAACAAATTTCGAACCAGACATGGGATTCTCCTAAGTTCGCGATTCGCTTCTTTGGGGGATGGACGCGCCACACGAAACCTAAGGAGAAAGAGATAAGCCATGGCAGGGTGTCGTGGCAAACGCGCTGAACGGGTTTCGAAATGGGGCCGTTGGTTTCATCGATTGGTTAGGCGATTTCAGAGAGCCATGAAGGGGGCTTGCCATCCTGCCCTTTTAACGGACACTTCGCTGTATGACGGCAGAAATAGAGAGATCATCGCCGCCAAGCTGATTTTGTGGGTTGAGGATAACGATAAAAACCATCAGCCGCTGGCCCGTAACTCTTGTCTGCAAGAAACTTTTGAGCGCCCGATGACCAGGACGCAGCGCTTCACCCTCGCGGCCACGAGCCTCGGCCTCTTCATGATTTATCTGGACGCGTTGATCGTGAACGTCGCGTTACCCGCCATCCAGTCGAACTTCAAGGTGGGCGAGGCGGGCTTGCAGTGGGTGGTCACGGCGTACAGCCTTGGGATGACGATCGCCATCATGTCGTCCGGGACGGCAGCGGACATCTACGGACGCCGCAAACTCTACCTTGCCGGCATCGCTCTCTTCACGGCGGCCTCCGCGGCGTGCGGCATGGCGTCATCGGTCGAAGCACTCAACTTCGCGCGCGCGATCCAGGGCGTCGCGGCGGCGACGGTCAATGTAACGTCGCTCGCGCTCGTCAGCGCCGCATTTCCCGATCCAAAGTTGAAAAGCTGGGCGATCGGCATCTGGACCGCGATCGCGAGCACCGCCATCGCAATCGGGCCGACGTTAGGCGGCTTCATGGTAGAAGGGACGGGCTGGCGCTCGATCTTCATGGTCAACATCCCCGTCGGGCTCGTCGCCCTGGCCTTGACGTGGCGCTTTGTAGTGGAGTCGCGGGACGAACGCCCGCGCACGTTCGATATTCCCGGGCAGCTTCTATTCATGACGGCGGTCGGGGCTTTCGCGTTTGCCGTGATTGAAGGCCCGCATGCGGGTTGGCTCTCGGGGAAGATCCTGACGCTGTTCGTGGTCGCGGGTGCAGCGCTGGCGGCATTCATCTTCTGCGAACGCAGGAACGCCGACCCCATGATGGACCTCAAGCTCTTCGGCGACCGCACGTACTCGCTCGCGATCATTACGATCTTCGCCGCTTTGTTCGCCGCATATGGGATGTTGCTCGTGATCACGCAGTACATGCAGAACGTGCGCGGTTTTTCGCCGACGGATGCGGGATTCCTACTC